>Ga0065711_1026163_pt1 | contig 114110 bp, 77 predicted proteins | sample Hoacrofraction12_FD_59098 | JGI IMG/M metagenome (GOLD analysis project Ga0065711, IMG submission 59098) | Hoatzin crop microbial communities from Cojedes, Venezuela - Epithelial fraction 12 v2 (version 2) | ecosystem: Host-associated > Birds > Digestive system > Esophagus > Crop | place... | reverse complement strand
AATTTCTGCAACGCGCTATTTGAAACATCTGTCACACATCCGATGCGTATCGGTAGCAACAAACCAAAGTGCAAACCCATAAAAGCCGGGATCTCAGTGCACAAAATTTACCTTTTGGTGTTGTGTCAGTGAGGACCAGATCTTCGTGGCCTTGCTCCACAACCTTGATGACAAATAAGGGAAGCCCGTCCTTCTCCTCAATGGAGCAGAGATAGCGGCAGCGTCTGTTGGCGTACCGCATGCTCCAGTACAACCGGCTGGCCTCGTAACCCACGGGGAAGAGCGCTTTGGAGGAGTGGAAGGCCTGCATCTGCTGTGGCAGCAGCTGACCGACGGCGTGGAAAATCAGGCTTCCCACTCGGAAAGTGTGGTCGCGTTCTCCTCGCTGAACGATGCTAGCGATCTGCCGCACTTCGTCACGCTGAACGTAGACCCTCCTGAAGACTGCGAAGTAACTGAGTTCTTGCTCGTGAGTTCCCTTTGGTTTGTGCATGGGGCAAAGCATGGTCTTGTCTTTAAAAAACATGCATTGTGCTTTAATGGCACAGGTAAAGTGATAAATATTGGTGCACCTTAACCTGTGACAACCGCTGGTGGCACCCATTTTGTGACAAAACATGCATTTCATCTGCAAGCCTCTTCGCAGCGCTAGTTCCACGTTTATTAAGGCACCAGCTTGTGTCTCGTAGACTTCTGTAGACCAAAGAGCACAGTTCAAATGGACCCAAAGGTCCAAATCCAGGTTAAGAAGCCTTGCTGGTCCATCAGTTAATCCATCACCTTCCTCGTGACAGAAGCAACATTTCCTGTAGTCTTTAGGCACAGGATCTGGTTTAAGGGTTGTGCCCAGTTTTTTAAGAAATTCATCTATTTCCTCTTCACAAGGAGGCTTGAATGATCCTTTAGGAATCACAATCTGAATGCTCCACTTTTTCCATTTCATTCCTTTCCACTTCTTACTTGGAGGCCGACAGTCATCAAGACTGCTGTGTATTGCTTTTAACCTGGGTTTTAGTTTCACCGTTACCTTAAGCTCATCCGGTTTTGCCTCTACCTTGGCTGCTTCAAACGCAGGGGGGAACATGATGGGGGGCGATGATGGCGGAGAAACTTTTTCCTGTAACTGAGGCAGGCAGTGGACGTCCAAAGCGGAGATGTTGTTGCTGTACTGATGGAACGCTTTAGGCGGCCTCTCCTTCATCGGCGACTGCGGCAAAGATGGAACCGATTCCTGCTAAATCGATAGAAAACTTGTAAGAAAAGAATTCCCGAACCGTTAACCATTAAATGCACCCTGAAGACCCTCTCAGGTCGGCACGGAAGAGGCTACTCAGAATGCCTAAACTCACGATGCGGGACAGAGAAAGGTGGAAATCACCCTGATCCGCGTTATCGCAGCTTGTGCCGCGGCACAGAGCACAGAAGTTCTCCCAGCCAGCCCAGAGCGTGGTGCCCGTTCATACAGGAGGGGAAGCACAAATAATCCTTTGCCCAGGTTTTGAATGGAACACTGCTCAGTCGCCCTAGGCGAGCTGACCGACAGATTGAGTTCTCGTGTGTTTTTAGAAAGTTTCATTACAACACAAATAACCTTAAAATCTGGGTCGCGGAATTAATTTAAGGAGTAAGAATCTTGTTGTTTGATAGAAAGGGAAAATTTGGAATTAATGCCACGTATTTTTCCTGGAAACAAATGAGGGGGAAACTCCTGCAGGGCTCTAGATCAGATAGACCTTGAGGACTCAGCTGTTCAGTCACTGTAAACAAGAATTATACCTGCAGAGATCTGTTAAAAAAAAAAAGGAGAGAAAACAAGAACAGAGGAAGTTTAGATTTAAAAGTGCTTAATGTGGTTTGTATAATTAATCTTGAAAGAGTAAATGAAAGGATCAGGAGGCTGAACATGCCATTTAATTAACTTAATTATGTACATGCCGATGCACTTGTGCAGAAATGCTGCCCTGTTGAAGGGCTGGTGAAAACGAGCTCCACGGGACGTTGAAAGGATGCAGATGTACACACATCATCTGCCCCTCCAGGGGTTGGGTTTTTTTTTTTTTTACTTTTTTCTGAAAAAGTAAGTAGGACGCATTTGAAGGAGGGCTGCAAATTCTACAGTAAATACAGGACTAGGAGAAAGCATTCGTTAGGTAAAATGCTTGAAGCATGTGGCCTGTTCTGTCCGCTGGTTTAGGGGAAAAAAGGTACATTTGAACTAGAGAAAGCAGAAACCAAGCTAGTTAAAGCAACTACTCAAAAAAATTTATCTATGAGAAAATAAACTTGGCTGCATCATTTACTCTTGAATGAAGACCATTCGACATCTGCCGATTAAAAAACCAGAGATGAATGTAAGTTCTCTTCCTCTGAAACGGACTGAACCTGGGCACAGGAAGAGAGACCGCCCTGCGTGGAAGTGTCTGCGCACCCCTCGCGGTGCCTGGGGGGCAGAGAATATTGGGGACCACCTGAGATAAACCCCTGGCCTCATTCCACTGCCAGCTGAACACATTTCTTAAAATGTCTTTCTGCAGTAGTTACAACCTCTTTTTCCTCATCACTGCCAGTTAGCAGGCTCTTTGTCTTGGTAATGAATGCTTTAACATCGCAGCTTTGCCCAAATTAAGTAACAGAATAGGATTGCATTTTTCCAGTAACACACTGAACAAATAAAAGTCTTTTTGCAGACTTGCTGTTCAGTTGTTATTTGCACAGTTGTAAGGTTTTTTTACTGTGTAAGCCAAAGCAAAATGCAGAATATAGCCCTTAAAAAAAATGTATCTATGGTTTTGTGCAATGCCCAGAGAACTTAAATGACTGCTTTCTGGAGACTGCACTTTCCAAGCCTGTGAGGACAGCAAAAGGTGGCGGCTGTTCTGCCACGCATCTCTGTCAGGGAGAAAGTTCTGAATACAGTGAACGAACTTATAAACCTCTAAAACGAAGGGCAAACTTCCCCCTCGCCCCCTTTCTGTGCTTCAAACAATAGCTGCAGTAATTTCTGCTCACTAGGATCTGCCAGCATTTGATACTTACTTTGTTCTCTGAGTTTTTTGCTTGCACAGCTGCTGAATAGAGAACAAAGCAGTTGTTGCTACAGAATACGATGTCCTTCATTTTATCAGAGCCTTCTTGGGAATCCTGGGAATCGAACACGGAAGGTTATCAGAAGTGCACTTTAATACCATTCTTCACATAGTAAGTGTAATGAAATCAGTCCTCCAATCTGGCTGGAAACTCCGTATTTGTAGAACATTTGTGAAATAATGAACAATACTGTGATAGAAATACTTGATTATTTGACAGATCTAACGTTGCCACCACCTACAACCTTGATCTTCAGCATTTCTTGCCTTTAACAGAAGTTCAACAGTCATCACAAGCATTCTATACCAAGCACCCATCTGCTCCACAGGCACACTTGCAAAGCAAAATGCATTTTCTGTTATCTTTGGATGGCAAAAGAACGTCTCATTCCAGCCTAATCAAAGACAGCTCAGACTGTTTTATCTACTCCTCCATCTGCAAAACATTACTGGGAATTCAGTGTTTTTCTGACTGCGTGAACCCATCACTTCGGTACATGAATTTTTACTATATATCTTGGTTGCGTAATTATCTCAATCTCATTGAAAGAGCGATGGTACTTATTGAATGAGTGACGGTTCCCAGTGCAAACACAAGAGACTAAGACTGAAATCTGATTTCTGCTCAAAAAGAGTCCGAGTATTCTTGCTCTTACAATACTTCCTGACATGGCAGTACGGCGCTGCCTTACAAATAAGCTCTTTTTGAATTACGGTCCCTGAAGTGGTTGTGGAAGGAGGTTAGCAGCAGAATATAGGAAGCTGCCACATATGAGACCTATTTTATGACATTTACTGAAATTCATTATATATAAGTAATGACTCTGACATTTCTTCTTTGCACTACAAACGTGCTTGAATGTCCCATCCTGAATTAGGACACACACAGAAGTGAGACTACAAAGAAACCTGGAAGCGGTATCAGTCGGCCTGACCAGCAGCAGTCTCTGTTGCCTTCGTTTGGTCACTCACCGTGACACGCAAGAAACCACGCTTCCACTGCAGTACCTGTTTAAGGAACGGCAGGTCTTTGAAGGACTTCCGCACGCCACTACCGAGAACCACAACTTTGCAGTGAGAGCACCATCGAGGTCTCAGCGCTGAGCCTTCTGTGATATTCTGACTGTGATCCTTATAGCCAGCGACACCTAGAGAAGAAGTCAGTCTGTTAGAAGCTACATCTGGTTAAATCCAATCTATGAGAAGTCACAGTATTCTTCAGTGGTCTAGAGGAGTAGCGATGAGATGTTCTCGAAGTGATCATACCCCTGTACTCGGCACTGCTGAGGCTGCACCTGGAGTACTGTGTTCAGTTTTGGGCCCCTCACTACAAGAAGGACATTGAGGGGCTGGAGCGTGTCCAGAGAAGGGCAATGAGGATGGTGAAGGGTCTGGAGAACAAGTCTGATGAGGAGCGGCTGAGGGAGCTGGGGCTGTTTAGTGTGGAGAAGAGGAGGCTGAGGGGGGACCTTATCGCTCTCTACAACTACCTGAAAGGAGGTTGTAGGAAGGCAGGTGTTCTGCCCAGGGCAGAGGTGGAGTCACCATCCCTGGAGGTGTTCAAAAAACATGTAGATGTGGCACTTCAAGACATGGTTTAGTAGGCATGGTGGTGTTGGATTGACGGTTGGATTTGATGATATTAGAGGTCTTTTCCAACCTATGATTCTATGATCCTCCTGGACAGGGCACCGAAGGCAAGCTTTAAACTATGTCTTCATGGGGAAATTGCTTAAACGAGACCAAAACCAACTGTGCGAACAACAAGGCAAAAATACATTCTTGTATAAGAAATAACTAAACCAACACAGGAATACATGCCGAAACAACTACGTCAAGTTTTGCACCATAGGAACAATCCTTCTGAATGATGCATTTAAAAGCAGATTGGATGAAAAAACCTAATAATGTTGGGAACTACTGGAAGAAATACCTCACTGACAGTGACTCAGATAACATAACAGAAATCAGAGATGGACCAGACCTATTAAGTTACGGTTAGCATCAGGAGCAGGTCCACAAGTACTGATTGTGAAAGAAAAGTACGATTTAGAACAAGAATCAATTATTTTATTTTAGACTATAAATTTATGAGGCTGGAATGCACTAATACTGACTCAGTTAAAACTTTGTTACTGAGAATGTTAAAGAATTAAAGCCCACTCACCATTGCTGTTTGCAGGAAACGTCACATTTGGCTGCTTCAGCCCGTAAGACCCTACAATCCTGGCAGGTCCCACGGCTCCTGCCTGAGGACCCTGCAGGAGTAAGTGCTGCCTGTACTCCATCGATGGGTTCACTCTGTGACTGCTGACGGTTGCCATGGAGGACGGGATGTCTGGAGCGTTACTAACCTCGTAACTGTTGGGAATTCTGACGTGGAGCAGGTTGGAGAATGCCGCTACGACGCTACTAATGTTCTAAAAACAATAATAAAAGCATACTTTTGTTCTCATCAGACAGGCAGCAAGATAGCAATAATATCAATTGTTAGAAGATTACAACAGCTGCTTGACTGTACTATGCTATAACTCCTTCAGATTCACTATACATGAAACACATTAACTGCTGCGTATTTTACATTCGTAACACAAGCTTATTTCTTTTACCTCAGCAGCTGTGGGATGTAAAGTAATTGCTACGGATATAAGGCCAGATTTAGGACCATTCTGGGATGGTCCAAGCTGAGAGGCAAACAAGCCAGAACCAGGTAATGCTCCTGAACCGGGTTCTGATTTTACATAATTCCTTTTGGCTTCTGAACCTGAAAATGAAACGAAAGACACCACGTTAATCCTACATGCACGTGACTGCAAGAAACAGAAAAATAAGCAAAGCAAAGCCTGGTTCTAAGTGTTTGCGCTGCTGCAGTCTCACCTTTTCCAGTACTGCTTGGTAGGATGGGAATGATGGGAGATGGTACAGGTTCTGGGTTCTCCTCCTTTATAACCGACAAGTCTGGATACCGACTTATTTCCATTCCCACCACACTTTCAGGAGAGGAAGAAGGAACAAAGCTGTCAGGAGTGTCCCTGTCCTCACAGTGATCTTGAACCCTGGAACAAGACCCAGACAATTTTTTTTTTTTAAACCTTTGGGAAATGGTCTAAAAACCCTTGGTAAGCCAAAGCTAGAAATTGTGACAGGGAGCTATCATGAACTTGCTTCTTGCCACTAGTCATGGAAAGCAATTACGTGGTAGGCCAGCATTTCTAGGCATCTCCTACTCCATTGCACACCGTGGTTTCTTGGGAAAGATACATAAAAAACCTAGCAACTGAGTGGAGCTGGGGAGCTTTCAGGCTGTCTGACACTTGCACAGTACTGCTGTCTGGTACAGCCACCATGAACTCTCACGGTAGAAGAGTACCATGCTGCTCCAGGAAAATTTCAATTTGTATCATTTTGTTTCGCTTTTAATAGAGCAGGGTAATGAATCCCTAACAACCTAACAGGACCTAGAGTCCAGCAGAGGCAGAGTCACCTATTTCACTACGCTGCTCTCTGCAAGTGGAATGCAAAGAGTTAACCAGGACAAATGATCCCATTATGTTCTTCGTACTGTGCAGCTGTGCACAACGGATTTCATTTCTTCACAGCTTCACAGTCTCATCTCCTACTGACAGATCACAGAATCTGCTCCAAGTATGTATTCGAAGATGTCAAGAAAAACCTACCTTAACTCCTCCTGGTTGTTGTGCGGGGGTGTTGGAAGTGAAGCAGGAACATCCACAGTTTTCGGGCCCTGAGCCATTGCTCTTGCTAATAAATCATCCTGTGGTCTGAAAGGCAACTGGAACTGCTTTGGTCCCAGAGCTTTGGTAACTAAAACCAGAAACACACAGCACAATGAGACACCTGTACGGCTCCTCTGTTGATACACGTTCTGCACATCGGGGCACTGGTGGCTCCCCGATACAACCAAGGCACTACAGCAGATGGTAACACCAGTCTCACCCACTTGTAGTTCAAAACAAATAAAACCCCCAACTTTGTAACAGTACAGGAAAAAGGGTTGGAAAGAAGGATTTTATTGCTGAACACCCCTCATGAAAAGGAAGTATAAAGTTTTATTTATTAGAAAGAAATTTAGTTGACCAAATTGCTAGCATCAGAAAATACATACTGACTACACATAAAGCCTGCTGAGGATCCATTTCAGCAGACTGCTTTTGAGCTCACTCAGCTAACTGGTTAGTCATTTGTACTGGACATAAAAAAATCTGATTTTAAGGTTGTCTTTTTCATTTCTTAAGTGTGCTTCTAGCTCTCAGTGTTTCTGAAAGCGAACAGAAAGGGAAAGCCTATCATTTGACGTTATACTGATGTAAAATAAAGATGGATAATAATGACTAAAACCTTACAAGCTAGGCATACTTTTTTTATAAAAGAAGACTAAAGCAACTGAAAAGCATCCTAGTTATCTATTTTGTAATTTACTACAATTTTGACTCATTTATTATGGAAACAATAGGTATTAGTCTTACCATCATGACCTCCCAACATACCAGCCTTGCCAGCAAGTTCCTCGGTGGTTGCGAAGCCGTTGACCAACTTCTGGCACGCCACTGGAGGTGGGGTGGGAGGAAGAGAGGCCGGGGGTGTCGGAGGATTGCTCAGGTTGTTCTGCTGCATGAGATAAATAACCCTAAATCAGCCATGGAACACAGAGTGAAAACTTGCCTTGTTCTAGTACCACCTAATGTAGCTCACTCACATATCCTTACAGCCAGAGGCAGCACTGAAAAGCAACGATAGTTAATTCTCAAGTATGTGACCAAATACATAAAAGTATCTAGTATAAAAGACACAATGCTTTGCTTTTCTTATATCAATGATATTATCAGAGAAGTAGTTTACATGAGGAGTATACATTACTGAAAGAAGACATAGCTAAATTAGTTACAGAAAAACACAAAGAGAGCATTTTTAGGAATGGTTTGGGAGCCCCAGCAAGTTCCTGCAGTTAAGCAAAGGTCTGAACTTCAGACTGAGAGCGCTATTCTGCAGTGACTCTCCATCACCACAAACAAGTCAGCTTACCTGATTTTCACTAAAAGGGGGAAGCTACCTCACATTTAGCACAGGATGAGCTTTCACTGAAGCGGCTACCAGGGAGAAGCAGATACTCGGCAAGTTCACACTCCAGGCTACTTCTCACTAACTTACTTAACTGTCCATATTTTAAATGAAAATTAAATGAGAACTTCAGTATCTGTTCTTGTTCCGGTCATGCTTACAAAGCTAATACTTTTTGTTCACTTTTGACCACAGCAACTATTTCTGCTAGGTCACATTCTCAGCTTACATGCTGTGTAAGGCTGGAGTAAACACCCCTGGTTTTTAGTAAGTTACTGAAGTTTTTATATTAGGGTAGCCGAGCAGCAAATTTGATTCTGTCTCGTCGCTATCTTGCTGCTCTCCCAATATTGCCACTCTGACCTCAGAGACCGAGTTGTAAATCCTGTGGGTTATCAGCTCGTCAACAAACAGTCTGTGTTGTTCAGAGTTCTCGAGTTCTTAGTCAGGGCTTACTGGACAAGAGAGAAAAGTCTATTTCCCGTTTAATTCACATTAAGAAGTGTTTTAATGCTTTCAGTGACTTTGCAAAGTACTGAGAGTTCAGCCTTTTCTACTCCATAAAATTGTAATTACTATTTTCACTGTTTAGTATCCATTTGTAAAAGGAATACTTCCAGTTTTTAATTAGCTTACAACACAGATTCCAGAGCTGATTTCCACTTTCAGAGAGTAAAACAATGGTGACTGTTTCACCACTGCACCGTCTTACCTACTCTGGCAATAAAACATTGTTTTCTTCTGGTTGCATAAAGGCAGGAACTCTAACCAACCAGCAATAACAATGTCAGAGAGCACCCAATGGATATCCAGATTAAAACTGTACCTTGTAAATGAGCTGGGAGTAGTAATCTGAAGCCCCATCAAGAGTAGCACTACCAAAACTTCCTACAAGGCGATTTCCACCATTTAGCTGGCCGCTGCCATAGGGAAGAAAGTGTGCGAAGCTCACTCCAATTATTGGTTCCATCAAAGGCAGAAGAGAAAGCTGCTATATTAAAAGAAAAAGAAGTCAGACATTAACTGTAACATAGAAGCACTGCAAATCTCCAAACATCAGTAGAGTGGTTTCTAATTTAAAAAACCAATCGGAATTTACCCACGATCAGAAAACTGTGTCAAACACAGCCGCCTCTGCTTGTTAAGGAAGGTGGTCCCCTGTCCGTCAGAGCCGCCGCTCCGGCTCCCTGGCAGTTCAGCCACAGGGGCTGCCGGAGCTGACAGCAACTCTGCAGCTTTGAAACTACCAAATGCCTGCCGCGTGAGCACATCTTCCAAATTGAGACAAACCCAAAACTTTAAATTCCCTAGTTTTGTGGAAGTTTTCATTTTCTGCACCCTGTACTCAAAATTCAGCTTAACGATCAACTTCATTTCCATCACGAGAAGTCCACTCTTTCAAGTGTCCACTTGATGCACTACCCAGCATCTGTACACCCACCTGTTTTAACTGGATGAACGTGTCAGCGTTGGGGTAAACAGCTTGCTTTTCTTCTTCCTCTTTTTTTCTTTTCTTGGACCGAGGAGCTGCTTTCTCTCCTGTCCTCTGAGTTCGCTTATTTCTCTGTTTCTTGGTTTCAGGTCCTACATCTGCTCTTTGAAGCTGGCTGTTACTACACCCAAATGCACCCTGCATCTGGTTTCCTGCAGTTTGCTGGTATAAAAAACAAAGCGAAGCAGAAATTTTGACATTTTAATATATGGTTCATTCAAATTTACTGCACAATAGTCCAAAAGAAAATGCACAGTATAATAAATCTCATCAGTAACAATCTGTATTTTACAGTTTGTTTACTTTGCTGTCTCACTGGCAACTGTAACTGCTGCGCTGTCCTGACACACACAAAATTATGACTTATCGTTAACACCACTGACATCTGAAAACCTCATTAAAAACTCACAGACCAGGAACATTTTCTTTTGAATACCCCCTAAAATAGTTACATGTGCATACAACCATAGATATTTTCACGAGGGCATAATGAAAGGCAGACTCGGTTACAGAAAAAAAGGCGTGTCAGTTGATATAACACAAATGTATTTTGAGGTTAAAAACAAAAACACTATTGTGAAACCCTTCTGGATGGTACCATTCACTTCAATTCTTTCAGTACGAATTTGCATTCTTCACATAAAATGACAGTTGTGTAAAAGCAATCAGAATGGGAGCTGGTAACACAATAGATAGTGGCAAGCTAAAAGAAAGCCCAATTTCTTCTCAATCATTAAACAGCTCTACACAACCTCTACCACAACTACTCTCACCGCTGTTCCCGTCATAGATCTTTTAACTGTGGCTCTTTAACACTTACCTAAGTTACCTGCTGCTCACAATTACCTTTATTTTCATCAGTCTTTATTCATTTTGAAGGTGTTTAGATTTTGTTTCAAGGATGTATTTAGAGTTTCGGCAGACATAAACCAAAACTGAGTAGAGATTAACAATTACAATAAAACGATCAACAAATCTAAGTGTAAAGTGTATCCTACCTCCACAGAAAGCAATTTTCTTTAAGTCTGCTTTTAAGAACATTAAATCATATGCCATTAATATAAGGAATTAATGCTCCCTTCCATGAAAGTAAAATTAATTAGAGAAATATTCTTTAACACAGCAACCCAGCAATTTTAGGAGATTTAGCAATTCCACACTTGTGACAAAATAATAAAAATCCTAGAGCAGTCTCCACTGAAATCAGAGACCACGTATGATATTCACAGGCGAAAAACGAGCATGGGCTTGGTTCATTCAGAGAACGCTCCAGCGAGTGCAGCTGCAGGGGTGTGAAGCCCGGCCCTATGCCTCTGCAAAGGCACACGGGTCATCCCCTCCATGACGGAGGTGGAGTCACAGAAGAAAGAGGCACACAGACATACCACACACAGCACAGAAACATACCAGTATGCAATTAAGAGCCATACTGTAAAATCTTGCCTTAATCTTGATAAATATTAGGAAATGGCATTTTAAAAGATCATTATCTATAGAAAAACTATTGTTTTGCATTTTAATAATTTGTGAATACACTGATCTATAAAGTCATATTAAAATTTGTCCTTTTTATAACACTGATGATTTACACATGGAGAAAAGGCAGGAAGGAAGGTAGAAATTCCTTAATGCTGTTTATTCCACCCTTGTGCAGGCAGGTGATCTCCCCACCTCTCCACAAATGCCCACAGTAATGGCACGAACTAGCCTTTGATTGTCGATGACCCCTGTATACCACCACCAGTAACAGGCTCACCATTCCTTCAGCTGGATTCTGCTTCTCTGTTAACTTCTTATCCCCAGAAGCCTCCTCTTCTGTTCGGCTGCTGTTCTCCGATTTCTGACTTAGAAGAGATGAGGACTTCTTATTTTTAAGCAGGTGTTTCAGCAATTCGTTCCCTGACTCCCCTTTCGCTGCTGGAACGCTTGCTGGTTGTGCTGGACTCTGAGCTGAAGAGGCAGGCTGCGATGTGACCTTATCTTCTTCCACCTTAATACTGTTTGTATTTTCTGGTTTAGGCTCAGCTTGACCCGAGCACTGATCAGTTTCTGCCTTTTCTAGTTTCACTTCTTGAATGCTGGTAGGTGTGTCTGCTTTAGCCTTTTCAGTCTCTGTATTTACACTCGGCTGTTTCTGTGGCAGACTGCTGTCGGGGAGCTTACATTCCAGCTCTGGAGAGGTCTGGCTCTCTGCCGCGTTCGATGTTGATGGGCCCGTTAACTCCACTGAGTCTTGTTCATCTTGATGATGCGACAGTTCATTGGGGGTGTTAACTGCGGGGGTGGAGGTAGAATCAGAGATGGTTGGAGTTGATGGTGCAGTTATATCTGAATGCGGAGTTGATGGGGCTTTTATTGACTCGGCATCATCGTCCTTTTTCTTTTTTCGTGTCCTTTTCTTTTTTCCTTTCTCTTCTGGGATGATGTCAGAATACAGCTGTATGAGAGACTGGCTCGATCCAGGGAAGTTTGCAGCCTGGGGCACACTAGTGTCCGAACCACATGGGGCACCACTACTGAGTACCGTGGACGAAGGTACAGCAGGAACAAGCAGAGGCCTGACTTGGTTCTGCGTAAAGGTAGCCCCAGGGAGATTCCCATGAGTTTGTTTTACATTATGGAAACTGGGAGCTCCACCTGGAACAGCAGATGCATCAGGTCCAAAAGCTGCAGGTCCCCCTGGCCTTCGCTCGCTGCTTTGCACAAAATTTGTGGCGGGAGGTGAGGTCACAGCACCTTGTTGCAGAATTTGCCCCATCTGTTGCTGTTGATGCTGTGGAGACTGCTGAAGAGGTCGCGGGGTTTGTATGAAATCACAGGGTAGATCAGAATTAAAGAAAGGTATCTGAGATAACGATGTTTTGTTATTTAACTCAGGCCCTATCATACTGTGCTGCTCTAGTTCCATTCTCTGCTGCAAAGCCCTCTGTCGATCTACCTCCTGCATAAGCTGAATGCGTTGCCGTTCCTGTTGCTCTCGTAAACGCTCCTTTCTTTCCCGCTCTTGAAAACTTTCACTAAAAGGGTTATTGTCCTCAAACTCCACCCTTGGTGGTGGCCCTGACTGTGCAGTTGTATTTGGACCAGGCACAGGAGCTGGTGTACCAGGAGTAATTGGCATTGGTGTCATTGGAGGTTGCATCCTTGCTGGATTGATGGAAATATGACTTGCAGGGGCATTTGCAGACTGCCATCCAGATAAATTGGGCATTCTGGTTGGGTTAGATTGCCCAGGGATTACCACTGCGTGTTGCTGATGCTGGAGCTGTTGTGCCACCATGGGGAAGTTTTGCTGATTCATTGCTGGTGATGTTCCTGCTGGAACCATTGGTGGTTGAGCCTGGACTCCTGGCATCATAGCATGGGGTGCCATTCCACACTGCTGCTGCTGCTTGATGCGATATTCCTCGATTAGCTCTGCATGCTCTTTCTGCTGCTTTCGAATCTGAAAATTAAAGAAGTCATTATTCATCTCTGACACGTGCTGGCTACGTAACTAGCATAAAACATGTAACTCACCATTATAATTTCAGTAGACAATGAACCTCGGGCAAAACCAGCATTTCTGCAGAATCTCATTTTCTCTCCCTTTTTAAGGCTAAATAGCCATTATTTCATAAGAAATACTATCTATCCCCAAATTTTAGAATAAGTAACAGTGCCTCGAAGTTCTAATTACATACACAAGACTGCACTGTGCTAGAGAATGTAAAATCCTAAACCAGAAGTGATCCTTGTCCTACAGATCTTACCATCCACACACAGGAAAACAACAGTTGGGAACGGACAGAAAAAAGGAAAGCATGAGACGGATGATCTCCACACATCAGCAAAAAAGATGTAATTGAAAAGTTTGCAGGAAAATGGCGAGGTAGATTCCCATTTATTCACAGGCAGATCCTCAAACATCATACAGCAGATGAAAATGGCAACTTCTGCTTTAAAATTTCAGATTTTAGGATTAAAATAAACTTGACCTGGACACTAGAAGATAAGCCTAGCAGCTTGTTTTTAAGGCAAGCAGGAGAAGCCAATGAAAGGATATGACAGTGTCAACTGGAAAAGAAAGAGCATTTCAGAAACACAACAGATACCCAACTACACTGCTCTCTAAAAAGATAAAAGGACTTGTAATCCGCTGCTTCGTAATACATACATTATGGAAAACCTTTCTCTCGCTTCTATTCCTTAGATTATGACTTCCACAACTTCCATTTGCTGTTTGTACTGATAGAAAAAGTCCATCACATAATTAAAAATGTTTGATAGCATCCTCCTTTATCTGGGGCAAGAGACAAGCCAGAAAGCTCAGGATAACAGAGCTATCACAGGACACACTCCAGAACGCAGGACAGATGCACCCAAAAGGCTAATTATGCACTCATCTCAGGTCCAAGACGATTTATGCGCTCTGGCTTGGCAATGCCACTGCCAGATAAACAGTGCCACTGCAGAAAGCCCCCAGCTGGCTCGATCTGCATGGCACAGCGCCGTGCTCCGGACCTTCTCCGTGGGTGTACAGCACTAAACCTGGGCTGGCTGTGCACACCTGTACAACGAGGCACCCGAAACACTACGCCCACCCAGCATCTGCCATGGCGGATCAGCCTCGCGACTGTACCCGCAATTAGTCGAGATCTCCAGGGACCAGCACTGACTCCACCCAGCTGGAGCTGAGCCGACCTGCGCAGATCGACCTGGTGATTTTAACAGCGTAGGGGAGCAGAAGGCAGAGCTTATTAGCACAGGCACAGCGCCATAGCAAAGCAGAGAAACTGCCCTGGCCGCAGAGACAATACGGCGGTGTCTGCGTGGCGCTCTACCCGAGCCAATAACCCTGTCAGACGTAAGCTCACATTGCACAAAGCCAGCTCCAGTTGCTCTGCGCCGGTGTCCAGGACCAGCAATTCACAGCGATTTGAGAGGTCTTTTCTTTATACATACATATATAGAATTTGCCCTTTTCAAAAACTAACAGAAGCTTGATTACAGAAAAATTACTTGATCTGATTTGCAAGAGTGATGAATGGCTTCAAAAAAATTCCTTAAAAATACACTTTAATAAAACTTTATTTAAGTTCCTACTAGGTATGTAAAAAAGTGCTGTTTAGGATGTGAATGACTGGTCTAAATCAGTGGTTGCAGGGCAGTGGAGGGCATTTATCAGCAGTATAGGAAACTTAAATTCAAAAATGAAATACGAAAGAACCTTAATTATGGGGCACTAAATGAATCTGCCAGCAATGTCATGATTAGCAGCTGTTACTTCAACATAAATTTACTGTAAAACTAGACTGACAGATGTATGATAAAGATTGGTTAAAGTGAATTATATTTGCATTTATTCTACTTGTAATTCATTGTGGAAGTGAAAAAAAGAAAAAAGGAAGAAATGATGTAGACATAATTTATCTGCTCCATCCCTCTTCCACAGAGCGAAAAGACGAGCCAACTAATAGTCCATCCAGTGCATACTTTGTCTCGAAGCAACACAGGAGCAGAACTCGAGGCTCAGATATCACCTAGGACTTCATTCCAAGCAGCCTGCTGCCAATTTTCCCCCTTGTATTAATAAAGGGTAATTCTAAAGCATTTTCATGTTCAGCAAGTCTAGCTGATCCTGATAAATCATGCCAGATGATTTATAAACAATGTCTTGAGGAACACAGCAGTCAGAACTGTTGGCCAAAGCATAGATTTATCAAAGCTATCACAGGTTTAACTTTAATCTCACTTACTATAATCACAGTTACAAGATGTGGCAAGTGAAATTCCAACTGAATACGAAGAAAGAAAAAACAAAACCCAGTGAAAGCGGTTACACATTGCAAGAGGGGCCCAGAGAGGCTGGGAAATCTCTGCCCTTGGAGACTTACAAAACCTGACTGACAAGGCGTTGAGCAACCTGATTTAACCGTGCAGCTAGTTCCGCTTTGATCAGACGACTAGATGATCCCCAGATATTCCTTTGACCTACATTATTCCATGATACACTAACAGATGACACAAACTGATGATCAGGGTCTAGGCACTAGACAGATCATAACACCAGACTAACACTAAAGATACAATGAAAAGAGATTTTCAAACAGTAACATTTACCTGGCATGTAATACATCAGGACACCTGCAAAAGACTGAGTCACGAGGTTCATTCCAGCCTGAAACAAGGCCCTGCATGCTAAGACTCTCCTCTGAATCTTTCACTTATGCTTTTCATGGTGCCAGGAACTCTGTTGCAAGTCATTCTGCCAAGCTATTTCCCCTCTTCCCAAAGTACTAAAGTTTACAGGCTTTTTGTCATAACATTTGCCATAGCATACTCTCCTACTGCTCCAGTGTCACCAGCAATGCAGAGTAATGCTGTTACACACACAAAATATGACAGGGGGTGGCTCCTCTTAAATAAGCTCCACTGTATTTAAGGATTTCAACTTGCCTTTTAGAAGACCGAAAGGAAAGAGCCATATCAGTATGACAGCTTAGTGTTAAGGTGATCAGTTTGGATTCCAGATGATTACCTGTTCTAGCTGTTTCTGGACCATACTTTGCTGCTCAGTAACATGTTTAAGCTGTTCCGCATCTTCTTCCGGGAACTCACGGCCAGCTTTCTTGGCTGTACGCTGTTTTGCTGAGAGTGCCTTTTTTGATTTTCTGTGTGCTCCAATTTGCTCCTCAAGGTACTTCTGTTGCATTTGAAGAAGTTGTTGTGTTTCTTGCAGCCATTCCTCATACTGCTTTCTTTGTGAATCATCTGGAGAGAAGGGAAATGAAGTATGATATGATCTCATCCTGGCGGTAAGCTCTCATCCTACCTCTTAGAGACAAAGTTTAATAATCAGGTTCCCCCTTGTTTTAAGAAACCATTGGTCAAGTTCAGCCAAATTTGACAGGATTTGATATCTCTAGAGATATTAAGCTCTTGGAGTGATCTGGCTAAAGGAGATAGATCCAAATTACTGCATTTATTGAGAGCAAGCAGTTTTAACATAGTCCCTTAATTTCAAGAGACACTAGCCCGCTGTCTAGCCAGTAAATGTGCACGTGCTAGCCAGTGAGCAAACGTAGCTTTGAAAGCAGCTACAGAACCTGGTGGTAGCCCACTCTGCCACAGAAAAGGGGACATGGAACATCCCTGGAAGCCCTCAGGTGGAGGGGAAGTGATCAGGGAGGAAGGACACAAATTTACAGGAAACATGGCCTCATTAACTCTGGTGTTTGCAGAAGAGTTTAATACATACAACATCTATTTTTACTACTAACTCTAAGAGAAAAATTAAAATTATAAACATCCTTCAAATATTTATGAAATGACAGAAAGACATTGTCTTTGTAGCAGTAACCTTCTGCCAGCCCTCCGCACAGGGCCTTCAGCACCAGCACGTTTTCCTCCCCACAAACAAATGCACTCTCATTTAGACTGTAACTGAGACATTACTCTTTATACAAATGAGAAATGATCATCTGCTACGAGCAGTCCACTGCTCTCAGATGTTCTTGAGGGAAAACATCGTGTCTGGTAACATTCGATCTGCACTAAGCCCAGAAGGCAAGCAAGATTTGGTGATGGTATAATTTGTCTCCTGATGGCACTGTGGAAATGAGCTGAGTAATCAGGAATACGGCATGGATCTTCTTTGTACGGAAAGAAAGATATCCGCACGACAGTAGGACTGCAGTATACCCACGTCCTCCTTGTGCTCCTGTCCCCACCACCTTCTACTTTAACAGTCACTGCGGTAGCGACAGCCACCGACTCTAACCGCTCAGCTGAATCAATTCACGAGCTGGCCACAGTCTCGAGGGGTGCCCATTCTTTCAGCGACAAATACTGTGAAACTAATTGCATAACCCGAAGGGACAACTGGGTGGAAGTGACGGACAGAAACTGCAGATGGGAGCAACGTGAAAGCGCAACTAAAAGTACTGAAATATTAACAAGTTCCAGGTAAGAATAACTACTACTGAAATGAGAAACAGACTTTCGCAAGTGCTCAGAACCACCACCATCCCCCCAACTGCAGCGAGGCCGCGGCTGAGTGCCATGTCAAAGCTCATCAGAAACTAATACAGATAATACTGCCTACTCAGTTCTGCTACTCCAGTTTCTAGAAACGGTGAAGGTGTTTACTTCTGTTTCTTATTCATAAATATCAAATAATGTTCTTGCAGTGATAAAAACACTTTTTTACATGTGGTTTTCCTCTCCCAACATATGCTTAAGTTTTAATTTCTGTTAATAAATCTTTCTCATCGTAGAGACTAGGATTTACAATTGATCTAGGGCAACCAGAAACAAGGAGTGCAAAATACTTGTACTGTGTATTTCGGCTTTCGACAATTGTGGTTCCCAGCCAGTCTTGCTCAACTAATGCCTGGAAAGCTTTTACTGTTATTTGTTAAAATGACAATGATGCTGCACAAAACTTTTTGCTTTGGATATAAAAAAACCCCATCAATATCGACTGTTACTCTCACTGAGCTCAGAATATTACAACACAATCAAAGACCAGGTTTTTGACATAGAAGTCTGTCAGTTAATAACTATTCTCACATAAAGCCACATAACGATAATTATGCTGATGTTTGTCCTGTTTTCCTCTTTCCTTATAATGTTTCTTTGAGGATAGCTTCTAGAAGAAATATTAATAGCATTTACTATGCACCCCTTTATTAGTTGGTACCATAATGATGAAATGACTCTATTTTAAAAGGATGGATTTTTGAGAGATGGGATCCATTTATGGACATTTTACTTTAAATAAAACAGAACATCAACATACAATAAAGTATTAAACCTGTACTTACTGACAAAACCAGGGCCAAAATTGGGAGGATTAGGTCTAGAAATCTGAGGTGTCAAACTTCCGTCCTAGAAATTTTAGTAAAACATACAGACAAGGATATTAAATCACGATTCAGTTAAAAACCCTAAACCTAGTTATCATTATTAACCACCTTTGTTTAAACCCCGTACCAAGTTGAATTACCTGTGTAATTGCCTGCTGCATATGATTTTGGCCTTCGCTGGTCTGAGCCCCTGGCACTGGCTGACCCATAAATGGAAACCTATTGATATATAAACAGAAAGTGAAACTGTAACTTTTAGAACTGGTGGGTATTTTAGAGGAGAGATAACCTTTTGTATTACACCAAACTTACATAAAACGTCCAAATATTTTACAGACATTTGCTTGAACCTCTGTGCCAAGCTTTTTCAACGTCTGGAGAATATTAATTCTCATTTGATGTTACAACACTACGCCCTTGGTTGAAACTATTGCACTTTACACTTTTCAGAGAGATGAAGTAAACATGATTTACTGTGCTAAAACAGTGAAGCCGCACAAAAAAGAAAATCTGTGTTTGTATTTTAATATATTATGATACCAAAAAAAGAGGATATAATGGATTCAGATATCATGGTCACCAGTACAGCCAACTAGAGCTGGGTAAACATACACCTCTGGTAACATATTATCATGTAACACTGAAGTATGTGTCAGGAAGGAGAAAACACACTGTTTTAAGGGCCACGTAAACAGAAAAGGTGAAGATCCTTCTGGATCATAGACTCCCCACCTAGGGTAAAGGTAGTCACGGTGAAGTCTGTACAATTCATAGCTCCTTTCATCCTCAGAACAGGTTTAAAGAGAGGATGAAACTTCCATTACTTGGGCTAAATCTTAATTATACTTAGCATTAAATGATATACTGCAACACGAAGTTTAACTGTTACACAGACATCCACCGTTTTCAAACACAGTGCGTGGGAGATGTATCATTACATAATTAGCAAGTGGGAAAACAAGAAAAGCATCAACAGAGGAGCCATGTTGACTAACAACATTATGACTGGAACACAGGACTTGTGCATTTTAATACTTTTTATAGTTTCTACCGCCACGCTGGTTTTATTCTTAAGAGATAATCTCGCATTGGCATGGACTATGAACTACATAACAAAAAGATATTTTCCCACTTATCAATTTTTTCATTTCCTGTGCAGAGTTTCCCCATGGTCTGTCATTTCCTTTTACATTTTGTAGCCCTAAAGAACAGTATCAAGCGCTGCCTACCTGTTCATAACCATTGGTGGCATCCCCATGTTACTCTGCGCCATGACTTTATTGATCCCCTTAAGAGCTACCATTTTCGCTTTCATTATGGGATCAGTAATTGCATCAAAGTCTACAAAAGAAAAACAGGAAAAGTGAATTACATAGCTGAACATTACAAGTTATTAACTGGAACTGACTTCTTTAGATCTAGTTCATGTATAAATCATCAGTACAACAACATAATTGCATTACTATTTCATATTACTTGTCCTCTCCACTTTGAAATTCATGTTAATATGTAGTTCCATGTATCCTCGAAAGAAAGCTACTGCAGCAGCGACTGTCCTGGTTTTCAGCCACAACATACAAAGAAAAGCAGGTCAGTCTGAGAAGGGCTCTAGACCAAATCTGGCCTATGACCCAACAGATGAATAAATTCTATTTACAGGTTTAAGGATCAGGAAGAAGAGTTGTTTCTGTGAGTGCAGCTGGCAAAACGGACACACTACCACTACCATACTAAGAAGATGGTTTAGTCGCTCTGTAATTACCAGCAGCACTACAGGCAGGAAGGCACATGCCCCCACACAGCATCTGGAAAGACCGTAAGTGTGGTGAACTCTGTCTTTTTGCGTCTCTCCTATTTGATGCCTCACAGAGAGCAGGATAAATGGGAGTACAGAACGGCTGAGGTTGGAAGGCACCTCTGGAGGTCGTCTTGGCCACCCGGGGTGGCTACAGCACGTTCCAGCCACCCTACATATATGGAATTGTGACTCAGGGTAGGTGAAATTTGTCTTTCAAACAAACGGCCTTGCACACTTCTTGAAATTTCATATTTCATTAACAATAACTAAATGATAGCAATGGTCTCAATCTGAATACGATTCTACGTACATTAGACTGCTATGTTACATTAGACAGGAAGTGACTGTTTATCTTAAACGCTTTTAGTACGCGCAAAATTATTCGTGATGTTTCTGGGCCTTGCCTAGATTGTGAGTTAGTAATACAGCTTTCACTGACCCCCTGAGACACACTAAACGCTGCAAAAAAATGTAATAACACAACCACAAACAGAAAATCGATAAATCAAATATCAAAAGGTCAGCTATTGCACTCGATCATTGAATTTTGTTTTCAAAAGGTGCATTTACTCCGTATCATGTATGAGAACCTAAAGTATAAAGAGCGTATAACGACAGAGCTGATGTCAGAAAAAATAGCAGTAATGCAGAGTTAACTTCATCCTGGTGTTGTCAACAGGAGCCTTGCCACGGAGTTCAGAATTCCACCTACGTGCTCAATTTCCATACTCCCATTGTACCTACTAGGCAGGCTGGTTTTTGTTATGCCACCTTCAAGGTCCACATATCTACCTGCTTCTTTCAGTTTTACGGACTATTTAACTATTTATTGCTGTATTTTTAAAAAAACTAACCAGAACACAGGCAAATAGAGAACCCACATACCAATATTGGGGAAAAATGGCTCCGAACGCTGGCGAATCATGGCTTGCATCTGTCGCTGCTGCTGCTGCTCTTGTCTTTCCTGATCCAAAAGGTCTTGCAGAAGAAGTGGCTGTTCCTCTAGCAGAAGTGGTCTCTCTCGATTCTGTTGTTGAGCTAAGGGTTGAGGGAGCATTATTTGTTGGGGACCAGATATGCCACTAGGACCAGGACGGTTTGTTACAGCCACAGTTTGATTAGATGTCTGTCCTGTCCCAAAACTATGATTAGATGATTGACCCTGAATAAATCCTGGATTTGGTGACCCTTGAGAAAAATTATGGTTTATTCGTGGAACCATGGTCAAATTTGAATTTAAAGTGTTTTCCAAGATCTGTCCACCAGGTGTCATTAGTGTTTGTGGAATACCTGGTGCATGGTTCATTTGTGGTGTTGGCAAAGACTGAGATGGAGATCCCAGAGTCCTTGCTTCAGCATTATCTGAGCTTTCATTAGCTAGCAAACTTGAGAGGACTGGTGTGGACCCAGAAATACTGCAGGAACTCACTGCCCCTTGAACAGGCAGTGGAGTAGATCCCTGAGCATCTGGACTAGGCACAGTTGTTTCTTGACTAGGAACAGGAGTAGTTCTGTCAGGGCATTCTGGGTTAGCAGGCTGCGCAGAAGCCTTTTCTCCGTCCTTTAACTCCACTTCAGCAGCCTGTTGAGTACTTGTGGATTCAGCATTTCCATCACTTTTTTCATTTTCATTCTTCTTTTCCTCCTGAGTGTTCGGGGAAAGTACTTCTGTTTTAATTTCATTTTCTGTAGCAGACTTCTTCTGTGGAGACTGAGTCTCAGAAGGGGAAACAGTTTTATCATCTTGTTCTTTCTGTTTTGGTTCTTCTGTCTTGCCCTGGATATCTAGTTTGTCATCAATGGGGACACTAAGATCTAGCTCTTCATTAAACATTCCTTTCTTATCCCCCACATCAAGGTCTGGGTCTGTGTATGCAATTATATCAAATTCCCCAGATCTCAAAAGATCATCAAGGTGAGGATCATTGGTTTCCAAATTATCTAAAGTGTCCAGTTCATCTCCTTTCCCATCCTCTGTGTCTAGATTCAAATTTTCCAGATCCTCATCATCTAAATCCTTGACTTCAACCCCGTCAAGGTCTTTCACATCCAAATCTTTTACAGCAGGATCATCAGGATCAAGCTTTTCTTCTAGACCATCACTTGGCTGGTTGGGAAGCTGTAAATTTGCGGACTCGTCGCTTGGTGCAGGTGTAGACAAAGATGGTCCTGGGAATGCATCAGCAATGGGTGGATGACTTAGAGAACGTATTACAAGTGGAGGTGGGTTGTCAGGATTGATTTGATCCTGCTGGGATTGTGACATATGCTCCAAACTTGTAGACATCTGCAACTGGTTAGGTATACCTTGAGAATTATGTCTCATCGGTTCTGCCTGTCTTGGGCCCGGAAACTCCTGCCTGGGTATAAACCCTGCATGTCGTTGATGTTGTGCTGCTGCGTCCATAATGTTTGCAGCAGAAGGATTAAAAGGCAGCCTTGGTCTCCCATCAGGAGCTCTGTGACGCAACTCAATAAACGCCTGACCCAATATGTTGTGCTGCTGAACTGGAATTCCCTGTGGAGGAAAATGTTGAGAGATCCCAGATGTATTATTTATTTGCGGATTGTTCACTGGCCGAGGCATATCAATAGACAGAGATCTTCTCAACTGTGGTGGAACTCCAGGGCGTTGCATTGGCTGCTGAGGACTGAGGAAACGTTCTTGACCTGATGGCGGTCCATGACCACCTCCTGGAAACCCGTATCTAAAATAAAGTATGAAAGAGTAAATTATCTTTCTTCTCAGGATGGCCTAGTCTGGCATATTTGAATAAATACTATTCACTAAAATGCTTTACATGATGCATTCATTAAGGTATTTAAATAAATATTTTGATTAATTATGCTTACATTTAAATGAGCTTTATGACAAAAAAATAATTGCTTTAATTATGTTTAATAAACAACTTATTTTCAATTCCAATAATAACGATGGATAGAAAACTCTGACAGTAAGAACCCTCTTGGTTTGTAAACTACATGTTAATGCAATTCAGTGTAAAAAATAATAGTGTGTAGATTTAGAAATTACTGAAATAAATCCAAAATATTGAAAATAACAATTCCTGAGATGACGATGTATGTCAACATCGGTATTCATTTTACATTATAGCATTCACTGTAAAAATGGCACAGACATAAGTTGACATTTGCTTACATATTCACTATAAATGAAAACAAGAATATTACATTTATTCATTCTTAAGACATCAAAGCTGAGCTTAGACCCTTCACTTTCCTTCAAAAAAAAAGAAATGCCTCAAAACCACGGGCGACAAGATCTTTCAGGTCACATAACTTTCACAAGTATTGCGGTTTCTCAACTTTTATTTCTGATTAATTCTCTATAAAAGACCGTGTAAACCAGTGTTAGTGTAAAATACATATTCTGATGTTATGGGCACTTAAAGGAAAACTGTACTTACTGACTTCAGGAAGATTACCAGCTACTGTAGACAACACAGACGATTTACCATCAAAAAAACACCGTTTATCTAACAATTTCTGTAAATGTAGAACTATGCCTGTAATATCCTGGCTTTAAGTGGTCGAAGAGCTTACCTAAGACCATGAGGTCTCATCCCCATGGCATTCATATCGCCTGGAAACTGGGGTCTATTGAACTGCCCATCACCAGGAAATGGTCCACGTTGGTCTTTTGGATATACAGGGAACCTTGGCCCACCTGGAGGGACAACAGAGGACCTAATATTCCCAGGATATGGAGGAGGAGGGCGGTTAAAAATTTGATTTAAGTTGTCTTGCTGCCAGTGTTGAAGAGGAGTTGCATGGGTAGGAGCTGCTGCATCCTGCAAGGCTTTTTCCTGACGAACCGCATTCTTCTTCTGCTGCTGTTGCTGTAGAATAATTTCACGTAATTTCTGGCGCTGTTTAAAAAAAAAAAGAAAAAAAAATCATTTTGTTTAATACTGCAATTGACATATTTTGAAGTGTCAAGCTCCACCAGGTTAAGCTTTTTCGAGGAAAGAAAATCTTCATCGCTACAGACAAATATTCTGAACTACCATAATCACCTCAGAAATTAGCAGAGGGATCAAATGGTGCAAGCTGCTGGCAATGCAATTTAACCTCCAGACCTCTTGTTAAAATGTATAGTGTGAACCCATCTTACCAATTAATGTATAAGCAATTTTATCTTCCTTTTTCTATTCCAATAACGTAGGCTCTTTTACCACATGAAAAAGCGCATGCTGAAGGAGAAAGGTGACTACAGGTCCACTGAAGAAAATTCAGCAAGAGATTTACACCAAAGCTGCAGAAGTTACTCTGACTCTGTATGACAAATACTATCAATTTTTCTGCTAAATTCACTTCCTATAGCTCCTTCCAAACAAAAGACTGAGCAGTTTTCCACAAGTTGAATGTAATTTTATGTCAGCAAGAGCTGTTTGGCAGACATTCACTGACAAAAACCTGGAATGAATGTGCCTCAAGCAGAGCTGTGACCAATGGTAGGATTCACCTCAATGTGTCAGCCAACCGAGAAGTTAGATGTCTAGTCTGAGATCTTTGCCTGTAGTCCCTTTTTCAGTCAGTGAACAAGTCACTGACAATCCGTTCTACATCTTGCCTATTACAGGACAGAATTAATTGTCCTTTCAAGGTGTTTTTTTTAAATCACGTTGTAGAGAGAAGAGCTATTAGAGACCAATCATCTACATCTTCAGCAGCTTCAAAGATGGCCTTTGCTTCCTTTTTGGATCTTGTCCAAAGTCCTTAAAAATTACTGATGTTTTTATATTCTATATATGGTGGTTCTATCCAGGAGGACCAAATCAACATACTAAGTGAATGCAGATAATTCTACGTTATATAGCTGTGTTTAAGTCAAGAAACTTCAACTATAAACAAGAGTGGGGGAAATGCTTCTACTCATGCGATTTTAATACCAAGAGTATTAAACATTATTCTCACCTGTCTTAACTTCTCAGTATCTGCTTGAGACATATTCATGGTATTCTGTGTATCTGTTACTCCTGTAGTGGGTGCTGGGCCAGGAACTTGCGAAACTTTGGGAAACTGTTGTCCTTGAGAACTCATCGGAGAATTTCCAGATGCATTGAAGCTGCCCTCAGATCCAGGCCGTGGCTGTTCCGCAGCATCATGGGCCAGTTGACCAGTTCCAAAAGATTCTGGCTGAGGTCTTGGAGTCATCGGTGGTTGATCATATGGGTCATGTGCTGGAGCTGCTGGACTGTGGCTAAATGAATCCGTTATTGCAGGTCCTGCAGGTCTGGGAGTTTGAGAACATGGATCTGATGGCCTAACAAAAGTGCCCTGCAACCTGTTCCGTGGTGCCTGCAGGAAAGGATCTCTATTTGGTATTAGGCCTGGTCTTGTCATTGCAGGTCTGTTAAAACCCTCTGGAATCCCTGGCCTTGGAGTTGCTGGTTGCTGAGAATAAGGATCACTGAGAACCGGCCTTGGTGTTCCAGGAGGTTGGGCGTACGGATCAGAATGTCTCTGATTTGCTGGGGAGTGAGCAAATAGATCCGCTGGCTGAGCAGGTCTTGGTGTTGGTGGTTGCTGCATGTATGGATCAACTGTGGTGGGCCGAGGAGTTCCTGGAGGCTGGGAGTAGGGGTCCTGAGAAGCTGGCCTTGAAACAGGTCCAGACTGAGGAAAAGAATCACTCTGTTGTCGCACTACCCGGGGTGGATGGGCAAAAGTCTCCTTTATTGCAGGATGGGGAGTAAAGGGAGGCTGGCTGTATGGATCATTAGGCTGATTATGGGAAAAGTTATCCACTGGCCTTGGTGTCAAAGCAGGCCTTTCGTACGGATCAACAGCAACACGCCTTGGTGTAGTTGGCATCGATGCATAAGGATCTTGTGGGGACTGAGGTGGGGGCATAGGAGTTTTAAAAGGTCCAGAGCTACCATCAACTGGAGTAGGAGTAGGAGTCAATGGTGGCCGTGCATACGCATCAGCAGAAGTCACTCTCTGCCTCTGAAATGTATCGGTTCTAGGAGCTGGCTTAGTGAACGGATCACTGCTTCCAGCTGCTAAAGGAACCTTCCCTGACTGTTCCATAACCATGGGCGATCTCGGGACCCCCAAGGGTTTGGAGAACTGCTCTGATGCCATGACAGGCCTAGGTGTGTCTGGTGGCTTTGCATAGGGATCACTGCTACCTGGAGACGAAGAACATGAATCCCTGACTGGTGAAGGTCTGCTTCCTGATGGTTCGGTGACCTGAATGGCCCTAGATATGGATGGCTGTGGTGCACAGGTATCTAACGGCGCGACGGTATTTCTTCTAACAAAGTTTTGGTTAATGGGTGCTGGTCTAGGTGTTCCCACCATTTTAGCATATGGATCCATTGGTGAAGGAGGTCTTGTGTTTGTGGAACCTGGAGAAAACATCTGTTGTGATGATGTCTGAGGAGTCTGAGACTGGGACAGTGAATCGTGTACTGGGACTCGGGTTGGAGTAGGGGGTGGAGCTTGTGGTTTTAGGAACACATCATCTGAGGATGCTGACGTAGGCATAGCAGGTAGCTGCTGCTTTGTAAATAGGTCCTTATGGAATGTCTGTTGTGCAGGAGACATACTTCCATTGCTGGTCTGTGGCGTTAAGGGGCTCTGGATCCCACTGCTAGGTGTGTCTGAGCCTGACTGGTTCAGAAGCTGTTGTGAACCAAACTGCTGCTGCTGCTGTTGCTGCTGCTGTTGCTGCTGCTCATTCTTCACTTGTTCAAGCTTCTGTGTGGCTTCTATTTTGGCTTGCTGCTTACTTTTTTGCCGCATTTGCTGTTTTAGAATTATGAGGGAAAAAGGTTACACTTGTAAGTCCAGGGTATACAAAATCTTTCTGATGACTGAATCTAATCAAAACTTTAGGACACATCAAAGACCAATTACAAATAACTGTAAATTGCAAATTTTAAATGCAATGGGAATAGAGGGTCCAGCTGTTTGTAAAGTTCAGTTACCTTGACATGCACCTTGACTGCCTGGGAAGAAGCACTTCCCAGGTTGCCTAAAGAGCAGCACTGCTTTCCAACGTCATACTCTGAAGATGAAAGGTTACTGACAGGTACAGCGCTGATGTGAGGCAAATGGGCTCTGAGAGACAACCAGCCCAATTTGAAGCAGCAGTCTGCAGAACAAGGTTACTGCAATACAGGGTATATAAAAACAAACTACTGCACTAGCAAGTCATACAGAGAAAGAAGAACCTATTTCCATAACAGGTAGGATTTAAGAGTCAAAGTTTTAAACCAAAGTTTTCTAACATTTACAAGGAGCTTCTCTTCTGATAGCATCTATTTCCTTCCTATGCAGAATGGCTGCCTTTATACTCTTCTATAAAGAAAGATTAGAATTGATTTTATTACAACAGATTCCAGCCATGCAATAAAAAGCTGGAATAAAATTAACTAAATGCAACACACCTGTCTGAATTTCCACTCCTGCTCATGTTCCGATTCCCTCTGTTTTAATGGATCTTTAAAGAGGTCAGAGTCGATGCGTGAGCTAGGATCAATGCTATCCTGTTGCTGCTGCCTCTTCATGGAGTCATTTGACATCTGTACTTTATTGATGCGCAAAGCAGCTCTATTATCTCTGGCTTTTTGCTGGGAAAAGATTAAGAAAAGAGTAGTTAGCCTTCTTCTGCTATGTGTGAACACTGCATCTGTTGTTCCTACAAAATTTATCACCAAATTACTTGTACAGCCTGTTTTAATAACACGCATGCTTGTGAAAACTAAATTATGCACTTTAATAGGAATTCCAAACTCTATCTCTATAGAAATTTTGCATTTAACATACATGGAAGGAACTAAGGACTTATTAGCAGTAGAGGTTCTCTATACATTAGGAGTGTCTATTCAGGTACTGTGCTGTGCCAAGAAAGCATGAATCCCACCAGTTTACCTTTCAAATCACATATTGGTGTGGTCTGCAATCTGAGGACATGAGCACAGCAGATGATGTTTGGATCAATAAAGGCCACTAATGTGGAGAACTTCAATGATAAGAAAAATACAGTCTGCTCCATTAAATAGCCTCTATAGATCTCACTCTGTGTTAAGTTAGCAGTATAAACATAGGACATGGGCTTATGGATCAGGAAAAATTGGATGGAAGAACAGCAATTCCTCTTCAATGAGGCATTTTACAGCCATACTGACACTTTAAAGCATCTAATGGAAGTTTCAAAGAGTCTGTTTTACCACCAATCTAGGATGTGATTCCTTTTCTGAATCAAATGCTCCATCTTCTTTTTCACAATTTTATTTGCAGTTGTCAAGCAGGGGTTGCCTAGCAGGAAAGGCTTTAATCCTTCCCCTCCAACAATGAAACAGCGACATGCATGAGAGCACCAGTGTCACAGCAGCAAAAAAATTAGTGTCATTTTCCCCTATAAGTGATTGGAGTACACATACTAAGGAAAGTAAAAAGCCTACACTGAGAATTTACTAACATTCCTCTGTATTTCATTGCTAAGGTAGCGTTTACTCATTCCCACAGAGTGCAAGTCCCTCAGGAGAGGCACCACAGCAGCCTCTCGTGTGCACAACACCAGAAACACTAGCACCAGCTGAATGGCAAGAGCACAGAGACTGTAACTTCTGTGAGGAAATAACTGCTTCTTGCTATGTGAATACTCGTGTGTGCATGTGTGTGCACCTGCATGCATCCTCCTCCCAAACATGAAGGAAATATTTTTTGCAGCTGGTTTTTGGACATCCAACAGGAGAATAGGACTGTGTTTGTTAAGAACAATGAAAAAGAAAAAAAAAATCAGTAACAGAAATAATTGTAAAGTGACAAATGCTTGGATAAAAATCCACCCCTGTGACTGGATAGTATCTTACAAATACTACACAGAAGGAATCACGAAGATTACATATAGCATGTACAAGATTATATAGAGGTCCAAAGGTGCTGAAGTTATAGGCCTGAATGAAAAGCAGAATAATGATGATGCTTCACTGACACAAAGAAGACAATAGAGAATAATTCTTTAAAGTGGAAAGGGGTTCAGAATGATAAAGAACTCCACTTCCTATATTGAGTTTGGGGTAATGATTTACGTTCTAAAAGCTGTCAGAGAGATAAGGAGATTTTTAAATTTGGACAGTAGGAGATGACGTTGGTACTGTTAAGCTCCGAGTTATCAATATACATGGGAATCAAATTTGTTTACTAATGGGACTGTATTAAAAAAGTGCAGGAGGGGGAAGGCTAAGAGACTGAAAACATAACCCTGTGAAATCCATGGAAATCTACAAAGTGAGAATGATGATCCAGTTGCTGCTGTGAAGAAACAAAGAAAAGATGAGAACCGGGAGAGAATGGAGATGTGATGGGAAATTAAAGTACGTTTACTAACAATGGCTGGGAAGGTCAAAAAGACTGAGTAACACAGGTTCTGAGATTTGGATGGGGACAGGCTTCAACAAGAGCTTTCAACAAAGCATGAGGATCACCCTTTGAATGGCAGAACTTCTACAGAATGCAATCAGTGACGACTAACTCCAGATAGCTACTACAAATACTGTGTTTGCCTGATGTGAAGATGGTGAATGCTTTCGGAGAGAAAAATGAAGTCCTTCATGCTCTCCACAACATGGAAGATATCAAAAGAGTTTCCACCACAAAGCCATAGAAGAGAGTAAGTAGTGAAGGGGAACAGCAAGGCAAGAACACAGGAGTAGAAGAAAATGAGGCAAGTAAGGATGTGAGCACTGCCGCCTCTGGAATGGTTAGTTCAACAAAGACTAGTGAGAGGGGAAGATGAACGATAGGAAAGTCACATAATTACTTGTTATCCTTCTGAAGAAACCAGTGAGATCCTGTGCAGAAAGAGACAGACCAAGTAAGACTTGAGGCATGAATTAAATATAGCAAAGGGGTAATGGGAACCACAAATGTTCCCGTCTCAGCTGATGTCTTTAGATTGTAGAATATTAATATAGTTTATTTCAAGATTGAAAAGCAAAGAATACAGGTAGAAATACTCAAGAGTCAGAAGTTAAATTACAAAGGCATTCTTGGAGTAAGTGAACTTTCACTAACCCTAGAACTTCATTTAATAAAAAAAAATGAATTTAAAACCTTATAAATGAAATATATATTTGCTGGAAGTATATGAATGCAGGTGGTAATTGTCCTTACCACATACGGAGCCCTCTCCTGTGAGCTTGCTTTCCTCCACAGTTTAGCAATCTGCTTCACTCTTGTAGCCCAGTCTGCAACCAAAAAATATGCTAATACACAAGGCTTTGAAAAGTCTATTTTACATTCTTTCAAATCAAGATGCATAAATTGCTACACAATATTTAACTTTATTCAGTAAATCACCCACCTGGGAATTCTTCCTTCAGGTTAGGGAAGTTGATATTTGTATAGAGAACAGGTGCTACTGTTGCCATTTCACCCAAAGCTTCTTCTTTCTCCCACTTAAGAGTGCTTCTTTGAGCATTGGACATTGTATCGCCTTCACCTTCCAAAGGTGGAGCAGATGGTGCCCATGAGCTGTTTGGATCATTTACCATCGGATTGAACGCCGGATTCTTATCCCTGACAAATCAGAAAAGGGTTTTGTTTTATAGATAGACTGCTCTCAATTAAAAAAAACACCCCAATTAGCAAAGTACTTTTTCTGTTTGCTATTTCAGCAGTGAACAGGCTGCAAGAATACAGAAGTTTCTGAAGTGGCTGTGAAGAACTAAGTAGTTAAATACAAATAATATCACAGTATTAATAACTCCCCCCCCCTCAAGTGATAAATGCTAAACACTGACCATGTTTTATTTCCCACCTTGACTTACCTGGTATCAGTATATGGTTGCTGTGTAATGGGAGAGAATGTGCCCAGCCCACCTCCAGCAGCCAAAGCCGTATGAGGGAGATGAGGGTTAGGGCCAATCAGACCATTCATAAGGGGCACTCTTGGAAACGCATTCTCTGCTGGAAAGAAGTTTAAATTACTGTTTTAAAGCGTGACTACTTTTAACTCCAAGGTGCAAATTTTCAGTGAAAAAGTGGTGTCTCAACTAATGAACAACTAATTGCTCAAAAATTTTATAGTACTGACCACACATTTTTTGGAAAAGATTTTAAATCAGTTTACATTGCTTCCCTACAAGCTTAAGGGGTTCTTTTCTACTGTATCACATCCCTGCACAGATTTTTTTTTTCTTGGTTTAAAAACCAGGTTTCTAAAAACAGGTTTCCAAAACTTTTGCAGTAGCCCATGCTATGGTATTGCACTTTATATTTAGGGATATTCTTAGAGGCTAACAGTCTGTCATACTTGTTTTACCCAGATCCAAGCAGCAAGCATGGAGAAGGCTGCTTTCAGTCCTTGCAGAATTGTCATTAGTCAACCTGAATTAAACATCTCCTCTTCTGAGACTTCTGAGCAGTGTACCAAAGTAAGCCTCATTATCTACTAACTCCCTAATTTGTAACCAATAAAACAGATAAATCTAGTAAAATGAGCATCAGCATTTTCTAATTAAATGTCCAGTCTAGCAGTACGAAGGCTGAAAATTTTATTTATTTGATTACAATATTAGGCAAATGTGGCACAGGCACAGATTCATTCCAGCAGATGGTCTTTGCAGATGTTCCGACACAGAATTAACACTGGCCTTTGAATCCCTGCCACTTAAGTGGGATTGTAACTGCTGTCCCAGTATTCTAATAAAAGCACAGAAGTAGCTCAGGAACTAGATGTATCTGTCGGATGACGCTGTATCATTCCGTCATGCTTTAGGAGACTCTGTTCTGATCTATAGGTTATATACACTATGCAGAAAGTACAGTTTGGATGAAAGTAACTCAAAATTTAAGAGAAAGTGCTTTATTATAGCTATTAAATAGCTAGCATTCGGCAACTGCGAAGACCTGGCAAACAGGATGGAGAGTCAGGCCTCTGGTTTGCATTGTAGGATCACCATGTCTTCATGAGAAGAGAGCATTAATTTCATTTGAAATTGCTGAAGCATTTATCTCACAGAAACATGTGGAGCATTACACTGTAACTGAACCAAATCATAAATCTAAAACTTTGTAACTGTGGCAGTTCCCAGAGGGAGAAGTTAAACAATCTCACAGAAGTCAGATGCTGAAGTTATCTCCAAGTACTCAAGTAACTGGGAAACAGGCAATGATATCTATATGTTTTTTTGCTTTAAATCACCTCATTATTTGTTTTAAACTCTCTCCTTTCTAAGACTTTTTGAAGTCTTTCCTTTTTAAGGAAATTCATGCAACTACGAAACCAATCATTTTTTCTTGCTATGCTTAATTCACTGGTGAAATCAATTTGCGTACTACTTTTTGTAATACCAATGTAACAGAATGGGCACTCTTCACGTGAGCTCAGGAAAAATCCACTAGAGGTGATGTCTAATGAGAAAAGAGTGCATTTAATTATGCTCATACATACTGCTAAAAAAAAAAGGAAAAAGAAAAAGCTCTACTTGTAAAATAAATAAAACAAAAAAGGCAACATCAATCTGCCCCTTGCTTTCCATATAAGAGCAATAATATACTGTATCAAATCACGATAATTTTAGCAGCAACAAAGAAAATAAATTATAATCTCCCTGATACATTTAAAAATTACTTAGCCTTCTCTCTGTTATTTGGACAGAACTAGTTAACATGTTAAACTGAATTCTTAAAGGAAATTAAGATTCAATAAATCACGTTTATGCAGACTCTTCCCTTACCCTTGAGGAGGTACTCAAAAGTAATTAAAGTCAGAAGACAACACATGCTTATCACTGACAAATTTCAAAAATATGAAAGTGTCAGCTAAAATAAAAGCTCCAATATGTCAGAAAAATCTAAAATAATAGTCTCTTTCAACATTTACCTGCATGTTAACCACGTATCCCCTTCAGAACAGTTTTAGAACAGTATTTCACAAATTAATAATGACAGATTCCACAAATCCACAAAAGCAGAAAGTAAAGGCGTGCCCTACTTTCACATCAGTATTTAAAAGATGCAGAACTCTCCTGACCAGGCTGCTGTTTTCAAAAGTAACAAAGGAACATACCTTGACTATGCAAAGACATAAGTTGTGGTGGAGGTGGAGGCTGTGGCAAAGGAGCTGGCTGTGTGGTTGCTGGACTTAATACAGCTGTGAACAAATCTTCAACATCCTTTCCTCCGAGCTCTGCAAAAACACCATGCATGAGTTGGCTGGCATTGTTTATAAACTGTATTTCACATATAAGACAACAAAGATTAGAGCACGTACCTGGGATTTTGTACAATTTGCCAAGAATAGCACCTGCACAAAGTAAAGATAACACAGAATGAGTAATCATCAAAAGACACAGTAAAATTTATTCTGCAACCAGGTCCAAATAGGTATGTTACAATACATAGATAATAATTTGAGAAAAGAAGGGAAGATTTCTACTGAAGTTTTCAACGACCAAAATATTACCATCTGTGACCATTTTGTCTAGTTCTGGACTCAGGATTCCATCCAGCTGTTCTTCACTCAGCGGCCGGGAACTCTGGTTGACACTTGGCTGAGGCAGAGAAGAAGGATCATCAGAGATGGGACCAATATCCAATCCAGCTGAAGGAAGAAAAAATACTAAGTAAGACATAAATAGTAAAATTTATTGGTACAGAATAAAGAGCATAAAATTTTTTTTTTCCCCCTAGAGCTGAGCTATCAACTAAACCAAGACTTTCTAAGATTTGAAAGGTAAGGCAAAATAAAACATTCATGAGAAAAAGTAAACAAACCCACTATTTACCTCCAGTTTACCGTATTGTTTGAGGAATGTCATTTGACCAAAATGCAACTGGAAGAATGGGAAATTTTTATTGAAATAAGACTACTGAGTTTAGGTACAGCATGTTTTCGAGTGTACAGTTTTCAGTATATAAGTTCCACTATAACTATTTTTCACTTTTTAGAAACAACCACACCAGTAGTCACACGGTTCATCCTCATGTACCTTAAGGTTCACCCCAGCTGTTCTTGCAATATTACATTAAATATCTACTGAAGTGCTGTTCAAGTGTAGTCAATATAAAACAAGTTCTAGCAGTTTCTGTGTCAAAAACAACTACTGAATATTGTGGGTTACATCAGACAAAGTGATTTGTTGGTACTGAGAAAACATAACTTACTACCTAAATTTCCTAACATCCTTTACAAGTCAATAAATATCTCAAATGAGAAAGATCTTTAAAAAAATAAAACTATACACTTCAGTATTTAAAATGTATTATTGTATCAGATACCAAATAAAAACAAAATTAAAATATCAAAACATGCCATTCATTATCAGCCTGTGTTTTACATAAAGTGATGAATCATCATCCAGTGGAAACAAAAAGATCTGATGCCGACTGCTTTATTCATGCTTTAATATATTCACATTGTTAAAACGCTTTTAATTTACAAAAGATATCACTATGATAAAAACTACACAGTACTACTAGAAGTAAAATTAAAATTAAAGTGGCAGCAAGAAAATGCATGGGTTTGTATCATGAAACACAAAAACTCAGGAAGGTTTTTAAAAGCTGTAAGCAAAACATACGCAGTACCCTTAAACGCGGAGTGCAGAAGTTATAGGTCGTGTTAGACTCAAACACCACAGAAAGAGTGGAAAATGAAAGCGTGAATTAGTGACACAGTAAAAGAGTACTAGTTTCTACACATGCAGGTCTTTCAGCTAAAACCACTAGGAAAGATGACTACTTCTACCCATGGATCATCCATTGTTTAGTTTCTTACCAAATGGGGAGGGTGAGCTCTCAACCTGGAAAGTGCATAAATCAAGACCTACAGGACCCAAACCAGATAAAATGGATGATTATAACACGAAAACAAAAAAAGCAAAGAAAAAGCTGCATGCTGAAAAAAGCTACACAGGTATGATAGACAACGGCAGCTACATTTTATTCTTTCTTAAGCAGCAAAGCAAAGAGCAAAGTAAAACAAAATGTTGAAAAGGTTGGGGATTATTTCTTGGTAGAGACAACAAAACCATCTCAAACCAAGGTATTCTTAAGATATGAAAATTGTATCTGAAATCACCCAGAGCACAACCTATAGATGTAATACAACACAGACATCTATCATAAAGAGAAAAAAAGAAAAGAAACACCAGAGAGACCTTATAAACATACATACCCGAATGGTCTCCAGACTTCACCAAATCATCAGACAGTATTCCAAGAATATCATCATCGGTATTTAAGACCTCAGAAAGGTCAGCTAAAGGATCGTCGGTGCTACCTGTACAAGATGCAATAAATAAAATCAATCAGTCATGGCATTTATACATGAATCTGGTGATGTAGTATGGCTTCATCTATAAATGCAAACACAGATTTACCAGCTGCAAGAGCCTTCTATAGTGTGCTATGTACTGCAAGTCACTCTGAGGCGAGACTGTCCTGACTAGCTCATCCCCTGCCACCTTCACAGGCTTATGGTGTTTGTTATTTTCTCCAGTACAGTAGAAGTGAAAACATAATCAGTCAGGTGGAAGAAAGACTGGATGATTTTAGGGGAAAAAAACCCCAAGATCTAGTGAGAATTTGCAATCTCTAAGACACAAAGGCCTATGAATGTCGAAGTCAACAAACATGTTTTATAAAGGACAGAGCTCACAGCAATCAACAGGGAATATTAAAAAAAAAAAAGTAAGAAAGTGATCAGTTACTTCTCTTACCACTTAAGACTATGGAGCAACCAGTTACTACATCCAGACAGAGAAGTAAAAAGTAGGAGTAAGAACCAGTAGCAAGTAAATGGAAATTGGAGACACTATTTTGCAGATCAGAAGAATTCCTGAAGAAGTGAGAACAGCCAGAGGTAGAAATGTCATGTTTGTTTGTTGTCTAGGAAAAACTGGCCTGGTCCTAGCAAGAAATTATTTAATGTTCAACAATAAACTCTGGATATGATTATCTTCTTGACACCCAACTCAATAGAGGGAAACAACGCCAAACAGCCCATCTGGTTTTACTAACTAGTTTTTTAGGACTCTTACAGATGTGCAACATTTGAAGAAAACTGACAAATCAATAGAAGTTGAGAAAAATATTTCTCGGAAAAACTGCAGACTATCATGACTACATAAGCAATCACTGAATCATGATGAGATGGTAAAATATACAAATACACATATATAACTAAACAGAGAAAAGGTATTAATACAAACCATACAATGTACAATGTGGCAAATACAGGCAGGCTGAAGAGGGACCAGAAAGCTGAAGAGCAAACGTATTTCATAGATACACCGGTTATCTTTCCCACTGTCACAACCCAGCTGCCCCAGGAAAGTATTTCTAGCTTAATGCAGAGGCCTGGTGCCAGAGATTTACTTGTATCATGCGGCTACTTTCCAAGATGCTAAATTTCACAGTAATTTAAATGTTCCTTCTGCTGTTTTTCAGAGACAACCCTTTTCCCTTCTACCACTACTGAAAGTCAAAATGACAATGACTCTTCTTCACTTTACTCTTTTTTTTTAAATTTTTATCTCTTGCAGTGCAGACAAGATGACACCATCCGGTTGAAGTCATATTTTATGTTTGCCACTTAACTAGGTGGATCAATGTGCCAGTGCAGACTAGTCCGTTCACACGCATGTAAAGAATATGGCTCCTATTGATGTCAAAAGTATTCAAAAGTGCCTCGAAACCACATCACTTTTGTGGGTATAGTACTATGAAATGTAAGCTTTTAAACCTAAACCAGTTGTTGAGGTTTGTTTTTTGTTTGTTTGCTTTGGGTTTTTTTGGCTGTGGTTATTTTTGGGTTTGGTTTTTTTTTTTTCTGACATACTTGTTTTCCTTCTGGCAATTTGGTCTAATGCCAACTATGCAAGAAACTAACTAACAGCAGGCACTGCAAGGTGATGTTAATGACTTCAGCTGGCTGGTAGGCAAAGGATTGACTAGCTGTTCTTTAACTCGCCTCAGTTCCTACTGGAAGGCAGCTAAGTACCAGGGAGAAAACAGCCCTTCTGAAGGAAGCACCGAGGCTGTATTAGCGGCCTTTAATTCTTCTGTAGTATTTTGTGTTATGGTGGTGTTCTCCACAGCCCTTAGTAATGTGCTTGGGAATAGTACCTAAAAAATCAGCTTCTAATCTGAATATAAATGTATCAAACAAGTAGCTAGAAAGAGCTCAGGTGGAGAGACATAACTGAAGGGTTTACCACCTATAGCTACAAACCGGCTGTGAATAAATTCAGGCTTCAGATTAGAGGGCTCCTAACTATTAAGGCAATCAGATTCTGTAATGGCCTTCTGATGAGATTAGTAGGTTGGAAAAAAAGCTACCTGCGTTCATAATGGAGTCTACAAAAAGGATGAGTGTTGGTGACAGCAGAGGGCTAGACTCTATGATCCATAAGTCTCATATCAGACATCTAATCTAAAGCATATATCTAGATTTTTCTTCTATTTTTTTCCTCATTTTAATTCCATGTGTGCTAAGTATTATCTTGGAAACAACTAAATCACTTCAGTCAGCTGCTTCAGATCAGAATCAATAGCTGGTTGACATCTGCTGCCAAACAAATAGCTCAATATTGTTCATTAATTTGACTCTTTCAGAAGGGAGATGAAAACTAAGACAAAGCAAAAAGGAAAATAATTTTCTTGTAATGCTGGAGCTCTATGAGAGCACAGTTCTGCTGCTATCTTGTGATCCTGACTCCTCCAGTGCATTTACTTTTATTCATTTATGAAGTTCTGAAAGAGTAAAAAAACCTCTCCCAAGGCTGCAGCCACCCTAAGATGTTTAAGCACGCGGTCACATATCTAGTTATAAAATATCCCAGCAGCATTTGAATCAGTTGCACAGAGACCCAGATGACTCCTCTCCTTTTGTCTAGGAAGAATTTCTTTAGCATTCTGTGGAGACCCTACTCGAACAGATGACTTCTTTAGCATCCCCAGAAAAAATACACTGAGTTTAAGCTACTTCAAGCTAAAGAAAAGGTCACACTACCAGAGCCTTCACAGAACACACCTCATCAAGGGGCACACACCTCATCAGAGACACCCAGGTCAAGAAACTCAAGATGTGGACAGTCCTCAGACCACTCAGGACGCAACCGATCCCAATCACCACCTTCGACTTCACCCACGAACAGCCAGGCAGACTCTGGAGATCTGGTGCTCTGTGTTCCCAGTGAGCAACCCTTCGCACTCTGCTCTAACACCGTCTTGGAAATGATTTTAAGGGTTGGTCCCATGCAGAATGCACTGCATAGTGTGCCACATGTTGTAATACCACAGGAAAAGTGAGTCTTCTAATGAAAAACAAAAACTGCAACCTCTTTGCCAGACAGAAATCAGGACTGGAAGCCTAAAGCTCACTTCAGTCACAGTTACTAGAAATCAACAGTAAACAAAGGACTCCAAAACCCCTCTTCTGCCAGCACTGCCAACCCCCATCACTACTATAGTCTTGCCTAGCACAAGCATCAATGACCCTTAACCAAGCTCTAAGAATACAGAGTCGCAGAATGTGTCACTGAAATGCACTGTCAGCCCACCAGCAGACTGAACACCTCACCGTTCGGCTCTCTAGCAGCCCTAAGCACATGTTGAAAAGCAAAGCAGACAGAATAACTTCCTCTTCAGATGCTTGAGAGCTCTTGGAGTATGAACAAGTATATCTAATCCTTAATCCTGCAATTAAACAAGTGGAGTTTCCAAGAGAAAAAAAACTATCTTCCTTCTGGAAAAGACCTATCCAGTTAAGCAAGGACTCTCACAGGAGTCTGCAATCCTTGTGAGAAATAGCACTGTAGGAAAATAACACAGTCGGTAAGCATGCAGTCCTACAGGCTCCCAGTGAATAAAGTAGCTCCTGTCCTTCCTGCTCCACAGCCGGGTCTGTATCGAACCGACGAAAACATCACAGGTGTTCTCGGACCCCGTTCTCACCTCCAGCTCCTCTGCAGCACCAGCCAGATGTGACTGTTGCTAGCCCAGCAGTTAGCCAGTTCACCAGGGCCTCCACCGCACAAAATGCACCTGGCACTCTCACGCGTGTGGGTGCTGTTGCAGAAATAACTGTCTCCCACAAAGTCACAGTGAAAGAGTTAAGAAGAATTGCACTGGAACTGATCAGTACTGGCAGATGACTTCACCCACGGGTGCTCCAACTACAACAAACAGCTCCGTCTGGACACAATTTTGGCCAGAAATCCGAACAGTCGAGAGACAATTGTTGAGAACATTCCTATGGCCAGAAAGCACTGTCCTTTAAGTCTTTCGTATATAAAATGGGAAGGATAGTACATTATTCACTAAAACCGTTGCTAGTGATTTATTTATTAACAGCCACCTCATTGTGATTTATTTCTGAATAAAAAGAAGAGGAAGTGACAAAGTTTTACAACTTTGCTTATTCATAAAGAATAGATTTTTCTAAAAAATTCCTTTCAAACTCTGGAAAAATAGAACACTAAATTAATTCATGAATTTCTAAAACCTTATATATCATAATATATGAACATTAATGACTTTAATCTTGCAGTTGGATAGGCCAGCAAAGACTTCTGAATCTGTGTTTCTCTGGCTTCAAAAGAATGTTGGGGTGAAAAAAAGTCTGTGTGAGCGTCTTTTCTTGTAGTGTTGGAACCAATGAAACACAGATCTCAAAACACTTCATTTGCAGCAGTTTCTCCTTCAGAGGAAGTTAACTTTTGCATTCTCTATTACTCGCAATTTCAACTGTGTAACAATCAATGTTTAATTATAGTCTAGCCTTTTGCCTTTCATTTAGCAGATTTTCACCGAGTAACAACAACAAATAAGCGACTTCTCCTCAAATGACTCTCCAGACACAAAAACTGTATCAATGTGCGTAAACATTTTCAGATGGAAAAACTTGTGAGGACAAGCTGGAACACAAGCCACAAATTAACCAATATACAGGAGAAATAGTACCAGTTTTTAAAAAAATACAGCATGGTATGACACCTTCAGCTAACAGCACACACTTCAAGACACAGAGAAAAAAAATAATCTGGAAAGAACAGGAAGGTTTTTGCTTTTAATTGCTCCTTTGTGTGCAGCCGCCCTTTCAGCAGCACTTCACAACCCTCTGGCTATTTGCAAAACTCTCAGCAGTAACTTCAGTAAGGTTTTGCAATAGCAAAAACAAAAGATTGCCTAGGGGCTACAAACTGTACCTGCAAAGGGCACTCATGTTCAGAAAGGACATGGTGAACCAAAAACTCCAAGGAGACTGGCAACCTAAAATAATCTAAAACATTCAAGAAAATACAAGTTGGATGATATTCATCCAACTACTATTCACTAGACTACTAAAAAAGACCTTTTAATTAGATTATTTTTGTATTTTACTATAACGGATCTGTTATTCTCAGACTGAATTAATTTTTGTGGATTTTAGACATGAGCATTGCAGTCAAGGAGTTCCAGACTCGCGCTGAGTGCCAATTGTTGCGCCATCCACTGCTCTTTCTGAAACAGCTGAAGCCCTGGAGCTGAGCATCACTGATTATCAACGTAACTTAACCTCAGAAGGACAGTTAATACACAGAATGTTGAAAAATACACCAGATAAACACTGTGAGAAAAGTGGAAAAGCGTGGAAAAGCCCCAGGTGCAAGAACAAAATCAAACTACTGAATTATCACTAACTTTAGCTTTGTATACCTTGAGGTCCCAGTTTTGCCTGAGCTGCAGCGGAGGTTGAGCTAAGAAGGGGGTCAGATGAAGGATCCAGGAAACTGGTGGTCAGATTTGTTTTACATGAGAGTGGAAGCGATTCTTCAGGTAAATTATCTAGGCTCATCTTGTTTTGTCTGCTGGTATCTAGTAGGTCTTTCCCAAAGAAAGCTTCCTGCAAAGAAGACAAAACAATTCAATGTAGGAAGAACACTTATCTATTGAAAAAGCTGGGTAAAGAGCAAAGTTAAAATTAAAAGCCAACGATTAGTAGAAATAGAAAAACAGTCTCAGTCTCACACGCTTTCCAGTACAGTAGTATCTCTTCCAGGCTATGAGGTGTGGATATGGTGGATGTAACTTCCCTGAGGTAGCTACGTTATTAATATTTTATGATTAAATTCACACCTTAAATTATACAGAAAAACTATAGTCTTCTTATGAATGTGTGGCGCAGACAGTGGGCCAATGCTGTGCTATTATAGATCACAAGTTTTTCAGTATTTAAGATACTTCTCCTCGCACAAAAAGGACAGCTGACGAAGGGGAATACGACCGAGCAACTTGATCAAGGCCACACAAGAAGCTTAAGAACAACATACAAGCATCCTGCGGTCCAAATTCTAGAATGACCATAACACTGCGTTTCAGTTAGCACAAAATTATCCTAACGTTGAACTGCAGTAACAAAACACCTAAAACTGTTTAACTTACATTAGTTAAATATCTTTTAAAATCTTACATAACAGCTATCACTCACCTAAGCCTGAGTACTCAGCAATTTGACAATAACCTGTTAAATTTTCGAGCCAATTTTTAGTCATTATGTAACAACTTTTTCTGTTTTCACGTAGTCTTTAAAAACTTGATTTAGAATACAGCTGCTAAAAATAAAGCTACTGACAGATTTTTCAGTATCAGTTATTTCTACGGGAACAAAAAAGAAGCAAAGAATTATTCTGTTTTACAGGAGTAAAATGTGCATTAAGAAAAAAATATTTATTCTTATTAATCCAAAGGAAATATTGCTTAAGTATTTTCTTTCTCAGTCCCCCACTTATGAAATACAAATTATTTTTAGACAGATTCTTCTGACACTCTGTAAGTTCTTTGCTTACAATCTCAATATAGTTTATGTCATGAAGTTTGGTGAACATCTACAAGATAATAAAGTTTTCATGAAAAAGATGGCTGAGAAGAAGAAAGAGCTAAACAGTGTTCTCAGTGAGAGACATACATAAACCAGTCAGTTGATAAATTGGTTGAAGATAAGTAAGATGGTCAATCCTCACTAATATCCTGGTTATTACCCACCAGTGCCACCTCTTACCTACTAGGGACATCACAGAATTAATGGGGAGGGAGGAAGCAGAGATTATTGTGGTAGGGAGATGCAGGGCATATAAAACCACACATGTGTAGGAAAACAAGCTTCCCCTATCAAACAATGTTCTACAATCTTCTTTCAATTAGTATCTTGAGGAAACCGCATGATCAGGCTAAGACATCCGACAGAGCTGAATGCTGAAACTGTCATGCGCCAGTTCAGAGAGGTAAGAAAGGCTTCTTCCCCTCCCCCCCGCCTCCAATCTCAGAACAAGTAGAGATCTGTACCTTGAGAAGTAACACCAGAGGACTGGAGATTTAACATAATATACAGCTTTCGGTACAAACTTACGAACATTCTTTACAGAAAACCCATTTAATTTGAATGATAAATTGGGAATCTGGAAAGAAACATTCATGGTTTAAATGAACTACAAACCAACACACAAGAAGTATTACAAAAGCTTTACCTGCAGGTAGGCAGGAAAGGTTTCTTCAAGTTTATTTTTCTTTTTTCTGTAACGCTTTTTTATTTTCTCAGTACTTTCAGCAGCTGGGGTAGACTCCTCAACCGGAGTGTCTGGCAGCTGTTCTGTCCAACCTAGAAAGTAACATTCAGGCACAAATAAGTAAAATACTCTGTCTTCCTCTAAAGCTGCAGTGGCGGCACACCTAATGCGTGTTGCTGTCTATCTGGGTACATGGGTTTATTAAGTATCGCTCTAGGTGTATGCTAAAGGTGGCTTTTATCTAGCCAGCTGTGATCATCTGGGCTCTGGCAGTCAGAAATACGGTATGTGATACTAGCCATATATCTACCTGGTTGTACCTCACTGGCTGTAGAGACACCTTTAACTTTCGCATCTCCAAACCAACCTAAGAATTTGGTAATTTGAGAGGAATTCTAGGTGCCATTCAATCAGATATTTAAAAGATAATTCCACTGAAGTACTATCTCCAAAATCATCCATGTTGAGTTACACATTAATCACCTTTCATTTTATACACTAAAAAAGTAAAAAACCATTTTTTTTAAAATCTGAGAAATTACTGTCATATAAACAATCAACAGGCCAGAAAAAGAAAGCCATAAAGAAGCCCTTCAGGAACAACTGCACTTTCATTCAGCTATCATATTCTGAAGTGGCACTGTTTTTTGTAATAAATGCAAAAGCACACTGCGCTCATCAATCATTCAGTACTGCATTTCAACAGACCACGGAAAACACTGCAGGTAAAAGCAGAACTTTTTAAGGCCTCTACTTCTGTCTTGCCAAAGCTGATTACATGAAGTTAATGACCTTGGGAAGTTATTTAAGAAACTATATTATTGTGGTAGTAAACTCCACTGTGCTTTGTACCGTAGTGATCTCCTGGACCACATTCAGAGGACAGCGCACAGAATGAAGCTCACCAACACCGTGACCTCTGCATTGTCTGAGAGTGAGTTTTTGCAGAGGAAGGGGGTGGAACATGACAAGAGTAGCAAAAGACTTGGTAAGGCTGATGAGTACTGGGAGCTGAGAAGCAGGCTCTCAGCAAGCTATGATGATTTAAAACATACAAAGGTTTTTCTGACTTTTTTTTCTTCTTAACAAGCAATTGTGCCTAGGCAGACAAAAAGAAGCTCAAAGTTTTAACTGAAGAATAGTTGTTTAAGAACACCGCTTTTGCACAATATGCATTGTACTGTTACCCAGAATGGGGAATTAACTTTTTAACCATTTTTTAATTTACTTAAAGGAGCAGATCCCTAAAAAAATGAAAAACTTTAAAGCAAAATTTTCAGCACTCCCTGAAACAATGTAGTATACTATACTGAAATAATGTTTACAAAGCAGAAAAACATAGCTATAACACTGACACTAAAGGGAAAACAAGCACTGTATCTGAACAGGGGACCCAGCAAGAATACTGGGTTGCTCTGATGAAAGAAACATTTGTTTGCTTCATAAAGTATTTGTACAAATGCAAGCAAGGACAATATTTAACTGTTAGTTTTTAATACTGCCTGGACGCTGTAGCAAAGATCTGGTCTCCACCATGTTGTACAAACATATTGCAAGAGACCGATCTGGCTCTAGCACAGTTAAAAACAATAGTTTAGCAGACAGGAGAGAATAACAGAAGAAATCAAAGGCCACAGACTTCAATTCAGATGGTATCAGCCAACCTTTCGAAGCAGCTGCCTCCTTCTACAGACTTTATAGGAAACAGGCTCTGAACTAAACATATTCCACATCTCACCTTGATGATACGTCAATATTTTCTAGATTATATAGTGTGAACAAATCCAGATGGATGAAATAATTTAGTCTAATCACACACAGCAAGCAAGAGAACAAGGCCCATAAACAAAATCTGACTTCTTACTAGGTGTCCAATCTACTGAGTACCACAGTGTCAGAGGCATTAAAATGGGTTTGCAATGAGAAGAGAGACCAGAGTAGGATTCTTTAGCCCCAGACGAGACAACAACTGATGGGGGAATATGACACACATCTAGCAAAGCTTTCTGTACTACAAATTAATATGGAATTACATTTTAAAATCATCTTTCATAACACAAAACAGGAGGGCAGGTTATGAAACAGATCACAGATACCCAGTTTAAAATGAAAAGGCATTGTTTCTTCATGCAACAACAGTGTATCATTTATCTCACTAATACAGGATTTTCCAGAGCACAAACACATATGTAAAAGTATCAGACACATTTGTGGAACACTGGTGAATATTAAAACTGGTGGTCTGGAAGACACCTCTAGATCAGGACTACATCTGAAGGAAGGCATATCAGGACTGCTGCAAACCTACCTCATTTCTTTCTGTATTCTACTGGTCAAAGCTAGGCTAAACAGAGCTCCGACACAGCAGAGCAGTCCTTATAATTCTCACTATTTATCTCCCACAACAGCCTGCAATTCGTCGGTTCAGTTTCTTTGTAAATCATGGGCTTTGCTGAAATTACGAGTATGTAGGAATGAGTATTTTCAGTTGAATTAATACAGGCATCATGACAAACGCAGAAAACTTTCTCCCTGTAGCACATCTCTTGAAAGAATTATATGCTGATGAGTTGCACTATTTTTATTGTATTAAGCATGAACAAAAAATTAAAAACAAGTTTCTGCACTTACCTTCATCCCTGCCAGGCAACTGCTCAGAAACAGATCCAGAAGAATCTTTCCTGGTGAGAGATCTTTTAGTCTTCCCCTGCCCTGTACGACTTCTCTGACGTACCATAAATCCACCAATACCTAAACAAGGAAGCAAAAATTCAATATATTGATTAAAATTATGTTTCATAGTAAGAATGAGAGCCAAGATTCTTCTTCAGGTAAAGTGGTCTACCACATCTGTAGAGGTCTAACAACGAGTCTGAGATACCTGAGGAGTTTTCATCCATAGTTTTATGAAACATTTGTGAATTTCGATGTCTCGGTGGGTACATATATAATTATCAAAAAGGATCAGAATTTTAGGACTGTGAAACATCCACAAGAAGTTCAAATTACCAAACCTGGCAACTTTCAGATGTTGGTTTCCCTCTCCCTCGCCAAGGTAATGAACTGCTAGAATCGGAAGTCAATCTACTAAATTAAACCTATTAAAGAACCTTAAAGGACCACAGAAAAACTCTACAAATTGCTCTAGAGAGCCCACCACTCCAAATGACGGTACTAGAGAAAGAAGTCTCACAAAACAGAAAGATAATTAATCAGCATCCTACTGCCTGAAACTCCACACTCCTTCACTAGAGACTGACTGCAGCGCTCCTGATCCTTTACAGTTGGTGTGTATGTATGTACATGCTTCAGATTCACGTTTGTTTCATTTTTCAGGGAAATTGTTGGCTGCAGAAACCTAACAGATGGCTGCTCAACTAATGATCCAAAACCACTCTGAGCAAGTGAACTCTCTTCTCTTGAGGACCCAACAGCAGAAACAAATGGCTTATTGAGGTACATTACGTGCAAAGAAAAAGGAAATCTCTGCTAAGTGATGTGGGTTTGTACCACCACCTTCACAGGGTGGGCCTGTGACGGAAGGTAATATACACACGGGCACAACCTGCTGAGACAGGGCTCTTCCTCAGCAGTGTGGGAAATCATGTGGGGAGGCTGAAAAGTGGTACAGCTCTGTTTAGCTACCGAGAGAGAAGCAACAAAAACCGGACCATGTCGTAACTCCCGCTTCCTTTCCTTCCTTCACTGTGTTCCTTGCCTTCACCTCTTCAATCATTTTACGGCCTCTGTTCTCCTTCCCTACTATCTTCATCATCCGAGGATATGGCCCATTCCATAAGCGGGATGGGCGTGACTGGTACAAACAGTATTTGTGCTGCAAAGACTACCATTAACTTGTTATCCGCAGTAGTGGGAGGCTGCTTAATGAAACACAAACCCAACAGTAACACAGATTCTGAGACACATCAAGCTATGGGATACAGGCAGTGTCTAAGCATAGCTTATTATCCTGGATTCACTTTTAGCCCTAATGAATCAGAGCTACTTCCTAGGGAGTTTCTTAGGTACCTCAAGCTTTTTCTGCCTGGAGACAGCTCAAGTGTTTCTGCATCCAGGACACACAGCTAAATCCGCAGTCAAGATAACTAAGAGGCGACTGCACTAGTAAGTTAAAATAAATAAATTCACTCAATAACTGAATTCATTAAAATTCACTGCCAGAAGTCATCTGCAAATATTTAGTAAATTACCCTTAACAAGTATTTCAGAAAGTAAGATATGCGCAAAAAAAGTTCTCTGAAGTTCAGATACTGCTAGATACACATACGTATATACACACACACAAAAACTGCCCTTGATCAATTATATCTGTATAGTACATTTTCCTACCAAGTTACAAGGTACAGATTTGAACTACTAACCAGTAATTGACAGCATACTACGAACAGGCGTACTGCTGAGCAGCAACCTGTGGAAATGCATTTTTATAAGAGGACTAACAATTATTTTAAACAGAACGGAAAAAAATCTAAAATCAACGATTAGCAGTAGAATACTTCAGAATTCCATACTGTTTTCTAATTGTTGTTTGGTTTTTTTTAAATTATACAGAAAAAAAGTGTTAAAACAAAGGACACACAATCATATAAGTCACTGTTGTATCCTACCAGGTCTATATGGTTTTCGCTTCCTTTTTTTAATCCCATCAGCTCCTTCTGCCACTTTGGTATCATCATCCACAGCTTCCCGTTCTGGGCTGGAATCTGATTTCCCATCACAGTCCATAAGATCACCTTCTGCAGAAAAGAGGCAACGATAACTTTAACTGGAAAAGGGAAAAAAAGATATTTTTCCAAATTTTCTACATCTGATTGATTTCTGAGAAACTGATTGAGAATGACAGATTTTTCAAAAGGGTGACAGACACTCGTACTCTCTGAACGCTTTTGGGAAACCCACCCTACCTGTACAGAAAATACACACATTCCCTGTGAGATGATGTCTACGCAAACCCAGAAAATAAATGCTATAGTTACTATATGTGAATCGGAGAAGTTTTCAGGTGCCCCTTTCAGCAGCCTGTGCTATCGCATTTTCTAAGTGTCTGAGCAATTTCTAGCCATACATCAAGGAATATGGATACAATTTATCTGGCAAGATATACTTCATTTTGTTTACTGACCTCCTAAGTTTTGTTTGGTAGGGCTCTTTTTTCTTGAGAAGACAGACTGAAAAACTGCAGCCTGCACTTGGAAGCTAATGTTTAATGACTCTTAGCTTAGAGGGTTCTTGACTTGAAGCCGTGTGACTGACTGAAAGCGGACTTATCTATGCAGAGGAATTTGACTTACATAAAGAAAATTCAGCCCAAAGGAATTACTCAACCTTGAAGATGAAGACTGTAATTTTGAGTTAGAGTTTATGTTCTGTGGGAAAGCAGGGTAGAAACAGATGTAAAGTACGATGGCATTAAAAAGCCTTTAGTGCCGAAGAGAGAGGGAAGTAATCCTGTTTCTGATATCCCCAGAATGTCAATACAATAATGACCTTACATTTTCATTTTATTGCAAAGCTTTTAAAATGTTATATATACTCTCACCCCTGAAAAAATATTGGAATTCCGATTCCCTGCTTTGGATTTAGGTGTATAATTTTACATGGTCTAAAACCACATACAGTTGTAAGAAAGGGAAATACTGTTGTAACGGACAGAGCTGGACGCTTCCATACTGCTTCTGCTGTCGTAGAACCACAGCCCTTGCTGTTCCACAGGCTGGGTCATGGAGCAGACTTTCCCATCAATGGAGACTTTTCTGAGTTCTACCAACAAAGCTGGTGGCTTGGCAAAGGCAGTCCCTGCTGACCTCCACAGCCAATTCCCTCCTTCCCTTACAAGCACAAGGGAGCCCTTTTTGCAAAGTGTCCACTTCTGGCAGAAAAGAAACCTGCCTGAGTGCTCAAGTGTGCTGCTCCACAAAGCAGTACGCTGAATGCTAAACCTCGCAGTGGTCCTTCCCGTTTACTTACAAAGTGCAGCTCTACAAAGAGTAGCAGAAGAGCTACATTAAGTCTACCACAGCTGAAGCTCCCAAAGCAAGCTGAATTTTCAAGTGGACTTTAAAATGTGGAACACCTGATGAAATGCCAAACCTGACAAAAGCCTGTAGGTGAGATGGTAACTAAACTACCAGGAGCTCAGTTTTCTGAGATATGGTCTCATTTTTCCACCTGGAACTTCGGAGTGCAAGAACGGGTTATTCCTGTTGGCCTGGAATTACTACACTATGTTGCTCCAATCAAAGCTGTGGCACAGCTTTATTCATCCTGATGCTCGTATAAAAATTTCAGACATTCAGAGAACAGGCACTGATCCACCCTCCACAGCACATGTAGAGCTTCCAGGAAATCCAGCCAATCTACCAGGTACATGCTGTGCTGTTGCTGTCACACATACGAGTATGCTCTAACTCCAAAAAGGCAACGCAAGGTGATCAGAACTGAAACTGAAGTCTGGGAAAGCTTTGGCTCTCTCTTTCATACTCTGCTGTTGCATTTATATATCTTGTTATCTAGTTCAAAAGGGATACCCACAAAAGCCATCAAGCAGGTAATGAAATTAGACAAAGTTACATAGAAAACAGGCATACGTTTGTAAAAGTAAAGATGATTAACCACTGAAATAGAGTAACAAGAGAAATGGTTAATTCTCTATCTTGATGCCTTCAGAACAAAATCAAAAGTTTTTTTGCTTTCAACAACCCACCTGATGGACTACACGAAAGTATGAGATGAAATTTAAGAATCAGTGTAATGCTAGGATAATATATCAAACCCTGTGAATACTGAAGGAAATGAAAGAAATGCAACTAATTCACTGTTTTAAAGGTTATAAATAAAGAGAAGCTATTATTACAAAAAACCCACTTCTAGTTAACAGCAGACAGTAATAATGTGCTAATCAAACAATGGGAACAATACTTCTATCAACAAGTTAACACTGAAACTGCACTGATGGTTAAACTACCCAGTTGTCTCAAGTACACTCTCTGTATCTAAAAAAATCTTCTTATGACATTTAATCTGATTAACAACGAGGCAATGTTGCATAAACAGAAAGCACTTTAGACTGTGGTGAGGTGGTGTGCCTATGTTCCTCTGTAACAGACACCTGCATGACTAATGAAATGACTTTCACACCTGCCATTTAAGTAAGCCTTTCCCCAGGCCACGGATTAACACCTATTCTACCAACACACTTATCGGGATGCACAGCCAGACCGCGGCAAAGAGGAGAGGCGAATGGTATTGCACCACGCTGGCTGCTGTGTCTAGTGTTGAAGAGCGGGGATTTGAAGAGTGGGGCTGGCTGCTCCTACGTGCTTTTCCCACTCTGATCTTCCACCTTTGGCCTCCTCTGGCTGGGGCTGCTGTGCTTGCTCAGCTGTGAGGGAAGCAGATTGGACAAGTAGTGGTGGCCCTGGGATGCGTGGATCTTTACTCCATGTTTAGATTTGCAGTGGAAGGAGCTCTCCTAAGGGCTTCTACCATTGACTGAAATGTCATCCCCATACACAGGGATGCGCTTGGGTAGGCAAGTGTTACCCCAGATCTCTTCATCTCTCATCAGCCTTGGAGACCACAAAAACAATGTTAAACCTTCCCCTCTCTCCATACTACGCAGACACCCCATCCTGGAACCTGAAATCTTTCGGCAGGACTCTACATACAGCGTCACTACTTGAACCAGAGCAATACCCTGAATTCACTTCCAAACTCCAATCCTACTTTGGAGATGGTGACAAATAAAATTTTCATTTTGTCTATGGACATACAAGGAAATTATTTATTTTCCTCAGACCCTCAGGTCAGCCCACCTTATTTCTTTCAGAAAAAAGAAATACTCTCAGCAAAGAGCTTCTTACTCCACTTTTGCCTTTGTTTTAAATACCAGATTTACAGTGATCTAGACGTTGCTTTGCTGAGCCAACGTTACTACTTTCAAACAGTGTTTAAATTTGAGACCCTCAAAACACACTTGTATTCAGCGAGTGCACAATATTTCCCACAGGTAATCCAAGGATTAGACAAAAAGGCAACTTGTATTTCTAGCATTGCCAGCCTTAGAAAGGTGAGTTTCTTATAGGATGGGTGACCCATAAATAGAATAACAACCAGAAAAATCCCTGAAATGGACAACAATGAGCCATGACTATCGTTCAAGTAATTTCCATAAAGTATTCCGTACAGAACATACGAGTATCAATATAATAAATACTCCGAGGGATATGTGCAATACACACGTGTACTGCAACACTCCAAGATACAAGACATGCCAAAAGTAGACTGCTACCTCTACTGTCATCCATCTCCCCATCTCTTGAGTGTTCTGACTGGGCATCTGGGGGTGTCTGCAGCACAGCCACACTGTTCTGATTTATAATTTTCAGTTTAAGCTTTGGTTTCGTCCGTTTTCTTCTCGGTACTGTAACAGTTAGGCTCTGTAACTGAGACATGCCGGATTCTGTCAAGCAGACTCCATCCTGGGTGTACGTCTTCGGTGGGTCTATAAAAGTTAAATGAATCATAACAGCAATATAAAACTCTTAAATTTACAAGTCTTAGATTTTTCAGGAATAGCACTTTTAAGAGTTAATAATCCACATGTATGGAGCTGATTCATGAGTGAGGAAATTGGTATAAATAAAACAGAGATACTGGATACTGTCTTACACGTTACAGTTACAGCTTTACAATTTAGAGTCTGATGTCAAATCCAGCATCAATCCATTATACTGCTACAAAAGAACGTACATCAAGGACTCACTAGAAAGAATGATTTGAATATGGAAACTGGTGCCTTGCAGGGTATTTCTGTATCCCTGGCACTCACAGAAAACTGCAAGTCTTACTTTGGGTCCCTGTTGCTTACCGGCCAAGGCCCTCACCCAGCCCTCAGCACTGTACCTGCATCTTATTAATGACCTTAAGCCTCCCAGAATTCTTGGTAACTCAGGAAGTTATTAGCCCTGTTTTATAGGCGGACAAAAGCCAAGTTATATCATGTGAGCTGCTCAAGATCAAACCGGAAATCATGGGTAGAAGCCAAGTCTCCCAAGACCTGCAAGCCTGCTTCCTCCTCAAGTTGTTACATGACAATTGAGTCTACCAATAAACTCTAACATTCCTTAGTTCACCATGTAGAGAAAGGCGCTGTCACCTGCTGCCCTGCAAGCTGACGTTCGGGAACTTTCAGAGAATTGCCAAATAATGAAGAGGTTGCAAAGATTCTTCTGCTCTTTGGAGCCAATTAAATAATGATTTGATAACACAGTTTTTGAAAACATATGAACATCATAACATCTGTTCCCTTTAACCAAAAATGTTTTCTTATGTAACATATCACACCTCAAAACACAGCTGGTTCTGAACACAATTCTTCCCAGATGACTGTTTCCCTACACTGAACTAAAAAAGTGTTGGCTTTAAAAAAATCGCATACTCTTTTTCAGATTGAAGATTTGAGGCCAGAACCTTCTCTCAGAACTACATTTGTGCGGTATGAAATGGAAAAAAATTCTGACGTGATGGAAACTGTCCTAACACGATGGAAGCTGTTAGGTACTATCATTATAAAAGTGACTTGTGAGTAGGCTTGTCAAGATTATAAATTCCTAGCACAAACCAGACAAATAAAGTTGTGTCCTCCTACGGCTCGAGCCTGTAAATATTCGTGTACATGCTTGACTCAGTACCACTGTGTTATCACTGCTAATATTAAGGCAAGCAACTAAGTCTGCAGGACCAAAGCATAATTTTAAGTAATTATTATAGTGCAGGTATGGCAGGCAAAAGAGAAGAAAGAATGAGAAAAAAATATGAAAAGCATGCTGTGGTAACAGAAGGATAGTTAATGCTGTGTGTTACAAAATCATAGAAAAAGGAATTTTTGTCTCACGTAAAAATATACCCTTAAAATACGCTAAATAATCAAAGATTAAGCATTTACATTCTTTACCTAGTTCTTTTGATTTTGAAATAATCTGAGCTCCACCTGATGAATCACAACAGTCCAAAGAAGGCACTGAAAAAAATAAGGAAAATAATTTCAACTTTCAAAAATGGTGACTTGGTTTAAATGGAAACTATCAGCGAATTTTCCTTCAAACAGTTCCATTAAATTCCCTAATTTATACTGTTGGCAACATTCACTAGCACTTTTAAAATAAAGTGCTTTTCAGTGCCACAGAAGATGTGACTACAAAACAAGCTTGATACAAACTGAAGTTCTCCAACTTCCTGGAGCCAAGAATGGCATTGGAATGGCACTGAACTCGATGGTCTATGATCTCCTACTGGACCAAGAGCAAATAAGTACAATGGATCTCCTGGATTGGAAAGTAACCACTACATTACTCATGATGTCCAGGTTTTGCTGACCTAAGTGTGAAAAATGGGAGGGCTTTGTGAACTGGGTCTCAACCACTGTCTTGCGTCCCCAAGGAGGGGCAGGCACGCTCCGACAGCTTCCCACACAAGGTTCTAGCTGTGTCTATGCTATCAGGTGTCTTGCACAACACATATGAGCAAGCGGATATATCTGAGAATAAATGATACATGACTTGTTGAAGTTAGATAGGGTAATTCTCGTTCAAGATAAGAATATCGACAAGTGGAACAGCTGAAACTCAGTTTAAAAACTACAGCTTGCGCGCTCCAGGGAAGCACTGGAACCGTGTGACTGAACAAATAATGACCAAAATGTCCTCCAACACCAGGCTACTGTTGTTGTGAGTAGAAATGCTCTTCCCATCTGCCTTAATTACAATAACCGTAATCGTACTTCGCTAACCTGTGATGTGCAGACTAGACTTCTAATATTAGTAGTGACTTTACAGAGATTATGTAGACAGGGTAAGTAAAGGGAAAATTAGAAGCTTCTACCTTGCAAACGCTGAGAACTAGAAACAGAAAACCTGTTAGTTTGGCACAGTTAGCATCTACCATATAGGCGAGTTTATCCACACTTTTTTATTTTTTCGCCTAGAAATCTTGTCCACGGTGAATTTAAGACTCAGACAAACATCTGGAGTATTTACTTTGCGTCTGCCACACAAGATGAGACCACTGAGACAAAAGACCTGCGCGAAGTTCAGTGTTTCTCAGACACTTCAGACCACTGCACATACGCTGCTGCTGACCGTCTCACACACAAGGGACAAGACTGGGAAAAGCACAGAAGCTTCCAAGTAACACTTAAATTCTTGGCTAAATACAATAATGAATATGAAATCTAGAGGATGCTTTCTAAGCATTTAAAAAACTTACGGAAAGTGAAAGTCTGTCTTCAAAACTACAGTCCTTTAAAAGTTTTATGTAAGGTGTAACTCAAGTATATGATTTAAGCTACAAAAACCCAATATTCTAGTAAAAGAAAGCAGCCTATGAGAATTATTGAAAAACTGATATACAAGAATGGAAGGAAAAGACAATGAAGAAAATAAATTGAAAATGAGATTTTTGAAAGAGACACTGAGCTGGAGAGAAACAACAAAAAAGAAAAAGAGACAAGCTGCAGGATGGAAGATACTCAAAAGCACTGAATTGAAACAACAGAGAAAAAGCAGATTGTAAGAAATAGTCAAAGTGGAATAACACATTATCTGTTCATTTAATTGGTTATAATTTACAATACGTTTTTAAGACAGATCACAATTATTTAATTGGAATCTAAGGTAAACAAAAAATTCAGAAAGACAGCTGTGAATGGGAATTTGAAATCCTTATTTAAAATTCAAACAACAGGGAGCATTCTTCTGGTCCAGGTCAGATTGTGAATAATTTTAGCTTTGGCGACTGAATAGAGTTGAAATAGTCAAATAAACAAGCTGGTAGTGACAGAGGTGAGGCCTTCAGAGACTGCACAACAAACAGTGTTTGAAGACGGTATCAAACAGACTTCCAGAGAACAGCTAATTAGAGTGCAGATTAAGGATCAATAAAATGGATAACTGAGAAATACAGTACTGTTAGAGCAAAGACTGTTCCAGAGAAAAACACATAAAATTGAACAAAAAAGTGCTTTCTGAGGCACTTAGCTGAAGTTTAACCAAAACTATTATGTTTATTTGCAAAAGGGATTAAGCATGCTGAATATCCTACAGCATTTAGTAGCCTCAATTGAAAACAAGTAATTACACAGACTACAATACGATGAGAAGAATCACAGTTTCCCAAACAAAGGGGACTGCCATTTGTAAGGCTGTAATAGAAAAGAACAATCCTAAGAAGAAATGAAATCAGCATAAGAAACAGAGCAAAATGGTTGATGTAGAAACACAACACTGACAGAACACCATCAGATGCCTGCATAACTGTATGCATGACGCAGGGATTTCTTTGTAAATATAGTAACTTACAAGAACATAAGAGTTGACATAATAAATGTGCCAAATAATAAAAACAACCCCAAAGTTAATTTTTAACTTATAGTATTATGTTGCTTTTATATCCGGTGTTTGTAAAGTACATAGAATGAAGTTTCAGAATGAAGAAAAATTTAACTCAGTTTCATTAAAATTGTACAACAGAGGCTCCCAGCCATAATACGCATTATCACTGGCAGTATCGAGCACCTCTGAATTCTAAGCAATATGACCTCCTCACTGGCTCTGTAGGCACGCCTGCTTGAGCCACAGGAGGAATGCAGACCCACAGGCAGCGCCCAGAAACTGTCACCAGATCAGTTCTAGCTAGCTAAAAAAATCCAGGCAGAGTGGGTCCCTTTGCCTCCTGCAGAGAAAGCAGAACAGCACCAAGGGAGGGGGAAGCTGAAGTATGTGGAGGGAGAGAGGATGGGAGTAAGCGAGGAAGGGATGATATCTGCAGATGGGGTGTACAAGGCAGAAGTGATGGGTAGATGGCTGAGAATTGCTTGTCTAGGAGTGAACGTCGATGAGAGACGCGCACAGCTCTCCCGAATGTGCAGGAATTACAGCACAGAGGAAAAGCTGCTGCTACCTAGAGCAGCTGCTAGTACCTAGTCACGATAATATTCAAGCAATCTAAATTAGAAAAAAATTTCTACAAGGCACAGCATTATGCTGGGGGACGTAAGTTATAACTGGAGACTACACTAAAAGGAACCTGATGAAACACTGATTAGAGATGTTTATTTCAAAAAAATCTGGTAATGAAGATTTATGGCATACTACTATGGTGCACATCTTACCACATTCTGGCTTTTGATATTTATGTATGTTCAAGAACATAAAAAACATTTCTCGTTTCTGTTTCCTGAAGAAGATAACTTCGTAAGATTATCAGATACACATCTGATGCTCTTACGATGAGACAGGGAAGAGCTCTTACAAATTTAAAAGTTTCCATTTTCTGAAGCAAGAAAAACGGAAGCTCTTTCTCAACACCTACTTGCTAGAAGTATTTACTCTTCATCAACAGTAAACCTGCAATGTACTGCTAATTTACCAGGTTGAGGGGCTCTTGCTTCTTCTACAAAGACAGTAGTTAAAAAGTCTGTAATAATACTTGCAACACATTCATATTCTCTGTGATACATCAAATCGAAAGACCAAGAACCATCCCAATAAGAAACCCACAACATGGTGCATTTTAAGAAGCTTTCTAGCACTAACCAAATTTTGTTTCTCTAAGTTTATCAAATGCTAATTATTCTCACCTCAAAACAAAAAAATCATTAAAAATTTTCAAAGGAGTTGTAGAAGAATTAATGAAAGACTGAAACATTTCATATAAAAGTACATGCAAGTACTTCTACGAACATGCATCAAATGACATATTCAGACATGCAACTGTGCAAAGGTACATGTGTTAAAGAGGTATTATATATACTGAGTCAAAACATGAAAGAATAAGCAGATAAACTTGTCTTATAAGAAAAGGTGGGAAAAAACCTGCAAAGAAAGCTTGGGAACTCCCTAACAGGTCTTGCAGGACTGGTTCCTCTCCTCAAAAACAAATCTAAGCAATACAACCTCCTGAAGGTGTGCAAGAAGGACTAATTCGGGGACCAGATTATGCCTGAAGTGAAACATCGCTGATGCCATCATGTGCAGTTTTTCCATCTCATGTATTATGGGCTTTAATTTCCTCTAAAACGTAGCTCTGCCAGCTCACAAAGAGAAAGGAAGAGGCAGTATTTCTTTCTTGGACCTTTTTGTTTTAAGTGCCCAAAGCTTATTATCAAAACAAACCAAAACCTGTGTTATATCTGCAAGTTTCTTGTTTTTCCCGCTTACAAAACCTCTTTCTTTTTGAATTTGTGAAAGTAGATCTCAAAACTGAAGTGACTTGCAGCAACACATAATCGTAAGTCATTCTTACTTCTAATAGTGGTAAAAGTGGGATACTTGGAAGTGTTCCTCAGCCATGTGTAGCTGACAAGGGAGCATATAAACCGCCAAGGTCAAGTCAGTTAGTTACCATTACTGCCACACTGTTATGAGGATGTGCCAGTGCAACGGGACATCAGATGCTCTACTAAACTTTTCTTGGCAGACCTCTCACATGCATGCCTCATGGTATTGCCAATCTTTATCAGGAAAGCAAATCTTACTGACATCATCTTGGTGTATATGGCAAACATTTGTACCTTCCATCTACCATACTCTCATGACACTCCCACAAAGGGTTAATATGAGCACTTTAACGTGCTATTAGGCTAAAAATGGGTATAGCTGTCAATGCTCTGTTAAAGTAGTAGACTGAAGCAGAAACTCCTGTGAGCTGACACACAGAGAAAACAGACCTGGGCTACCACCCTTGCAGCAAGACCATAAATCAGATAATAGGCCAATCTAAATGCCAACAGGCCACTCACAGGAACATGAATCAGTACCATCCCACAGAACCAGACCCTGTAGCTGAGCTTAAAGAGAAACATGCAGCAACCTCAGCTCCTGAAGTATCGCTGCTACAGAACGACATGGTACAGACTAACAAGGAAGCTGGTGCATATATTCACTGATAACTTGTGTGGAGAAGAGCAAAGTACTGTACATTTTAACTCACAAGAAAGTGGCAACTCCCAAGCATGGCGAATGCTTTCAAAAACCACAGCTAGGGATGGAAGCACTGGTCTTAAATACTGGGAGAGCTGAGGGAGTGGCATTACTACAACATGAGGGAGGAGGGGAAAAATGTTTATATGGACTGTTGTTACAGCTACTGCTGCTTCAGACCGCCTCAAAGTATTGAAATACAGAAAGTTTTTCTGCTTGGAACTGATTTTCAGATTCTTCTGCAGTTTGTAACTTTAGAGAACTGGGCTTTCTTCCTTCCACTTGACAAAGTGAGAGGTCTTTTACCTTTTCAATACCAAATGCTTTTAGTAAGTTACCCAAATTATCTTCAATAAATCTATCCAGAAATCCCTCTGTTAGGTTTTCTTTGGCCTTGCAGCCAATCACTACAAGGTGCAAAAGAGCTGAGGACACTTCCAGAAGGCCCTTAAAATAAACAAGAAAAATCTTGCTTCTATCATGAGCCAAATCTCTACCAGAGAAAAGAACCATAACACATTCCCAAACCTATTTATTGCAGTGTGCAGTCCTGTCGTTGGTTTCAATTGTCTTCTTACCGTTTGTTGGTGGTATGTATGGCCTACAAATGGTACAGTCAAAACCCATATCAGCTATGTTTTCCACTTCCTCCTCTGTGTTTAAGTTCTGACAGATTGCATGCATCCATCTAGAAATTAAGTGGGGGAAAAAATACAATTTAAAGGAAATATGTGGTGTTTTAGGAGACCTAAATATCAGTATATGGTCCAAGTAAATGTGAAATAAATTCTTTTAGGGAGAAATGATGAATCGGGCTCTCCATATATAGCAATCCCCTACAGTGGTGTGTTAAATACTGTATATACAGTACCAGATTACCTCTATCCCTTCACAGGAAGGAAATTTCTATAAAACAATGTCCCAGAAGCAAATATGTCTTAGTATTATCATTTTCTCCCTATACTGCAATCACTTTAACTACTTACTTGATACAATGTAATCTAGATTTAGCCTCACAACAATAGTCTTGCGAGGCAAATTATTTTTTCATAGGGGGAAAATGAGGCACAGAGTGATCAATTAATTTGCCCAGAGTCATACAGTTAAGTCTGTGGTACAACTACAAATGAACTAAGAAGGGACTCCTGAGACTCAGTCCAGTGCTCTTTACCACAAGACCATTCCCTTCATCTTTACGCATTTAAATTAGCAGAAAAAAAATAAAATTAGCCTTAAACAGGAAAAACCTGTAAAATATTAGAAATCCTTACCGATCACATTGTCTACACTGAATTATAAGCTCTTCATCCCTGTAAGTGCGATAGCAGATTGGGCAGGTAGACAAACTTGCGCAGGGAGCACACTGTGTGTAATTATTTTGCCATTCACATCTTAAACCTGGAGAAGTTGCTCCACAGTGTCTGCACCAAACACACCTGCAGAACAGACAAAATGATCTATTAGTTTCAATTCACAGGAAGATTACTTTGTGGCTTTAAAACTCTCCTACTTAGAACGGGGTGAGTATTAATGTTTTAGATTACTAACCACTGTGGGGGGGAGGGGAGGGAGGGAATAGGACTCATTTCAGGTCAGGCAATATTTCAACTGAATGAAAACAGTATTATTTCACTTTAGAACATTACCAACATTTTTCATACTTTTTAAAGAAAGTTCCTAAGTAAGAATTCCCTTCTATCTGCAGAAACTGGCAGACGGGCGTTTGTAACAGCTCAACAGGTCAGAGGAGTTCCTGCTTCCAGTTGCCATTGACTTTGAGATATGGAGACCCAGCCATGTGAGAGGTCTATTCTGTTTGTGTTCCACTCGGGGAACATGAATGGTTCTCAGAGGGTTTTATTTCAAGAACAATTTGGTGAAGCACCCATTCATTTTTCCAGCTGAACACTGGAATGAACATTCTGATGAATGTAATTTGGATTTTTTTTGGCTAAGAGTTTCAAAAGAAAACTTTTGTCCATCTCTACTTACTTGCTTTTTGGCATGAAGAAATAGTATTAAGAGGAGATGACAGTTTCTCTACTAAATTGATAATTGAATAAAACAATTCAAAAGTATTTTGCTTCCTTTAATACACCTGACAAATACAATTAAAACATTATTACAGTTCAATGGACATTGCAAATATGAAGTGACAGCAGAAACAAGAGAGGCCCACAGTCAATATTTCTAAGCCCAGAACCAAACACACCATTTGCACTTCCAGCCTCCCTTCGGAACTGTCTGCAGGGGTGGATCTAAGCAGTACGTGTGGTAGCTGATGTCGCAGTCATCACAGAGAAGCAGTCTCCCTGGATCCGTCGCTTTCCCACAGGCTTCACACACTGTGCACTCCAGGCACCTCCAACCTTTGCTAAGCACCACTTTAGTAATCTGCAAATGGCAAGGTGAAAATTATTTGAAAGACTGCTCTATGAAGTACGATCGTTGTACAAATTAAGGTCTGGCCAGTGGCACACAGGATGCTCTTCTGGGCACGCTATCCGCATCGCAAGGAGCTGTTTATCAATTAGACTTTCTCAAGCCTCAATAAATGGGAATGGATTTAAGAGAAAGAAACTGTAACTACTGACATCTGATACTGTTCCACAATATAATTTCTTTGCATAAACTAGCACACCAGATAATATATACTGCACTGGATATACATGTAGGAGAGTTTATTCCTTAGAGGAGTACCTGGTCCTGTAGGCATGAAGAAGAGCACATGGCTGCTTTTTTTCAGCTACTTAGTAAAGCCAGGATTGAGGTCAATACAAATTCTCTACCTTTCCTAAATTATCTGTGGTAACCAGTGCTGCGGCTTTAGTCATCTGAAGCAAGCAACTAATTTACTGTAATCAATATATAATGTAAGCGTAGCATATAAACACAAAGCCAAATTACAGTTGCATGAAATACACATATGGCATTTTGTAAAGTACATTTAAAATAAAGTTTTGTGACACGTTTAAAAAAAATCCCACTTTGACATAGATATACTTCTATAATTAAGTGTATAGTGTATTTATTGCAGTAAATAGCTTATTATGTGCATGCTAAGTCATCTTATACCATTCAAATTTAATTTTCACACATTCTCTCCTAGACGAATGAATGTAAAATGTATTAATTAACCACTCCAACTGCTGTCAATTCTGACAGCCAACAGACAAACTGAGTCAACTAAACCTTATGCCCCAGTAAATTAAGATGCCGAATAATTTTTTTCTTTGTTTTAAATTCTGCTTGTATTTAGGTTTTCAGCTTATATCTCAAACTGATATTTTAACCAACTGCTGGATAATCAGTGCTATTTGTGGTTGTGAAATTAGCAAAAGGTTAATTTCTCTTGAGGCAATGCATACTGTAAAACGACATTTAATTAAAGTCTTTCACAAGTCGCATACAAATAATGGTCACATTAGCCGATGAATATCTAACAAGTTAATGACTCCCCTAATTATCACAAAACCAAAAGCAGCATAGTGCCATTAAAGTACAATATGAAAACAGTGTAATCAAGTATTTTTTTTTATGTAACAAAAGCACTCACCTTAATACTGACACAGTATGGATGGTAACACTGACCGCATTGAGAACAGGCAAGCAACCTGCCCTCTGCACCTTGGCCAAAACTCCCACAAACCACGCACATATCCTGAAATGATAGGAAACAGCAGATTTGCAACACATGCCAGACACTAAATTCTGAAAATACTTCACTGCAAAATCCAGCCAGCTTGCTGTATAATTTAACTCCTAACACAGACATTCATTTACTTTTTCTAATTAAAAGTAGAGAAAAAAAATTAAAACACAGTAACTATTATCCTAACCTGATGCAGAGTGAACTTGTCACTGTTGGAGAAGAGGACAACTGTATTATGCATTGAGTTTTCTTCCTCATCTTTGTTAGATGAAACATCCATAGTTGTGACCTATTAAAAAAACCACACCACATAAATAGCAAGCACATCACCTTTTCTAAGACATAAGAGGAAATTTCTTTTCTAAAAATGTTTATTTTTAATAGAACCAGAGAATATAAGCTTTGCAAATATTTATTCATACATTATGAACTTTCATAAAAAGCTACCTTAATCAGAAATTATTATATTAATTCACATTTTCAAATCAGTACAAGCATCATCATTGTATCAGTCTTAAAGACACATTCTCTTCTTCTCCTTTGTTCACCTTTACGCATTACCCCATTGCACTTTAAAGTGGAAATGGAAGGAAAGAGGTAGTCTACGAAAAAAAATCACTAAGCAGAAATTGTCATACTGTGACCAGTCTGCTCTGTTCCCCACATATAAACACTGAAGTTCTTCTCATCGAGAAGTTAATTGCAGTGACATACTTTTGAGTATTAATTCAAAGAGCAATTGCAGAAATGTAATTTGTCCATTCTTGCCCAAAATGTGGTTTGCCTAACGTTCCAAGTATGTTAGAGGAATAAGCAAGAGTTCTAAAGGTTCAATAGTTAAGATACTCTCAATAAGCAGTTTCCTTATGAGACTTATCTATCTTGCCCATAAAAACTTGCACTGAACTTGAAATGGCTGTTTTGGTCTCAATATATAAGCTCTTATGTCATTCTCCTTTTGACCAAGAGATTGTTACTCTGACCTGTCCTTTACTAATTCAGCACATACATGTACATATAGCTTCCCAGGAAGAAAAACAAGAAAAAAAGACTTCGACTGTGTTCTGACTTCCATGTAAATCTTGCTTTGCAGAATTTGCTCTCCATGAATTTAAATTAACAGGCCCAACTATTTACTCTCTGAACCACTAGCAGCCATGGAAATTTGGAAGATAACAGCACATACTTCCATATACAAGAACAAATACACAATACAGAAACAGAACTTTGTTTTACCAGCTATTCTCATTTTATAAATGTGGATTACTTTAAATACAGTTTAAGTCTTATGCACATACTTGTTTAAATAATAAATATTTTACAAATCCAAACATCGGTCTAGAGACAAACGTAAATATCGTTACAACAGCTACACGAATCCTTCTGATCCTCTGAGAATCAGCATTTACCGAGAAACAGCTAAAAAGAGGATATATTGTTAATGCATTTTAATTACTGTATGGTTGAGAGCACTGCAGCTGTAACTAACTAACCAACCAAAAAATGCCTGAAACACCTCTTGATACGTTGAGGGAGAGCTTTTCCCTCGCAGGTATATCCACAGGTTCCACAAAGTTCTTGGAATTGCTTGCACACACAAAGGAGCAGAATTTGAAGGTCTGAATCACCGCAATTTTGATTTTGATGCTTGCTTAATGCGAGCCACGACCCAGCTTGCGTTAACCTGTAGCCACCTTCTTCCTCTTTCCCAAGGTATACCAAGATATTTCCAAAATTGTGCAGTTGTTCACTGGTCGTGATCCCACGCTGAGTAAGAATCAGTTTGTGCAAAGGGAACGAAAATACTCACATTTCAAACATTTATCTGGCAAAAGGCTTGTCTCTTGGTATTGATGCCTTCATCTATCATAAAACAGCCACATCTCTGCTCTAGAACTCTGACGAGTCAAAGGATCAATATTCTACAGGAAATTGTGAAGAGTGGTGTCCATTTTGTATTTATAGCAATTTACCTAACTCAATATCCTCTGTTCAGTTACAAAAATTTTTAGGAGTTTTTCCTATAAAATCCACATCACAAATACAAGAGTAATCCAAGAAATTATTATACAGGCAGCAAAAGTGGTGCAGTGCAGTATAAAATCAAACAGATTCTATGTAAGAATACAAGAAAGTAGCTCTTCATAAAGAAAGAAAAATGAGTAAGTCCTTCTCTGAACATGAGGAACACCATGCCTCTCAAAATTTGCTGGGCTGATTGGTAATCAAACTTTTAAAGGAATGTTCAAAGAAGCCAAGTCCATAGCAGGAAAAAAAAACCTATAAATTTTTGCAGTCCACATTTCCAGCAGTTTTTCATACCAAAATCCCTCTTCTTATGAGGAGCAGACCAGGAGTGTGTAAGATTTAAGAGTTTTAAAAGGACTTCAGGTATGAAACAGCTTAACTACCAATTGCAGTGAGCAACAATTTGCTTAGAATCAGTGCTGTAGGAATGGGAGATGGCAAATCTAGCTACCATATTCTCCAAGGTTTCTGGGGGGAAGCCATATACCGCCCTACAGAGTATCTGACTTATGATCATAACAGAGAACTTGCAGCCACACTGATACATATTCTATTTTGTTAAAGACTCAAGAAAGCGTTAATCATGTTAAATTAGGATCTATCAGAGCTCTCTGAAGGAGTCAGCAAGCCTGGGGACAGCAAAATCGGAGTTATGTAACTTACTTTGTTGCCAGATTCTTTTGGATAAGTCCTCCATCAATGCTCCTTGAAAAAGGGTACACTGACATAGAATTAGAGGAATGGTCCCTATACTGACATAAGACACTAAACAAAGAGTAGAATAAATTGTCATTTTTCTATGTGGGAGAATAGCACTAGTGGAAATCTGACAGGGATGTCTGTTACAGGCTGCGTTCAACATACTCGTATGCAATCTGAAAAATCAAGCAAGGAGCAAAGTAACAAAGTTTGCCAACAGTATTAAAATATTAAGAGTAACAAAAAACGACAGACAACTGGGAAGAACTGCACAAGAACTTCATAAACCTGAGTGCTGTGCTATAAAATCGCAGCTCAAAGTCCACAAAGTGAAAACACAAACATGACAAAACAACTGACCAGGATAATCAAAAATACGGAATAGCTTCCACACGAGGAACAATACTAAATACGGGGATTCTCCAGACTAGCAAGGAAAGAGCATAGGGAAAAGGAGGAGAAATGCTGGAGATCTACAGAAACTGAGTGGCATGGACAGGGGAGGCAAATAGAAAACAGCTCTCCATTGCCTCTTCCGTCAGAGCACTGAGGAGCAGGCAATGAAACCAGCAGACAGCAATTTAAAACAGCAGGCTGATGAGCTGTAGAACTAAAAAAGGTTAACATGGTTACCAAAAGTTTTTAAAAAGACAAATTCATGAAAGAAAGGTCCAACACAGGCTGCCCAAGACAAAGACACCATCGCCAGACCATCAAGTCCCCAGGACACAAACTGTTGAGGTGTCACCTTCTCCAGCCCTGTTCCGTTTCTGCACTGTTCCCCCAGCTCTTCCCCTGGGTAGAACCGCTGGCCTGATCTGCTACGGCTGCTGTTACGTTCTTATGCACAAGCCATGCTCTTCTCTTTTGTGTTGTTCCAGTGAGTGCTGCCTTTACCTAGCACGTCCTCCACCCGAGTAAATGGAAGGAGTACTCAAGACTCCCAACAGTTGGCCCTTTAAGTGGCAAGTCCAGCATAAAATTGAATCAGGTCCATTCAGCTACAGTGCTCTAGTTCTTCATCACAAACACTTAGTAATAGCCAGGCTTTATGAAATAACTGTGCTTTTTAGAGCTCTTTGGTTTTTATACAGTATTTTAATACAAGAATTACAGCTGAATAAAATTATGTTAAATTAACAGTCTGCAATATGACTTAAAAACAAATGTTCTTACCCCTGGAATGACTACCGTCCCAACTCCATTTTTCAGTTTTGATCTACCTCTGCCACCTCTTCCTGAAAGACCTGCACCACGTGGCCTCCGCTTCCCTGGGAATCCTGATCCACGGCCCTATTCAATGTAAGATAACAATTTAAATGCAATCTGAAGTTCTTTTGTTATATGGGATTCAAATTTGTTCAACGCATCTAGGGAAAAACAGAAGTAAAAAACCACCCTATGATTCCAAGTGAGTATGAGCACACTAGGCCATAGACATCAAGTCACTGCATAAATCATTGTGAAATACCTTTAACTACTTACATGACATAATATGATCACCTTTACCACCAGTGAGAAAGCAGTCAAAATCAGAAATGTTTATTTTCTCTTCAGGAATAACTGGAAATACGGAAATGTGTTTGCTTATTTTCCCCACAGTTGCAAAGTATTCAAAATAAATATCCTCTTCTCTGATTCATTTTTCTTTTCTTTTTAAACAGTCAGCTCAGATAGTCATCGGACTTCTGAGTAGGGTCTGGACACTTTATTACTTGCATTCATAGATGCTTTCCTTGTGCTATGAATAATAAGAGAACACTGCAATTTATTAGGACATAGTCCTGCTCCCAAAGCGAAGCAGGAGCTGGCTCCACCAAACTCTCTTAATTCAGCAGATACACAGAGAGCTTTTTATAATAATTATATCAACTACACTCAGATCAACACTTCCCATAATATGATGTTTTTCTTAGAAAATATCTGTTTATTTTTAGACAGCTTCTTCTCCCCTCTTCCTTATTTTAGATGCAGACAAACAGTTGCAGCTTTGTGTGCTCTGGAGTATTCACAGTATGTTCAACTACAAAGAACTGTGGAAAAGCAAGTAAGTTTTTAATAAGAATTACCTAATTTCAATACTGTGTTGTAGTTTAAATTTCATTATTTTTTTTAATTATTATTTCAAAATGAACTAAACACAAAGAGGATCCCTAATCTGCCTTAGTATTTTTCCAGAAAGAAACAGAACATATCAGCTATGTCCCTGAGTTCTGGCTAGTATGTCAGACACCTTTACAACATGTTTCAGAGCCTCTGATCTGTATAAATGACAATAATTATGATACATACTCAAACAAGCCCCTTTCTAACAACAAAATAAGCAATGAGATTATTTATTGCATTTCAAACTTGTGAATAAACTTGGCTCCTAATATAGCCCGACTCCATTCACAAAGCATCTAGTTACGGTGTCTGTATCCAAACGTTTGCTGCAAACTACTTTTAATACCAAGTCAAAACATTTACTCAATAAAACAATGTTGACAGAACCACAAAGCTCCCTGGGGATGGTGTCGCCAGCAGACATGAACGGTCTCTACTGACAGAGACAGGAGTTCCCTGGATGGAAAGCAGCACTATGTGCTCACTGCTACCAACAGTGCTTTCCAAATCTGCCCACTCCTGTTTTAAAGAAGATACAGAAGTTTATGGTCATAATTAGAGGAAGAACCCAAGCATCCCAATGTTTAAATTTTATTAACATCCATCGATTAATGGGAATTACCTTACACAACAAGGTAATGTCACGCAAAGCTATTTCAGGAAGTGAAAGGAAGGATGCTACTGATGGCTGAAGTATTTGTATGTACTAAAATGAAACATAAAATGTTGTCCTTACATATATATGGAGTTAATACATATGCACACACAGGACATACAAGCATCAATTTTTTCAGATGTAAACTCTTCTGGCACATTTCTTACTTTGTCTCTTTCAGACCAGGTATCAGTATTGTTATTTTCACACAACTAGTAAAAGGAATAAGCAGATACTTGTATCAATGTTAATGCCGAATATTAAGCTGAAAATTAATGCTTGAAGCAGCAAAAGCTAAGCTAATGTCAAATTAAAACAAAATTAGCATGAGAGTTAAAGTGAGATGAAAATAAATCATTGGGAAGCTACAGCCATTTGTCAGTGTTTCATGATTTAGCTTTTTTTGCCTTTATTTAAAAACAATAATTCCACTTAGTTTCTTCAGGTGTTTTAATGGTAAACGTCACTGTGGATACAAGCTTTGGTCCATCTAATCAGGTAGGAAAGTTGCTATTTATTCCCCCATAAGCTAAAAACTATGTCACTTCAAATCTACTCTGCAAGATTTCTCCACAGCAACAAATTCAAGTCACCCTTCAGACCTCTGCTCCTTTCCATGCCTGGCTTTACTTACTGCCAGTCTTACGGACATTTTCCTTCTCAGATAATTTATTTTGACAGCTATGTAAAGCCAACCACAAAAAGTGAAGTACTCAACACACACAAAAAATTAGTGATACAAGCTACTCTTTGCCTTTGAAAATCAGGGCAATGCCACCACACTGTACACTCCGGAAAGCATACTTTTTTTAACCTTCAAGCTCCAGAGTTTCAATATTTTTTAAAGGCCTTAAACAGTAAATAGAACGGAAGATTAATTCAGCTGCGATACAGAATTTCATCACTAGTCTCTACAGTAGAAAGACAGCAACGGACACATGAAAATAAATTCAAATTATTTACCACTTTGATGCTCCAAATGGCACTGCCAGGAAGCTGTCTGGATTTAAAAATGTCCCGACCTTCTGAAATGTCTGGGGACCAGGAAGGTGGGCTGACTGTATTATTGGTACTCCAAGCCCCCTAGGATACGGTAGGTGAGAAAATAGATGTATAAAACTTCGCAACATAAAAAAATAAAAAAAAAAAGAAAAAAAAGGAGAAAAAGCAAGCAACAAAAAAAAAATCTGAAAAGCAAAGCACATGCAGGCATAGGCATTTCTACGTTAAGTAGTCAATTAGTTCACTGAGTGAAAGGAAGGTGGGAAATTTTTAGATTTTTATTGAAACACACACTAAAACAAATACTAACCTCTGACTGATAGTTAAGTACAACAAAATGAGTTTTATAAACAAATCATAATACAAATCGAAAGCAAGCAATCATAACAACAAGTTATATCCCTAAATTTTATTGCATCAAATAAAGACAACCATAGTTTGAGCTGGTAACATCCCCTTTTACACTTCAAATCACATTTTGAAAGAACAGATGGCCTTAGTCGACTTCTGAGTTTAAACTACTGACAATCACGGCAACAACTAGTTTGAGAAGTGTGTGAAACAAGAGGAATATAAATAAATCATTACAAAAAAGAAAATAAAAATAGCCATGGTAATTAACAAAGTATCTCTCTCCTGCAAGTTTGCCACAAATAAGCCATTATAAAACCCCACTACTGAAAGCCCAGTGTTTTCATGTTATGCTTGGTATCAAATTTTAACACATTGTTATATATCTGTAATAATATACATCCATCTGGTGTACCTACAGACTCCTAACTAATTTATTATTATCTCTATTTATATAGTTCCCACCATGGTGAGATATTGTACAACTCTGTCAAAACAAATATGGCAAAAGAAGAACAAAATGCTAAGATGAACAAGAAAAAAAAAACGCTGAACCTCCTCATACACATTAAAATCTGTGGAAGACTTTCTTGAACCCTGAGTAGGGGTAAGACCACCCTAATCCATGTAAGGCACAGCCAGGTCTGCTCCATCTCCTGATGAACGTATGAGCCAACATCTCGCTTACCCTCAAGCAGATGAGGAAAATCTCATACGAGGTCTTCTGCTTGCAGAGCTGGGTAGGCAGTAACCTATGGCTGCTCAGACAGCTCAGTATTCAAACTGGCACAACAGATCCAAACGAAAAAATTTGCCAAGTGACCTAAAAGCCTAATTACGCATAAAAGGGGCATTTTAAAAATTTCAACATTGTCCAAGTGGTACAACCCACAGTGTGGACACGGTGGTATTCAGCACAAATCTGCTTTCTAAGAATTTAGCTATGTCTGCATGGGAAAGGGAATATGGACAATACAGCACTTCAAAAAAACCCCCCCAAAACCAAAAAACTCAACCGCTTTACAGTTTTGTCCACACAATGCGGTATGTAGACACACAACCTATGAACTGCTTAGTGGCCAGATCATCACCTCTGTGTTGTCAACTTCCCATCACTGTCATCCCTCTGCCAAGGCGCTTCCAAAAAATATTCCAGCTGAACTTCTAGCACCAGCATCTGCTCCCCTCTACTTGGGATAAAGCGAGTGTGCTTCATTAAACAGCTTACATTGTACGATTCTTCTATCCCTGCTTTCTGCTTGACTTCAGTTAGATGGTCATCACGCAGACAACTCAGCAGATCACAAGGATGAACAACCTCTAACAGGGGAACAGTGTTGAGCAGAAACCTTCTGCACCTGCAAGCCTAGAGATGGACAGGAGCCCTCGCTCACATCCAGGACCGTCAGGGCATTAATACACATGACATGACCTGGGCACGACCGCACCAAGTCAGAAATGGGCGGAAAGAAAGCAAGCAAGCTTCCACAGACACAGGAGGCTTGATACACCTACCCAAACACACTCCTTGGGTGACTCCTCTGACACACGTCACACGCTACCTGTGCCGAACCACCCTGGGCTCCCTGCATGGCCAGCAAAGGGAAATGGGTGCTTGCAGAAGGCAACTCACTGCAGGGATGGAAGGTGCCAGGTTAGTCCCACCCGACGCCCCTACTTCTCTCCAGCAACTCCAATGGGAACCTCGGGGTAACTACAGCAGGTCTGTAACACTGCAGATATCTGCAGTTGGGTGAATCCCACTCCTCAAGCCTGCAGTAACGTCCACCAGGCAGAAATGGCAAGACTTTGGTCTCATTTTGTTGTAGCAAGAGCACTGTAGTTTATTTATCCGTTCCCTGTCAAAATCTTCTGTTCTTACTAAGCACCGTCACGCTAGTTAACAACTACATCAGCAGGTTTGTGGCAACAGGAAATTTAACTTCAGTATGCATATTTTTACTATCACAGAATGTTCCATTTCAGCAAGTTAAACTGAAAACTTCCATTGAATTTTAGTTACAGTTTCCCTGTATTTCTAAAATTCATAATGCATCATCAGAAGTAACTGCTCGTATAATACGGCCACTCAAAGAAAATGTGTATAGCAACAGATGGAGAATCTGTGTATCCTAAAAATGGTCTTTACATCAGTCTATAAGGGAGGCAACATGCTGCCCAAGGGTCAAAATTCAAGATCTCAAAAATGCTGAAATATTTAATCAACAACTAAAACTACCTAGTCTTACTTGGGACATACAAAATTATTTTCCTTTTAAGAAGATACACTTCTCTAGTGACCAAATATTTTCAAAAGATTAAAAAGCTAACAGAATATTAAATCTGAATATGAAATATATGATCTTGCAAAACAAAATGAATTGTGCATGATTCATGAACCATATTGTTACGAATTAAATTGGAAATTTAATCCAAGTTTTATTGTAGATCAGAAACATTTGAATTCTTGGTCAGATAAACTTAATTAAAAACAGACACTGCCACAATACTACGAACAAATGAATTACATCAAAGAGATGCATTAATTATATTTTGGCTTTTAATTAATGCCTATTACCACACAACACTGAAGAGAAAGTTCTATTCAGTTCATTTACATCAAAACCACGTCAATAATTAGGTACTGTGACAGAAACAGGAAGTTCTAATTCTCCATCATATTCTTGAGTCCTCGGAATGGAACAACACAGCTGCAAGTAAATTATAACAAAAGGAAACCCAGTGTCAGCAAGGGTCAGGAGATCTTGCTAAATTACCACCGACTGCGTTTCGCTGCTTAACGCTCTATGAAATCTACTGCAATCACAAATGCACAAACCTGGATTTGTATTTTAATATTTAATGTGATTTTAGGGTTGTGAACAAAATGTAATCTGTTCAGAATGTAGCTCCCCTTACTGAAAAAAAAACCCATAAAAACCATAACAAAACCTAATCCTTGAAAAAGACCCTTTTTCGCCTTTTTTTTTTCCACATCTGCCACTACAACAACATACTTCGTGGTACTACGTAACTGAAGACAACAAAAAAGCCTAATACCAAGGAAAGAACACACAGCGGAACCATCACAGTGCTTTGCATCTTCCAGTGTCATTTTAGAAAAATCTTTTAAAACACCCAGAAATATGTAGTGAGCAGTATAACCGTATCTTCATAATGAAAATTAAATACCTCTAATCATCGTATTTTCCACGGAACACATTCTCAAATAATACTTATGATTTAAAAAAACAGTAGAAGGTTATTAATTTCGATTCAGTACTATTCTACAGACCATTCTCACTTCTTTACCTATCAGGCTTATAATGCCACATACATTGTAATGCCCCTCCATTTACTGACTTCATATTATGCTTTCCAGTACACAGTGCTGTTGCAAAAATTACTATTTCAAATCCATTCAATTCAGATACACAGAATATACCAAATACCATCCAAAGTACACCTCCACAGAAAAAAAATACCCATTTTTCTTGTGAAGATATACTTCAAATTACATGTACGTCAGATTGGTCATCAATAAACTTACTGAATAATTTGTCTTAAGATTACTATTTCAGAAAAAAAAAATATTAAAAAGATCAAAGAGAGGTCCTGCCCTCGGCAGAAATTTGCAGTTTGTAAGCAAGGGTGAAGAATCTGTATGTTCAGTGGAGAAGACACTGTACAGACACAACTCTGAGGACAGCACTGTAAAAACTTTATCACGCTGGCAGCTACTCTGATTATCTCTGATCTACAAACAACTAAATTTCAGATATATGTAAAAAACAGTTTGGCTCCATTATGGAGGACGATAACAGAAAAGAGACAGCCCAGGGACCAAACCCCATGGGAAGTCAGTGAAATGCCAAGCCTGGCAGACAGAGGGTCCTCTCACTGGGCTGGATGCAGATTTAAAGCTTACCTGTAGCTGAAGGTATGGATATTATGGTAGCCTAACACTGCTGACAGAAGCACACCTTACTGACAGGAGTTCTTACGCTGACACAGAAAAAAACCAATTCTCCAAAGTGGAATAAGCTTGTACCAGCACAAGCAATTCCTACCAGTCTAACTGTACCTACATAGTGAGTTCTACAGTTTATTATCAATTGTATTATTAGATTTTGAAGAAAGTGATAATCACTCAACCTACTGCCCAGCACAATACACTAAATTTAATGAAAACAAATCCAAACCAGAAACTATTCTATTACATGGATTCCCCTGAGTCCAGAGAAGCATGTGACTTACAAAATTGAGAAGCAATATATTCAGCATGCAGAGAATTTTTTTTCCTATTTTTCTTCCTACGAAGTTCCATAAACCCACTGCAATGGATTTTTTTAAATTTCTTTTTTTAAACAGGAACAGGACATTCCAACAAGGTAAGCTACATATGAAAAGTTATAAACCTTCTAGGAGAAAGTGAAGAATATTGCCACCTGTGGACACTGGCTAATGCTGGCTTGTCTTTGAGGTCCACGGAGTAATCAGATTGTTCATGAAGTACCTATTCCAAACCTGCGCAATCCCGGATAAGCAACTATTTCTGCAGTAACGGTTCCTCCGCACAACAAAAGAAAGCAGATGTGGAGCCAACGCTAGCTTCACCAAGCATAGGAGCCACCACCTCCTACTGGAGAAAAGTAACCCAACCCTATTTGTGTAACTTTTCTCTCTTCTTTCACTGCTGTCTAAGATACCTTACTAAGAACTCCTCCAGCCACAAGGTAATATTTGTGTCGCGTAACCTAGGTCCTGACACAAAGCCACACAACTGGATTATGTTTGGTTTTAAACAGAAAGAAACAGACCTCAGACCCATAAAATTAACCTGCTTTCGAGAAGGCAAAACTCCTTTTCAGTGACACCCAGAGAAGAACCACACGAGACCTGGTTTATTCCGAACTGCTACACCTACACCTTCACAGAAGCATTTTTTCATCCAGAACTGTTTTCCCCACTTCTTACATGTTATGGATCAATGTGATCATCTTCGGACCAAGAAGCACTGAAACGTCATGTTAGGCTCAAATGTTTTAAATTAAGTTTATGTCCGTTCTCCAGCGGTAAGGCCACGCTTGGCATGGGAACCAAGATGGAATGGCAGAAAGCAGCACTTTTCTCAGCTGCCAGCACCTGCATGATGCTCTCCCTAAGCCAGAATTGGGATAAAACATCCATTTTGAAGTGTCTGTGGAGTATGACACAAAGAAACAACAGGTTTAAATTCTCTGTTTTTATACCTGGTGAAAACCTGCTTAGTTGCCTTCAAGCCTGCCAGAAAGAATTACCACGTAACAGGAAACCAAACCAGACCCCCGCACACGTAAGGGTCTGGAGAGCACTGAAGGTAGGCAAGAAGGAGCATCAGAAGGAAGATGACAGTTACAGCTATAAGGCCTCTTCTTTCTTTTGCCAATATGTGAATCAAGTTCTAAAATCATACATAATGAGTTGCTTATAAAGAAAGTCATATATAGAGCTGCTGGAATAAACATCAGAAAAGTGTATCATTCTTTCTCCTGAGAACTAGAACAAATATTAACAAAATAATCATAAAATCATACAACCACAGAATGGTTTGGGTTGGAAGGGAGCTTTAAAGGCCATCTAGTCCAACCCCCCTGCCATGAGCAGGGACATCTTTAACTAGGTCAGGTTGATCACCATATGTAAAGTGCACTTTTTAAGATGGCATAAATTGAGCAGAATTAGATAAAAACACAAGGTGTTCTTTGACAGTCAAATAAATACAGAGGCTTCTAGTCCTATCCACAGCTCTTGATTTGGAAATGTACACAATTCTTTAAAAAACTGAACACTTACAGCAAAAATAATAGTTTTAAAAATCCTCCAAACCAAACTTCAATCAATTTATGTGTGCAATTCAAAGGCTAAAACACTTAAACACGTCTTGCCTATCTTGGCTTTCCCCAATTACATCTTGCTCAGAAGGAAAGCACCTACGTGTAACTGGACATTTCTAAATCTCTTATTTATACTTGACAGACCGTCATTTGACAGGTTTCAGTCCCTCAGCAAAGGCCCAAAGTAGGAAGTTGTCATGGCAAACTTGCAGCGCCAGAGATAGTTTTGTCACTGTTTAAAGCATGTATGTATTTCTGCACATATGATGTATACCTTACTGCACAGTGACCGAGAAAAATCTAACTGCAGCAAAATAAACACAGAATTCCTAAACTCAGTGGAATCGGAAGTAAGGTCCTAGTAATAAAGCTGGTTTTAGAAAACATCTATTATATACAAGCTTTTTCTCTTTTCTCAACGGACACATCATCTACTGGTACGAGACTTCTATCTTCATGTCCAACACAGAAAATCACCTGAATAAGAGTAAAAGCTGACCGATGAGTCTGAAAAAGATCCCAAAGCCCAAATCTCTACCAACCAGTTCAGCTGAAATTAGATTACTGGTCAGAAAAAGTGTGTATTTCTCACTAAGGAAGCATCCACATGATCTTCATTTTATTTTTCAGTCCTTACTCAAGACAAGTTTCTACTGATTTCCACAAGGTGCTGATCTGTGCTAAAACTGAATAATCAATGGAAAGCAAGAAGGCGTACTGTGACTTCAAACAAAGTATGCATGTGCTTTTTTTACCAGAAAATTGCTATTCGCTTCACAAAAGTTCCAGCTTAATAGGTGTTTAAAGCACAAGACAAAGATAATCAAAATCAAAAGAAACCTTCACAGACTTCCAACATCCTTTTACCAGATAGATCATGAATTTTACAAGTAACTTGTCCAGTTCCACAACAGGTACTGCTAAGCCGCTAAGTACCTTTTCATTTCAAAATATAATTTGCAAACTGTTGAACAGATTATACTGATTTATAATCACAGCTAGGATTTTGTGTTATACCTGACTTCTAAACTGTAATTCAACTCAGTTTTATTTGCATTACTCCCACCACATATTAAGAGGTTAATGTCTATACTTTATTGTACATAGAATACACAAATTGCTACTGTTAAAGTTGATTTTTTTTGTTTTTTAAGATGCATATCTATTCTGCTACAGGCATTTACTATTGGGGTCAGCCTTCATGCCTTGGGTTCTCTGGTGGTTAATTGATTTTATTACCAGTATCAAGACGCTGGTTCCCTTGCAGAGCAGGGAGAAATTGCACAGAAAAATAAATACAAGTCTTACTGGAACATGAAAGATGACGAATAAACTTCCCCAACAGAAAACCTGAATTCATTTTAGACTGTCCAAGAACCCCAGCCCTCTTCAATTTGCATAAGCTGAGAAAAGAAATTTCATTTCTAAGACAGTATAGAGTATTAAGTAAAACTTTTTATACATGCTTGTATGTAAGGGTAAAAAAATAAACAAACCCAGAGATACCCTAAAACTTTCAAAATTTAATTTCTTATATTATGTTTTTTGACTTTAATATACACTTTTAACCCTTTCAGAACATTATGTCATACCTTTTCTTAAGAACCAAAAATTTTGAACCTTTAGGTAGCACGTAAAAATGGAAAGAACTGTCCAATACATAAAAAGCTTTTTCAACACTAAGTTCAGAAAAGGATGAAATCATCACCCTACAAGTCCCAAAGACTAAAAATAAACTGTGACGAGAAGAGAAATGGAACACTAATTTGTCACACTGACATACTTTTCGTGTAGAATTTTGCAAACACAAAATAAATCCTACAGATGGATGAACTATTATCCCCATGACTACATGACTCGAACAGAGAGCAAGACATTACAGAAAGTGACAGACTTAAGGATTCATTTCACTTATCAAATTTAATCCTAGTCAAACCACGGTTTTTACCAGACAGTTCTTATGTGGTATTTTCCAATGTAACAAAACCATCAAATTATTTGCAACATCATTAAAAATGTCGATCAAGATAATACCTGGCAGCGTGATGCAAACAGCAATTGTTGCAGGTTTTTCTATAAAGTCAGTTTCAGAAATGTTCACACAGTTTGAAAATAGTAGCGAAAATAAACGAAATACGAATGACATACGGAAAAGATGAAGAGGTAGAGTTAAAAGGCACAGCATTACGTATATCTGCATTTGTAGTATATGCATTAAAACAAATTTTATTTTGCTCTAAGCATGAGCTGAAATAAATTTTAATTCTCACTAGAGAACCATTATGATGTCTGATCTCTCGATCACTTAACATTAAATTACTTTCTGCAAGAAATAAACTACACAGTCAGAAGAATAAATGCACACTACATCCTAAATATAGGTGAATTTAATGCATTATACTGAAATCTGACCTATGTGCTTCATAAATGCATAATGAAATATTCTTCATGCTTACCTGTCTCGATCTGGGTCTTCCAGGAGAAAACTTGCGTTTGGTGATGGCTGGTTTTCCCATGCCAATTTTTGGAGTGACTGATATGTACGTCGTTGGGAGCGCACTTCCAGCAGCGGAAGGCAATGCGGGGGGCTGGCTGTGCTGTACATCTCGTGCAGAATGCAAGTCTAATGAAACATCTGGCGAGGAAGACACATTTGTCTTGTTTATATTAACTGATGGGGGAAGTGAGGGGTAAGTCTCAGCTGGTGATTTTATGAGTTTGTCTCCAACTGGTGAATTATTTGCAACAACTTCATTTGCAGAAGTAGTTTCTACTTCTAGAAGAGCTGGTGTTTCTGATTTTTCATGGGTTTCTCCTTTTTCTACATCTTTTTGCACTTTAATTATTTCCAGTTGTTGTTCTACAGGGATACAAATATCTCCTTTACTTTCAGTCTCCTGTATTTCTGGCGTCACAGTTACGGTCTCAGGTACTGAAGACAGAGACCGACAGTCTACTGTGGATACTTCTGATGCCTCCACACTACCTTGTGGTAGCTGTGTCTCTTCCACTTGTTTGTCTAACTCCTGCTGTGTTACAGCTTGAACGCCTTCCACCACTTCCATCATTTTCTCAGTCTGACTGTCACCAGATGCTGGTGTCTTTTTAGGAGACATTTCCATTTCAGCTGAATTAATTTCAGCAGAGACTTCTGCTTCCAGTTCTGTGGTCTTTTCTTCTGGCGCCAGGCCTGTAACTAAGTACAACCATATTAAAGGCTCAGTGCAAAAAATTAAAACTTACACAGGTGTACCCATCAGCAAGCACACTCGGTACACATCAAGTACACCAAGTGCCTATCACTTCAGTGAATTTAATATGTGGCTTAAAATATACTTCACAAATATCTTTCTTTGTACCTATGTTTATAGTAGTCTATGGTTTTAGTTCATTATTTTTCTCCCCTGGAAACACAGCAGAGTAAATAACAAGAAAGTATACCCAAGACTAATTTTTGAGGAATCTGAACACAGGTTTACAGGCAGGCAGCTAGAAGTAGCTTCTCCTTTTTCATTTCTGCGTATTGAAGATGTATGCTAGCATAAATTAATATATTTTAAACAACTGTCTCAACACTTCCAAAAAGCAGACGGGTAAGAACCGGACAAGTTAAATAAAAATCATTTCCCTCCTAGCGCTCTTTCAGGAAATCACCTGAAATGAAAACAGTTTATGCTGTATTTTAATTTACTAATGTCTCACAGATTTCTTTCAAAAATATTTGTCTAGCCTTCCCTTGAATCAGATCAAGCACCTTTCATCCACAAATTTCTTCACTAAGGAGTTCCAGAGTCTTGTATCCATTCCATGTAGAACCTCATTAATCGCTCTGAGTTTGGCTTCCCGTATCTTCCTTTGATGGACCCTGATTCTCTTACAGGCTGTTTAGTTTCTATTACACTTGCATTCTTCTTAAATTCACACTGCTACAACCTCCTCAGCAATGACAGTTCAAAGCCTAGCATTTTATTATGAACGTGTCCTCACTGATAGTTTTGTATCATGGCCCTTCTACCACTGGCTGTGACGCAAAACAGAGTGCTCACAGCTAACTTGCTAGATATTTTTTTTTTGCTTTGGCTTTAAACGCAGGTTTCCTGTTCCCCCTTAGAGCAGCCATCCTCCAACATCGGCTGGGAGTGGATCAGACATACTGGAAAGTTCTTTGCCAATGATATCAGTCACTAACGCATTTAGAGGACTTGACACAGAAACCATTCTATTTGTATCCTTTTCGTTGGCTGGTACTGCTTCATGTGTGATTAATAAGATATATTTATTCCTAGAAAACAAACGATCAGCTACTACAGCACACCCTGTTTGGATGAGTACATTTGTTTATTAAATAAATTGTCTTTTATTTACAAAAGGCAAAAAGAAGAAATCCTTAACCAAAGAGTCTGGTAGATTTAGAACCATGAAGCACATAAACCGGAAAGCAGTTCTACAGTGTGCCCCTAAACACACCAGGGGAAATTTATGCAATCCAGTTATTTGCAGCTACAAACAAAAAAAGACTTGAAGAGAAAGTGTGAGTGACTGTATCCGAATAGCAACAAATAGTGGTTTTTACCACAGCCAGCGTACAAAAAACATTTTACTTTATTTCCAGCTTTTGGAGAAAGCCAGTTGCACCAAACAAGTAAAACAACTTTCTCCTACACAAATACTCTGAAGACTATCTGAGCCTTCAATAACGTACTTCTTCAGCAAAAAGGTTAATACTCCTGTGCTTGAGAGTTCAGATAGTAGAACTGATGCAATTTGTCTCCTACTGCTTTCCAGGCACTTCTTCCTCTTAAATTTACACAGTACCACAAACCTTAGTGAACGGAAGAGGTCTCTGAAGGATTCTGTAGCGGCATTTTCTGAGACTGCAAAACTCTTTCTTACCGTCTGTGACACATCCAACTGCTGATTCTTGACCAGGGCCATCATCAGTAATGGGTTGTTCCTGAAATGTCGCATCATCTTCACTTTCTATTTCCATTTCATTTGTGCAAGCTTAAGGAGAGGCAAACAAGATATCAAAATTGATATGATGTTTATTCTATTACTTTGGCATCAGTAGATGCTGTCACTGTTTGACCTTTTGGCTGAAGAGAATGATATTCAGTGATATGATAGGAGTTAGGATAAACCAGGTCAATGAGAAGTTTAGGGAGACTATGCAGTACTCCTTAAAGATTAAGAGCCTTTTTCTCATTAACTCTGAAGCTGATTTATACCTTTCAGACAGTGAAAACCTCATTGCGAAAATTTAATTCACACAGTCACAGACATTTGCATTACCTGAGCAATGTAAAAGTCTTTACTCAAATTCCAGTTTGCTAAATTCAACAGAATTCGTAGCATGAAGGTTTCAAATTTTTATACAAACACTACAATGGCTTATGGCAAAGACATGAGGTTCCATCTACTATCAGCACCTGAAACACTGATTTTCAGCCTACCTGTTCAAAAACATGAAAACTACATTTTGCCACTTTAGAACCAGAATACCTTATTCTGTGAGTTCCTCATATTAAATAAAGGAATTTGCATGGAAAAGATGCTATTGAGCACTTCTCTGGCTAACTATCATTACAGAGCACAGAAGCAGGAAATACTTATTTTTTTCCTCATGTAAGAGCTTTTTCAGTTAAGGAAATTCATTAAAATGCACTAGACAAAGCAGGAGCAGGAAAAACAAAGTACATAGTAAGCATTAACTCAAAAGGAAGTGATCCTCCACAGATGTTAGCACAAAAAAGTCAAACGAATACACCTTTCTGTTCAGGAAAGTCTCTCTAAAGTTCAAAAAGCCAGGAACTATTAGGTGATGCTACTTTTAGCATCTAAAAACTGCTCTGAGACTGCCAACTTTAAAGCGATATTTTAACTTTGAGGAAATGACCATTTAGGTTGGCTCCAAATCTGATTTTAATGTACAAAAGTGCTCTCCTGGGTATAAAACACTGCATGACTGTACTTAGGTAATAGCTTCACATTACTCCTAGTAGTTGAGCTGACAGTCCTGTTCTTCCTTGGGGATAAGAGCATGCTTGTCAATGCTTCTACTAGCTAGAAATCCTAGCAGAAGTATTACTTAAAACTTTAGCCTTGCAAATAAACCTGTTACTTATTCAAAAGGGTTTTCAGTAGTAGATTTTCCAGTGTAAGCTTTGGATACTACTTGGACATCTTCCTAAATGTTCTAAATACACTGCCTGAGAGTCCAGCAGCCTCTACTAACCTTTCAGAATGGAAGTGATCTTCAAAGGTTGAGGTCGCCACTTTCTCTAACTCGGTGCGCGTGTTCACTGACAGAGTTCTTCTGCTCATTTACACACATTTACCTACTGTCACTGCCCTTCCTCCAGGATCATCTTTTTCATCATTTCTTTACTGCTGCACTTATGTGTACAGGCTAACATCAAAGAGAATGACTTGTTTACACAAAACATCAGTTTGAACACACAAAAATTAGAGTTTTGTTGTAGTCCAACACTTCCCCTTTCCAGTCAAAAATTATCAGGCTTTCCAAAACACAGATATCCATGCAACTGAGCTATCAATTTCTTTTAACAAAAGATCTATGTACAAATTGCTGTTTAAGCATTGAAAATGCACATGGCAGTAGTAGTGCAGTTCACCTGTCACATTTTACCTTGCTTCTAAATTTAACCACAAGTGTACTTCACTTAGCAAATTCAGCCTGCGTAAGAGTAGGTGCTATCCAACAGAGCACGTGTGGAAAATGCACAAAGGCATTCGGTTATGAGTTCATTACACTGGTCTTGCGAACAACCCACCAGACTCAGATTAACTGATCCAAGTTCTCTCTCTGCTTCCTAACTGTTACTGAGTAATTTTTAAAAAAATACTTCATGCTTTTCTGCAACTTCCCTTTCCACCTCTGCTTGATTTGTTCATTTAGACAAGAATCTCTCAGAAACAAGATGACTAATCACATACTGTTTTGAAAAAGGACACCTGATTAAGAGCTGTTGAGTAAAATATACCTGTCCCTTGAACATAGTCCAGCTTCCACCACTGCGTCATATGCAGGCACAGTGGGGAGAACGGGCACTATGAGACTGACAAGTAGCAAGTGGGAAACACGAAAACTGGATGTCTCCAGGATCATCTACCAGAAGCTGGCTTGTGCCTGGTAGTTAGGCACAAAATGATAAAACAGCTAGGCTGTCAAATAAACACATTTATAAACTGTACCACATCAAAAAAAAAAAAATTAGAGAAGTTTACAGCTGCAGGCTGGGAAGGTGGAGCTGGAAGGTTGAGAGCCAGAATTAAGATGCTTCCTTGCCCATGTTTCTAACACAGAATCCTGAAGCCAGAAAGCATATTGAGAATATGCCTCACCCACAGATTGCTTCAGAAGCTGCTGCTAAACAAAGGAATGGATGAACTCCACAGAGTAGAATATGAATGGCTCGTTCACATAAGACTTAGTGAGACAGTTGCAGGTATTTATACTTAATGTTAGCATTCTGGAAATACAAAGCTGATGTCTGATTACCTGTTATACTGCCAGGTTCAGGAATGAGTTCAGAAGTGTCCATTACATCACAAGACTGAGTCTGATCCCCTTCTCCTTGTTTACAAAGAGTGCAGATGTAGTCTTTCAACTGAGACTCCAACTCACCACCTGGAGATCTGTCACATTCTATGTGAATCCACCTGGGGAAATTCATTTAGTGTGACTATGATTTTAATAATAGAAATACAAAGTGTACTAGAAAAATAAATTGCAAAGTAGCACTGTTTTCAATTCCTATGGGGAAATAAAAAATTTGAACCTATGCTTTATTACGGAGAATTTTAGAGAAATAAGCATGATACGTCAGTATCTCAAGCAGTGAACAAATTTGAACATGAAGACCTAAACTGACACTAAAGCCAACTGGACACCACAACACATATAACAATATCAAGATGTTGCACCGCAAGATGCAATAGCATTGAATATGAAACACAGTCTACATTCTTAAAAGGCTCCCAATAGCACTTTATTATTATTATTATTATTATTATTATTGGCATAGCAAAGCACATAAAACTAAACAGAGAACACATACTTGAAAATTAAAAAAAAAACCCCAAAAAACAACAAAAAAACAAAAACAGACCACTGCAAAACAGTAGTATTTAAAAGTTGGGATGCTGACTCTTCTAGTCTGCTTACTCACAAAACACGTGCAATGTAAGAAAGAGAAGCAGTATGCATTTCTCTGTACACCTCAGGTAAATGCCAATTAATACTTATTTGTTAAGATTAAAATATTACTACTATTGTTCATTGTACTCAGGGATGAAAGATCAAGATGTTGTACAACAAGATACTACAGCGCTGTACATCAAACACTGTCTACACCCTTCACAGACATCAATGTCATACAGCTCACCATAAGCTTTAGGCATTTTAGTAGAGTTTAACAAAAATCCGGATTCTTACCTTTTGCACATGTGACAATGCAACATATCTTTCTGGAAGTCTTGGAGGCACAGTTTTTCACAGAAAGGACAAGATAAGTTGTCTTGCTGTTGGTAACAACTGTCACATACCAAACAATTATGGTGCCACTGACAACTTGTTCGTGTGCCACACTCAGCACACACTCTACAGTTCTAGAGATCACAAGAATTTAGTTGTTAATTATGATATTTCACAATGTGATAGAACTGCCATTAACTGACATTTTCCTGTTCTGAATTAAACTAAAGTTTCTGTCCTTGATAACACTAATAAATTATCTAGGATCTGGTAACAGAGCATGAACTGCCTGTGCAACAGCAAGAAGAGTTTTCTTGCACTACCCCCCCAAGTGGAAGGAATATTTCTTAGGAGACCAAACTTTTTTGTTCCGAATCTCAGTCGTTTTATGACTGCCACAAACTGACTATGAAATTACATACAGCTCATATTCCGGGACCTCCCTTGTCATGCTGAAATCATATTTTTATTACTACTTACACTTACTCACAAAGTTACTGACAACAAATTCATCCTGCCCTCCTCAAATGCAAAGGAACTCTTGAGCTGTTGTGGAATATAAAGAGCCTTCAAGTATAGATTACATATACTACAGCATAGGTTTTAGTTTACATTTCAGTTTACATTAGGTCATGAGAGCACCTGTCATCAAGTGAAGGTTACGCACTCCACCTGCATCCTACTCTTCTCTTTTCCCCTATGGGTGTTGATTTACTGTCCCACATAGGACAGTACTGCACTGAGAGCTGCCCTCACAGAGCAGCTGTAGAGCCACATGATCACATACAAGTGGGATTCCGTCCGAAATTATGTTACGTTACACGGCAACAGCAGTCCACAATACACCTAGAACAGCATAATGTGGATAACAAAATTTGAGCCCCTACAATGACATGGAATTATTCAGAAACCTTTCAACTTACTTTACATTTCCAACCATTTGTTGGTACGGCATCCATAACTGGTTGTAGACAGAAAGTATGGTAGCCTTTGTCGCATGTATCACACACCAGCATCTTGTTGTCTTCCCCAGAATGTCTATGAAAAGTAAAAAGTGGTGAAAAAAATATTTAAACAAGCCATAACAAAAAAATCTATTTAATGAAAAGTCTAAACAGGAAGATGCATATCCGAGCACATGAAAATATATGAACACTGATTATGAATACCTCCAAAGATAATGTCCTCAAATTCATATTTAAGTATGAATGAAGACCATGATCCTTACTTTAACCAGTGCTGAATCTGTGCAACCACTCCAACTTCTAGAAACTGGTCCACTTTCATTTACATGCGTGTAGGCAGATTTAATGGCCTTTCTGTACTGAAATCAGTTCAAAATCTGAAATACGTGCTTTATAAAGAACACACAATTGTGCTTCTTGTTACAAACAGTCTGACTGTATTTTTTCCAAAGAAGAAAACAAGCCATCATCTCTGCCTACCAGAGCTCCTACAATGTCAACCAATATGACTGCAAGAGTAAAGCAAACATTAAAGGAAGGGATTTCAATTTCCCTATAATCATGTATTACAGAGCTTCACCATATACTTCAGTGATACAATAAGCCTGCACAGGATAAGACAAGTTTGGTAAAGTCTAAAGGCTTTGTATTCTGCCTTAGTTTAAATAAATTGATTCAATAAATAAGTATGCAACAAGACTTGCCTCAAAAAAAGCTTCACAACATATGGCAGCACACATTCTAGACACTACTTCATTACCTGGGAGACCCGATATTTTCAACACACAGTAAATGTTCTCTCTTTCAATGGAGACATGCTTAACATGCTACTCTTCAACACTGGCATAGAACTGCCATACTGCATAAACTAATAGGTGTGAAAACATCACATTTTCTTCTACTTTTCCACTGGAGACAAGTTTTGTTAGCAAATAATGTAATTACCCAGTACAACTTTTTTAGGGATACATTTTAGAATGCGATTCACTATTGTAACTTCATTGCTGGCATTTGCTATCGGCTGCGCATCATCAGGGAACAACCTCCTTTAAAGTGGCTGAATGTGAACGCTAGCAAATGCCGAGTGTTCTGCTTGGAAAACAGCAAAGCACTGACTGATCAGGTACATGAGGGAGTAGTGAAGTGGCTTTTTTCCTTCACACTGTCCAGGCTGATATGACTAAAGCTGAACAAAACTCTTACTTCTTTTCTGGTAAGCCCTTCAGAAAAAACCCAAGCAAGCAAAAGAACCCTGAAGTGCCCATCAGATTAAGTTATATAAGAACAAGCACACAAGCAGTCAGAGTTTTCTAAGTGAACCCTCACAATTTTACAACAATTATGTTTGTTGTCTCAGTATTTGCCTGGTGTAACAATTCAATCACCATCACTCATGTCAATTTGTTTCCTTTGTTCAACTAAGCCCTGTTTCTGTTTTCACAATGACTCATTAACTGCCTCTGAAAGATATTATGAAACAGAAGAGAGGGCCAAATGCAGGGGACCTACCCATTCTGTGATACATGCACAGCTGAAATGTCAGCTTAGTAAGAGCAAAGGCTCCCAGAATGTAAAGGCACTACACGAAACTAATTTGTTCATTTGGTAAATGTGAGAAAAAACCTCCTGTATAAAAGGAGAAAAAAGTCAGAAAGTTTTACTGCTCTCTAGAACATGCCAAGGTCAGTAACTCTGGGAGTATAATGCACAGGAGTTCCAGCTCAGCTCTTCTAGAAGAAAGTTCCTAACACAATAATTTCTTCAGCTACTTCATATAATAACATAACAGATATATCTGAGCAAATAATCTACACTCCTTCAAAGAAAGAACAGTTAATAAAATAGATGTTTTAAAATCACAGCAGATAAATCTCACACCACCCTCCTCCACGTCCTTGAAGTCTCACTTACTTGCAGTTCTGGCACACTTTGCAATCAGGACACTGCCACCCTGCTCTTTTTAAAGGTGTAACTTGTATGTCCAGGCACATCCCATGGTAGTGCTGGCCACAGGTAGTACAAAAAAGTTGATCTAAGAGGTCTCCAGGGCTGTCGCACACGGCACAATTTGCTTCTTCCTTTGCTACAATGAAATAATTCTTTCAATTATTATTTCGTTCAAAATTATGAACAATTCCATGCACCCCACGAAGCCAAGAAATTCTTCAATAGTTCTTACACATACAAAACTTGATCATTCTTATGAAATTCAAATTTAATTAATATACTTAATAACTACTCTTTTCATTGGGTTTTCTGAATATACTCAACTAAACATCTCATAAGAAAAGTACATTCACTTTAAACCTTAATAAAGTCTTACCAAAAGCAACAGTTTTATTCTCCTCAAGATAAAACTACAAGCTTTAACACTAACTCTTCTCTGGAACAAGTACAAAATAAAGCTCCTAACAGATCTAAACCTATTATTTAGCTGAAGTGTTTGCAATATGGTTGCTCTAACTTGAGTTGGGGCAAGTAAGCAAGCGTATCAACTTGAACTAAAACCTGACAGAAGAAAAGTCTTATGAGCAGATGCTTCCCATGTTCTGTCATTAAAAAAAAAAAAAAAAAAAGGAAAAAGAAAAATACTAACTTTGCTGTGCACCACTGTAAGTCTTTAAAAACAGGACAGTATGAACTTGCACCTTTCTCATACCCAAACATACATGAATTCTTGGGTAGACAAACTGGGAAATCAGGTCTAAACAAATGCACTCTTAACCTGATCCTACCACAGAGCAGTTTTTGTAAAACCTGGTACTAATTGTGTCATTTGAATACTGTGTACTTACATCTTTCAGGAGCCTGATCAATATGGTCTGGACAAAGGAGGGACAAGTTACTGAAATCCTGAAATGTGCCTGCTCCAGCAGCACAGGGGTAATGGTACATCTGGGTGCATTTCTCTTCACAGCATTTGATAGTGGCTCCAAGGTGCTTACAATATGCACATCGCTGAAAACCAAACACAACAAATAGTTCAAAACCTATCTTCTTCTTGTCTTTTTTCAGCCAGATCTGTTCCTCATCCTCACGTAGGAGACAAACACCTTGGCCAGCAGAAGGGAGTGAATAGCGAGGAGAAGGAAACTTGCGGACTGTGTATTTCAGTGGCACTTCCAGATCTTTCCAACTTAAAATGTTTAACGAAACCCACTCTAAATGCACTCTGATGACCATGATTCCTCTTGTCACAGAAAAGTATTTTTCTTCTATATATTATCTAACTGGAGCTATGCCTTCAGTAAAAAGGCTTGGAGGCTTATTCTGAGTAATAAAGGCAGACCACACTACGCTGCCAACTAAAAGCCACACAGCTCTGCAAGTTGTACTGTACAACTGTAGACACTATAATCAGAAATGCAAATGGAAATGAAACATCATGTTCTACCAAAAGTCCTACTGACATTACACAGTTCTCCCAGGGAGGATAATGCACTATGTCACCCAGCACTTCCTCCTCATCCCTTCTTTCAAGGCTACACCAATGTCATCACCACATTTTGAGAAGTCACAAATAAGAATGATTATTATTATTAGAGACCATAGTCACATTTGTAAAGAAATAATTTCTCAGAAAGAAATACCCAATAACCCTTCAGTTCCGTAGTCAAGAGGAAAGAGATTCCATCAGCCTGCTTGTCAAATATCACCCACACCTTTCTGATTTAGTTAATCAGTGTTTTTTCTTTCTTGGATTCACCACAGTCCCTGAAGCACTGTAACATGCTTTTGCACTTTTTCACCAAGGCAACAAGACTTTTAAAGGCTAGAGCACAGCATTGTAAGACCTGGAGTACACTTAAGAAAAAAGAGGTCAGTGGCTCACAGGAAGGCATACACAACATACAGCAACAACTGAACTCAGCGACTCTCATTTTTCATAATAAAAATACAATACTAACACCAGCATGTTTGATTACTAGCTCAAGTGTCAAGTAACATCCAAAGATGAACATACACCAAATCAAACAAAAGTTACATGCTGCATCTGCTTAATTCCTACAACACAGACAATATTTATTATCGTAATTCTTCTGTGTTCCAAATCCTGGCATGAAATTAGGCATGAAATAGTGCTAGTACAAGTCCACAGATACCAAAACCAGCTGATATGAAAACACAAATCACAAAGCTGCCTGTGGTAACAGCTGCACTGACATTCTTAAAACCAGATGAAATGAACATCTTCAGCAAAATACCTGCCTGCACCACAATTCACGGCCAAGGGAAAGCAAAAAAATATTAGCTTACACTAAACACAACTTCAGTGTAAAAAGCTAAAAAGCTTCAGAACAGCCATTAAGGCAGGTCACTAAGGACAGCTACCGCCATGTTTCTGTGCTACAATGCTTACTCTAGTCTTCAGATCTGCAAGACATCTCACCTCTACCCACGTATCTAACATCCACTAACAGCACGGAAAAGATACGTTCTGTTACCTCGCTAGCTGAAATGCAGAGGAGAGGAGGAGAGCCAAGATGAGCAAACAGTTACATGAGGTGAAGAAGGTAGCAACAGTAATTAAGCTTAAGGACTGCCAACAAAACCAATGTCATGCACGATACTTGTTTTAGGAAACAATATGTTCCGTAAGTCCCCACTGAGGATGCTGGACAAGGTGTATGTGTAAAAGTGCGACAAGCGGCCTCCCTCATGGGTCTGCACTGGGACCAGTACTGTTTAATATCTTCACCAATGACCTAGACAGCACGACTGAGTGCACCCTCAGCAAGTTCGCAGGTGACACCACGCTGAGTGGTACAACTGACACACTGGAGGGATACCATCCAGAGGGACCTGGACAAGCTCAAGAAGTGGGCCTGTGTGAGCCTCATGAGGTTCAACAAGGCCAAGTGCAAGGTCCTGCACCTGGGTCAGGGAAACCCCTGGTATTAATACAGGCTGGGGGATGAAGGGACTGAGAGCAGCCCTGCCGAGAAGGACTTGGGGGTACTGGGGGACGAAAAGCTGGGCATGAGCCCACAATGTGCGCTCACAGCCCAGAAGGCCAACGGCATCCTGGGCTGCATCCCCAGCAGCATGGGCACAGGGCAAGGGAGGGGATTCTGCCCCTCTGCTCTGCTCTGGTGAGACCCCCAAGGAGTCCTGTGTCCAGCTCTGGAGCCCTCAGCACAGGACAGACGTGGACCTGTTGGAGCAGGGCCAGAGAAGGCCACAGCAATGATCCAAGGGCTGGAACTCCTCTGCTGTGAGGAAAGGCTGAGAGAGTTCCGATTGTTCAGCCTGGAGAAGAGAAGGCTCCAAGGAGACCTTACAGCAGCCTTCCAGTACCTAAAAGGGACTTATAAGAAAGATGGGGCCAGACTTTTTAGCAAGGCCAGTAACGACAGAACAAAGAGTAATGGTTCTAAACTAAAAGAGGGTAGATTTAAATGGGATATAAGGAAGAAATTTTTTACGATGAGGGTAGTGAGACACTGGCACAGGTTGCCCAGAGAGGTGGTGGATGCCCCATCCCTGGAAACATCCAAGGTCAGGTTGGACAGGGCTCTGAGCAACCTGATCCAGTTGAAGATGTCCCCGCTCACTGAAGGGGGGTTGGACTAGATGGCCTTTAAAGGTCCTTTCCAACCCAAACTATTCTGTGATTCTATGAAATCCTGAACTTAGATGTGAAACCATGAAAATATAGCCCAAAGCCTCCGATTTAATGAACTGCAGCTGTATGTTAAATAGCAAAAAACCCACTGCACTATTTTTTTAATTGACACTCCTGAAGCCTATTGAGATGGCCCCGGTGATAGCTAAGGCCCAACTCTTACAGACAGGCCACAAATTTTTCAAAGATGCTACTCGGTAAGAAACACTAGGAATGGGAACCTGGGAGGAACTAAGGTCCAAAACGTGTCCCTCAAGAAAGTATCCACCAGAGACTTTGTTGTATCCCATAACTAACCCTTAAGAATTATCTAGTTGAGAAAGAAAATTTTGAAAGAAATGCAAGCACTCTAAGAATACAACATTTACTAAAAGCTGGGAATAATGGATTAAAATAGCAATATTAATGACATTTTTAAACATCACATCTGTTTTTCAAAACCACCAATCAACAATGATACATAACAAGCGTAAAATCAGAATATACCTTTTTCCAAATGCTATATGACTAAATGACGAAATTATTAGAAAACAGCAAAATACAGGATTACTGCAAAGCCTTGAAAAATGTTGATGTTGATTTAAGGACTCATGTAAAGATGCTGGAAGAAAAATGGAAGCCCAAATTACATTTAATTGAACCCTTCAAACCCATCTGCTAAACTGCACTGGCAATGAAAAGCATTTGGCAGCTAAGTAAAACACACACTTTAAAAACAATGTGGTATGTATCATCTGAAACAAATAAAAAGCACAGAATATCAACATTTGCTGAATTTATAAGAGAGATAAAGCAGTCCGAAGAAACAAAAGCCCAAAGGGATTTTTTTTGGCAACAGCTGTTGATGAGAAGAGTTACTTTTCCAGCACTAGAAGCCAACACGTCTCAAACCAGGCCACACGCTACGACCCCAGAAGAACAAGTATGCAGCTATTACAATTAACTGACCTTCACAAAGCAAGTAAGGATGTGAACAGCACAAGTATATTAACAACAAAAAAAAAAAATCTCTGCTAAATAAACTCAGTAATAAATACTACTTTACTATTCCACTGCTAAAATATGGCATTAGGACGGTAGGAGGTGGAAGGAAGGAATAAAAAACACTGCCAGTGAATGCACATGTCTTCACCACACTGTACGAGGACAGAGACAGTACGGAGTCTTCAATTTCATTAGCATGAGCATAAAATAAGGTGTTACGCGAAGGGGGTGGAAGCTGAATCCCAGTATTCAAAGGGTAAGTATAGGAAAATAGTAAGCTGTCAAAGCAAGCCAAACACACTGTTTTTTTGTCGATCAAGTAATTTTACAGTCCTGTTCTGCAGAAAACAAAACTTGACAAGGTGTCAGAAAGCTAGAGAGACAGTTCATTACTTATTCATAGTACATTCAATAAAATAAACGTCACTAAAGCAGCATCAGCAGACTATGTTCCTACTCAAAAAATCCTTCATTGGTTACCAAGTTTTATCTTCAGCAAGCTCCTAGTGCACTCACCCATAGCAAGCAAGCTCTGATCCCATCCATACTTCTGCTACTTCTTACTATCGTATTTTCCATCATTTAAAACTGTCCGCACCTCATTCTACTTGGTCCTTGTCACCTTTTTCTTTGACATCTGATTTTTTTTCACACAGACAGAAAAGGATCTCATTTTCAAAAGCAAATAGCTATGTGGTCTTTCAAATTTCATTTTAAAATTCCCTTTACTCACTAATCACAGAATCACAGAATGTTCAGGGTTGGAAGGGACCTCTGTGGGTCATCTAGTCCAACCCCCCTGCCGAAGCAGGGTCACCTGCAGCAGGCTGCACAGCACCGCGTCCAGGAGGGTCTTGAATATCTTCAGAGAGGGAGACTCCACCACCTCCCTGGGCAGCCTGATCAAATATAACATTGTTGTACAAATACAGTGAAGGAGGAAGGACTAAGGGAATTAACAAGAAACATAAGAAAACCCGATCAATCACCTCCTCTCTTTTCTAGTTGTATGGGAGTACTCCCCATGAAATAAGAGTAGCAGACACCACACAAAACATATCCAGGAAGACAAAAACTCGTACCACCATGCTAGAATCATAACTGCACCAAAATCAGCTGAACAAACAGGTTAGTTCTGCCTGTGGCTTGGAAGCTCAGCTGAACGTCACAAATGCTACCGGCTTTCATGGAAACCCACAGCCAGACTGCAGGGACGTGACAACAGAAACAGCTTACTCTTTATATCTTTCTAACCTCCCTACATCATTATTAAAAAAATAGTCAAAAGATGTATTCCAGCTTTACATCAACCTTACCACTGCTCCATACTTTGAAGAACTCCAAAACTCAGCACAAGTTCAAATAAAGAAAAGATGCCTATGTTTATAACAACATAAGATTTTATCCAAAGAATACCAAGAACAAATTAGAGGTCATATTTTATCATGATTTTACTGCCCTCCAAATTACTCCATAGTATTACTGTCTCAGCAACTGGACATGTAACAACCCTTACGAGGCTGACATTAAAGAAAGGCTAAAATACAGACTCTGAGTAAGTACTTCGTGGTGATCTGATTAGTGCAGTAAAGTTAAATGTTAGTATTGGGTACTGCAAAATGTTTTTTACGCAAAATGACAAAAGGTTTTCATGGATTATGAACTTATTTAGCTTTAAAAAGGTCAGCTGACAAAACCTATGACAGCAATAAGCAATTTTCTGATAGTGTACCCCAAAATGCACACAAGCCATCTGTCCTTAGTTAAACAATTTAATGTACTACCTGTAAGAACAAATTTCAGACTGTTTAGCTACTGAAAACTGCTATCACACAAACCTGTAACTAAGGAGAAGTGGACCTTAACACCCTGTCATTAACTAGACCACAAAGAAATTGCAGTATAAACAGTGATTAACAAAATATGTTCTCTGGTAGTTCTGATAATCTTCACTGATTATTCCACGATCCAGAGAAAGCTTTATACTACTTAGAGACACTAATCACCATTAGCACCTCTAACATCAAATACACCATTTTAAGTACCATAAAGCATTTAAGAGCACAGTGCAGTAAGATGGCAACATAAAACCAATGGCTTTTGACTGAACTACTGATTAGAAAAGGTACTAAATAACATGCATTTCCAGGAGTACTGGAAATTACCTTCTAATTTTTAAATTTTGTGTTAATCATGTCACAAATTTGGAAATTACTTAGATCTGTAACAAGTAATTCAATCAGTTATTTTTATTCCTCAATCCTTAACACATATCATAATTAAAGAAATTAAAATTTGTGTTTTTCTCTGGTAACTATATTTCAAACTAAAATGTTTTTAACAGAGACAGCATGTATTAAAACGTTACTATAGCGTCCACTTCATGCTCCAAGTACTCTGAAGTAAGTTTAAAAAAACAACAATCACAATTGTAGAAACAAACTATCAAGTTTTGCTCCTAAAACCATATGAAAAAACATGGTCAGCCAGAAGGGATGCCGTTTGGCCAAGCTCAACACATGACTGAGAAAGACTGTCTTCCAGCGCAGAATTCTTGACTAGATACTCCATCTGTCCTGAATCTGCCCCGTCATCTATACAGGAATAAGGAACAAAGCTAAGAAGATACCAGTGATGATGACTAAACACCACTATCAGTGACCCCACATATGTCATCAAGGTATAAAGCCAAAGTCCCTACAAGTGTGGAAATTTCAGGCTCTTTGCAACTCACTACTTTGTTCCTCCTTCCCACCATTTTCCTCCGTTTTTCACCTTTATAGAAAGTTACATTAAATAAATGGTCTTGATATAAAGGCATCTAAAAATCGGAACAATTCATGTTTTGCAGGGGTGTTTTCATAATAGTTGTGATAGGTCAACAGAAGCAAGTTTGCTAAAGGAAATCATCTTTTTTATTTGATACCTGAAATAAGTAGAGGCAAACATGCAAATCTTATAGCGCACCAGTCCTTCCTCATATAATGTGAAATGTTCCCAAACCCTGTCTATTCAGAAGCTCCTCAGAAGGGTTTGTGTGCCTTGAAGTTCTATTTGCTCCATCATTATATAAGCTGGTGGAATAACTGCATGCATATGATTTACTCCACAAACTCTGCTTTTGCTGCTTTTTTCACATTTTCAAGAGGAAAAGCATTTTTTTATTTACCTTGTCGCTCTCTACAAGATTTACCATAACGTAAATGTTTTGAGTGAGTCTAAGCTTCCCCACAGCTAACAACCAACTATTCCCTTAATTCTCATCTACCATTCACCGTGACAGAAAGGCACACATGAGCCTGTTGTTTAGTTAGCATGTCAACAATGAGAAGGTCAATAATGTTTAATGTAATTTAAATTGTGATTATTAGGCTTCAGCATCAGCAACTTCAGGACAAACAAGGCAAGAACAGAAATCATCAGCTTTGGCTTACGGCTGCTTTTTGGCAGGCTCAGAAAACAGACTATTGTGCCAGTTGCGTTTGATTCATGCTCAGAAGGTCTTGAGAAGTATGTGCAGACATTTCTTTTTGTTGGCAGAGCACAGTCTGAGCCACAAATTGTTGGAGGCTTGAAAAAAAATAATTGGGGGAAACTGCTACATGCTTGTTTGTTTAATGATCTTCTCTAGACATCTGTTACTGGTCATTGCAGAAGATACTGGGATGAAGTCAACTTTCTATCTAATCCAGCACGGATCCTAAGTTCCTAAATCACATCCAAGGATTCTGAAGTGGCTTAAGTACTCTGTAAGTTATGTCTACCCCATGGATCCTCTGTAGCTACAGCTAGGCTGGCACAATTACATGTGCAAAGCCATTCAATAGAAATTCAGTGAAAGGAGAGTTTACGGCTGATGCAGTCACATTGTGCTTCCAAACAACAGAAGGCTTGAGACGAGGACATCTAAACTTCAGGCTTCAAATTTCCTGTCTATGTACAAGCCAAATGTTTAAGCTCCCATTACACTTAATAGAGACTTAGTAATTTTATGGAGTTTAGTTCATTGCAATCAGTTGACCAAACACTGGGTGTCCATTTTCAGGCTCCATTGACAATACCGGCCAGATTTTCACTGCCAATCATTGGAATTTAAGCAGAGCTCGCAGGTAGACACGTCCACAGGGAAGTCTAAATTTAGATGACAGTCCTGAGCTGAAGCCTGTCTAAACCATGTTGACAAAAATTCTCTGTTGGTAACACAGCTAAGTCCACACCAAAGGTTTTGTCTGTGTGACAGTATCAATGAAGGGGTACAAATGGGTACTGCTTGTAAAGACTTCCATGTAAATTCTGTTCTATTCACATAAGTTTTCGGAACAATCAAAAGTTGGGCTAAAGCTTCACATAACACACGCCTAAATTATCTTAAATACTTTTGGAACACTTAGTCAAAATTTTCCAGCAATTTCTGAGAATAGAAAAGTCAGTAAGAAAAACATTTTGCTCATCTTAAAAAAGAACCTCAATCACAGGACTTACAATTTGGCAGGAATTTTATCGTGGGGGATGCAACTTTTGCACTTACCCTGCAGATCTATCCAGATGTGACCAAGTTTGACAAAACTATTTTTTTAACATAAAACACTTCCAGAAGTTTGTCAGTGAAAAATCACAGACAAATCTACTCTCATTGATCGCGACTGATCCTCTCCAATTTCTAGCACTGATTGGGCTACATGTACCTTCTGCAAAGATTGCTTCAGTATGACAAGGATTAGAGAGAGGAAGTCTGTAATAAATACTCTAAGCCTAAGCACAATAAGCCACTGGAATGGAAAGCAGACATCCCCAAGACTCTTGATACTACTATCACTTAAATCAGCTGGGGAATGAGAGTATCCAGTACACAGGCAGATGGACAAATATGGGTCAGAGAGACAAAAGCGAGTAACTACACGGTGTGAGCGAGTCTGATTGAGACTGGGAGGAGAAACCATTGCTTGAGATGGAAGCTGAGGAGGAGCAGGGATGAAATTTCAAGGATCGATTAACTAAAAGTGGGCACTAAAATTGGATAAAGAGCTGAGGGAACTGATGTGCTAAGACACAGGAAGCAGTGAAAGGACAGATCTCCAAAGGAACCTGGGGAAAGGGAATAGAAAGGTTAAGGAGGTGGGATGCAGGAAGAGTGAGGAAAAGTGCAATTGGCTCAAAAATCAGCTTGAACAAAAAGTCCAAAGTCTGAGGTAACTGAAATTGGATGAAGACTACAAGGAGGAAAACTATGATGTCCTCTGACTCCTAGTGCTGTATTGCTATCACTTAGCCAGCTCAAATAGCAGAGGTCTGTGTGTAGCCATAAAGGTTTAAAACCTGCAGTTTCGGAGGTCTGCCTTTTCCTCTGTTTTATCTGATGCAAGGAAATGATAGTCGGATAATTACAAGGCAGCAAATGTACACAGAGACACAGATAAAGGAATGAACAGACACACGTATGCACAACTATAACTACATATGTACATTAAAACACAAACAGGACTGCAGATCAAACATGGATTTAGTGCATAAAATAGACCTCTGAAAAGGAGTCTCTGCATTAAAGAAACCTGTTACTTCTAGGCCTGTGCTTAACTTGTAGAGGGGGAGATGTATGTATTGAAAAAAAGTTGTGGATTGCTTGCAGGAGAAAAAAACTACATAGCTATGGTAACTCATTGACAACCTGCAAAACCATTCTAGTTTCACTTCTTTCATAGAGCTCCTTTGTGATATTGGGCAGGGCACTAAGTAAAATCTATCTTAAGTTTTTTTAAGTCCTTAACCTTACTTTTAAAAGCTTGGTGGTTCCCCCTCCCCTAAAAATACAGTCTTGATTTATGCATAGACTATGCACTCACAAATCCAACAGAATGAAGCAAGAACTGCAGTATCAGCACACCTTTGTAATTAAGTCTGAGTATTTTTTAATTTGCCATCCAAATTAGCAGATATTTTTATGTAAAAAAAAAAATAATTCAGCTTCTCTTTCAGAAAATGGAGCCCAAGGTGCATAAAAAGGCCACATAAATCTGCTATTTGGAAAATGTTATAGACAAATTATTCACATGTTTATTATAGCAGAAATAGCATGGAAAAACTCACATGGGAATAAGTAATTCTTTTGTGTCAGCAATATTTGAATAGTCTACATACCTACACATTGAACAACAGTGAAAAAAAGTAATGTTGAAGAGGTTTTACATTACGTCCATCCTACAGACTGAACTAGGCACTAGATGTTCTGCATGTGATCATACAATTAAAGACTGCCTAATCAGGTACACACACAAAGGACATTAATTGTGTGCAAAAGATACTAATTGTGTGCAGACAACCTGTCTTTTGGCACAATCTAACTTCGTATGTTTGATTTTAGAGTCTTAATAATGCATTCTTTTAACAAAAATTTTTTAGATATATTAACTCAGTTTAACAGAAAGTTCATGTCAGCAAAAGTCACTATATATACTCAATGATACACCTAATTTACAAGGTAATAGTAGGGATGGGGTGACAAGGAACTCTGGATTATGTACAGACATAAAAAAAATACAAGAATTTCCTGCCTTTAATACCTTCCTCATTAGTGAGCACCTCCTTAGTATTCCTTCCCCACTGACTGCAATCAGTACCTTATTGTTCATAATTCCTATTTCCTTGGCTGTTCCTAAATTGCGCTCTCCAAATGGCATAGAGTCATTGTAAACAAAATCCTACATCTTCAGTTCACTAATTTTTGTAAATTGAGCTCAAATAAAGCAATTAGATGGCATACTTTGAAACTACCAGCTTGAAACATTAATATAATTTCTTTTCTAATAAAAGCTTCACATGTTTTATCTGGCTGGGGCTCTTAGGTTTTTTTCAATTTGACTAAATTAGTCGCTTACACATATTTCTCCCATTCCTCCTCCGAAAACATGGTCTCCCAAACATTACATGTCCTTTCTTTAATTTACTAGCTACTGAAATAAACAAATAAGCCCCTCATCCTTCCATCCTATTCCATCACTGACATTTCTTGGGCAAGCATCATGAAGTGCGACATCTTGACCTAGAACTTAAAAATCCTGAAATTACTGGTCAAACATTTAGCAGATAATTCAGCTGTTGTTCTGGGGTTCAGGGAGGGGAGGAAAAGAAGGGGCCGTTCATTTTGTTTTGCAGCATGCTGCCTCAGTAGCTTGTGAAGAAAGCTGCCAAATTTTGTAATGAATTCCACAGAACATTAAGTCTGATGCTTAGCAGAAGCCATAACTGTTAAGTAAATGATATCCTTTTGATGAATACCCTTATTTGAAAACAACATTGATTCGTCTAACCCTTTAGCAGTGTCCCAAAACAGATGTGCACAACTGCAAATTCTGTTTGCTTTCAGGTTTACGAAGTGTGATGACATTTTTACAATCATGCATGAGCCCTTTTACCCAGGAGTAAAATAAAACACAATAATTCTTCACCATCTGTTTGTTAATTTTGCATTCATTTAACTTTGCATTTTAAACTAATAATCATTTTCTTATAATATAGTTTGTTCCATTGGTAGAAATTACAGCTGTTCCATTATAAAAAGAATGGTTTATAACAGTATACAGTTTTCCTCTAAATACTTCCATTGCTCTTAATTATAGAGATATTAGTGCCATCGAATGGAAAGAACTGCCAGGAAATAGTGTTATGCTTTATATGTCACAGATTCCCTCAGTAAGTGTACATTTTTACTTCTGTTCCAGCACCAATTCCCACCTGGTCTCTTCTACATTAAAATTCCTTTTCTCCACTACAAGTTTCTGTGCGGTTTTTAATGTTGCTGTGTATAACAGGCTTCTTACACTCTTGAAGGAGTAAGGCATAAACAATTAGACGAAGCTTCTGTTTCATATGTAGCATAGAGACAAACGAAGCACAGCCCTGTTTCTTCACAAGGCTTCTCCTTAATCTCTAATGACAGGCCAAGGAGGTTTTGATATTTTATTCTTATCTAGTTACAGCTAAACTAGGACTGGAATAATGTCCTAAAAGGTTTTTCTCACAATGTTTAGAGTAAAATGGGGAAATCCCATTCTTTTATCAAAAGTCAAATCGCATTGAAATAACATGAATAATACATCAGAACTAGTGAAGGGGAAATAATTTGGGTCAACAAAAAACATGGGCCTGGAGAAAGAGCAGGAGCCAGCCTGGGATTCTGAGTCATATTCTGGATTCTGTGTTACACTCTGGACAGCACATTTTCCTGCTGCTCCACACAGACCAGGCTCTAAGTCCACAGCAAGGTTACAAGTCCTAAACACAGACTTTCCACACGCAAACACAGTGGAAAGTCTACTTCACTGTGATTCCTAGGCTTACTCATAATCATCTACAAATAAACTCTTCAAGAGATACAGGCTGCTCAGCTAATTCATGTGACTGGTCCAGTAGTATTAGATAAACTGTTTGGATGGTTAAAACAATCAAGATACCATCACTGTTTTCTAAACCAATTTAATCTGATGGCATGGAAATCTTAGCATCAGATGATCATCCTAATTCCGTGGTAGTGTTAAGATAACAAGGATAAATAAATACTTTACTAAAAACACCCATAAGGCAAAAGATGGTTTACCAGAAAATGGATTTATTTCAATTAAAGGAGTTTAGTGAAGGCTGCAAAACACTGAATTGGCGTGTAAGACTGTAACAGTGCACTCACCAACAGAAACAAACTTCCAGAAGTACCAAACACAACAGGCTCACGTAAAATTCAAGAGTGGAAGTACAACCATATGTTACTGTGATGCTCAGCTTCTAGTCTTACCAGCTTCTTGACTATTCTGACCTTTTAGTTTCTCAGATGAGTGAGTATTCCTGCCAGGTCCGACCTTTACTGGGGGATTTATCTATCACAATATTTTACATCTGCCAGAAAGCAAACATTCCCGGGGTGCCCAGGTCACATTCTAACATGATAGATGCGTAACGGCAACAGTCTCCTCAACAATTCACCATCTATTTCAAGTTACTCTCATTAAAAAAACTCACCTGGTACGACATTTGGAAAACCTGAAACTCTTACCTACTCAATGTATCAAATCCATCTATATTTTGGAAAATCAGCGTTTTCCTCACAAAGCTAAAAGAATGATGACAGCAACTGAACTGACTTCTTGCATTATTTCTCTAAAAGTCTCCATTTGCTTTTAAAGGTTTATGATTTGTCAACACATGTCCCTAGAAATACCATACAAATAACACCTAATATTGCCATAACAACCTGCAGTAACTGAAAGGGAAAAAACCCAACAACCAATATCTGCTTGGATATTTGACAGCAGCTTATTTAGATCCAAATTCACTATTTACGCTGCAGAATCTGCCACTCTTCCCAGTTCTTTGCAAGGTAATTACATACAGAAGCAGAGTGGGGAGAAGATTTTTTTAAACAGAAGGAAATATCATTTTATGAATTAAAAATTGGAAATGAAAAGGCTAGATGCGGAAATACCTGTAGTTCTATTACAAAAATTGTCTAGATTGCAGATTGAATGCATGTATTCTCATTGTATCTGAAGCGAGCCACGTCCCTGCAATATATTTAGGGTCTATCAAGTTATTTTATCAATGTTAGATGCTCCAGGAAGCAAAGATTTATTGATTGATTGATTGATTGATTTCATAACAGCTACTTTTCCCTCCTGATGTACTGAAGAGGAACATGACATCTTTGAAAGAACACATTAACGTCACTGAAGAAAAACCACACCAGTACAAAAACTTCTGGGAAATGCCGATTTGAGAACCTGCCACTTCATCAGCGCTTCAATTACTATTATTAAATAGGATTCTTCTTATTAATATCAATCATGACTATGATTCATGGAACACCTACAAGTTCATTATTGGCAGCAGACCTACCATTGTCTGCCTTGTTTTTATTCCGAGGTCAGATCTACAGAAGAGAGAGGACAACTAGATAACTGAAAATAACTACTATGAATTCTCTCACATAAAGAGCTGACTATCAGTAGCAGTCTAGACCACTAGAAAAAATACCTTTAATGCAAGTAATGTCTGTATTTATCACTGAGCATTATGCACTTGCACACGAAAGGCAGTTGGTCCACACTTGTGAGAATTCATATGATGTCTCATGAGTGATTTGTTCCATGTTATTAAAAAAACCACTTAAGGACACCTGCATTAATGGGACTCCTTCATACTGATGCCTGCAATATTTATGCTCAATTTGCAACTCTGGGACAGAACTCGCACTAATGGAAGTCAATAACAAAATCTTTAGGGAGTTCAAAACTATTTTTTGCTAATGGTTTGATTTTGCAAGCTGCTGAGTATGTCAATCTCAGAAGCAGATTTTAGGCTACTGCTTAAAAGCAAACTGATGCCAACAGACTAATGTGAGCACTCCTGAGTTTTCAATTAAAATATGTTTGTACGATTTTTTGAGGATGGGCGAAAACCCCAAACGTAAACCCATAATATAATTTATATTAGCAGGGAAAACAGTGCTCATGCTTTTGATTGGAATAATCAGACTCACTTTATAACTCTAAATTCATTAAAGAGACTGAACTTTTAGAGCTTTCTTTCAAAAAAAAAGCATGTGACCCACATCCATGAAAAATTTAAAAGACATGCTTAAATAAAGTCCTATTTGAAAGGCAAACTGCTAGGAAACCAAGCTTAGAGTAAATTGTCTAACACTAACCCACGCTACAGCTCGGCAAATATACCTACTACTTGTTCCATAAGGGTATTTTTTACTCTTACTCATTTTACCTACCAAAGCACAAGCTTCTGAAGGCAAGGAAGAGGCCTTTTTATTTCTATAATGCTGAAAGCATAATGAGGACCTGCCCTTGACTAAAACTAACCAGTATTAACTACAAAAGACTGATTAGTCTTTTTTTCATAAATGGTCACCATCACACAAAGCCAAAGTTAGACCCTTAAGCACTAACATTCGAAAAACCAACAGATCAATCCATATTAGCTATGCAAAAGACTGAATATAAAATATTTAAATAAGAAGCAGCCACGAGTGAGGTGGCAGTAAGGTAGGGAAATGACGGATGTATTCAAATACCTACAAAAGCGAGGAGACAGGCAGTGCTGCTGTGCTTCCCTGTGTAAGTTTCTATGGGCTTACTGCTGGCATACTTGCTAAACGATGGGTAGGTTTTCCTGCCTTTTTTTAATAGATATGGAGAGCTCCAGCCTTCTTATCTGCCGAAAATATTAATGGGATAATAATTTACATAAATTTGTAAATATTTTAATAAAATTTTAAAAGAGCATTTTGTTATTTTCCTGTTTCACTTGTAAAATTTGGGGGAATTATATTTTCATGTTCTTTCTTCCGTAGACCTTGAAGGACTATGCTACTGCTGCTGAGCATAGACAGACAGGAGAAAGGGAGAGCCCCAGTATCCATATTCTTATGTTCTCCAACAGAGCACCAAAACGGGTCAGTCCCACCAGCAAACTGAAGCACTAACGGAGGAAGAAGGTACAATCTTGATTTGAGACAGCACAATTTTCCTTTAGTGAGCTTTCTTCACTCTTCGGAGATCCGGTTCTCTCTGATTTTAACATGTGAGCCCCCAAATTAGCTTGGTACACATAGAACATAAGCTCTTGAAATCAGCAACAGAGTGCTACCTCAATGTGAACTAGTATGTCACTGCCTTAATGCTTAGGGTAACATTTAAGAAAGACACCCGGAGGGGAAAAGAGAAAAAAGAATATAGAGAATTTCCTTGGGCGTATTATGAAAAAAGCGTTTTCTACTCAAGTCATGCAAAAAGGAAGAAAAGGTCTCTGTGAAACACACTTCACCAGTTTGGAACACACACTAAATTTCACTTCAGAGCTTTCAGTAAATTATTTCAGTGAATGTTACTGAATAAAGGAAACCTGCACTGGAAATTCCTTCAGGAACATAGGCCCTTTCATGTTTCTCAGCTTTCATTTCTGGGCTATTGCTGCCTCTCTCTGTGTCTCTCTCTGTGCCCCTGGTCCATTCTGTCTGCTTCCTACACCTCACAGATTGCCCTCAGCATCTGCAATGTCTATCGTCTATTCAGCATCAAAACCCTCTCAAAAACATCTTTGTGGCAACAATCTCTCTTCCCTGACTCTAGTACCTACATATTTGACATCTGGAGTTCAAGAAAGGTGCATTTTTCAAAGCGTTCATCTTGAAAAAAACCCCACAGACTGAAAACTCTAAGGCTGACTCTGCTTTCCAACTCCGGTGCCAAGGGAGCGCTCCCAGGGCAAGCTCCCACAGAACAGCCTCCTGGCACCACAGCAGGGAACCAGCAGCACCACTGCAGCTGGAGAAAAAAAAAAATAAATGAACAGGGGAGGCTGAAAAATCAAACACTTTCCTTCACACGAAGCCGTATGAGCCAGCTTAAGGAAAGGAGGTTTGGGCTGCCGAAGTAACCTGTCTTCTCCCTCCTCATTTGCCACGTTCCAGAAATGCAGTTATGGGAAAGACCTTGCACGTAGATCCACCTGCCAGAAATGACGCTGTGCGTCTTTTCAGGTCTGCAAAATTGCAGGGAGAACCAGGCAACGAAGAAACAGAAATTGTTTTCATGTACTGGAAAAAAATGAGTTTATGAAAAGGCCTTTCTTGCTCTGAATAAACTTCATTACATAAACCTAAAATGCATATATTACAATACAGGCACCAGCCACTGCCCCTTTGCAACAGCTGGCAGGGGTTAAGTTCTAACACTTCTTTCTTATGGACCAAAGAAGGAACAAGACACACTTTGATTCTAATTGGCGAGTTATAATGTGCACTGACAACACTACTTGCTATGTAGACAAATTCACAGTATTTTCTTTCATGTATTTGGAAACAAAAAGGTAGGGATACAAACACAGCTGTTATTTCACAGAAGGCTCAGGACAAAGCAAATCAAAAGAAAAACCTCAGGAAAAAAGATCCAACGCTTGGCCAACATTTGGTACATTGATACTCTACTGTATATTAGCACCTAAACAGCACAGTGTGTTTTATGTCTCTCAAGAACGGAACATGTTCTGTTTCTTGATATACTACTTAAAAAAAAGTGCTAAATTGAGGATGTGTCATATAGCCTTGGAATAAGTATTTCTTCACTTTTATAAAAGACTTCTCCACCCAGAAAAAATTCCAAAGACCTTAACATGCTGAACCATAGTACTAACTTTACTGGAAATTAACAATAAATATGTTAAATAATGGGAAATTAAGTGGAAAATGATCCATTTCATTAAAATTAAACATTGGATAGCCACAAAGTCAGACAGCCTGATAATTGTCAGATTATCTTGGAAACAAGTTTTTAATGAAATAGTTTCTGTTTAATACTGTGCCTTTTTATACCCTTCTTTTTTCACTGGTTGGCTGACTGGCTGACTTGAAACGTTACTTCATGATACTAGCACATCTCACATCAGAGAGTGGATTAATATTTCAGATTTGTACTATCTAACAACTGGTGGAGTAATCAAAAAACAGATCAGCTATTCACTCAGCAAATCTCAACTAGACTATCACAACTCAACACTTATACACTATCTCTCCTTCAGTAATGTATGCAGACTTAGTCAAGCATCAAAGCATTCATGAGCAAACAACAATTACATCAGAAACATTAGGAAAACAAATGAAGTTGTTTTTCTCAACAAATGGAAAATTCAAAATTAAAATCTATTTCAGACCTCTTCTTTCACTGAAAGTGTTCAGACTTTACACTAGCCACGTCTTCCACATGCTACTGCCTCTCACTTTACGATCATACTGTTCAGTCAGACCACTTTATTTCACAGCAATCCTTTCAAATTTTAAATACGTCACTAAAGATCCACATCCAAGTGTGGAGTCTAATTAGATCCCAAGGAATCCATACTTCACGTGTCAAAATAATTACAAAAACGTCTTAGAAGCAGAGAAGCTTAGAGTTCTTGATTCACATTTACTCAGTTCTAACTTCATTTTCTTAAATATCAGCAGGGATATAGAAAAAAGTATTTTATTTTGTACTAGAAAATGTGGTCTATGAGACCACTGGGGAAACTGAAAACTGTCTCTTGAAAGCTGAGTCCTCAACTCTGTAGTTTTAAAGGTGTTGTGATAGGGAATGAAATTTTTTATCTGTAAGAACTGGAATTTAGTTTTTTCTGTTCTGTGTTTCACTGTAGAAGAAAAATGAGAATGCATAAAATCCTACTGGATAATTTGAAGTAAAAAACCATAAAAATTTGGCAAAAGTGACTATAGGGTTAAAAACTACCAGGCAAAAAGCCAGTGGTGGTTTTTTTTGCAAACAGTATATTAAATCACACTTTATTTACTTCGGCTCCTAGAGTCCAATTACAGGTGAGAAGAAGACAGGAAAGGGTGAAGTTTTCAATAATCCTAGTAATGTCAAACATCAACCTTCTTCCTTCTTCTCTGCTTGTTCTCACTTCTTCCCCATGCCTTGTTCCTCTATTTTGACGTCTGCTTTCCAAAGCAGCTGCTACAGGACTATGACTTCAAATGGACAACAGTACATCATGGTAAAGCTTATTTTGGTTCAAATAAAAGAATACTTTAACCATTGTTCATGTGACAATAGTAATGAGAATTAAGTTGTAAATCTTAATAAGCTGGCAAATATTGTTCTCAAAGTGCTGGACCTGGAAAAAATTAAGCACTCCTACAGGTCCCATGGCAGCTCTTGAACCCGAACAGATGTACCAAAGCTGTACTGACATTGTTTATGGTGTACAAAGGTGTTCCGGAAGAATTGTGCGCAGTAAACCAAAACCAACTACTATAATTTTATGACACCACGGATGCATTGCAGAACTTGGAAAATACAGTTATAAAATAACTCACATGGCGTTTCTGATGTCATTAACACGCTGTGAGAACAGCCTGATTCACGTTCTCCAAGACACAAATGATCTGGCTTTAGGTGACCAAAATCCAAACCCTTCTGGAACAGAGTAATTCATGGAAGAAAATTTACAGTGTCAAAGTGTCACCAAAGTGGCACCTTTAGTCACTACACCTTTCCTTGGAGTACAAAGCTCATCATCAGCAGCAGAGAAATGGCTATAAATCTCTACAAATACTCCAAAACAATAAGAGGGAAATTCATGGAAAACTGAAATACCTCATGGCCCCCCCCGCCAAACTCTTACAGTATTTCTGAAACCTGCTAGGAACTGAATGAAAATACTCAACTGACCAAAAGCATACAGAAGTGTCTTCTTGATGAGACATACGTCACTATTCCTCTAGTCTTTCTCTAGCACTTTCTGTCCTAGAGTTCTCTAAGACACAGCAAGCATAAAAAAAGTGGACAAGTTATTTTGGAAGAATACTTCCTGCAGTACTTCCTTCCTCAGTTGCAAGACAAAAGCAACTACAGGAAAAAAAAAACCAACCCTCAGTGAGATAAAATCAGAAGCCACTCCAACAGAGCAGCCAGGTAGTCACTCCCAAGCTGCAGTGAAGGGAGATGGAGAGAAGCCAAGTGCCTTGTGCACGCAAAGGTACTGTAAAATACTCAAGAGTTGGGAGAGGAACTTCTGAACACCAGAGATGCTTATTTAGTATCACATTACGAAGCTTCTCCTTGAAAAATGGGCAAATCCAGAGGACTCTGCCAAGAAATGGTATAAATTATGATAGATGATGTACTTTATGCATTTTCCCCTGGCTTTAAGAACTACTAGCTCTTCCAATAATGAAAAAGGAAGAAGGGAGCTTTTAGAGCATCAAGGAGTTGCAAATCCTGCACTCCATCTCAAAAAAAAGCCATTGCTATGTGCTCTGTTCAGCGAGGTTGAGACAGCTATAAACCCAACACCATTCTTATCTTCAGGATTCTGTCATCTAAACATCGACGCCATTATTCACACACAGTTTTTATGTGGACAAAAAATAAAACTAGCTTAAAAACACCTATGGCTAAACAGACACAATCTCCCACAGTGTATAAAGTTAACAGAATATTAATATGTCGATGCTTATCTTTACATACAGAAAAAACAAAAGGAAGTATCAATTTAGCCAAATCAGCTTTCACCTTAAAGCAGCACAAGCAAACATAAATGCATACCACTAAAAACACAGACAAGTCTCAGCAAGATGAGAACTATGCTGAGGCTAAGGGGTGAAGATACATTGAAAATACAGACAAACACTTTCAAAAAAAAGTATAAACATTTCAATGCCTCCGAACTTTCCCCTCAATTTACTTCTTTACATTTTAGCTCGGTAAGTATCATGCTAGAATCGAGTCTTGAGCAAAGAATTAAAAAATTGTAGATGGAAAGAGCTTTAAGAAACAATCTGAGTGAGATATTTTAATACGCAAGCCTTGTAACACAGCCCCAACTTGGAAGCATCTACAAACCAACCAATCTCCTGTCTCTGGTGACACAACTCAAGGGAAGCTGCCTTCACAAAAATTTTCAAGATTGCGTTACCATGTGAAAAGGGCTTACAGGAGAGAGGAGTGTCAAAACAGCAGACCATTTGAGTTTGGAACAAGGCAAGATACTATTGATTAGCTTGCCTCTATGCAAAGCAACAACTCCTACAGTTCTGAGGAATGAAAACACGCCAAACACAGCCTGCAGAAACTCAACAGGAGCTGCAAACAGCTGCCTTGTACAGAGAGAAGATACTGCCCTGATTAACTAAAAAGAAGTGGATGGGTGGGAGAAGACGACAGAAATTTTTCAGCTGTCTGGCTGCAGGTCCTGAAAAAACACTTTGACTATTACTGGAAAAATGAAAGCTGTGAAGTAAATAAATATGCAAAGAGCTATACAGAATTTTAAAGAAAACAGAAATCCACATTTTATAAAATGGAAACAGAATAATACAGTATTTTGGAATGACTGCCTTAGGCACTTCATTACTATCATGCTTTCCCTATTCAGTCTTTAAGTAAATAGGAACCTCCTTGGTTTCCACCAGCATTGTTTTCTTTGACTTTAGTGTCCTTGACAAATTCTCCCAGGCTTGTAAACTGCTTTCTACATCTTATCAAAAGAGAAAGCTGGCTAGAATATTTACTATTGCATTCCTTTCTTGCGCACAGTTTGTCCAAAAGTGGTTCAAAAACATTGTCTACTGAGTCTTCCTTAAATTCACTTCTTGAATTGAGCTACTTACATATTGGTGAGAAAAAACAGCCCGCCTTATTTGGGACTTTGTAGCATACAGAAGAGCTATGGCTAGACAATATAGGCAGACAAGTAGTAAACTTAATTCCTCAGTTAACTGTAAACAGCCAGCCACCTTCTCAATACATGCAAAATAAACAAGGAAATTATACAGCAGTATTTAAAAACACCTGAAAATATTTCAGAAGCCACTCTTATTAAAAGCTGAGCCGATGCAAGACGTAAAGGCCTCTATTTTAAATGGTAATGCCAGTAAGTTCACTCTTCCAAGTATCAAAAAACAGCATAGCTAAGAAAGCATAAGACTGAAGCCAGAAATACAAGAAAAAGCTGCAAACTCCGCTTAGCCGTGTTTATTTTTATTTTCAGCAAAAACTCTAATTTCTGTTCAATCATCTTCCTTTGCTTAGTTTATTTTACTAAGTCTCCATTTCACACTGTCTTTGCATCTTACCCCAAATATCTGTAGAAACACATTACTGATGGAAGTCTATCTTCATAAACCTGACAATATGAGAGCTGTTTTACTATGGTAATTTTTATGTACTGAGCACAGCACTTATGAATTATAAGCAATTTAGTGAAGTTTTGGGTCAAGCAAAACACTGGAAGTTTTATCTCCCCCTGTCTATATTCCAAAGAGTTCTTTTTCTTTCAAAACTTGAAACAAAAATACTCCAAAATCCCATGAAAACCTATTAAAGTAGTGGGGGAAGGGACTGCCGTGTCTGGATGTTCAAGCTCTTCAACTTCCACACATACTGTGGAAGCTCCAGAAGAAAGTATGTGAATTCTTAACAGTCATCTTGAGAAAAGCTCTGACACTAAAATTCTCACCTGGATCACCAGTTCCTCCTTATGACTTTTTAAACTCAGAAAGTGGTTCTGAGAACGTCCATGACTTTCACTTGCTGAGACACGTGAGGTAAGCAAGCCAAGCAAAGAGATGAAATGAGTCACCTACACCACCTATAAGGGCTACAGCACATCTACTACCAAGAACTTCACTGTACATTCCAGCTTCTGTTTGTCAGCTGTTATAAAGCAACATAACGCACAAGATTTCAAACACCTCAGATACACAGCTATATGTATGTGTGCTCATTAGTATTAAAGAGAGGCAAACCCAAGACTTTGAAAGAAAGTCAGAGAACCCATCTATGTCTAGACACAAAAATGTGGAACAAACTGGTCAGATGTCTTTGCCAGGCCTTCAAAATGAGTGAATCAAAAGAAAGAACTGAAGAAGGCAGACACACTAAGCAGGGTATTTTGTGAAACATGCACAGATATAGAGATCTCTATAGTATTGTATTTTAAACCTCTGGCAAACGCGGGGCAAGAATAAAACCAAAATGAATCAACATACATACTTTGGAACAGGTCAATGAAATATGTCCACACAAGCTTTATTAATGCAATCACAAGTTCAATGAAGCCAAATGGACATCTCAACTGGTAAACAGAGTAATGAGAAACACTGTCATATCCAGTTAAAACAGATTTGCAAACAACAGGCAGCCTAACTAATGAGAAACACGAATGTAACTTACAAATTAAAGAAACCCTCAAGGTAAGAACAGGCCCAAAATGCTCCCCACAAATTAAAAGACCTAAACCAACAGACTACACTATCAAGAATAAGCTTTCTACATGTCAAAAATTAATCTGTACATGAACATAAAGAAAAGAACACGTACTTTCCCAGCTAAGGAAAGATGTCAATGCTGCAGACCACACCATAAACCCATGCCATGCCAGAGGGATTTCCAAGAAGACAGAAACCTCCAACCAAGCAAACAACAACAACAAAAAAAACCCAAAGCAAATTTGGTGGCAAGTAGAGGAAACAGCATACAGCTTGTTTTTACTTAAACTATTTTTCTGTACGCCCTGAGCACATACTCGCATTTTCATTGCCAACAGTATTGAGAACATTCAAATAGAAAGTTTACTTTTAAAATGTAGTAACATCACATCAGAAAGACAACCAAAATTTTAGCAAAAGCAAAGCACAAGCAGCTGTAAACGCAAAAACATACATTAAATTAATTGCTATACCTTTCACCTCAAAACTTTTAAAAATATCTCGTGCAAATAAAATTTCTTCCCTTAAGCTTTTCCACTATCACACAGGATAACCAGCACCTTATATGTTTTGTGTCTCTTCAGCTTAGTGAAAAGTTAAAAAGCAGTGGAAAAATTATTACCAAGCACTACAGTCCAGACACAAGCAAACACAGGACTACTTGGGCTCCAAGCCAGTTACACACAAACTCTTTGAGCAACCCCCACATTGCTGCTCCACGGTCAGCAACAGAGAACTACAGAAGAGTTTGCTCCTTATTTCTGGGAAAGAAAATAAAAGCAAAAAATTCCCCAGTGTGATCGTGGGATAAAGATGCCCCATTTTGTCTAGGCTGTTCCTCTAGAATCAATCACAGTTAGGCTTTTACTCTGCTCTCCCCGGGGATGTCACAAGAAGGATAAAAGAGAATAACCAAAACGTCATTCTTTGCTGGCTGACTGTTGTATTACAGCAAAGAAAGTTTCTCAACGGTTTCAGCAAAGATTGAATAGAATATATGCAGAATGGCACTTAATTCATATTTCTCTCATCTCTCTGCATTACCCTGGAACGTGCAACGGTGGTATCTAAAAATTATTTGCAGAATTGGAAAAGATTAGTAGAGAAGCTACAGAGCAGCACATGAAAAGACAGGGCTGAAATGGAAACTATCACACCAGAGAGATCTGGGATTCTTGAAGAACTCTTATTTAAATATTTGCATTTATAAAAATCTACACAAAAGTTTAACTGTATTAACGACGTGACAGTAAGGCACCATCACCCTGAGGCACAGCGGAGAAGCAAGGTACCATACAGAAAGAAATGGAACTGAAATAATAGGAACGGTGAAATTCAATAGAGCAAAATATAAGCTTGGACACTGCGGTGAGGATTTCTGTTAGAAACCGAAATATCATAATGGAAGTGACTACAGATGGGAACAAGCTGATCATAAAATGAGTACAAGCCACCATCATCAGCCAAAACCAATGAGATGAAAACTTTTCAGCAGGGAAATTAAAAAAAAGAAAAAAAAAAGTATCCAATTTTGAATGTTCTTTCAATTCTTTTCATAATTTTTTTACACATGCACACACACACACAAATACTTTAACAACTTCAAGCTCATTTAGAACTTAATACTGTCAGGTTCATTCATTCTGAATAGCCTCCTATTTTGAAAGCAGATACACAGAAATCAATTAAATTATTCAAAGCAAAGCATTTATTCAATATGAGTATATGTAAAAGTAGAAGGCACAAGGAAAGCTATATTATATGGCTTGTATTGAAAGACTGGTTTAAAGCAGCTTTTCAGTCCACACAATGGAGAGCATTTACTGGTATCTTCTGCATCTTTTTTATTTTAATATAATGCACGCAAAACTTCAAGTATCAAGTAAAAATAAGCCTAAGCATGATCATGGGAAAACCAGCAAAATTTACACAGATTTGTTGATAGCATGGCTGATTAATATAGAAAAAAACTAAAATTAATAAATAATCTACCAGACATGATTAAATACAACAAAAAATATAGCTACACATGGTAAAAACAACGAAATAGGTCTCCTCATCATTTCAAAATGATATCAGAATATGAAACCAGAAGGAGTCCATGCTTTTCAAAGTTACCTACTTTTCCAAATACATTATCCTTTCAAACTAAAAGTATAAATATTTATAAATGTATTTCTATCAATATTTAAAGTAACAACATAGGGTTTGTAGTAAACACTAGTTTTCCTATACTGGTATGAAACTAATTGAGAAATTTTTTACTATATTAGAGTCATATAATTTCAGAATACAAACTGGCAAAATAAGTATTTCCACTACCTACTGAGGCATTTGCTAACGTGAATTAAACTTCTCTTTTATCTGTATTTTGTTTTCATCAGCCAGGTACTTTCTATATTCTAGTTATCTCAGAAGGAATTAATGATATATTCCATGCAACTCCTTAAGTCTTTTTTAACAAATTGCAAGAGTAGATTTTATCATGAAAACCTGTCCAAAGAAACTTTATTATAAATCTGAGCTCAGAGCTCCGTATGTGGCTATTTTTGGTCATACCTTGTATTGTAATAATCTACTAGGTTTTTTTCCACCCCCAACCCCTATTTTCTTACTAGATTGAGCATTCAAGTCTTTTTACTCACTTCTGTGCTCCCTGAGACAACAGCTTTGTCCACGTTCACCGATAGCTGCTCTTCAGTCTGGCAGACTCCCAATGACCACTCCGCACAGCGGTGATGAGCCCAGCAATGACCTAATGCATTACGAAAGAAAAAGAGCTTTGGTTGCACAGCTCTGTCAGGCACTTCCTGCAAGTATGGAACTTGGTTCTAGTAGTAAATACTTGCCAGATACAATGAACAGTCTCTCTTTCTCCTGTTTTTCTTGTTGCAACATTTAATGCCCTTCTTATCATACACTAAATATACTGCAGTTACTATCAGACACTAAATATACTGCAATTTTTTTGATACATAACACACCTCCCTCTTCATTTCAGTACATTTTGTGTATCTGTTTCAAATTTTCAGATGCCTGATTATATTATCATAACAGTAGGGTGTATACTCAATGTTTGTATGCAAGACACACACATAGAATTACATTCAATCTTGTATTTCCCTGCAGATAACATTTGTTTATATATGCACTTTTGACTTTCGATTCCCAAAGACCGGATACAGATCTGTGTGTTAATTTAGAACATGCTCACATGCCGCTTTAGTATTCTACACCAAACTTTTAAAAGCTCAAAACACAGCATGAACAGAAACACCATAGAAATGACTGGGAAAACTATGTCAATACAACAAACACATTATAAAGATATAATCAGAAATGTTTATCTACAGAATAAAACAATTCAGAAATTGCAGAATTCAACAAGTATCTCTTCAAAGAATTTTCTAGTTCAGTTCAGGGACAAACAAGGTAAATGGATACATACTTCCAAAGGAATTCTGAGACAGCTTTCGAGTAGATTCAAAACGATGCTTTACATTAGCTGTTCAAATTAGGTACTTGGTGAACCTAATCATTCAGCAACAAAAAAACTCCCCCACAAATCTCTATAAGGGCCAGGGAAGAGTCGTCTACAAATAATAACTTTAAAAAATTTAGACTGATAAACTCCCCCACCCATCCACACACACTATAGTATAACTATTTAGAATAAACCACTAAATTTTATTTTTCATTTTTAATTAGACTTTGAAATGAGTTTCCACACTTATGAAAGAATGACATTTATATTATTGCACAAATACATTTCCATTTTTGAGGCAAAATACATGAGTAGACTACTGGCATCAAAGCATCTGGACATAAATGCTTTCTGAAAAAGTAATTCATAACTGAGTAATAAGAAAAGTTCCATTAAAATGAAAGAGCAGAAGACAAACCAGACAGTTCTCTGACAGAAAACCTGCAGACATTGGAAACATGCAAATGTATAATGTCTCTCTTGCTCTATCAATGCTGCTCTTTTAAAAAAATCTGCCCTTCCACTATTTCCCATAACCCCACACTAGCGGCAGGAGATTAGGTAAAGCTACAGGATTAGGACTTCAAGAATTATATTAAGATGTGTCTCATTTCTTTTTCCTTTTCTCCCCAAAATGGAATCATGATACTGAAGATATTACTACCTGAACATCAGTTCAGCAGTAGATTACAAACACTTCCCCACACAGAACTGACAATAATTCTGTCCAGTATTCGAAGAGGGCACTACACAAAAACACTGCGTAGCACTGGTAAAAGCTACAAAAGCATCATCAAACACTTGACAAACACCAGAGCACAGAAAATCAGCAGCTGAAAAACTTCACTCATGGTCATTGTAGCTACCGTACTACCACAGGATGGGAAAAAAAGGAGGATAGCAATATATCTTACCTGTCGGCTCAAATAAGGCTTGAACATCAATGTCATCTGGTAAGCCAACTAAACTGAGTTCATCCCAGAATTTGACAACCTGATCGTCAGAAGCAGTTTGGGTGCTTACACTTGTACATGATGCTATACTCGATCGAGATCTGTATCGGGGAGCAGAGAGACAAACTTAGAAGTGACCACATTCTTTGTTCCATTAGCTAGATAATTGTAAATGATCTAAAAATGAAGGAAAGTCACTATACATTTTTCCAAACATGATAAGGTATAAATCGACATGAACAAAAGTCTTTCTTCCTCATACGTTAGCCCAACATTTTTCCCAATAGAAAAAAAAAGTGCTTGGCAAAATGCCCCTTTCCCCAGCCTGCTCTCTTCCAGTTCTTCAGGACATACATGCTTCTTTTTCTGAAGTCCACTCCTGTTTGATATTAAGACTTGCCCAACCCTAGGAATGGAGAACTAGGTAACAGCAGTCTGTGTCACTCTGGGGATGAGGAGATGTAGCAGGGGAAAAGAGAGTGGTGTAAGTGGCAAGCACCAGCTGCGGCTTTCCTACAGCCCTCTCCCGGCACGCTTACGCTCCTACCAGCTGGTCCAGGGTGCAGCACTGACAGCAGCCTCAGAGGGGACTGCCACAGCCAGAGGTAAGGTGCCGGGATAAAGTACAGCTACTATG
>Ga0065711_1000139_pt1 | contig 114229 bp, 71 predicted proteins | sample Hoacrofraction12_FD_59098 | JGI IMG/M metagenome (GOLD analysis project Ga0065711, IMG submission 59098) | Hoatzin crop microbial communities from Cojedes, Venezuela - Epithelial fraction 12 v2 (version 2) | ecosystem: Host-associated > Birds > Digestive system > Esophagus > Crop | place... | reverse complement strand
TCCAGTCCCCTCACCATCCTTGTAGCCCTCCACTGGACTCTCTCCAGTAGCTCTTCATCTTTCTTGAACTGGGGAGCCCAGAACTGGACAGAGTACTCCAGATGAGGCCTTCACTCCTTCATCGTCAACTCCTCTACCTCTCCGCCCCTAAGCAGTGCAGGGGTATTGGGAATGGGGTCTGAAGTCAGTCCATAACAGCTCCTTTCTGCTGCTCCTTCCTCCGCACACTGCTCCCTACTCCTGCATGGGGTCCCTTCCAGGGGATGTAGTCCTTCATGAATTGCTCCAGCGTGGATCCTTACAATGGCTGCAGTCCTCCATGAACTGCTCCAGCATGGGTCCTTTCCATGGGACACAGTCCTTCAGGAATGGACTGCTCCAGTGTGGGTCCCCCATGGACTATAGTTCCTGCAAGAAAACATTCTCCTGTGTAGACTCCTCTCCGCAGGTCTCAGTTCCTGCCAGGAGCTTGCTCTGACGTGGGCTCTTCACGTACTACAGCTTCCTTCAGAGCACATTCACCTACTGTGGCGTGGGGACCTCCAGGGACTGCAATGTGGATGTCTGCCCCAAAATGGTCCTCCAAGGTCTGCAGGGGTATAATCTGCTTCACCATGGCCTTCACATGGGCTACAGGGGCATGTCTCCTGGAGCAGCTTATCCGCCTCCTTCTGCTCTCACCTTGGTGTCTGCAGGGCTGTTTCACATGTTTTCTCACTTGTCTCTCTCAACTTCCAGGCAGCTTTTTGCCCTTTCCTACACAGGCTGAGTGGTTCTGGTGGGTCCATTGGAGCTGGCTGGAACCGACTGTGTCTGGCATGGGGAAGCCCCACCCTGTTCTTGCGAGGGGCTGCCCCAGAACCCCACTGTCAGCATGTGGGCACCTGAACCTGTTACATTAGTCTTGTACAATCTGTTGGAGCCCCAAGGAGAGGTCTGAGCAGTGACCTGCACCAACCCATCAGCTGTCAAGAGTAGTCATCAATTACAGGACTGCTGCATGTACATTGCATGCGTAGATTGTCATTTGTGCGATGTCTGAGAAAAACTTAGTTCTGAAGGGCACCTTTTCTTAAACTGAGTTAGCTGTATCAACATTGTATCAATAAAATTAACAGTTTAACACTATTTGTCAAAATATTTGAGGGGGCTTATCTGTATTTTCTATTGTCGCACAGAGTGTATCTCACTGGAGTTGTTCTTAGAGCACTAAATCAGCAATGATACAGGTTTATTTTTCTAAGGTATCAAAATGGCAACATTTCTAGTCAACCCTGTTATAAAGATAAGAATTTAAATTATATTAAACTTTGTCATCATTGCAGAAGAATTGAATCTATAAAAAGAAATAATGTCAGAAAACTGTAATTTTTGATACTATTTTTATGTCCCAGGACTCTTGCTAAACAAAATATTTCCCATGCTTTTTATATATGCCTTGGTGTGACTCCAGGGTTACATCTTTTTCTTTCTGCTTCTGTTATAAAACCTCACTAAATGTGTAAAGGGGAACTTTGTTGCTTTAGGGCATCAGCAGCAGCTGTGGGAATTGTATGCATTTGTAAACCCCAAGGATTCCTTTCTTCATTAAGAGAGGATAAATATCAGTAAATGCAATGTAGCTGGGTTTAATTTTACACTACCGTTCCTTTACACTGCTTTTGTTGTAAGATATCCTGCTGTAGTGTAAACATGGAAAAGGATTGCATTTTTCACTTGTTCCTTGAAAACTGCTGTAACAGATCATCACTAACAGCTTGAATTTAGAAAAACCCTAAAAATTGCTAATGCAAAGTTTATTAGCATCCTGAGTTGTCACATCTGCTTGTTGTTACACTTAGTGAAGTCTGTTAAAAGCTTATAAATTTTACTACTTAGAAACTTCATACGAAACATTAATTGAGAAGTTGGAGATGGTATATTTATCTCAAATAAACTGCTGTTTCACATTTTGAAGTTAATAGCAGGGCTGAGATTTTGTAGATGTCTGGTTTTTGCAGGGCTACTGAACATCTACATCTCCTTTTGGCTGAATTAATCTGGAGTTACTGGTGCACTTTACTTAAATTTGGTTTATCTTGCAGGATTACACAAAAAAGTATGATCCTGATGTTCACTTGACCAAATGCCTAAACTTTTCTTCTGCAACTCTGCCAAATATGTTCCAGAGGAGCATGGAAAGTTACATAGATAAAAGAATGGGCACCACATATGGTCCTCCGGCAGGGAAGAAAATGACTGTCTTTATTGATGACATCAACATGCCTGTGATTAATGAGTGGGGTGATCAGGTAAAAGGAAAATGTTAAAATTTGGGAATTGGTTGGTCTTACCATTGCTGCTGGTGGAAATGATGATCTGTGGGTTGCAAAAATAGGAAAGTTTAGGAAAAAGGTATTGTAATATGGACTAGACCAAGTATGTCTACTAAATGCCATTTCCCCAAGCCAGTTTTTGCCGAGAGTGATAAGCTGTCAGTCCAAAAAGATTAGAGTTAACATCAAGCCACTTGGTGCGATCATTGTAGCTCTTAAGCTGTTTGTTTTGGTTACAGACAGAGCTTGCAAAATTTCCAAATTAGCTGTACTAAGAACCAGTCTGGGAGAGGAAGCATACAAATCCAAGAAGCAGAGACTCTGTTCTTCTTCCATACACTCTGGACTTTAAAGTACAGATATTATTAGGTGAAATCTAACATCACAGTTGACATCCAAGACTAGCGAGATGTCTTGAGGTATTGATAAATGAATACTTGTAGACCCATACTCTGAAAATCTGACTTAAAAAAAAAAACTACTGCTAAGAAAAAGTAATTTTCATGCTCTCTGGATAGCTCCGTAATCCTGTTCTCTCACTGCCTCTATACAAGTGAATGTGTTACTATGTGCTAAACTAACTGTTCTTTGCCACTATCGACATGCCTGTGTTAATCTGAATATATAGTCTGGCCTGAAACTTTAAAGTGCTGAATTTTCTTAAACTGATATTATGGAAATCCATTTGAATGTCTGACCTCATGTCCACAACTACTTAGCATGTGAAGCTTACATCCAATCCGCTACATCAGAGCACTTTGTACCATGTTGCACGGCTTTATAAATTGCTGAAGTGTCCAGTAGAATACCTGAAATTAAGAAAGATAAGAGATAAGATTTCCTCTTTCCTTATTTTGAGTTGAGGATCCTGGAATACTTAATGCTCCATTTCTTTTTGTTTTGGCAATAACTAGATCACCAATGAGATTGTAAGACAGCTGATGGAACAGAAAGGTTTCTATAATTTGGAGAAGCCAGGAGAATTCATGAATGTGGTTGACGTCCAGTTTGTAGCTGCTATGATTCACCCTGGGGGAGGTCGGAATGACATCCCACAGCGCCTGAAACGCCAGTTCACCATCTACAACTGCACATTACCTTCCAATTCCTCTGTTGACAAAATATTTCAAACAATAGCTGAAGGCTACTTCTGTGAACAACGAGGTTTCCCTGCAGAAATATGTAAACTGGCTTCAGCATTAGTATCTACGACTCGAAAGATTTGGCAAACAACAAAAGCGAAGGTAAAATTATGTCTGTTAAGAAGCCTTTGAAATGTCTGTACCATGACAAAGCAACAAGACCCAGGTCTTTTGTAGTCATGTGTGTTCATACTTCATGTTTTGAAGCTGTGACCTGTATGTGTAACTGCTGGCTGATGCCTTTGTTCTGAATTTGTTGCTATCAGCACCTAGTTAGCTGACTAAAAACATAGTCATCTGCAGTGCCTTCTATAGCTAGTATAAGAATTACATTATAGAAGTCATTAGACTTCTATAATGTATAGCAAGCATAGCTGATAGGAAGATTTAGAGGTCTTCTGGTTGAGAAAATGTCAAGGGTATGAGGAATCATAAATTAAAAATTAGATAGGAATCTTCTGTAAAGAGGTCTGGGATTGTGAGAAACTGAAGATCTGAATTAAAGGAAAGAAGTCAAATTTGGCAGAGAGGGAATCAGTTAAAAAGAAATGAAATATCATAGTCAGTAAATTCTAAATATTTACTTCTTCCATTTCAAACAGATTGTAAAACTTTTAACTGCAATTCCTAAGCAAATGTTGCTTTGAAATAGAAAATAAAATTTATGTGTAGAAAGAAATTTGAAAAGTTGAGAGTAACATTACAGCATAGAAATATGTGCCAAATTTGATCTTCTAATGATAAAAGTAGAGGAGAGTGGTGGAAAGATAGGGATAGGCAAGGATTTGATAAATGATATTTTCTAGTCCAAAAAAGATTTGTTAGAATTTCCCAAACAGCTCATCTGTAGACATAAACTTGGCTTACACAGAGAAATAGAGAGAGTTCTACTGAAACTATTGACCAGAATATTCCACAGAAATGGTGCTTATTATTGCTAATTAACTGCCTATAGAGAAAATGTGACTTTTGCGAAGTTGTGCATTTTTTCAAATCCTCTTTTCTCGTTTTTCTGCTCTCTTTTCTTTGCTCTTACTCATCTACTTTTCCTTTTCCTCATGAACTTTTCCTCACATGTTCTTGGAAAGGACAAAAAAGAGTGACAGAAAAGATCTGGAAGAAAAGGCAGGAGCAACGCTGGAGGTTAAGCAATGCTGACATTTTTACTGTGGCCTTTAATACCATCGTTAACTAACCTGTCTTGGCTACCCTTCAGTCCATGTTCCTGGGACTGGAAAGGTTCAAAGAAACTTGAGTGAAATCTATGTGAAATTAAAGAGCTGGTCATTGCTGCTGTCATTTCTTCATTTTTACTGTTGTCTCTTAAATGCCAAGCATGTATTTCTGCTTTAATGCAATATGGATTTTAAGTTTGTGAGAATTTCCATATTCATTTAATACTAGCAAGAAAATGATTTTATTTAGTAGTTATATGAATATAGCTTATGACATTATTTTGTAGATGTTACCAACTCCAGCTAAATTTCATTACATCTTTAATTTACGAGACCTCAGTCGTATTTGGCAAGGAATACTTACAGTTACTTCTGAAGTCTGCCAGCGCATCAGTACTTTGGTGGGCTTGTTCCAGCATGAATGCAGACGTGTTATTGCAGACAGGTTCATCAGCCAAACAGATAAAGACTGGTTTGAAGAGATGATGAAAAAGGTAGGCAAACAGAGATCCAGTATTTGCCACAGAAAGAGGTCAATGAAATGTTTTGTTACTAAAGCAATCCTTCATGTATTCTTGTAGATTGCTTCTGCAGAACATGGTCAAAATCTATTTGAAGATAAATCCACAGAATTATACTTTGTGGATTTCTTGCGTGATGTCCCAGAAGCTACTGGAGATGAACCTGATGATGCAGAGTTGAAGGCTCCTAAAATTTACGAGCCTATCCCATCTTTGGATTATTTGGCTGAAAAATTACAGATGTTCATGCAACAGTACAATGAAACCATCAGAGGATCAAAGATGGATTTAGTATTTTTCAAGGTATTAGTGCCTATAATTATATTAATACTGAAAGTGCTGGGTCTTTTGCACTTACTGATACGTGAATCTTATGGGTTTCTATCAAGTTATATTGGAGATAACTCAGAATGGTTAGCCCGGTATCCAACAAGCCTTACAAATAAACTCTGTAAAGCCAAGCTGGTGTCTCCCGGCTGCCTTTGCTCTCACAAGTTATTCCATCTCTTTGCAGTTCCCCATCTTTTCTTTCTTCTGCCTTGCATAATGCAAAGCACAACTCATTTGTTTCTACAACGTACATTGTGAATGTCATGTTGCATCTCCGAAAGTTACCTCCTTCTCAAAGGTCTCTTCATGCATGATGCTTTTTTCAGCTTTAAAATGGGTGGTTTGGTAGATTTTTTTGGCATTTCAGATTAGTTCTTGCTCTAAGATAAATACAGCAGTAGAGTAAGAAATGTCTATAGAGTACTTGTATCTTAATTTTGGCAGCCTATTTAGACAGCCTTTAAATAGCTCAGCTAAAAGGTTGGCAGAGGGTGTTAATCCACATCCTTTCTACTTTTCCTTCTGTCCCGTAAGAAAAACACCCTCATCCCTGCCAAGCACAAACACTGCGTATGACATTGCTTCATATGAACTTTATTTAAAGACATTTCTCTTAGGCTAGCCCTGCTGCCTACTGAAGTCAGGGGGAAATCTCTTGTTGATGAGTACAGGACTGAGTCTTTGGCATAGGCTCCAGAGAAGTCAAGTCATCTAGCTGTTGAGAGGCAGTTGCTTGGTAATGAGCTTCTAGTTGAATAGACATTATATTATTTTTACGTCTTTTCATCCTTTTTTCTCTCAATGCACAGGATGCAATCATACATTTGATTAAAATATCACGGATTATTCGTACTCCACAAGGAAATGCATTGTTGGTGGGTGTGGGTGGATCTGGAAAACAGAGTCTGACCAGACTAGCATCATATATTGCTGGATATGAGACCTTTCAGATTACTTTAACAAGGTAACACGATGCAGTTTACACAGACGTTTGCTCCTTAATTTGCCATATAAATGAACATCTTAAAGAAATGCAAACCTGTGAAAGATTTTATCCCTCATTGTAAACTACATTTTTGCTGAAAAGCATCTGTGCAAATGCACAGTCTATAGACGACAGATCCTGGGTTTATGTTTTGCTGCCTTTATGCTATTGACAAGAATTCTGTCTTTCCTTCAGCATTTGAGTCTGCAATGCATCCTTGTGAAATCCCACTAAAATACCGCTTTGCACTAGAGATAACATGAAATAACCTACTGGTTTATTCTGCATAGTGGGCAAATGCTGATGGCCAGGGGAAGTAGTAGCTTTTTCTATAGATGCTTATGTACCCAGACTATATTACGACAACTGCTATCAGTGACTTAATAGTACGTAGTGCTGGAATTCTGCAACCTAAACCATTCTATGATTCTATGATGATTCTATGAAATTAGTAATTTGTAGAAATGTGAAGTGACTGGGAGTAACTACTGCCTTCCATCTGTTTCTCTTTTGACATAGAGTTTACAGGGGTAACCACTGAGGGCCGGCAGTATGTATTTCACTCTGCAAATGACTCAACACACTGAGAAATCTTTCTTAGAGAGAGATATCAGGTCTTTGAACAGTGTTATGAAGTTTCTGATGAAAGGAGAGAGAAAGAGAGACATATCACTGCCTCTTCCTGTGTCCCAGAAACAGAGGGAAGGAAGAGTGGGAACAAAAAATGGAGGGAAATAAAGAAGTGTAGAGTCATAGAAGAGAGTCCCTAGACTTGCAAGATTCAAAATACATTAATAAGGCAAATAAATATTTCAGTCACTTAAGAAATGTTCATTTGCTGAAGCTAACTGGAGGTGGGCTAAAAGCAGGTACCTGAATGTGTCTATTTACAAAGCAGGTAGTCATCTTTTGTAACTTGCCACAGGAGGCTGTGGAGGAAGACAGTATCAGCAGATTCGTAAACAGATACTGAGAGGACAAGATGGACATACCTTCTACTATTCCTAATACAATGGCTATGAGTATGGAAGGGGGAAGAAAGAAATGAGCAGTGAAGAGTGGATGCTGGGTCATCTTTTTTCTCTAAGTAGCATTTCCCATTGCTGGTGTTAAGAGTATTGAGCTAGATGGCCTGCTATTCTGGTTGGATAGCAGTTAATTGGACTTAATGATCTTAAGAGTCTTTTCCAGCCTAAATGATTTTATGATTCTGTCATTCTATCATTGTGACTCAGTAGAGAAATTCTTATGTTCTTACCAGAATACCACTAATCACTGTAATAACTGTAGCTGACACATGCAAACTGAAGAGTTAGATTGTTTTACAAGTTCTGCAGTGCTTGCATTAGGGATACTGGGATATAGGGATATTAGGGAACAGTAATAAGATGGAGCTGGAAGAGAACTGGGAGATGTTCTGTATGGCATATTTAATTTCAAAATAGAGTATTGTTTTCAAATACTGAAGAATGGGACATGTTTTGCAAGTATTACTTCTTTGAAGAGACTCTTGGAAATAAGAAATTGGTTTCAAATAAAAGAGGTTCTTAACTTCAGCATTAATTGGTTAAGAACCTAAGGGACAATAACTGCCACTTTATTAACCTTGATTTACTTCATTTGATATTGCATAATCTAAAATCTGTAGTTGAATTTGCATGGACTTCATCTGAATCTTACTTGTATGCACCAGCTGTAAGAGGCATAATGAAAAAAACCAGTCATGGTCTCTATTTGCAGCAGAGTTAATCAGCCCAAGTGATAATGTTCAAACATAATTTCTAGTGCTTGATTTCAGTTAAACCAAATAACACAATAAAAATCAGTTTTGATTATTCTAGTCTCTTAACCTGCTCTCAGTATCTTCAAAAGAGAATCCAGCTGTGTTTATGTAATGGTTACAGGTATCAAAACCTACCTGACAACTTAATCAGCTGTACCAACCTTCAGTTCTATTAGAGAGTTTACATCTGCAGACTGTAGGGAGGCAAAGCAGCATACTTACCTTAGTCAAGTGTTGCTCTTACCATCTCTTTTCCCAGCATGTTATTCTGTTGATTTCACTTCCTTTCCCATGGTTTATGGTACTGATCATTCACTTTGGGAAAATGTTGAAGAAAAAAACCCTAAAAAAATGAAACTGGGAGATATGATATTAAGTTCTTATGTAGATCGTTTCTTGCCTTACGGAAGCTGACCCATATGATAGATATTTCCTAAAATTATCTGCAATTTTTGTTTTCTTTTTCTTTACTCCTTTTCTACCCCAGAACATATGCTGCCAATAACCTGTTGGATGATCTGAAAATCTTGTACCGCACTGCTGGGCAAAAAGGAAAGGGCATTGTCTTTATATTCACAGACAACGAAATCAGGGATGAATCGTTTCTTGAGTACATAAACAATGTTTTGGCTTCAGGTGAAGTCTCAAATCTTTTCGCAAGAGATGAAATAAGTGAAATCACACAAGACCTGATACCGGCAATGAAGAAGGAGTATCCAAGGCGTACTCCCACTAGTGAAAATCTTTATAATTATTTTCTTGCTCGAGTTCGTAATAACCTGCATGTTGTTCTTTGTTTTTCTCCTGTTGGGGAAAAATTCAGAACTCGTGCACTCAAATTTCCAGGTCTGATTTCAGGCTGTACCATGGACTGGTTCCAGCCCTGGCCTAAAGATGCTCTTGTAGCAGTTGCCCAGCATTTTTTAATTTCCTACCATATTGAGTGCACAGATGAAGTGAAACAGAGTGTTGTTAACACCATGGGAACATTTCAAGATATTGTGGCTGAAAAATGTGTTGAATACTTTGAACGATACAGGCGACGAACATTTGTGACTCCAAAATCTTACCTGTCCTTCATTGGAGGCTACAAAGCTATTTACAAAGAGAAGTTTGCCAGTGTTGGAAGTTTGTCTGAACGCATGAGAACAGGTACTGTAAGGTCTGTTTGATTTGTTTGTCTGTCTGTCTGTTCCTGAAAAGGCGAAAAGAATCTGAATAGAAGAATATAAAAGTATAGATTTAAATTGAGTGCGCACTTTTGTTTTGAAGCAGACTCATACGTTTTCAGCTGTGTTGTGTGTGATTACAAAATATGCAGAGGTTTTATTTCAGTGAACTTTGTGAATGTTGCAGATTACAGATGAGTTTTGAAAATAGCATTAGCAGTTAAAATACCTGAAACTCCTGCTTTGACATGTATGCATGCCAAGGAACTACTGAGATCCTAGTTTTCACATTGAAATGTGCTAGAAGTAAATCTGAGGGAAGGTGAGTAAATATTCAGATTCAGTCACTCTGAAGAATCTTTTAAAGAAACAGTTATATATCAAATGTAGAATTTCCAAAATGTTATGCTGCACAAGGTCATACACAGTAAACAAACAGTTTCTGAAACTGAATGCTGTTTGGAGGTGAATGTGAACTTAAACTGTTTCTTCTCCCACTGTTGCCATTTGCAGAGCTGAGCTATGTACACATATCTCCATAGGCAGAGGGTGACTGGCTGTCTGGAAGGACCATATGTGCTTTTTTGTTGAGGGTTAGAAAGATTTACATGATACTTTTACGTTTAGATGTATGCATTTATATATAAGAATTTTTATACTTATAGCTTTTCTAGGTGATTTTCTAATCATTTGATAACTATGGTGGAGCATTGCATTGTTCAAGAATCTTTAGTGTCTTTTATCCCGATCTCGTCTGGATGTTCATGTAATGTTGAATTTAGAAGCTCAGCCTAGCCTCCTTGTGTCTTCACTTGCATTGCTCAGGATGCGAGGTTCCTCCTCTTTGTTTTGTACAGAGAGTACAGTCTAGTACTTCTTATGGTCTCATGGATTTCTGAAATTGCACACAATTTTTCAGTGTGCCATTCATAATACTAAAGTTTTTCATTATCTGTGTTTAATATTTAGTGTCCCTCTCATATATAAGAATACAAACAAGTGATCAAGTGAGAGATTCTGAAGACTTTTACTCAGTTAAAAAAAAAACAAACAAAAAAAACCCCCAAAAACCCACCAAAACCAAAAAACCACAAACACTTTAAATAACAAATGGATATTACCTATTGCCCCTGCTTAATTTTGGTGTTCAACAAATAGGATCACTCACAGAGGTTCCTAAATATGAATCTGAGTGACTTATTTGCTTCACTGAGTTTTCTCTCTGAATAGGCCTTCCTATTGCTAAGATGGAATTTGTTCAACACAGGTCTTGCAAAACTGATGGAAGCTGAGGTTGCAGTAAATCAGCTCTCCAAAGAGTTGGTGATGAAAGAGAAAGATTTGGCTGTAGCTTCAAAAAAAGCTGATGAAGTTTTATTGGAAGTAACTATGAAAGCCCAAGCTGCTGAAAAGGTGAAAATGCAGGTGCAAAAGGTAAAAGACAAGGCTCAGGCCATTGTGGATGATATTGCCATTGATAAAGCAGCAGCAGAAGAGAAGCTTGAAGCTGCCAGACCTGCATTGGAAGAAGCCGAGGCCGCCCTACAGGTCAGAATCAAAGATATTCTTAACATGCATGTAGTTAATTGTTTTTTGTAATAATATGGCTTATGCTTCTGATTTAAAAAAAAATATATTGAAAGGACTAGCAATGACCTGTTAATCCTTGTTGAGAGAAAAAAGGAAAACTGAGGCAGTGGAGAGGTGAGATGGGCAATACCTCCTCTACTGTCAGGTAATAAAGTAGTCATTGAGTGGTACTACCTTTAAGGACTTTCTGCAGTACTGGTTCTGAGTGACTAGCAAAACTACAGCAATTGCATTACACACACAGTCCTCCCAAAAAACATCTTTCTCTACCGTCAAGTTATTGCTTAAACAAATGGATTATTCTCTTTTTTAATTTTTCAGACAATAAAACCTTCTGACATTGCAACTGTTCGCAAACTGGGTAAACCTCCTCACTTGATAATGCGAATTATGGATTGTGTGCTACTTTTATTCCAAAGAAAAATAGACTCAGTAACACCTGATCAAGAACGTCCATGTGTGAAGCCATCGTGGACTGAGGCTCTGAAGCTAATGAATAATTCAGGATTTCTTAGCATGCTGCTTACTTTCCAGAAGGTAAGAAGTTAATAGTGGCACTATTACTCCTATAACTATCTTTAGAGATCATTTGAAAGTGTCTTCTATCTTTGAAGGCTGTTTGAAACAGATGGTGCTTTTGTGTCCTAGTATTCCTCTCCATTTTCATGGTTCATTATTTCAGTAATCTTTCTCCTGAGCCACACAGTTTTGATGGCAGACACAAGTATCCCAAGCACTGGATCAGAGCTTGAGAAGCTTACTGTCATCTTTATTCAGACAGTTCCTGCTTCTTAGTAGGAATTTGCTGTAAAATGACTCACTGTTGATTATTCAAGTGGTTCACCATCTCCAGTGCTACCAGGCCTGTTTACGTATAAGGCACTCTAGAACTCCGTCCCCAGAATTGTTTAGTGGGGAGCTAAGAGGAAATACAGAAGAAAATTAGCATCCTGTCAGGAAAAATACTGGGATATTTGGGAACTTTTGGGGTTCTTTCACTAGAAAAGTAGTGAAATGCAGAAAGAACTGAGAACCTTTGTATCAACTGTAGGAAAAATAAAAACAAACACAGCTTTTTATTTCGGTCAGGACAGAAGCTTGTCCTATTTACAGCAAAATTCACTGGACTGTGAGAAAAGGGGAATCTCTCTGCAGGGAAGAGAAGAAAAATGTCACAGGTAGCTGGACCAGAAAAAGAGCTAGGCTGGAGTACGGAATGGCAGAATCATGGTGCAACTTTAAAATCCAGAAAACCAAGCCGGTCTTTGCAAAACCTGTGTTTGCTGCAATGTTACAGAACATACTCTTTCATTTGTACACAGATTTTTTTAATCTGCATTTTGCTGATGCCTTTTGTAAGCTACTGGAATGTTTCTGTTGTGCAGATGAGGCTGGAAACCATGATTCTCACTATCCCCAGGAGTCGTTTCTCCCAGTGAGCCATATTGACAAGGCACCAAGTGGAAACTTGCACTGCCTCTGTAGACAGTCTCTTCCTGGGGCTGTCAATCTGGTCACTTTTCCAAGTGCTATCTTCACTAAGCAGAAAGAGGAAATGAGTTTAAAGATAATGAGGACTAATTATGCACTCCTTACTCAAGCTTCTCTCTAATGAGGCTTCCAGTTTTGGGACTTATTAATAGTGTATGTGTTCCTGCTGGTAGTTTGTAACACATTTAACTTTACTCAGAGGAGTCAGAACAACCTCTGTGGGACTAAGTTCTTGCAGGAAGTGATACTGATGAATGTGGTGAAGAACACAAGACTACTCCTATCCCTGATGAGGTACTTCACATGCTGTCCTCCTGCTTGTTTCTTGTTTTGGAGATTGAGTATATATGAGAAGAAAGCTCATCGTGTCTGAAGTTCTGAGGAGACTACAATGCTTACTTGTTTGTGAGATTTTTGTTCTTTCCTGGTTTTTTAGGCAGGGAAGATTAGTGAATGAAATAGTTTCTTGGGTTTAAAATTCATTACTTAGAAGGAAAAGCAAGATGTTTTTCAAGGTTTTGAACATGAATTTACACCACTGCTGACTGATCTTTGCTTTACCTTTGCCAGCTTGCTAGCTCGTAATTTTGAGTAGTAGAATGAAAAAGTCCAAATGTTTGTCCAGCACTACTTTACATTTTAGTAAATGCCCATAGTGAAAACATCATCATGTCTAATCTTAGGAATATTATTATGAATGCCTTTGTTATTATAGTAGCTAGGGATCAGACAGGTACAAGACAGTCCCTTCTGCTATGCAGAAAAGCAGGAAAAGGGTATATTGCTTGACAGTATGAATGGAGGATGATTTTTAGATCCATTGAAAGAAAGGCATTAATACATATCAAAAAAAGGAAGATTGTTAATGCCTCTGTTGTTAAGTAACCAGTGCTACCCTGTATAAGCTCTTCTACTCTCTGCATTGCCTAAGGAGATGAATTCTTTTTTCTTCTGACACTTACATAAGTATAGATTAACCACCATCATCAAAGATCTGGCTTTTCATGTTCTCAACAGATTGTGAAGGGGGGAAAAAAGCTGAGATTAGAATATCAAGTGAACAGCTGAAAGAAATTGTTTTTATGGTTAAGGAAAAGGGTTAGCTTCAGTGAAGTGAAGTCACTGCCTTGCAGTTTCACCCTTCTCCTTACTAAAGCTGCGTGTTTGACTGCCTTAGCTCTGTTCATGCTGGTGCCTGTCTGATGTCATGGTGAGCTTGTTTAGGGAACTAGCCTAGAAGAAAACCAGTCACTAGTTTGCTGACTTAGATTTCTGTCATACTAGCTTCCAAACCAGCTCACTGAGCATTGGTGATGGTATTAACGATGGGGCAAGAACATCTGGTTGAGAGGAAGAGGAAAGAAGGCACAGTGCTGTAGCAGCAATAACTTAGATCAGCTTAAACTGTCATGGAGCTATGAGTACGGGTAATGTCTGTAAATCTTATGGGTCAAACAGGGATATCAAATGCAAACTGAAGTCCATCTGTTGCAATGGAAGTGGGGGCTATTTTCACCTGAGTTCACAAAAACCAATTAATCTTTTGTCCTTTGTAAGAGTGAAAGGCAACAGTGTTGTTCTATTAATTTCTTCTGTAAGAAGTGCTAGCAGCATGTTTTTAAAAAGAAAAAATGTTTCTGTGAAGCAGACTTTATTCTAAAATGCATTTAAAAATAATTTTTCATTTCTGTTGACTAGGACTCAATTACAGGAGAAACTGTGGAGCTTTTAGAGCCTTATTTGGATATGGAAGATTATAATCTTGAGACTGCTAAAAAAGTGTGTGGAAATGTAGCAGGTCTTTGCTCATGGACACAAGCAATGGCTTACTTCTATGGTATTAATAAAGAAGTTCTTCCTCTTAAGGTATTTCATATTACTCATTTTGTTTTCCTGAGGGATGACTATAGTTGAGTGGAAAAAATGTTGCATTGTTTTGTCTAAGAAAGATCAGGAGTTACAAGAGATTCTTGTTCCTTCACATCCAGTTGTGAAGTGAAACACACAAGAGGTTAAATACGTCCTGGTAATTTCTTCCCCTTACACAGGTACCCTGTGGTACAGTTGTTACTTGTATGAACACAGTTTTCAGTGGGAGCCTTAGCACACTGGTTCTTTATAGAGCCTGGCTATCTGCAAATGGGAGACACCGATACTGTCTCTGCTCTCGGACTGGGTGCCAGGCACTATGGTTTTAAGAAAACTCCTGCTCAGTCCTACTGGCCTGGGAAGGAGCATCCTCACGGTGGTCTTGGTAGAATCTGGGAGAGGAGAGACCGTTCTTGGCACAGAAGTATTCTTTAATGAATTTAGCTGCAATTCACCTCTCTGATAAAACTTGTGTCAAAACAGTGTCAAACTGCTACATGTGAGTATACAGATAATAAAGTAAGTAGTCACCTGGCATACAATTCTGTTGTAACATTGAACTACAGTAGAAAGGGATCAGCTACCATTGTCTGCATTCCTACAGATAGCTTTATTGTCTTGGAAATGTTTCATTTATGAGCATATTGAAAAAAAAAGACTTTGAATATTTATATAGTGATTTATAATCATTGCTTCTACAGGGGATTTTATGGCTGTTTTCTGAAGAAATACATTCAATTGGTTGTGCTTCACTGTACTGATGTTCAGTCTTCTGAATCAGTATAAATCCTTCAGTCAGTATAAACCACTGTATCAATGACTCAAAACTCTTGGCATATTTTTTTAGTATATCTAGACAGATCTGATTCAAATTTGTTAAAAGCATGATATTTTTGATTCAAGTAACTGGTAAAGAAGACTAGATTTATGTGACAAGTAAGTAGCAATTCCCTTTTCAAATAATGGGATGTTCACTAATGAAAACAGAATTTGATATGTGGCTATTGAGAGCTATAAAAGAGAGCAAGACCTAGAGGAAATAGTGGCTTTATATGCAAATGCAACTCTGAAAGCTGCAAAAGTGCTCTTGCAGTTTTTATATGAATATATATGACTTAAGATTATGTATAAATTTAACTTTGTGTTCAAATAGTTACTTTCTTGTCACTGTAGCTGATAAAAAACTGAGCATGCATTTGTTGGCAAAGTGGTGCCTATTGTCAGGTATAGCAACAGTCACAAATAATTTAAAACTGAAGATGACAGAGAGGAAGTGTTTAAAGTATGCAGGAGATATTGCAGGAAGCACTGGAGTGGTGCTAAGAAAATAATTGAAAATAAATGTACAATTAAACTGCGTAAAGTACTAATACAGGCTAAATCATCCAGTGCTAAAAGCAGTTTTACTGAATGAATTAATCAAGCTGCTTTATCCTAACTGCTGTTCTAGGAGATAAACCCCCTTCAACACCTGCAAAATCCATCCAATATATTTTTAAATTGCGTCTTAACTGAGACTTAGTGCCTCATTTATCTTAAATGTGACAACTTTTGAAAACAAATTAATAGTGACTTATATTTTAGTACATAGAGTGTGCAAAAATTAACTCATTCCTAGAAATGGATACCTACATTCTTTAGGTATGTGGCCTGCAGCCTAAGGATCATTTGTTAGAATCAAACAACAGAAAGTATAACCAAATGTTGCCTGCAAATACAATGCTGTGTAGTTGCTTATCATGCAGTGGTCACCATGTGTGTGCTGCTTTCCTATAAACCTTCAGCACGACCGCGAGCTGTTCCTCTCTAGCTTGTTACCTAGTAAACAAGCCTGCTGGATTAACCTGATAATTCTGAAACACCATCTGCTATTTATCCATTAACTGAAGAATGTAACAGTAGAATGAAGCAGCCCTGGCTTTTGCTGTGATTCTGTTAGCCTCCAATTACGATACTGTGTACAGGGCTATCATTTCCCTTAGAGATGTCTCCAGTGATTTTAATTAAGTTCTCCTTAGGCTGTTACAATGATCAAGGGACGTTTGTCTACGGTTTATAAATTCTGTTTGATATTGAGGATTCTCCCTGTCATTTGTCTTCATGCTGAATGAAAAACCACAATGGGCAATAAAAGGAAATCTTGCACCTGAGGAAGTTAAGGAGTGTCAAAATTTGACGATCGTCTGTTAAAAGAAGTGTGTCTTTGTCAAGGTGATGTCCACTAGGCAGGAAAACAAGCATTCAAGTCTGAATTCAAGGCCCACAGTAAGCGTGGAAGGGAAGCGTATACTCTTGGGAGTGCAGGGGAGGATTAGATCACCTGACAAAATAGATTGAAGTCAGGACATGTAACTGAATGGAAAAAATGGAGAATCTTTCAGAAGCTAGCAGAGGCTATGAAAAGCAGATAAGAGGCATGATCTCTGTGGTTGTTTTAATCCCAAAGAATGGTCAGGGATAGCAAAGAAATTGGGACCCAGATTTTATTAATGTCCCTCTCCATGGATGTGTGCATGTGTGCATATGTATAAGTGTATAATATTTTTAGATTGGTGAAGTGAAAAAGTTGGTTTTGGAATGTCTGCAAAACCTATGTATGTGTTTGCCTCTCTTATAACGTTTTACTAAATAATGATGAATCCAACCTTATGATATCAAGGCTCTGAGAAAGACCGATGGAGTGTCTATGTGAAAAATCTGCAGTGATCTGGGACAGGAACAGCTTGAGATTGCATTTCTTTGAAGAGTTGTCAGTCGGATGCCGTGTGCCCAGGACAGGACTGAAGCAACAGGCAAAGGCGGTCACCCAGCACATCCGCAGGGGCTCATGAGCAGAGTGACAGTGTCCAAGTGTGAGAAGCCTTGTGGCCTGGTCCAGCAGTAGTGAGTGCTGAATGGGCAGTAAGAAAAGAGGACTTGAAAAGCTAGAATTCCTGAAATAAGGGAGATGCTAGGAAAGCACCAAACCTTCCATACTTGTGGTGAACTATAAAATTTCAGCCTCTTTTTTTTGTATGGGTTCTCCTACTTCTAGTAACATTTCCTGAATTTACTGAGCAACAGCTGTATTTCAGAGTGATCTGGGGTTGGTCTGGACATTTGGTTCAAGAGCAGGGATAGCATTAAATGCTGTGAGTTTTTTAATTGGAGAAGGCATTTTTAGTTAAATGCCTTCTTGGATCAGGGCCAGATATACTTGGGTCTTTGCAAAACTGAGTTTGCAATGAATCAACGAGAAACTTATGGCTATGTTAATACTAATAAATTGAATAATACTAGGGAATTTTTCTAGACACTGGAAAGTGATCACCTGCACTGTTCAATTGTTAGAATGATCCCTAGTGTGAATTTGGTCTTGGCTAAGCAGCATTTTCTCAGCAAGCTCTGGGCATCTTTCAGGAGCTAGCTTGGTCCACGAGTCATCCGTGAGGCTGTTTGCATGCAGCCATACTGTTGTAGAGGCTGGGAGAGCTTAATTGGAGCTGTTTTACACTAGTTAACTTCAGTGCCAGAGAAAGGGCCTGGTCATGTTTAATTTAATAGTGTGACTGTGGACTGTAATTTTGTGTTTATTCATTCTGGTTTTGTATGGAATGCAAAAAGGTTAAAAGGGAGAGGGTCTTCTCACCACCTGATATGAAGTCCTCTCTGAAGGCAGCTTGGAAGAAGGCAAAATGTGGCCCTTGTTGGCACAGGTACTGTTTCCATACTCGCCCCGTGCAGACAGGTGCAGAGAGCAGGTAGAGGCACTGGCTGGAGCAGATGTTGAGAGGATTGTCTGTGTGGTTCCCCACAATACCAATGACAAGAAAAGGCTGAAGCTGCTGCTGTCACACAAGCCTAGGCGTGTCCTAGGCTAGCCCTCCTCTCCAGGAGCGCAGATGAGTGTGGATCTCATGTCTCAAATCCTCATGATTCATTCACATAAAATCCATTTATTCGGGCTTTCACACTGCATCCAACTGGAACAAATTGTGAATCCTTACTTTGCTGCATGACTCAGAGGGGTGAAATGAAGAGTGTGAAGCTCGTTCACATAGCAATGCCACTAAAATTAGAAAGGCCACAGTGGTTCTTTGTGGTTGGGAGACACATCTCCTTCCCGCCTGTAACTGGCTGGAACTCTTTGTCTGAATCTGCTCGCGACTGTAATAGCCTTCTTCTGCAGAAGATTCTCCTTGGCAGCAGAACTTGCCTCCTGCTCTCATGGCAAAGCTCTGCACAGGAAGCTGCCAACCAGCCTGCCAGTGATGTCAATATAAAAGCGGTGTTTGTACCCATGTCATTGTGAAAAACGGAGTTGGAAAGAAAGACAGAGAGAGAGCAAGTAGTGATGATTTCATAGGGTAATCTGAAACAAGTAATCTTTCTGCCTTTGGGAATCGCATAGATGGTCACCCCGGTATGTTAGCAGTCATTCTTGTGCAACCCACCGTTATTCATCACATATGATTAAGCAGCCTACAAATCAAACTAATACCAAAACGTATTACTGGTTTGTTATGATTACCCTAAATTTGGCTGAAAACTTTGGTTGTCTGTAAAATAATTTCTTATTACAAGTAATCTTCAAGAGACACCATAAAGTCTTGTGTAAATAATTTGTGGGTTTTTTTCATGTTAGAATACAATATTTTTTTTCTTTGTACTCGTCTCAAAATATTTTTTCATTGTCCTGACCTCTTCAAAGCTGGTAGCCTTTTAAGAGCTTTTAAAAACTGGGAAGTGTGCTTTATCAGTCTTCTGCACCTTTCTGGGTAGTTTATTGCTGCATGGATGTCTGCTTTTCGTATTTACAAGGCATCATTGCTCATACGTGTTGGGAATTCATATAGCCATTCTTCTCCATTGAGGTTCACATCCTGCTGTGATAAATGTCAAGGTGAAATATGAATCTACACAGCCAGGTGGAAGTTCTCTGTTGTTGCAGCTGTTCTGCCTAGGCTGTGCTTCCCAGCTCTCTAAGGATCTGGTTCCCTGTGTAACCTCACTGTTTGTCAGCTGGGGGTGAAACAATATGTCATAACTTTGGTTTACTCCCATTTTTAGCCCTCACAGAGTTTAAGGATAAGAGGAAGCTCTGCCTTGGGGAATGGGGGGAGGGGGCAAGGTAGGAGAGAAAGGTCTGGTGCAGAGCTCTTTCTGGATCTCTCTCTCTCTCTCTATCTCTTACCTCACCCTCACCACCTCTCCCCTGGTTGCAGGACACAGTAAAGCTATGTCACCTACTCAAAACTCCTTTACTGTTTAAACTTTTCCTGATAGTCCAGGATTCAGTAAAAAAGAACAGCAGTGGTTCTGAAATCTGCTTAGCTGAATCTTAACAAGACTCACTGATTTAACAGTGTTTATCTCTAGGAGATGCTGTTTAATGTGGTCTTTGATAAACAGTGGAGTAAAAATATTTCATCATTCTTACATGATGGAAATTTCATGAGCAGCCATTCTGCTGGCTTATCTCCATTATAAAATATTTTCTTATATCTAGGATCTGTCAGCAGACACAGTGGCTACGGTAAATGGATTTTTTGCTGACAGTGCTGTTCGCTAGATGTGTAACTCCTAAAGCGATACTGCTTTGTCAGTTAGTACCTATTGTGTTTCTTTAATTCCCGGCTCACAGACCTGTCTTTTGAAATCCAGCAGACTTCATGCTGCATTTTTTATCATGCCTAGACCTCAAAATATTGTCTTGGCTTCTCTCTTCTCTTCCCCCCCCGGCCCCCCATGTAAAGCAAGAAGAATTTGCTGATTTTAGCATATTTTTATAAGAATTATACCTATATCTATATATAATTATATCTATATTTTTAGCCAAGATCTAATGCTAAAACCCAACCCATGGTTATACGGTTTACTAAGAATCATCCCAGAGATTCGTTGTACTATTACTCTTCTGCTGTGAGGTAGTGTGAGTGCCAAGTTTCATATTTACAGTAAAACAGTTTTTACAGATTCTTGATTTCCATCATCATAACTCTTATAGCAGAAAAAATAGAAATAAGATACATTGTATTTAAACAAGCATTTTAAATATTAAGAATTCCATAAATATGGAAGCAACCTTTATCTGTAAGTGTGAATTTCATAAGACTTTGTCAGTCTGTAATCCGTTGCAACCATATATTTGGAAACACATTCTGAATTCACAGAATATTTTTTTTTCTCCATTCGTAATATACAAATTAAAAGGCCACATTTAAATGACTGGCAACTCTATTCAAATTTATGTAAAGATGTAAGAAAAGTCTCTGGAGTTTCGGTTTCCAGAGGAGCAAAAAATGTGTTTATTATATTTTTTTTGTAGCAGTATTTAATAGGAAAAGAGAGGAAAAGAGTCGTTTCCTTTACCATTATTATTATTTTATAATTCATGAGGACAATCTTAATTTTCTTTTGCACTGAGAATATGTTACAGAAAACATTGTATGGGTTGCCTTGTATATCTAATATACTGCTATTTCAACTGTATTGTGATTTCAAATCATTGATCATTGTGTGATCAATAGATCATTCTGAAAATATTATGTAAACATTTTAAGATTACATTGAATAACTTTAATGTTATGCTTGTGTTCCAGTTTTAGATTGAAAAGTAAGAAAGGAAAAAAACTGCTGTCATCTTAAACATGTATTATTTTAAAAAGTACCCATACAGTACAATATGTGCCATTAAATCAATGTTATTTGCTCTTCCAAAAAAATAGGTATCAACTACTCTTTACTCTTAAATTTTTCTAGGCAAATTTAGCCTTGCAAGAGGGAAGACTTGCAGCTGCCCAAATGGAACTGAATAGTGCACAAATTCAGCTGGATGAGAAGCAGATGGAACTGGATCAAGTACAAGCCATGTATGATACTGCTATGAAAGAGAAACAGGCCTTACTCGATGATGCTGAGGCATGCAGAAGGAAGATGAACAACGCTACAGCTCTGATTGAAGGATTAGGTGGAGAAAAGGTACTAGCATGTATGATCATGTTTCCAGCACAAAGTAGGTGCTCGGTTTTGAGAATACTCCATAATGATCATTAGTAGTGCTCAAGAAATTCAAGGCATCGTGACATCTCGATACCATATGACACTTTATTTCATTTATATGTAGTTTTTTTGCTTGAAAATGTATCTAACAAAGTAAAACAATTTCTTGTGTTAACTTAATTTCTGTGTATGAAGATTTATGTCATATCGTGTGGCTTGTATTGGGATAAAGTTCAGATTTAAAGCCAAGGAGCCAAATTCCTTTTAGTTTTAGTAAGAAGAGGAATTAGGCTTAACCTAAATAATTGCCCTTAAATATTTATAAGAAGGATTAATCTATTTTTCTCATGAAGTATACAAGAATAAGAATTTGAAGTTTGACTAATTTCCTGAATTATATTTGAAGTTCAGATTTCTACTGGAGCCTTTTACAGAATTATGGGCTAATCGTTATCCTCTTCAGTGAGCTTGAAATTTACCTTTCCTGTGCAGATTTTTCTGGCTTCAGCCTGGAGGTTTCCAGAGGAAGCAGGATACTCTTTTTTTTTTTTTTTTCCTTCCTTCTGATTATTTGCTTTGATAATTCCTTGGTTGATTTCACACAGAGTCAAAATTAATGAGAGCTTTGATTTCAACCGTTGCGTTCTGTGAGGCCAGGACTTCAACATTTGTTTGCATAGCTGTACTTCAATATATAGCAATCAAAAATGTTAGATGCTTTATCATATTTTTCAGCAAATTTCTAAATTTAAAAGCAATACTAAAATAGGAAATTACAGTGCTTTATTGTGGGTTTTATGAAGCTTTGTGCTATGAGGTCTTGTAAGAGCTGTTATTCCATTCTACTTTCAAAAATTCAGACAAAAAATTAAAGACTGTAATGGCACTTGGAGCCTTGGGCAAAACTGACACTGGGTTAAAAGTGTATTTTCTAAGTTTATAACATGTATGTCCTGACCAAGATTGTATGCAGAATGGTTGGAAGGGATCAGAAATCTGGAGAGAAAGAAATAAGTAAAACTCAAAAATGAAAATTGCAGAATCATGGGATAATTGATATTGAAAGGAGATCATCTAACCCAACCCCTCACCCCCTGCTCAAAGCAATGTCAAAGAAAGCAGGTTGCTCAGGGCATTGTCTAGCTGGCTTTTGAATATCTCCAAAGATGGAGACTCCACAACCCCTCCTGCCAACCTGTTCCTATCCTTGACCACCCTCACTGTAAAACAGTTTTTTTGTGTGTTTATTTGGAATTTCTTGTGTTTCAATTTGTACGCATCACTCCTTGTCCTTTCGCTGGGTACCACTGAAAAGAGTCTGACACCATCATTTTTATACACTCCCATCAGCTATTCGTATATACTGATAAAATTGCCCCTGAGCTGTCTCTTCTCAAGGGTAAACTACCTTGATTCTCTCAGCCAAGGCTGTCCCCGTACTTTACATCCCTGACCAGTTATTTTTTGTTTGCAAGTCTGAGGTTCAGCAAACCACTTTCCTTCGTTAGATCCTCAGTTACCTGTGCTCAGAATTTTTTGTCAGTGCACTGCTTAAAACCTCCTGGATTGCTTGTGTCTTCCTGTGTTGTCCCTCCAGAAGGTATCAGAGTGGTTAAAGCCCCCCATGTAGACCAGAGCTTGTGAATGCGAGGTTTCTTCCCATCATCTGAACATGACCACCCTCTAATCCTAACCAGTAAGCTCTCAGCTGGCTCATTGTCCATCCTAGAGTCTCAGATGCAGAGCTTCCATTCATTCCACCTGGTCTTTCGCATAAAAGAAAACTTTGCAGCCTGTCCTTCCTAAAAAGCCTGTATACACCCGTTGCAGCACTCCAGTTGTGGAAGCCTTCCCACCATGTCCTCATGATCCCCAGGAGATCATGACTCTGCAACTACATACAGATCTCTAATTCCTCATTTGTTCTCTGTGCTGTGCACATTAGTGTACAAGCACTTCAGAGAGGTGCCCAGCTGTTCTAATTTCCCAGAAACAGTATGAAAGCTATCCTCATCTTTCTGTCTGGTAGGCTGTTCTTTGTTTATATGGATATGCTTGGGGAGGTCCTCCATTAGCCCTGTTTTACTGATTACAAGGTCCATGCTGTTTACCCCACACATTTTGTTTGCACACCGGGACCTCCACTTCCTCACATGATTGTTGGTCATCCTCTCCCTCCCACCTGGTTGCTCCTTTAAAGCACTTCTTGCAAGTTTGGCCACACTGTTGAAAAAGATGGTTTTTCTCCATTTGGTCAGGTGGTTGCCATGTCTTCCAAGCAAACTTCTGCTTCTGAAAAGAACGATTTAAAGCCAGAAATACTCCTGGTTCAAAGAACAATTATTTACCAGAAAGAGATTAATTCTTAAGTTAGATGTGCATGTTAGTTTTGTGCCTGCTTAATCTAACTTCTTTATAATATCTTACATATAGCTTCGTTGGACAGCAAGCAGCAAAAACTTTCAAAATCAAATTATTAATTTAGTGGGGAATGTTCTTCTGGCCACTGGATTTCTCTCTTACTCTGGACCTTTCAATCAGGAGTACAGAAATTTGCTGCTTCAGTTGTGGAAGAAAGAGATGGACAACTGCAAGATTCCATACAGTAATGTAAGTGTTCATGTGCTGTCCTGACCTCACTCTTTGCCTTGCAGAGAGATAATGTTCAGAGCTGTTCCAGAAAAGTACATAACTGGAAGATTATTTAGAGGCTGTCACATTCCATCAAATTTTTAATAAACAAAAAATCTCAACAGTTAACAAGTGAGCTTCTAAAAAAAATGTGGTTTAACATCCTCTTTATACTGTCATGCATTGCAGGATTGGTATCTAGGCCATCGCTCTAGCAAATCTGGGAGAGAGATGTTGTCTGGGGTCACCTGTCCTGGGAGGAAATTTCACAATATGGGAAAAAAAGTAAAATTTACCACCTTAAAATAAATTTACCTTATCATAAGGGGTTCCATCAAGTAGTCACAGTTTTCCCTCATAGCTGGTGTTTTTTTCAAATGCCGTGTTGTGTCCGTAACTTCAGTCAAGCAAATCAGCCACATCAAGCATTTACTGTGAGTGGAAAATATGTATACTGAAGAAAATACCAGTTGTAACTGCCTCCCTCAGCATTTTAAGTTATCCCCTTACAAGGAACAACTTGTGAATATGTGGTACCACCCCACAACTGGTATTGCAGTGTCCCTGTAGTTTTCCAGGCAGTCTTTGAAGAAGCAGCTCTGAAGTTAGGCTCACAGAATGGCGCAGAGGAGGGGAGATTGATCTGTGGCTTCTGGCTTAGGTGAGAGTTATGCACCAACCAACTCCCAGGGACCCAGCAATGTTTACCCTATTTCAACTTTACCACCTACAGTTTCATGTGCTTCTGTTAAAAGTCTGCTCTCTCTCTAGATATCAGCTTTTCATTCTGAACTTAAATCTATAATGTAAAGTGTGAATGTGAATGAAAGGTTTTTCATATTTTTTGTATTTCTGACATATTACTTCATAAATTCTTTAACCTACTGTTCCTAATAGATTACATTTTTGAACACAGCAAACTAGTCTAGGAAAAAAAATTTCCATTGTTTTAATTTAGGATTACTTAAGTAAAACATTTTAATAATCTAGATTTGCTAGAAAATATCTGCAAAATGGAATAAAACAGTTTTTCCTTTTTGAAGCTTCACACTCTTATTCTTAGCATAACTTGATGAATTCTTGATTGACATGAAAATACACTTCTACCCAATTACAGAAAAGACCATTGCATATTTTGAACTAGGAAGTATCACCTCTGCACCTCTGTGTATTATCAATTAATACCCTCCTGTCATACCCTCTGCTGTGTACCCACAGCATTTAATTTAGTTTAATTTGATGTGTCTTATTGAAATGATTAAGTTAAACAAAACCTGGATTTTGTAAAGCTTGATTTACACCACGTCAGCTTACTCCAGTCTAAGCTTTTAAATCCACGTACATTTGTCACCGGTGAGGCTGTTCTCAGTGAGTCTGACGTTACATCTTCTCCTCAACTGGCCAAAGTCTGTGTGGGCAGAGGTGGCTTAAAATGCAGTGGAGCAGCGAAGCTACAGTCCCATCATGCAGCTTTAGTTCCCTGCCACATAACATATTACCTGTATTAAAGTGAGCAACCTGCGTGCTGGGACTATGACACAGGGCAGGTTTCTTTACATGGATCTTCTTCTTTTACCACCGTCTGCCTCAGGAGTGCCAGACCTGGAGGCTGTTGTGGTGTGTAGGCTTTGCTCGTGGCCAGCAGCAGCAGCCTTGTTCATATTCCATGACTATTAGGAGGTCTGTCTAATATTCTTCCTTGCACTTGCAAGACATATTCATGCTGAAAGCAGAATTTAGGCCATAATAATCAAAACTGTCTTTCTGAATAATCTCTGTGTTGCTTTCCACTTGGTTTTGTGAATATCTATGCACAGATGGAGAAATGGTTCAGGGAGTCTCTCTTACTCTCAGTACAGGAGTAGAGGCATTAAGCCCAAATGGCTCCTGTCCTCAGCTGTCAAAGCTTTTGACAGAGCAGGTGCTGCTGGAAAGTGCTGGGAGCAAGTGAGCAACCTGTGTACGGCCGTAGCTGTACCCTTGTGAAACAGTTAAAGTTAGATTAATATCCCTGCTGCATCTTCTTTTCAGGTTCTTGGGGGATTTAACACTTAAAACCTACATTAGGGAGACCTCTCTGCCATGAGAGGTTTGTCATGCTGTTCATCTCGTAGAAGTTACTTGTGATTCTTTTTTATTTTTTTACGTTAGGTGGTGTATAATGCTTCTCATAACAGTGATTACCCTTGACCTGACAGAGTGAACCTCACAGCCCAGCCCATTTTATGCTATGACTTACAAAGATGAATGATTTTGAATTGCCCAGCAAAGCTCTTGGAAAGCTCCTTGTATTACTATCCTCCTGATAAGTAATATGTAAGGCCAAGATGGATTTATTAATAAAGTACCAGTAGCAGTGCAGTCTCAGGCAAGATTCTTTACGTGGTATGGGAGTTATCCTATACACATTCATCCCAGGGAGGCTCTTTCTCAAGTTCAGTGTACAAAATGTTCTTAAAAGCTGCTTACATTGGGGAATATCTCTCAAGATTCTTACCATTTAAGGGTAAGGACTTGGGTGTAAAATGTCCCTAGAAAGCATGACATAAAGAACTAAAGTTCTGTCTCTATGAAGATGTTCTGACCACATTACTACTCAATTGCATCATTCAAAATTTCAGGAATACTTTTTGATTATTTATTTGTTGCTTTTTTTTTATATGGACAGGTTAGACACAGAATGCCATAATTAATGAGTTTCAAACTGTAGTTACCATTCTGTTTAGACAGTTGCTGTTAAAGGCAGAATTATGTTTTCACTAATAGTGTGTGGAAGAGAGTTTTAATTTTTTCCGGTGAATTAAGTACTCAGAAAAGGCAGCATATGGACTTCTCTTGATACTGCACACCACAGGAAAGAAAGCAGCTATTCAGTTAAAGCAAAAGGCTTGACATCTGCCTTACTTTGTCACAGACTAACTGGCTGTAGGTGTATGAGTCATTTAGGCATAACAATTTAAAGAGAGCTGTTTATAACTAGCTATCTATCTGTGTAGTTAGGCACTTAAATTAGCTAAGTTTCAGAGTTGCAGAGTGACTGATACTTCCTGCTGCAGTAAGAAAAAATTAAATGCAATTTAGACCCTACTCTTCTGCTTAAGGAGCTAAGTATGGTTTACGTTCCAATTGCTGAAAATTTTTGCTATTAAATGCTTACTGTCCTTTTCACAAATTGAAATTGGATTCTTAAAGTTTCTCTGTCTTTTGAGAATGGTTTGTGTTGCTTCATTCAGATTCTTCAGTAATCAGAGTAGTGGATATTGATCCATAGCACATCTCCTCTTTCTCCTCTGAGTCTCCCATAAGACATCCTGTATTCATGTACATACTTGGAGGGTACTTTACAACTTTACGACAGGAGGAAGCTCTTGTGACCAAGATGACCCTTCCTCTTGACCTAGCAAGAAAAGAGTTTGCCAATATCAAAATCAGCTTGTCATTAGGTATTGAACTGGCTTCAGAGTTTCTCCAATACTCTTTGAAGAACGTCAAAGCCTGAACAGAAATCAGTTTCATTACTGCCCAACTTTCAGTGATTTACTAAACTTTAAAGAAAGGAAACAATAAACAATAGCTACCAAATACATTCTATCATGCATTATGTTCAGAATAAGAAGAAAAACCTTCCGTCTATAAACCTATAACGTTTTGTTACAACTCCTCTAACTGGGACTAATTTTGTAACTATGTATTTTCTTTTAGGACCTGAATCTGACTGGTATGCTTGTTGACAATGCTACAGTGGGTGAGTGGAACCTCCAGGGTCTTCCGAATGATGATCTTTCAATTCAGAATGGCATAATTGTCACAAAAGCCTCCAGATATCCTTTGCTGATTGATCCACAAGGTCAAGGAAAGATCTGGATTAAAAATAAGGAAAAAGATAATGGACTCCAGGTAAACAGTTCATTTAATATTTTTGTGTGTGTGTCATTTCACATCATAGTTAGCAATGCAAAAGATTTTTTCTGTCATCATGCTTTGGCCACATGTAATTTAAATGTGATGTTTATGGTATGCAGTTAGGCAGAAATTAAAACAAGACTGACGCAAAATCTGTGACCTGTCTGTATCAGGGTGAAATAGCTTGTACTGCTTTGTCATCTCCCAGAAAGACAGCTTCCAGAGCAAACTGGAATTATATGTTATACCATATGTATTTTTGTGATGAATTTTTTAATTACTTGTCATAGAGAAAGAGAAATGTAGAGGGTAGTAAATGATTGGCAAAATCAAGACCAGACAGGATCAGGCAGTTGGTGCTGCATGGCAAAAACATTTGAGGGTAATCATTTTAAGAAGGAAATAGGGGAAAGAAAAAGAGAGGAAATTCAAGAAGAATGGTGGCCTCAGGTAGAATGAAAGTCTAGTGATCTTTGAGGCATGTCAAACACAAAGACCAGCTTCAGACTGCATCTTGATCATTCATAGAATCAGAATCATTAAGGTTGGAAAAGACCTCTAAGATCATGAAGTCCAACCATCAGCCAAACACAACCATGCCTACTAAACCATGTCCCAAAGTGCCACATCTACAAGTTTTTTAAACACCTCCAGGGATGGTGACTCAACCACCTCCCTGGACAGCCTGTTCTAATGTCTGACCACTCTTTCAGTAAAGACATTTTTCCTAATATGCAATCTAAACCTCCCCTGATGCAACTTGAGGCCATTGCCTCTCATCCTATCGCTAGTGACTTGGGAGAAGAGACCAACACCTACCTCACTACAACCTCCTCTCAGGTAGTTGTAGAGAGCGAGGTCTCCCCTCAGCCTCCACTTCTCCAGACTAAACAGCCCCAGCTCCCTCAGCTGCTCCTTGTAAGACTTGTTCTCCAGACCCTTCACCAGCCTCACTGCTCTTGTCTGGACACGCTCCAGCACCTCAATGTCCTTCTTGTACTGAGGGGCCCGAAACTGAACACAGTACTCCAGGTGCGGCCTCACCAGTGCTGAGTACAGGGGCACAATCACCTCCCTACTCCTGCTGGTCACACTATTTCTGATACAAGCCAGGATGCTGTTGGCCTTCTTGGCCACCTGGGCACACTGCTGGCTCATGTTCAGTTGGCTGTCAGCCAGCACCCCCAGCTCCATTTCCGCCGAGCAGCTTTCCAGCCAGTCCTCCCCAGCCCTGTAGCATTGCCTGGGGTTGTTGTGACTCAAGTGCAGGACCCGGCACTTGGCCTTGTTGTACCTAGTAATTAAGCTTTGATGATTAAATGCATCCGATAAAAATAATTATTGCTTGATTTATCCACCTTTCCCACTTTCTATCTAGCAGTGCATCCTGTTTGGGATCTTGATCTTCTATTTAATTAAAACTTTCTTTTTTTTCGCTTCTAACAGCATAGCCTCCATGCTTTGTTACACCGATAAGGATAAGATGGGTTACGATAAATATCTAAACACATGATATATTTTCAGGCCAGATCAAGCATGATACGAAATAGTTGTTAATAAATCAAATATATTCTCCAACTATAGATTATCACAGGAATACTATGGTGTACTGTCTTCACTCAGAATAAGAGTGTTAGATAAAAAAAAAGAAACTGAGAATGCAGTGAAGGATGATGATATTCCGAGAGCTGTTGATATCCTGGTGATGTCGTTAGCTAAATCCTTAAACTTCTGGAGCTTGACCTAGACATGTATTTCCTAGCACTGTTAACAAAGGCCCAACATTCAATCCCACACCAAACCCAGTTTCTGGTAAATTGAACGTGCTCATAAAATGGTGTAGAAACACAACTAGAAATGGGAAGTATTGACTGAGAAGAAACAAAAAAGTAATGTGCGACATTCAAAGATCTTGAAAAAATTGATGCCTTTATTAAAAATATGATGAAAAGCTCTCCTGAAATATGAGTTGTACTCACAGAAGAATTTAGGCATTTTGTGACTGTGTGAAATTACTGTCTTATGGTAGATAACATGGCTTTCTCTAAATTACATCAGACCTTAGTTTGGCCCCCCACAATTTGATCAAGAAACACTAGTGTAAGTAAACAACAGGAAATAATAGAGAAAAGGATGTATCTCATATTCCATCCTCTTCGAGACTTGCATGCCCTACTCAGGATTTCAGTGGGCTTGCCAAGCTGAGCTCAGGAGTGGCAACAGTGAATCTGCTTCAGTGAGGGACCTACACTGACTCTTACTACCATGCTGTAGCCTTTTCCCCAATAATTTTAAAGTGCATTCCAAGCTGCATCTTCATTTCCCTCCCTTAATTGGCATTGAGTCTCTATTGCCTGCCCTCCAAGTGGCTGCTTTCACCGTTTGCTGGAGTGGAGCCTGCAAAAGGGGACTGCAAACACACAGGTTCCATTCTGTGGTCCAGTAATTGTATAAGGATCTTGTATCACATACTCATCAAAGCAGGGACGGGGAGATGTATATTAAAATACCATTTCCTCTTTCTCCACTATTCATACACTATAAGCAATGATGACATTTGACTGATGAGCCAGAGAAAAATGTCTACCAGGCTTGCCTTGTGTGAATATCCAGCCTATGAAATTTGTGAATCCTGTTGGGTCTTAACTACTGTGCTTCTGAGTACTCTCAAAACTTACATGGCTTTGAATACACACAGATGCAGTCTCTAAATGCTGAGGAAGCTTTCCTGATGAAAATGCAGTCAGTTATGGGCTTTTACATACCCTGGCTCAGGTGTCAGCTGTGTTAGAAGAATATGAGTTCTTCCCCTGTAAAGTCCAGGAGGAACAGAGTTACGTCAAGACTCTAAATACCCAAGTGTTTAGATTATGCCTTTACATCTAGGGTATTGTAATTTGCTATGATCTTGTTAGGGTTACATTGCTGGACACTAAGACGCTAACTTCATCCCTCAGTTTCATTTGGACTAGAAGTGTAGGCAACGTACTGTTTTGGTGGATATACATATGCTTACAATATAATAAATCTAAAAGTGCAGAGTAGTGGAACATAGTATTAATTTTTAAATAATACACTGTTTTAAGTCTTTGTAATGTGCCTTTAGATATTTTAATTATACCTTTTTCAAAGACCACTGCCTACAAGACAAGGATTTATTTTATAAACATGTCTCTCCTAGGGTTTTTTTCTGGTAAAAAAAACACCCCAAAGCCATGGCTTAACAGATGCCTGGAAAGGCTATTCAATTATCATCTCAGAGATTTATGTTAAATTTATTAAATTTAAATAAATGAGAAGGAGTCTATGTGATTTTTCACAATTTTAAGACTGTATATTGTGAAATGGGAAGTTAATTGGAAATTCAAAATTTAATGGGAGACCAGGCCTCCTATGTAACACTGGTTCCCTGTCTGAACCCTGTGAATATTTCCCTACTTCCCATTAGTGTTCTGAGCATAAATCCATTAATATTTAAAAGATATGAGGATACTACAGTGGTTAGATATATATGTAGGTAAGTAAATAAATAGATAACAATAGTGTGTTCTATTCTGTTAAGCTTAAAGTAAAACTTCCATTCATTTCAGCAGAGGTGAGTGTTGGTCCCTAAAATGTAATCATTTGTGTAGATATCCCAAGATTAGTATAATTTTTGAAAGCTGCAGTACGTTTCATACTGTTTTCTGTGTGCTTGCAAAAACTTGCTATATTGTGAATCAATCTTCCTAGGTTACAGCTATGAACCACAAGTTCTTCAGAAGTCATATAGAAGACTGCCTGTCCCTTGGCCGGCCTTTGTTAATTGAAGATGTTGGAGAGGAACTTGATCCTGCTCTAGATAACATCTTGGAAAAAAATTTCATAAAATCAGGTTCAACGCACAAAGTAAGATGAATTGTGAACATGAAATTAAAACAGAAGAAGACAGATGCTGGGTATCTGGTAGCCTGGATACCGAGATTCATATCTTTGCAACACTTAGATGAGTAGTGAACTCTTGAGGTTGTTTTTTTTTAACCTCTTAAGCAGAAAGTTTAAAAAGTGTAAATGAAAATATAAAAAAAGAGTTTGTTTTTCACTGGCTAAAATAACTGCTTTTCTGAATTCAGCTTGTGAAAATTGAGTAATATGTTTTATTTTCAGGTGAAAGTAGGTGACCAGGAGGTAGATCTGATGCAGGGGTTTACCCTTTATATGACAACAAAATTGGCTAATCCTGCCTATACTCCAGAAATTAGTGCAAGAACAACTCTGATTGACTTCACTGTTACTGTGAAAGGGCTGGAAGATCAGCTTCTTGGCCGTGTCATCCTCACAGAAAAACAGGTATCTAGCAGCTTGCAGTATTTGTATAGAAGGAAGGCTTGTTCAATATCTGCACCATGAGTGGATAATTTCAATGTCTTGGCTGAAATCAAATTCAAGAACAAAAATGTGAATGGAAGTTTAGGGGTTTGTGCATTTGCTGAAAGACAATGTGGAGCTGTTTTTTAGTTGAATGGAGGGACCTAAAGATTTATTTTAAGATCTGGCCTTGGAAAGGGTAGAAAGAAAATTATTGATTAATAATACATCACACGCATATACATCACATACATAAAGCATCTTTATTCCTTTGTATATAGCAAAGCCTCCTTGTTCAGTCAGAAACCTCTTTTATTTCTGAATTCCTTTTAAACTTAATTTGAATTACATGAAAAAGTGCTTATGAACTCAAGCTACTTTCGCCAGCCAGGCTCTTGTGTGCAAGGTGATAAGAGATTTTTAAGGAGCCCTGAACACTGACTTGACTCTGCTCTTACTAAAATTTCCATTGATTATGTGGAAGCAAATATAAGGAAGAACATCCTCTCTCAGGTGTTTTTCAGGAGTTTTATTTCATAATATAAAATCTGAGACAACCTCCACAATAATTTAATTCCTAGATTGTTCCTGTTTCTTTTTGTGTGATCTAATTTAACAGCCTGGTTATCCAAAAACTTAGGAGTCAATTCATCATAGGCACTGGGGACAAATGTGGGTTTTTTACTGTGGCAGTCGTAGCAATAAATACATGAATGTTATGGTCCAATTACAATAAAATGAAATATTTTCTTCCTTTTTCATTAAAGTGAAAGCACAGAAGTTGTAATTCATATCAGATTGAATGACTTATTTATTTCAAACGGAACATTTCGTAATTGTGTCTTTGTGAGAAAAGTAACAAAAATTAAAGTTCGGATTAGCAGAGGTACTGCTTTCAGTAAGTACCTCAGGTAGGCTTGCTCATGTGAGAGCAGTTCCCTACCTGAGGGAATTCATTCCTCCTCCTTTGGCTTCCCAAAGCATGTTTTAACCAGTGTGCTTTAGTGGTGCTCTCACTTTCTCCAGCCAACATCTTTCCACTTTGCTCAAACAAGCATTTGCTGAAGTAAGGACTGGAATCTAAGTGCCCTTGCTTCAGTCTGACAGTCACAACCAGAGGCTAGAAAGTCACTGTTATTCCCAAACTTCCTGTGCATTTTTCCATGAAAAATGGAAAAGCTACAACAGCAGGTACTGGAGAAAAGCTGTCCATTAGCAGGGTGGGATAAACGCTAGGGATGCAAAACTTTTAATCTTTACTCCAGTAGATGTACATTTGTGTAAGCAGAATTCAACAACATCGACAGGAGTGGATGGGACTATCCTGACTAACTGACCTTTCATGGGAGACAGAGGTTTAACTCAAGATAGAAGTGAAATTGCTTTCTCATGACCTACATATAAAACTCATATGCCCCCCCCTCCCCCCTACTCTGTGGGGTTTTTTTCTGGACAAAACTGGTAGATAATTCATATTGAATGTATGTGGCAACACTGAGACTGTATTTTTGGTTGAAAAAAATACTCATCCAGTGCTGAAGAGAGCTGCAAGGTAGCTGGTTAGTATCAGCACTACTTGCTGCACAGGGACATGGCTGCAGGTGATCAACATTTGTTAAACTTCTTCCCCTTACAGATGTGAAGAAATCATGGTTGTTCTGTCTCTTCTGTCTCAATGAGAGATGAATGTCCTGGTGTATATAGCTGGACCCAGTGGAGCTCTGATAAATTTAGGTCAAAGAAAAGACATAGCATGAACAGAGAATCTGAAGAACAGGGTTTCTGTTACAAACAAGAAGACAAGTCTGTGATCACTGAGCTAAAATAGTAGATTAAAGGAATCAAGACATTCTAAAGATTGCTATAGTGATCAATGAAATATATGATCAAAGAAGTGTTTATTCTTCTCAGCTTTAAAGGTTTCTCCTGTAACTATATGAAAAAAAAATTGTTATCAGCATCTTTTTGTACTTTGTTAATGAAGTTACTGCCACTATTTGTGTTCAGAACAGCTGTGTTGTACGTTACAAATGCGGTTGTGAAATCCTCTAGCAAACAATAGTCTAGCATCTGGTATATTTGCTAATTTTCTGAAAGGTACCCTTTACAGGTTTACAAATAGAATGAGTGAGGTGCCTGTTCTTAAACAAAGCATGTCCTTAAGTAGAATTTAAGCACGTACTTAAATGAACATTTGAGTGTTTTGTAGAACTACTCCTTTGCCTAATTCTAATCTTTTATACATTAATGGTAAAGAAAGAGGAGAAAATGCAGAAAATTTGAAGCTGAATGACTGATGCTTAACTCATTTTCCTCTTTTAGGTTGCGGTTATTTGTAGGTTCCACATGGCTACATTCTATAGCCCTAGAATATATTGCTAACAGGTTTACAAATAAGAAGTTTGTGAGAGTAAACAAATTTGTCACTTCTTTGAAATACAGGCGAGCCTGTCCTGTAGTGCATAACTCTGTACATCTCCTTTTTCTGTAACTTGGCATATTGACAAGAATGAAAAGAAACTGAAGCCACAGGTGTAGGTAGACTGATATTATTAACTATCTTTTTCTTACAGGAAGGTTGACTTGGTGGATTAAATAAAGGTAGCCAGCAAGAGTATCCCTGAGCTGTGTTGGACTGTGCAGTACAGATGCCTCATTTCACTTGGCATTGAGTTGACTTGTCTGTCATTGTTCCCTTACCATTGTCTGTCTTCTAGAAATAGCATAAAAATTCCATATGACATAGATAATAATGGTAACATTTCCTATTTCATAAGCAGTAGAGGAGTGTATCTTGTAAAGTCACAGAATCATAGAAATTAGAAATGCAAAAGGTCATCCAGTCAACCTCCGTAACAATGTAAAATCCATCCATACAATGCATCTTTCAGTCCTTTGTCTAATTTAATTTAAAGTACTTAATGTAATGTGGCTTTTATCACTTCTCACTGGAAACTAGCTTTAGTGCTTTGTCCATCATACTATGAGGAAGCTTTTCGTGGTAATTCTGGTGCATTTTCATTCCTCAGTATGCTGCATTGATCAAATAAATACAGTATATGTACAAATTACTTCAGTATGTAATATTTCTGTATTTTATAGAAAAAGCAGCAAAGCCCCCAATCTATCATGCATGAAACCACATGTTTTCTGCGTCGTTATAAGAAATCTTTCTTTGAATTAATCTTAAATATTCTAAGGAAAATTTCTGAATACAGGAACTGGAGGCAGAAAGAGTCAAACTGATGGAAGAAGTGACGTCTAACAAGAGGAAAATGCAGGAGCTTGAAGATAATCTACTCTCCCGTTTAACCAGTACAGAGGGCTCTTTGGTTGAAGATGAGTCTCTGGTAGAAGTCCTAAGAATCACTAAAGCAACAGCAGAAGAGGTGAATTTTGAATACATTGTAGATACATTATGTAATTGTAATTTAAAGATTATTTGTAGACAGCTTTGTTTTTCTGGTTTTGTTTTTTCCATTCAGAGCCACTATATAACATCTGACTTCTTAACAAATAAATAGTAGAAACACTATCGTTTTTTCTTTATAAAACATTGCAAAATTAAACTAGTACCTGGATACCACTTTATATTCCTGACATACTTTGCAGGTGTAAGTTTAAATCAAATCCCACTGTGCTTGGTGTTTGAACACATGAAGATGCAATGCAATGTCTGTGTTGAAACACTGACAGAGGGAAGCAAAGCTTGACTAGAAATACCATTGTGATCTTAATCAAGACCTTTTCTTTTTGCTTCTGTAGTATAAATCACAAGTGACATGACTTAATCTTCATGGTCTTTTCCATTAATTTTAAGGTCAGTGAAAAATTAAACATAGCAGCAGAGACAGAGGTGAAAATCAATGCTGCACGTGAAGAGTATCGGCCTGTTGCTGGTCGCGGTAGCATCCTTTATTTCCTGATTGTGGAAATGAGCTTGGTTAATGTCATGTACCAAACATCCTTACGGCAGTTCCTTGGCATTTTTGACCTATCAGTGGAAAGATCTCAGAAATCTCAGATCACAGCAAAAAGGGTGGTATATGTAATCGAGCATCTCACCTATGAAGTCTTCAAGTACACAGTTCGAGGGCTGTATGAGAATCATAGATTCCTGTTTACATTGCTTCTGGCACTGAAGATTGACTTGCAGGCCAAGAAAATTTCGCACATTGAGTTTGAGACACTGATCAAAGGTAATTTCTCTAAAAATGTTCCTGTTTACTTATGTCTGTGAACTGCCAAACTTAGGTTTTGCAGTGCTTGCACTAGCATTCTGTTGCATCGCCAAACTTAGGTTTTGCAGTGCTTGCACTAGCATTCTGTTGCATCATCTGGTGGATCTAATGTTTTTTAAATGGTGAATAAAAGCATGTATAGTCCAAGAAGGAATTAAGAGACAAATTTTACAAAATGAGCAATATAGATTATTTCCTATCAAAATAATGCTTAGATGAGGATATTTACCTGCTTTACATTGCAAAACAGAAAAAAAAATGTCCATTACTTTGTAAGAGACCCTATAGTTTTCTCTTGTGAGGCTCTTTTGTGAGTTGCTACATACCTATGTCTGTGAGCTTGGAGACAGTCAGCAAAATCTCATTTGATGGCTGGTGAGCAGGCATGTGAATGCATGAGGACTCTGTACCACATTTAAGTGTCAGCATAAAAAAATGTGGAAATCTGTGACACGTAAAACATTGTTATCTTGCATTGCATTATGCCATCACTGCATACCACTACTCAGACACAATGACAAAGGAAAATTTGAGTAAAGTTTATAAAATTTCCTGGAGCTGGACCCAGTTGTCTCCAAGATATGATAAGTACAGTCAGGCACTGAGATAAGTATAGTCAGTTACTTGCCTTCCAAACTTTGCTTTGCAAACACAGAAGTAATGTTCAGCTGTGACTCAGCTGTGTTGAAGGTGCAAATGGGCATGATCCTGGAGTGGTGGTTGAGCTAAGAGGCTGTTGAAGTTGCACAGTCCTGGAAATGAATGCACCATGTGCTTTCTTATTCTGTAGTCTAGGTGAAGGAAAATTGGACTAACCATAGGTCCTTTCTACATCTTGTCTAAAGGCTTAGGTTTGAGTATCCTTTTAGGTAGGCAAGGTTTATTCCAGCTCTACAGATGGGGGAAAAGCAGCACAAACATTACTGGAATATCAGCTTTGAGAGTCGCTGAGAGTACTTCCCCAATCTGTCTTTGTTAAATGACTCTTCCATGAGAATTCTAGGTCTTCATATCCTGTTTACAAAGATTTTTACTTACTAAACTATTAAATAGGTATTTTGTATTACTTTTAATTTTTCTGTTAAGAATGATTGTTTTTCTCTATAATGCTTTTCACTTTGCAGGGGGTGCCAGTTTGGACCTGAATTCTGTGGAACCAAAACCAAAAAAGTGGATCCTTGACATGACATGGCTCAATCTCGTGCAGTTGTCTAGCTTGTACCCTTTTAACCAACTTCTAGTGCAAGTTGTTAGGAATGAGAAGTCATGGAAAGCTTGGTTTGATGAAGAAGCACCTGAAAAAGCTGTTATTCCTGATGGATACAACAGCTTACTGGATCAATTCCGCAAACTACTTCTTGTCCGTAGCTGGTGCCCTGATCATACCGTTGCCCAAGTAAGATACACTTTCACAGAGTGGTTACGCTATGTGACATCTCCTGTGGAACTGCTAGTTCCAAACTTAGGTGCTCTGAATTTGTTTTTATCCTAATATTTGTTGCAGAGTAGGCTATTGTGAAAATCAGATCTTGAAATCCTTGTAAATATATGTGAAAGAAACATTAATTTATTTAATTGCAGTTAATTAGAAAGGACATTGCAAAACATGAAATAAATTGTGTTGGAGCTGTAAGAATACCATACTTTTTGTGTGGCACTTCTAAAGTGGAGTTATAACATTTGTAAAGCAGTTGTATTCTTCTGGTCAATCAGAAGACATGTCCCTATTTTTTCACAGAAGTGGAAAGAGAACAGTTCGCTTTGACAGGTGCTCTAAAATAGCAGATAAAGTGTTTTCTTACCCTCTATGCTGAGGAAGTAATAATTAAGACTGTCTCATGGCAGATATCATAAAAGAAACTGCCATAGACTAGCAGTTTCTCCACAGTCTGTGATACTTGGATTTTTGTTCTCTATCTAGGTCTATAATAGATGTATGAGCCTAGGAGTATCCTCTTTTCACTTTTTTTTGTCCTTAGCTACACTGGAAAGAAGTACTTTTGATTTCCTGCATATCTCAACTTTACATGTTACATGTTGTGATAGCATGTGTTGCATGTAGGGGACACCGTTTTTTCATGAACCTCTTTTTCAACAAGACCTCTTCCATCTTTTTTCCTTTTTTCCTCTTTAGCTGGTAAATGAGACGGAAGTATGGGGGTCCATCTGCCACAATTTAAATAGACCAAATAACAACGCTGCTACTGCTTATTTATCAACACTCTTACTGTCTTGCGCAACCATCTTTGAGAAAGAGTCTCTGAACAGTGGTTTCAAAAGCTGTAATTAATCTAAATTTTGAAGAAAGAAGAATTTTTGTTATTATCTTCATTATCTCTTCTTTTCCTACTCTGTTTTCCCCAAGTGTTACAAAATTTTACCTCTCTCCACTAGGACAGAGGTTACACTTAATGGTGGATGATTGAGTTCTGGAATTGACATCTTCCTCAGTCTGCCTTGTTCCTGGGTGTTTCTTTGCAGAATACATGCCTCAGAATCTGTGCTAGTAGTTTACACAGAAAATCAAAAAAGCATTTAATATACCAGGATAGCTTTAGAAGTCCTTTTAGAAAATGTCTGTGAAAAGAGGACAATAGAGGCATAGGGAAGGTTTGACCTTTAAGGATAAAGCCTGAGCTGTGTTGATGTTTTGTAGAAATAGATATTCAGCATAACAGACATGAAGTGGATAACCACTGGACAGGAGAATTTCTGTTTGAAGTTCCAACAGATATATGGAAGCTTGTAACTGGGTCAGATGAAAGATCTGTCTAATCTGCTGTGCTATAGAGACAGTGTCAACAATGCACGCTTAGAGGAGCTAAGAATGGGGCTAGTATAGAGAAATTCTTTTGTCTGGCTGTCCACCAAGCTTTAGTAGTCAGTAATTTAGCAGCAATATCTGAGTTGTCCTCAGAGCTGACAGTGGATCTATTCTGCATGGATTTCTTTAGCTCTCTTTAAAAAAAAACATTTAGCATCCTCTAGCAACAGTGTTCACAGGACGACTGTTATGTGAGCAGAATTCTTCTTTTTTTTGTTTTGAAGTTTGCTATTTTAGAATTTCAATGGTTGCCTCCCGTGGACTGTAACTTTTGTTACAGTAAAGTTGAAAATGACCATTTAGAAAGTCATTGCCTTCCAATGTAGGTATTGGTAAATTCCGCATAATGATTAATGCTAAATTAAAAAAAAAGAAAAAGTTATGTATTTCTGGTAACTTGTTTTTTTTAGGCTCGACTGTACATTGCAGAATCTCTTGGGGAGAAATATGCAGAAGGATTTATTCTTGAAATGGAGGCAATGTGGATAGAAAGTGACTGTCGAACACCTTTGACATGCTTTTTATCAACGGGATCTGACCCCACTGAAAATATAGAACGTCTTGCAAAATCAAAGGTATCCTCCTAAACTGAGTTTTCTAGAGCTGATAAAGACATTTAAAACTATACTTTGAACTGGAAATGGTATTTCCACATTTTATAGATGTTTTGAATGAAGATATTTACATTCATACCAGTGTTCTCTGGAAGTTAATTTTGGACCACTAGCCAAAATGCATTTACTGAGGAAATGGAAATGTTACATTCTTGCTTTTTCCAGTTGTTTGATTCCAGTGAGCTCTCTGTCTTTATCCAGCAGACTGTGATAGTCCATTACTTAGTGAGAGTACTTAGCTATAAGAACAAAGCAATACTTGTGGTTTACATTGTGTCACATTCATTATAAGAGCTGACAGTAATGACAGTTACAGGAAGATGTAGAAATAAATCATAAATATGGTGACAAGAGAAATTAATTTGGAGACCCTACCATTCAGTCAGTTCACATGATGGAGACGTTCAACATTTCTTATAGCACAGCATCACTTTAAGACACTCTGTACTATACGTTTTATTGTTCACAATGTAGATACAAGTATAATTTTCCCAAGAAGATATTATTCACAGTAGATCTCCATAAATTTTCCTGCCTGTTAGGATGCATCTTCATTTAGAGGTGCAAGACTTTTTACATGCTAAATAAGACTTACTTACCCACAAATCTCTTTAACTTATTAATTAGAAAGTTTAGACACTTGTTCTCTTTGAAAATCAGGCCTCTCATTTTATTTTTCTGACTGTGATAAAGAGTGCTTAAATTTAGGATCTACCTCTCACTTGAGTGTATAAGGTTAGGAATGTTAAGTTGTTGATGTGATCCTTGTTCACATAAAACTGTGCAGCCAGATAGCCAGCCAACATAGAAACATAGGGATGGAGAAGGAAGGCAGTTGGGTGAGCAGAATTTCTAGGTTTATTGGAAGCAATGCATTGGAAGAACAATTTTATTCCTATTCACAAAATATTCTGTTACCTCTTCCCAAGATATGAGAGATGTTTTGACTTTGCAGAAGATTTGAAATTAGCTACAAGAATATTTATAGACTAGAAATGGGCAATTTATCTTAGTCCCTTTTGCAGTCCAGGTAAATACATTAGGTTATTGTGGCTGGATTCCTGTTTTCATGGCCTATGGTATGAATACAAATGGAGTGTCAGCTTTGTGATGGTATTTTCACTCACCTGTTTGGCTCTTCAACATTTCACATATCCTGTGAAACAGACTCCTAGATAGGTACTTACCCTTTCTCCAATAGGAGTTAGTTTCTGTAATCAATAGAGGGAAAGAGTGACTCCTTTGAAAACAGTTCAGAGCAAATGATTGAAGCTTAACTCTGGCTGGCATCCAGGAGTTGAGTATTTCTGTCCCACTGGCCACGTAAGGGGATGAGGGACACTAACCTAACAGAGTCACTTGAAGTCATCTGGTCACGGAGAGTCACTCTTTGAAGGAGTGGAACAAAATGCTTTCTCATTCCGTGAGATCTTAAGCAAGACCTTAGGCTGTCTGGGGAAGTAGGTAGAAGGTGCTCTGTAATTGTGGCTGTTAAAAGACAGCAGTTTTTTGCTGTCATTCTGAAAGTATATTACAGTGGGCAATTGTAATATTTTTTCATACTTTAAGGAAACAGGTATAGCATGATAGAAAGTGAGATTGCAAAAGAGCTAAAGGGATTGCTTTGTTTATTCACACATGGTTTATGAACAAGGCAAAGTCAGCTAGGCTGTCATAACCTGAAGTTCAACTGTAAATGTAAAATTAACTGTAAAGTTTAACTGTAAAGTTCTTGTCCAATCTCTTGAATTAAGATCTTACCACACAGCATATAGAAGCCTTTCAACTTTACAAAAGCCATTCAGATTCTGCAAATCAAACTACAAAAACAGATCTTTTTTTTAAGTAGAAATATATATTAACACTGTGGTACTGGAGGAGTACTTAAGCATTCAAGGCTAGGTTGGACGGGGCTCTGAGCAACCTGGTCTAGTTGAAGATGTCCCTGCTTATTGCAGAGGGGTTGGGCTAGATGACCTCTGCAGGTCCCTTCCAACCCAAAGCATTCGATGATTCTATGATTCAGTAGTTCTCTAGCTTTTGAAAAATGTATCTAGAAATCATTTACAGTTTTCCAAAACATTTGCAAGAGGGCTTTGTGTTTATTTTGCTAGCTTGTCAAAAATTGTATTTAGTTCCTGTCTTTCTCTGGGCTTTCTCTGCTTTTTTCCAGAATAAACCTTTGACTTAACAGAGGTTAGCGGTGCCAAGGGTCTGATCTTGGTATATATGTGATTCTATACCTCTAAAGTATCCTATTTATTTATTTATTTATTTATTCCTTTTTAATGATAGAAAATTTCCAAAAGATGTACTGGGCCTATTTTCTGTGATTTCTCTTCTACAGGCATTATTTGTAGTCTTACAATGGATTGTCACTACTGATGGTACCTCTAAGTATGATATTAACAATATAAATCAATTATCTGCAGTTGGAAATGTTTGAATTTGTGACCAGAATGAATTTTTCAGTCTAAAATTTAGCTGTTCAGGTGGCCTTCTCCCAAAGAAATGGAAGCAGTATCTCTGACTAGTGAGCTATATAGCCTTGTTTATAAACCAAGCAAGTTCTGCTTTAAAACTAGTTGATTTTCTGCCCCCTTTGCTTGCACTTGAAGACGGAATGAAAATTTAACTTTCTGAATTAAAATGAAGTTCATTACACTTAGCACTTTGATTTCATTTAAACTGGGTATTTTTATTATTGTAGAGAGAGTTTCTTCTTTCAGGGAATTATCCACAGAACCTTCAACAGAACTGTCAGGGCCACTGTAGAGGGTAAAATGATAGTATTTTCATCTGGATAGCGATGTATTAAGGTGACACAGATATACTGGTATGACTCACTATTGAGAGAAGAATTCTATACGCAGATGTTTTGATAGGGTTCTTTCGGAAGGAGTAAAATGAGGACAATCCATAGTGAAAAAGATTTTTTCCATGTCTTGATGTTTCTATGACCTTTAATGATTGTACATTTGGCAGGTAGCATTGCTGAGAAGAGTAAATTGTGAGCAGATGTTTTGTTAGGGAATAATGCACCAGCTGAATATTTATGCACTCTGCAGGGGTAGTCACAGTCTTTGACTTATGGGAATGCTAGCTGTACTGAGATACATCTTAGAAAATGTAAAGTTTTTGCTCCTCCAACACACAGCCAACTTCACAGGCTATTTAGCTTTGCTTCTTTTACCTGAAATTTCAGGTTTTACTGACCTGAGAGCAGGATTTAGCTGCTTTCTTATCTTTGGCATTTTCTTCTCCTTAAAGATCTTGCCAGGATGTGGACGATCATATACAGCAGCTGTATTTATACTGTTCAGTAAAATCAGGTCAGGGCCTGTTCTCTGACCCTGAGGCCAAATGACCCAGCACAGCTTGTGTCCATATGCTTAACCTTTTTCTCCTGCAAAAGTAGGGCAGCCTCATCCACGCTGTTTAGGACTGGATGACTTCCTTCTTTCTTGTTTCACAGTAAGCGAGTCCCAGTAGCAGGAAAACTTAAGATTAACCTTTGTATATCTCAGTCAGCTGAAGACAGGCCCAGACTGATAAGTCTTTGTGCAACTCATTGCTCATAGCGTGAGGGATACTCAGCTGTAGGTCTTGAACGTGAAGCTGTCCATGAAACTAAGTCTTTTTCTCAACATGTATAGAGAATAATACGCTGAAGTGGGTTTGACAGTTCTGTGTTTCCCTGCTAGGAGTCAGGCAGCCAGCCTAAGCCAGGGGACTACTTAAAAAGAACGAGGGTAGTAAGAAAAATAAGTAAGAGGGGCTCTGCCTGTACATTATTGACAGACTTGTATGGTCCTGATCACAACCCAGCCAGCTCGTCTTTTTCAGATCTCCTTGTGAGAGCTTGTATCATCTTATGTTTTTCTGAACAACTGGCTTCTCCCTTGGCCTCTGGAGGAAAGACTTCATAAATTTCCAGAATTCTTGTATTTGCATTTATGAGCTTTGTCTCTTCTGAATCCAGAAAACTAACAGCTAGAAAACTAGCTAGAGCTAGCAGATCACAAAACTAGAGTCCTCTGAATGAGCATCCACAGCTACCAATTAACAATACAGTACGTTTGCTAAGGAGTGACTTAATGTGAACCAGTCTTTCCTGTCCTGCCTGCTTCCTTGACAGTTCTCTATAGATAAAATAAATATGTTCAAACAGCAAAAAGACACCAAAATTGTTGGCTTTACTTGATGCATTAATTATGATGTGAAGCCTTAATATCTGTCCATCTCCAGATAGTCCACATCATAGGAAAAAGAATAGGCAGCTATGTTGCTGCGTGTATGTCCTGCTTTATTTGCGAAAGTGAAGAAAAGGAAGGGAAGATGTTTCAGTAGTCTTATCCAATTGACTTTGTCAGACTTGCAAAAAAAATTATGTTGGGTGGGTGTAGTTTTCTTTCAGAAGATGCAAGATATGAGCAACCTGGAGGGTTTTGCTTTTTTGTTTACTCTGTTTTAATATAATCAGTCTGCATTGATATTAGTGGTTTTCTTTGTGGCACAATGTTACTACACATGGACCTATAGAAGCAATACATCATGTGTATAATCATTCTAAAGAAGTATATATAAAGAAACTTTCTTTTTTCCTTCCAGAACGTTCCCTGTCATGCCATTTCAATGGGTCAGGGTCAGGAAGTCCATGCAAGGCGCCTGTTAAATCAGTGCATGCAAGATGGAGGATGGCTTCTTCTACAGAACTGCCACCTTGGCTTGGGATTTCTTAGTGAATTAATGGACACCATCGCAACAACAGAATCTGTGAGTGAAGGTTTCAGGACCTGGATCACTACAGAGGCTCACCCAGAGTTTCCTATTAATCTTTTGCAGTCCTCTATCAAATTTACTAATGAGCCCCCTCAAGGTAGGAAACCATGTTTGGTTTGAGTTTTGGGGCCTGCTTTTTCTAACACCCCCCTCCCCCCCTGCCATGTTCTGTTGCAGTGTTTTAGTTTTTATTCTCTGTCGTTTCATTAGCTAAATACAGCACTATGTAAGTCAGTCTTGCAATGTGTGAGGTGTGACTCTTTTGGGGAGAAGATGGATATTGTTTGGTTTTGTAACAGAAATTGATAGTGATTTTGTTTGTGTAGAACCTGTGGAGAATGCTAGGTCAGTGGTCCTTTCTTAAGCTCAGTACACTCCAGCACTCTTTTCTTTCTGTCCTGTTGACCCCAACCAAGGATGCAAAGGGGGACCGATCCTTTACTCTGCTGGGTAAGGAAAAGGAAGGACTCTGCTGAACACCCGATCTCAGCCTCCCAAGCTGCAGTATGTAGCTGTGGCTGTTGCTTCGTGTTATGTCATCTGGCCCTGCTGACAGGAGACTGACCCCAGGATATTTTGTAATTGTCCTTCAAGTATTTGTGAGCTGCCGCTAAGCCTCTGTCACAGGCAAGACAGTTAATAACAACCCATAGTGGATCTAAATACTGGAGTTTACTGAAGAAGTGATGAGATTAGGGCTTTTATGCTACTTGCTTATTTTACACAGTCTCTCATACTCCCCACCTTCTGTGTTGCATTCATTTCATCTTGACTTACCTTCCCATTGGAGAGACTGCTGCTGGTCCAGGAAGTCTGGGCAAAAAGTCGTGTTGGTTTCATGCTGTGCAGCTACTTGCAGCTACCACTCATGGACATTACTGGCCTAGGTCCTTGGGCATCCCCTGGCATTTGCTTCCATGCATCTCCCCTACCTCCAGGATCTTTCCCCACTGCCAGCATGTTTGCTCAAGCTAGGATGTTCATCTTGTGCTTTCTGGGCCTCTAAGCCCCTGGTTTTCCTAACCTAAGTGGTCTATGTGCAGAAGTACAACGTGTGATCAGCATCCTAACTGGCAGTTCTGACTAATGTTTCTGTATTTATTGCAGGATTCAGTTGGTTTCACTTTTTGCAGCCTGTACCATTCTCAGCAAGGAAGTAGCAGGCTTGTCCCTGAGAATTCAAAATTTCAGTTTTGGACAGCCACCATCCCTCATATATGCATGCAATTATCTGCTGCCTTTCAGCATTCACAATTTAAGCTGGATTTTGCATACCACAGCCTCCTCTTCAACAGACTAAACAAACTCAGTCTTCTTGTCCTATCTTTGCAGGTCATGCACTCTCAGTATCTGACCACAATTATTGCCCCATCCAGTTTCTCCATGCCTCCCTTGTGTGCCAAATGTGGACAATATATCTGAGGGGAATTCTGATTAGTGCTAAGTGGAAAGCGGTAAGAGCTTCCTTCAATCTTCTGGCTGTGCTTCTTCTGAGGTAGCACACTATCTAGATTGCCTTACTTGCAAGAAGAGAGCAGTTTTGGCTTATAGGCAACATGACATCTGCAATAATCCTGAAGTGCTTACCAGTAGATCACAGCTAGCAGATCTCAGCTTGTACAAATGCATGAGGTTATTGTGCTGCAGGTGCAGAACTTTGGACTCCTTGTTGAACTTCATGCAGGTTTTGTTGCCCAAGTCTTCATCTCTCTCTAGATCTGTCTGGACTCATCCAGCTGGAGAGCAGTCACCAGTGACGTACCCCATGGGTCAATATTGGGGCCAGCAGAGGTTAAAATTTTCACTAATGACCTGGATGATGGGACACCCTCAGCATTTTTATAGTTGATATATAGTGGGAGGAAGGGGTTGATACACCAGAAGGTTGTGTTGTTGTTCAGTGGAAGTTTCACAGGCTGGAGAAATGGTCTGACAGGAATCTGCTAAATTTCAGCACAAGGAAATGCCAAGAACTCTCCCTGGGGAGAAAGAACCTCATGCACCCATATATGTTAGGGCTGACCAGGTGTAAAGCACCTTTGCTGAAAAGGACCTGGGGATCCTGATGGAAATCAAGTGGAACATGGGCAAGCAATACACCTGTGGAGCAAAGATTGCCTGCAACACCCTCACCTACATTAGGAAGATCATTTCCAGAAGGTGGAGGGGGTGATTCTTCTCTGCTCAGCCATAGGGAAAGCACATTTGAAGTGGTGTTTCCAGGTCTGGCCTCCCCAGTGCAAGAAAGGCATAGGCAGCATGAGTTCAGTGAGAGGCCACAAAGATGCTGAAGGGATTGGAGAACGTGACATACGAGGAGAGGGTGAGAGAGCTGTAATTGTTTAACCTTGAGGAGAGCAGGGGTATCTTATCAATGCATATAAATACGTCATGGGAGTGAGTAAAGAAGACAACAAGACTTTTCTCAGTGGTGCCAAGTGACAGAAAGAGAGGTGATTGACACAAATGGAAATCCAGGAATTTCCACTTCAGCATCAGAAAAAACTTAACCCACTGTGAAGGTGGTAAAGTACCAGAACAGCTTCTTCAGTGAGTTTGTAGACTCCATCCTCAAAACCCACGTGGACAAGGCGCTGAGCATCCGGCTCTAGTTGGCCTGGCTTTGTGAAGGGGTATTGTGCAAGGTGACCTCCAGAGGTCCTTTCCACCCTCAGCTGTTTGGTGTTATTCTGAGTGATGTGAAAACACACAGCTTTTCTAAGTAGTCTCTAGCTTGTTGCTCTCCTGCTGTTTAGTGTCTCTGTCTTACCCAAACTGTGCTGCTACCTGCAGACGTCCTTTATATGTTCATAGAAGCAACTTACTACTCAGACTTATATCTACTCATTACATATAATGAGGAAAGGTTACTTTGTGTTTTGGACTACGGCAGAAAGAAATCCTCAAGCCTGACACTTATTTTGTCTTTTAACTCCCACATCTTTAATCAACTGTATAATGCATTAACTTGCCACTGATTTCAGTTACTGAAGTCAGTAGGAGCTGAGAATTTTTATCCAAGGTCGTATTTAATGCCTCAGTCATTTAAACCTCTTATTTCAGTATTCATCTTCCTTTGAACATTAGTAAAATGTCTAAAATATGTCTGATCTTGTGAAAGACATCCTGTTTCAGTGTATATACACCACTCTTAAGAGCAATGTCAGTCTGCTATTAAAAATTTCTTACTTCTTTCTCTTCTCCTCCCCCGTTTTTAATTCATTTCTCAGTTCTCAGCATCTTTTTGTTGTACCGTGACCTCTCCTTATCATTCAAATGATAACACCTTATAGCTCCAAGAGGGTATTTTATAAGTCATGTTATAGATGATTTACAACTTGCATTTAGTAATAGAAATATGACTGGTGTAACAATTTAAGTCAGGATGAAATATAAACAGTTTTAGTTTTCTGATACTGTCCTGCCACATTGGTAGCACAATGTGGTAAGGCACTTTTGATGATTACTTTGTCTTGATTTTGGAATTCTCTTCTGATACCCTTATACTATTTTGAAAAGCTGTTTGTTTGAATATTATTTTACAGGATTTTTGTGAAGTAGGAAAGAAGCAGGAGGGTGTGTCTTCTATTGTGTCATAGAAAGTATGATGACTTGGACAATCTATTCACAGCACTTGAAATCTGTCTTTTTAAACTTGTCTTAAGCTGATTAATTGGAAGACATCATAACAGGGACTTGGTCTCGGTAACTCATGCTCGATGTTTTCTGCCAAAGGCAGATCATGCTTCAGTAGTGCTGCCTGAAAGCATATGGGAGTAGTGGGGTTTACGTATTCCGGAAGCTGAGATTATATCAGTATTGATGTACACATCACCTACATTACTCTAAACTAGGGTGGATGCAGCAAAGTGAATGTACCTACCTATAATCGCATGTTCACAAAGCTGTCCTAGGAAAGACGTTAGGTCATCTGGTTACTGTGGTGCAACTTGGTTCCAGCTTCAGCTTTACTTAGAGTAGAACAGAATAATTTGTGTTGGAAGGGACCTTTAAAGATCATCTGGTCCAACCACCCTGCAATGAGCAGGGATATCTTGAACTAGATCATGTTGCTCAGAGCCCCATTCAACCGACCTTGAACGTTTCCAGGGATGGGGCATCTGCCACTTCTCTGGGCAACCTGTTCCCATGTTTCACCACCCTCACTGTAAAATGTTTCTTCCTCATATCTAGTCTGAATCTACCTTTTTTAGTTTAAAACCATTACCCCTTGTCCTATCACAACATGCTGTGCTAAAGTGTTTCTCCCCATCTTTCTTAAAGCCCCCTTTAAGTACTGGAAGGCTGCAATAAGTTCTCCCCAGAGCCTTTTCTTCTCCACGCTGAACAGCCCTGACTCTCTCTGCCTTTCCTCATAGGAGAGGTGCTCCAACCCTCTGAAGAGATTGTGGCCCTCCTCTGGACGTGTTCCAACAGGTCCATGTCTGTCCTGAGCTGACGGCTCCAGAGCTGGATGCAGGACTCCAGGTGGGGTCTCACCAGAGCAGAGTAGAGGGTCAGAATCACCTCCCTCGACCTGCTGGCCACAGTTCTTTTGATGCAGCCCAGACTACGGTTGGCCTTCTGGGCTGCGAGCGCACATTGTTGGCTCATGTCCAGCTTTTCATCCACCAGTACCCCCAAGTCCTTCTCAGCAGGGCTGCTCTCAATCCCTTCATCCCCCAGTCTTTATTGATAGCAGGGTTTGCCCCGATCGAGATGCAGGACGCTGCACTTGGCCTTGTTGAACCTCATGAAGTTCACATGGGCCCACTTCTCCAGCTTGTCTAGGTCCCTCTGGGTGGCATCCCATCTCTTAGGGGTGTTGACGGAACCACTCAGCTTGTTGTCATCTGCAGACTTGCTGAGGGTGCACTCAGTGTCACTAGGTCATTGATGAAAATGTTAAACAGCACCGGTCCCAGTACGGACCCCTGAGGGACACCACTCGTCACCAGCATCCATTTGGACATCGAGCCATTGACCACTACCCTCTGGATATGGCCTTCCAACCAACTCCTTAGCCATTGAACAGTCCACGCATTAAATCCATATTTCTCCAATTTAGAGAGAAGGATGTCGTGGGGGACTGTGTCAAAGGCCTTACAAAAGTACAAGTAGACGATACCTGTAGCTCTTCCTTTGTCCACTGATCTGGTCATTCCATCATAGAAAGCCACTACGTTAGTCAGGCAGGACTTGCCCTTGATGAAGCCATGCTGGCTGTCTCAAATCACCTCCCTGTCCTTCTTGTGCCTTAGCATAGCTTCTAGGAGGGTCTGTTCCATGATCTTCCCAGGCACAGAGGTGAGGCTGACAGGTCAGTAGTTCCCAGCGTCCTCTTTTCTACTCCTTTTAAGAATGGGCACAATGTTTCCCTTCTTCCAGTCACCAGGGACTTCACCTGACTGCCATGACTTTTCAAATATCATGGAGAGTGTCTTGGCAATGGCATCAGTCAGTTCCCTCAGGAACATGTATCTCATCAGGTCTCACAGACTTATGTATGTTCACGTTCCTCAGGTGGTCACGAACCTGATCTTCTCTTACAGTGGGAGAGACTTTGCTCCCCCAGGGCCAGTCTTGCAGTCCATCCACTCAAGAGGTGTGGCAAGAGAGGCTGACAGTGAAGACTGAGGCAAAAATGTTGTTGATTACCTCAGCCTTCTCCTTGTCCGTTGTTACCAATTTGCCAGTCTTACTCCTCAGGGGGCTTATGCTTTCTTTGACCTCCATTTTATATTTGACGTCCCTGTAGAAGCCCTTCTGATTATTCTTAGCATCCCTTGCCAAGTTCATCTCCAGCTGTGCCTTGGCCTTCCTGGCACCATCCCTACAAAACCGGGCAGCATCCCTATATGCTTCCCAGGATACCTGTCCCTGCTTCCACTGTCATTGCAGTTCCCTCTTGCCCTTTAGTTTGACCAGCAGGTCTTGACTCAGCCATGCTGGTCGCTTTTCTTCCTTTCCTGATTTCTTACACCTGGGGACTGAGCGCTCTTACATTCTATGGAAAGCATCCTTAAAGATCTGCCAGCTCTGTACTACTCCTTGTCTCCGAGGGCAGTTTCCCAGGGGGTCCTATTGACTAACTCCTTGAAGAGCTGGACACTTGCTTTCGTAAAATTCAGGGTCCTGACTTTGCTCTTCACATGACCCTTATTCCTCAGGACTGCAAACTCCACCAGTGCGTGATCACTGCAGCCCAGGCTGCCTCCAATCATGGTGTCACTGGTTAGCTCACTTGCATTGATGACCAGCAGGTCCAGTATCACATCCCCTCTGGTAGGGGTGTCTATTACCTGGCTTAGGAAGTTATCCTCAGTACACTCCAGGAGTCTCCTGGGTTGCCTACAGCTCGCCATGCTACTTTTCCAGCAGATATCGGGGTGGTAGAAGTCTCCCAGCAGGGTAAGAGTCTGCAAGTGCGATGCTTCCTGTAGCTGGAGGAAGAAGGCTGTGTTAATAAGCTCCCTTTGATCAGGCGGCCTGTAGTAGACACCAACCACAAGGTTCACTTTGTTGGTCTCTGATTCTTACTCATAAGTTTTCAACCTGCTCATGGCTATTCTTCAGACAGCTCTTCACACTCTATCCATTTCTTGATGTAGAGGGCAATGTGTCTACCCCTCCTTCCTTGCCTGTCCCTTCTGAACACTGATAGCCGCACTCCAGTCATGGGATTTGTCCCACCACGTTTTAGTAAGGGCAACTAAGTCGTAGCTTTCTAGCAGCATGGTGGCTGCCAGCTCTTCCTGTTTGTTGCCCGTGCTGCGTGCATTGGTGTAGAGGCACTTCAGCTGGGCTGTTGGCCTCATTACCTTCTTAGAGGAACACCCCTTGATTCCTGTGAGGTATTTTGCTGGTGTTTCTCTATTGGCCAGATGTCCTGGGTTTGGCTGGGATAGGGTTAATTTTCACAAGTAGTTGGGTGGGTTGACCCAAACGAGCCAATGAAAAGGGCTGTTTGATACCATGTGATGTCATGCTCCATATTTAAGTGGGGGAGCTGGTCAGAGGAGGGTTTTTTGCTACTTGGGAGTGAGCTGAGCATTGAGCAGTGAGAAAATTGCACTCTGTATATTATTTTTATTAGTATTATTGTAGTTATTTTCTTCTCCCTTTGCTGTTCTGTTACACTGTCTTTATCCCAGCCCATGAGTTCTGCCTTTTTCTTCCGATTCTCCTCACCATCCCACCGGGGAGGAGGAGTGATAGAGCGACCGCGTGGTTCTTTGTTACCAGCTGGGGCTAAACTGCAACACCCTATTACCTCAGGAGTCCTTGACTCATCTCCATAAAACTTCAAGTGTGCTGCACTGTAGCCAGCACATCTTGGAGCAACAGGCTGAGGGCTCTCGCTAGTACCCTGTCCCCTCTAACCTTGGTGTGTCGTCCCATAGCTTGTCACTGGCAAGCCTGACATTATCCCCCTCCCCCTTCAAGTCTAGCTTAAAGCTCTGTCATCTGCCTAAAGCTGTTCCTGGGATCTGAAATGTCAGTGGTCAAGCAAACCTCCACAAATATTAGTATTTCTGCTATGAATTTAGGTTCTCATCTCATCAGCTTGGTACCTGTATGCCATTTTGAGAAGCTGCATACAGAATTTGAGACTATTATAGGAATGAAATATAAACAAAATCATCTTTGGTAGAACTAAAGTCTCATTTTATATGTAAATATTGAAACACAAACTCTTGGATATTCAGTGCTATATTTATATGATGGTAGGTGTCTTTTTGATTGCCATATAGTTGCTGAATAGTTATGTTTCTATTGTAGTTGTTATTGGTAACATTCAGAATATGATTACTTAAGTGTAATTCCTTCCAGACTCTTGACCTTAATTTAGTATGTCACCTACCTGAAACAAAATGTAACTGAAGTTTGCCTGCTGTGACCAGCTGAACAGATAATTGATTCAAAGAGATTATTTGAAGCTATAAATAAGATTATACTGTAAAATGGAAAAGAGAATTCTGCTTAACGGAAAATGGAGTTATGGGTTCCATACATGTTTTTGCTCATATATTACATTTTTGTACTTATTTTCTAGGTGTGAAAGCTGGCTTAAAACGAACATACTCAGCTGTTACTCAGGATCACCTAGAAGTGAGCAACATGCCACAGTGGAAACCATTGCTATATGCTGTAGCATTTCTTCACACGACTGTTCAGGTTTAAAAATGTGTTTCTTCTCTTGTGTCGCAAAACCATGTTTCATTTATTAATGCACTGTGTTATTAAATGAACAACATATTTAAATGGAAATCCCATGCTGGAAAATTAATACAAATAAAATAGAAAACAACATGCCTCTATTACTGCAGCTGTCTTAGACCTGCTCATGTTGATCTTGTACCTCCAACAGGGATGGTATTTCAAAGTAAAAAAGGACAGTCAACCAATGATCAATTAGTGTACTCTTCCATTACAGTCTTTGAGCATGGCTGTGTGATCTGTCTTTCAGCTAACTTTTTTTTACTAATATTTTAAATCATAAAAGCACATTAAAGAAATTTACAGCTTGGGTCTGAAAACCATAGTCTTAAAACTGCTGCTTTCACAATGAGAAGGGCTAAGAGGGTGAATATAAATCCTTCCTGCATTGAAACCTGTAGGAGGAAATGAAGGTGGAGGATGATTTTAAGTCTTGCCTTTCAGGAGTTCTATTAAAGAAAGTGCTTTATGGATTAACCACAACTTTTCATCATTCTATTGATAGATATTGCAGTATCCTTAGTTTATATTTGGTGCCTAGTTAATTTAACTCTGTGGCATCCATGTATTGATACATTGTGGTCCAATGGAAGCCTGTGGTATGCTTGTCTTTGGCCCATTGCTTTTTTCCTGGTGGAAATTAAGAATATTTAAATACCACATATTGCCCTAACAACTGCGTACTGCCAGCTGCATCTGTGAATGCTTCAGTCAGAAGCAGCTTTTGCTACTTGCATCTGCACCATGCAGAGACATCAGTGGTACTAATATACCTAGTCCGTAGGAGGACCAGAGACAGTGATGGTGAGTTTGGACATCCTGTCCTAAAACAGTAGCTTCATTTTTGAAATTCAAAAACTATAGTTCTAGAGTCACGGATTCACTGCACTTAATAAAGAGGACTTTGTAAAAATGATAATATTCCTGTTCTTTGTTCATATCTCTCTGATGATGATAAATGAAGAAATATTTAACTACTAGATTATTAATCAAACATTTGGCCTTGTACATGTTAAGAGAAGAATTATTTTTTTAAAATTGGTGAAATTCAAGCCCAGCTGGACTACTGCGATCTTAGCATATTTCATGTATTCTTCTGCACTTAATGTTTTCTTCACAATTGCTATCAATCAACCTTTTACCTTTACCTCTGTCTATTTTACAGGAAAGACGAAAGTTTGGTCCATTGGGCTGGAATATTCCTTATGAATTTAATCAGGCAGACTTCACAGCCAGTGTGCAATTTGTTCAGAATCATTTGGATGATATGGACATTAAACGTGGAGTGAACTGGAACTGCATTCGCTATATGCTTGGAGAAGTACAGTATGGTGGCCGTGTAACTGATGACCTTGACAAAGCACTGCTGAATACATATGCAAGAGTGTGGTTTGGAGAGCATATGTTTAGTGAGAATTTTTGTTTCTACAAAGGTTATGTTATTCCAAAAGGGAAAACAGTTGAAGACTATCTCCAGTACATAGAGCAATTGCCAGTGATTGATACACCAGAGGTAAAATATTTCAAAGTATTAAAGGGAGATTTTGTCAGATAAATAATTTAACGAGGTGTGTTTTCCAGAGCCATGAATGTATAAGTCAAGATTAGCAGGCAGACCATTATAGTGTGTATCTTGCGTAGATGTGCTGACCAGGAGGAGGTAGATGAGGTATTCTTCAAACAATTGGAGGAAGTCTCACATTCACAGGCCCTGGTCCTTGTGGAGGACATTAACAACCCTGATTATCTGCTGAAAGGGTGATACAGTGGAGTTCAAGCAGTCTAGGAGATTTCTTGAGTGCATTAATTACAACTTCCTGGCACAGGTAACTGAGGAGCCAACAAGGAAAGGTGCTTAGCTGGATCTGGTACTTATAAGTGAGGAAGAACTGGTCAGGGATGTGAAATGTGGAGGCAGCCTTGACTACAGTGACTGATGGTGGAGTTCAGGATCCTAAGAGGAGGGAGAACGGCAAAACGCAGGACCACAGCTTTGGATTTCAGGAGAGCAGACTTCAGCTTCTACAGAGGTTTCTTCCAGGCTTGCAAGAATCCCATGGGATGTGGCTCTGGAGAGAAGAGAGGTGCAGGAGAACTGGTTTATAATCGGGGATCACCTCCTGCAAGATCAAGAAATATCCATCATAACAAGTAGGAAATCAAAGGCAACAGGATGCCTAAATGGATGAACAAGAAGCTCCTAACTGAATTCAGACATAAAAAGGAATGTACAAGAGGTGCAAGCAGGGGCAGTTGACACAGCAAGAGTGTAGAGCTACTGTCCAGTCTTGCAGGGGTAGGATTAGGAAAGCCAAGGCCAAAGTGGAGTTGAATCTGTCAAGGAATGTGAAGGGCAACAAACAAGGATTTTACAAGTACGTAAACATCAAAAAGATGACTAGGGAAAATGTAGGTCCATTGCTGAATGCAACAGGAGAAGATAGCAAATATCACTCCAGTCTTCGAGAAGGGAAGAAGAAAGATCTGGGGAACTACAGGCTGGTCAGTCTCACCTCAGTCCCTGCTGGAGAAAAATCCTCTTGCAAAGCATTTCCAAACATATGAAGGACAAACAGGTGATTGAGAGTAGTCAGCATGCATTTGTGAAGGAGAAATCATGCTTAACCAAGCTGTCAGCCTTCTACAATGACATGACCAACTTGATGGATGAGAGGAGAGCAGTGCATTTTTTTTACCTCAACTTTAGTGAGGTCTTTTGACACTACCTCCCGTAACATCTTCATAGACAAGCTGACAAAGTATGGGTTAGATAAGTATGCTGTGAGCTCATTTGAAAACTGGCTAAATAACCAGTCCCAGAGGGTTGTGGTGAGAAGCACAAAATCCAGTTGGAGACAGGTACTAGTGCTGTATGCCAGGGGTCAATACTGGGGCCAATGTGGTTTAACATCCTTGTTAGTGACCTGGATGATGGGGCAGAGTGCACCTTCAACAAGTTCACAGGAGATACAAAACCGGAAGGAGTGGCTGATAGACCAGATGGTTGTGCTGCTATCCAGAGAGATCTAGGCAGGCCAAAGAACTGGGCAGAGGGGAGTCCCATGAAGTTCGACAAAGGGAAATGCAAATTCCTGCATTGGTTGTCCTGGTGGACAGCTAGCTGACCATGAACCAGCGATGCACCCTCATGGCAAAGAGGCCAACAGCATCCTAGGCTGCAGTAGGAAGAGAGAGGTGACCCAGCAGGTTGAGGGAGGTGATCCTTCCTCTCTTCTGAGCACTGTTGAGACCATATTCGAAGTACTGTGTCTAGTTCTGGGGTCCCCAGTACAAGAAAGGTACAGGTTTACTGGATTGAGTCCAGAGCAGGGCCATGAAGATGATTAAGGGACTGGAGCATCTGTCATATCAGGAAAGGCTGAGAGAGTTGGGCCTCTGTTGGGAGGGTGTGAAGATGGAGTCAGAGTCTTTTTGATGGTACCCAATAAAAGGACAAGAAACAATGGGCATAAAGTAAATTACAGGAAATTCCATCTGACAAGAAGAAAACACTTTTTTACAGTGAAGATGCTCAAGCACTCTAAAAGGTTGCCCAGAGAGGTTGTGAAGTCTCGATCTTTGTAGACATTAAAATCGCAACTGGACCCTGTGCTGGAGAGCCTGCTTTAGCTGATCCTGCTTGAGCAAATGGTTTGGATTAGATGACCCTCAAAGGTCTATTCCAGACTAAACTATTTTGTGATTCTGTATGGGGATGAGCAGACAACTGGAGGCTTGCCAATGTGATGCCCATCTACAAGAAGGGCCAGAAGGAGGATCAGGGGAACTACAGGCCTGTCAGCCTGACCTCAGTGCTGGGGAAGATTATGGAGTGGTCCATCTTGAGTGCGCTCACCAGGCATGTGAAGGACAACCAGGGGATCAGGCCCAGGCAGCATGGGTTCATGAAAGGCAGGTCCTGCTTGACCAACCTGATCTCCTGCTATGACCAAGTGACTTGCCTGGTGGATGAGGAAAAGGCTGTGGATGTTATCTACCTGGACTTTAGTAAGGCCTTTGACACTGTTCCCCACAGCATCCTCCTGGAGAAACTAGCTGCCCATGGTTTGAATGGGTGTACACTTTGCTGGATAAAGAACTGGCTGGATGGCCGAGCCCAGAGAGTGGTGGTGAATGGAGTTAAATCCAGCTGGCGGCCAGTCACAAATGGTGTTCCCCAGGGCTCAGTTTTGGGTCTGGTCTTGTTTAACATCTTTATCAATGATCTAGATGAGGGAATTGAGTGCTCCCTCAGTAAGTTTGCAGATGACACCAAGCTGGGTGGGAGTGTCGATCTGCTGGAGTGTAGGAAGTCTCTGCAGAGGGATCTTGACAGGCTGGATTGATGTGCCGAGGCTGGTGAAGGGTCTGGAGAGCAAGTCAGCAGAGGGAACTGGCGTTGTTTAGTCTGGAGGAGAGGAGGCTGAGGGGAGACCTTATCTCTCTCTACAACTACCTGAGAGGAAGTTGTAGTGAAGTGGGTGTTGGTGTCTTCTCCCAAGTCACTAGAGATAGGATGAGACGCAATGGCCTCAAGTTGCATCAGGGAGGTTTAGATTGGATATTAGGAAAAATTTCTTTACTGAAAGAGAGGTCAGACATTGTAACAGGCTGTCCAAGGAAGTGGTGGAGTCACCATCCCTGGAGGTGTTCAAACATGTGTAGATGTGGCACATCAGGACATGGTTTAGTAGGGATGGTTGTGTTTGGTTGATGGTTGGACTTGATGATCTTAGAGGTCTTTTCCAACCTTAATGATTCTATGAGCAGACGTGAACTCAGAGATAATGAAAATATAAAAGCCATATGGTCTCATTTTACAAGTTATAATTGGGAGATTATTCCATTTTTACAACAGGAAGATCTGGATGTTGCCATGAATTGGTGGGGTAGGATGCAGGGTAGCTCCTGGTTGCAACCACTTTTACAGGACGCAGTGTGTGTGTGTATACTACAGTGTCACATTAATTGGAGGACCGCAACTTTCTGCTCCCTCCAGTACAGACCCATGTGATGAAGTTAGTTTAAACTGAAACAGAAGTGGATGCTCTGGATTTCTGTCTCATTGCTATTAAATTGATAAATGCCATTGAAGGTAGGTTCTATTAAAATTAAATAGACAGGACTGAACAGAAAAAAATGGTTTTCTGTTACTGATAATGTGCTGGCTAAGAGGGCAAGAAGATTCCAAGGTCAGAAAATAAACTTTAAAAGTTTAGAATCTTTAAAGGTAGTAAAAGCAGAATGCAGGAGTATTTGTGCTGGCAACGATCCACCTTTTCCAAGTCAGGGTAAATGCAGCCATGACGATGCACCAGTGGGATCCATCTGAGCCCATGAAGTGGTTCCTATCCATGTATGAACCTTGACTCTATCAGATTCAGGTGCTACTTTCACGGATCTGCTTTGCTAAGCACTTAGGAACCTACCTCACAATGCTTCAATGGATTTTTAAAGTATTTTGATGCCTGTGAAAAATCTGTATGTATGGCTTGATGTAGATGTTTTACTTTTGACTTTTATGTAAATAGGATCAAATGCAGGAATACAAACATCTTTTTCTCTTCCACATTTTCACTGGTTAGGAAGAAAGCTGCGGCTTCTGTCATTGCAAAATCTGTCAAAATTGCTCATGGAAGCCTTTAACCTTTTAAGCTCCTGGTTGTCTTTGTTCCACAAAGGCTATTGTGCTAGTCAAAACAGTGTATCTTTGTTTCCTCCCCTTTCCATTTTTGGTTGAGAAAGAAAGACTGAATAAGTCTGATTGCCATATCCTTGCTCTTTTGATGAAATTTCAACCTCTGATCAGAATAAACACTGACTTCTGAAGAGGGCTATTGACTCGGCAATCCCTTTCAAAATTACTTTGATTTCAGAGGGGTATAGCGCTTTAGCAATTGGTTTTGAGGATTTAGCAGGCTAAAAAAACCTGAAAGACAGAATCTAACATCCCCTTTTTAATCAAAATTCCCAGAGATTTTGGATCAAAAAGAATGAGAAATTTGGCTGCTTGATTAATCTACAGGACATCCAGGACACTAGTCCACCCATTACTTTACTACTCTGGTTTCTTTGTTTGTATTCCTTCATACATCACTTGCATGCAAACATAGGACCAGCGTTGTCTCCCATGTAACGTCCCTGTCTTTGGCAATATTACACCAATTATGAAGTTAGCCCTTGGACTAGCACTACAATTTACATTCATAACAGCAGATATTTTTAATGTTTCTAACTTGGGCCACAAAATCTGCTAGAGCAAAAACAAACCAACCCTTATTGTGCAAGAGCAAAAAGCAGAAAAGATTGTCTCTTCACCTGTGTATTTCATTCCATGATAACTGAAGTGCATTGATATTTTCACTTTTTACAGCTCTAAATATTCAGGTTGAGTAAACTGCTATGAGTAAAACATGCTAAATCCTACTTGGAACCTAATTCCATGCTAGTTATTGTCACACCTTCACTCACACATGGTATTAGGTCTGTACTGTGTTCTTTGTGCCGTGGTAAGGATCAGATCCACAGCTGGTGTAAATCAGTGCAGTTTTGCTGGCTTTGACACAGATGCAGCCACTTATATCCGTTGTCTCTGAGTTTCTAGATTTTCAAACATAACAGTATCGCATATGGCCCTTTTTATTCTGTCCTCAGAGTATGTAAATATTGGTTACCAGAAGTGTCTTCTTGTAACATATCAATTCTAATGTAAAATCTGAAAACATGAAAAATGAGAAGTGGAATATTGCTTGGCTTTGGTGCTCAGTTTGAGGGCAAGCCTTCCTCATTACTGGATCAGTGGTTCAAAGTTTGTAAGAGATAGTTAACAGCTATAATTAAATGAGGGCTTGTGAAATAAGTCACAATACAATTCCTCCTGGGGAAGAGTTGCAATTGTCAATCTGACAGTCATAGACTTACTGATATTTCAGCAGAAGTTTCTGAAAAAGTTATTATCGTTCAGACAAAGGGCAACTTTGCAATAATTCCATGCTAGCTGTATCTTAAATAAAATAATCCAATTTCATAAGAAGGGGAAGAAAGAAGTGGGAGACCTAAACCAAAAAATAGCTAAACCATAAAATATCCTAAATATATATCACCAGTCATAAAATCTTTATGTTCTTCGAATACGGGCAGTGTTTTATTCATTGTGCTGCATGCCTTATAAGCCAAAAAGACTGAGTAAAACAAAATGTGTTAGAAATGGTAACTGGTCTGATTATTAGAGGCATCTGCTTAAAATAGTACAACAGCAATAGATCTGTAGACACAAAGAGCTAGTGGTGAGGAGTGAGTGTCCACATACAACATGTTTCCACCAAGCTCTAGTCTGAACCAGTGGAAAGGAATCAGTTTGTACCCCCTGATAGCACTCCACAGCATGATCCAAAGCCTGCTGTGTGAAGATTATCAGCTCAGTTAAAAAAATCCCACTTATATGAATGAAAATGCTATAGTACATGCAGCCTATGTTAATGTTTTTGTGTAATTTGGGCTTGGTCCTTGGCCAGTTAAATGGGTGCACTTCCGCTGACCTATTCATAGCTATTGTTTTATAGAGCTGAGAATTTATTCTTGTTTATCCATTTTTATGGATTCTTTCATTGATATAATTTGAGAAGGAAAACTGCAAATTTTTTTCTGTTTTTCCCTTTTACTTTAAGGTATTTGGACTTCACCCTAATGCAGATATAACTTACCAGACTAACCTGGCTAATGAGACATTAAGTACAATAGTAAGCATCCAGCCCAAAGACAGCAGCACTGGAGGAGGGGAAACCCGAGAAGCAGTGGTGCAACATCTTGCTGATGAGATGCTGGAGAAGTTACCTCCAGATTATAACCCTCATGAGGTATATGCTGCTTTATAGATACAGATGTTTTATGTACGTATGTAAGTATATGTTTTATGAGTTTTACTGTGCTTCTCAAATTTACCTGGCACGTGTTTTAAAAAGCTCTTAAAATTATACGTAGTGTTTTATAACTCTGTTTTGGTTTATTATCTAAAATATTACTACATTGGAAACATTTATTTCAAATGCCATAGTCCACTGAATTAGTCACCTTAACTCAGAACAGCCATTAGAGACTTCAGAAAGTTCTTGCCCTCCTTAGTAGCTTAGAGAGGGACACTGGTGCCTCTTTCTGAAGGATCAGTGATCTTACAGTGGTTACAGCTTTCAGTTTATCTACTTCTATTATGATATCACCATTATGAATAAAGCATTTTATCACTGACCTCATGTCCCAGATTTTTTGGAGATTGAGCCACAACAGATATAATTGTTAACTTCCTCTTGCTTTTTTCATTAACAGTCTCATTAAATGGAAAAATCCAGCATAAAGCACTCTTGCATCAGTTTGTAAGTAGGATCTGGAGTCTTGCCATGTGTTTCATGAACAGTAACTGTGGAAAACCCCTCACTTCCATGACTTTCTTATTTACAATTCTGTTTTGCACTCATAGTACTTTTTTTCTCTGGTTGCAGTCCAAGCTTGTAGAGCACCCGGTATGCAGTATTGCAACTTGTTATGCTATACTTTATTTACTTGCCTGGACAGCTGTTGTGGTTTAACCCTGCAGCTGGCAACTCAGCACTGGGCAGCCGCTCGCTCACCTCCCTTCTTCCCCTCCAGTGGGACAGGGAGGAGAAATGGACAAAAGGTAAAACTCATGGGTTGAGATGAAGACAATTTATTAAGACAACAAAGTAAATACTAATGCTAATAATGATACTAATAATGATAATAATGAATATGCAAAACAAACTATATACAATACAATCTTCTCACCACCCGAAGACTGATTCACAATCAGTCCCTGAGCAGCGATCGTGGAACCCCAAACTTGTGGTTTTTGTGGATTTTGCAAAACTCATAAAAAAGACCAAACACCCAGAAAAGTTCAAACTCCTGGACAAAAGAGGATTCGAGGATTCAAGCCCACGAAATAGAGAAAGAGAGAGAGAGTCCTGCCCCCTGGCCAACCCCCATTCATGAACTGAGCGTGACATCTATGGTACGGAATATTTTCATTGTCCAGCTGGGCTGTCTGCCTGGCTGTGCTCCCTCCCAGCTCCTGCACACCTGCTGGTTAGCTGAATATGGGAGACTGGAGAAAGTCCTTGAATTCTTAGCAACAACTAAAACCATCAGTGTTATCAACATCCTTCTCATACTAAATCCAAAATACAGTAGCTACTGGGAAGAAAATGAACTCCATCCCAGCCAAAACCAGGACAACTTAGAACGTCCACTTAATGTTACAACCAATAATCCTGGGGCCCTGGCAATATTTCCTGTCTTCTGTTCTACTATTCATCTCAGATTTAGTATGTCTTGTATAAATAGCCTCTTCTGTGCTGTCATAGTTCAACTGAGAACTTCTTTTCTCATTCCCTTCTTGTCAAGCTGCTTACAATCTGCAACTTTTTTTTTATGAGGTTTCACAACAGCTTTCTTTATGTAGTGATTTTTTCATCCATCCCTACTTATGTCTCTCTTTTTTTGTCATCTGCTTATTGAGTAATTCCCAGTGATAGTATGTAAATATATATATATAGTATATAAATAATTTATTTGTAAAATTTGATTTGGAATGGACTCAGTTTTCTAGTTTTCACATTACTGTTTAATAGTAGATAAATATAAATAGCAAATGAAATATTATTATATTCTTATGACAATAACACTTAATTACTAATTTGATAAATTTAATTGCTAATTTACACTTTGGATCTACACCTATAATTTACACCTTGGATTGTTCTCAGTCCTTGTCCCTTATCCTTCCTATCAGAGTAAAGCTTTTTCATGGAACTAGTTTCCTCTAGCTTTATTCTGCTCCTTAGAAATTTTTTTTTCAATTTGCAATAGCAATAGAATACTGAATGCCTGGGTAGCATGTATAGTTTTGCCATATTTGTAATGTGTGCATTGAGCTAATTTTTTCAATATATTTGCTAAGCCCTCCAAAGGAGTATTTCTTCATTCCATTGGACTTTATATTGTAACCAGAGAGTATTCTTGCTCTCAGATTTTACCCCTGGGAAATTTGTGCGGTGTCTTTTAGTCTTGTAAAATTCTAACATGCTTATTTCACTTTTAAATGGTTGAAATTATTTTAATAAATACTATTTTTATCTGGCAATTTTTCTATTTAATATTAGTCTCATTCACTCTTATTCCTTCTTGGTTTATTCACTCAGGTTATCGACACAAAACATACACACAGTAGGCTGCCCCTTTTCAGTTACTTCCTCAAGTGTCTTAGCTATGGAGACAACAAGTTATGGAGCCAGGAGTTGTTGTTAAGGACAAAGAATCTGGAGGGTTTATTTTGAAATTCTACCCTGCACTCTTATCTCTATTTTACTACTGGTTTTGGGTACAATACATACTTTTACATGTGACTGTATAAAAAAATAATCACCAATTATTTTCATGCTGTTTCACTCTCAGCATCCAGTAGTAGGACAAGCTATTATCTTTTCTCATGATCTGCCATGCACGTTTTCATTTTCTTATAAGCAATCATCTTCATAATGATGCTTACAATTAGATAGTTCTTTGCTTCTGTACCACTTCTCTGACATCTTTGCTGAGATTCAGGGAAATGTCTTTTGCTTCAATTTGCTTGACGTCTGTTTTCTAATGATTCAGGTAAGAAGATCCGTGTTTGTACAGAACAAACCAACATTAATCCTATAGGATCGGCTTGCTCTCCCTCCTCCCCCTGCTTCGTTCTTACAGGGACAGTCAGAGGATGTCGTGTTGGATCTACTGTTCCCCCCTGTATTTCTTGTATATGTATTCTGAGCTCAGGATGTAGGTTTGTTTCATTCAATGAATAAGAGCAGTAAAAAGAAAAACATTCATTAGTCCTGGCAGTGCAACTTGGGTTTGCTTTAGATGAGTGTTCTACTCCACTAAGGCCATGATGTGGTAGTCTGGAAATCCAGTTAGATAGTTATTATCAATGGAGAAAAGGAACAAAAAATTCAGGAAACAAATGAAGGTAATTAAAAGCAAATGCGCTTCACGGAAAGTGGCAGGTGCCTTTGCTATCTTTGATCAGTTATTGTGTCTCCGTTTGGAAAGGGTGGAGTGAATTTGATCAGAGTTAAAACCCCAACAGACTAGGTTAGGGATAGATGGTACCAAAACCAATCATTTACTGACATTCAGAACTCTGGTCTGTACTTTCTCTTGATACATTGTGAATCCAGAGAAAATTCAGGCTGGCACACTGCCTTCATTTCTCAATTATTAGCCTGTGCAATGACTTTGGAACCAACAACTTTCAAAACAGGGCAACCATTTTTACCCCATGATACATGCTGCTTCTTTTGCTGTTGTGTTCTCGTAACGCTTCCTCTCACCAGTCAGATAACTGACTCAATGTCCACCCAAAAGATTATAGACAAAACAAGTCACCTTAGCCTGCTTTATCAGACTGCAGTTTGACACAGGTGATGGAGGAGAAAAATAAACCTTCCTCCTGACCTAAAACTGTCTTCATTTTTCTCACTCCAAAGGCAGAGGCAGAGTAAGAGTTCTGCTTTCGTTACCATTTTTGCTTCTGGGTCTAGTCTCACAGGTAACAGAGAGATTAGTGGTAAAATGATTAGGTCCAGTCAGTCCACGTGAGTGAAGATGGATGCAAAAATAAATGTCAGCCTGTCACACACAGAGTTTTGTAGTGAAAGTGATCCTTGCAGCTTGAAGAGCAGCTTGCTAGGGAATAGACATGGAGACATTCCAGAGATATCGTGCTTTATTGGAGGCTGGCTTTTAACCCAAGTGGCAATTTTTTTTTTTCCTTAAATATTTTGTGTAGTATTGATTTCATCTTATCCACCACTAAGTCTATGAACACATTAGCAAGTATTGCATGGGAATAGGAGTTCATCTGAGGAACCCAGGCCTGCATTAGATGTTTTATAGGGGAATTTAGTTTGGTCTAACTCTAGTCTGGGCCTGTAGGCTGAATACCTGTTAGTGGTTGGAGTACGTTAGACTCCCTGAAGCATACCTTTTGGGCTAGTTTAATTTGAAGCTAAACCAGTTTGTGTGCCTGGAGTCTACTTTTCAGTGCATTTTTTTTGCTACCAAAAAAAAAAAAAATCGGGATCTGAACTAAAATACTAACATAGATGCTTTGTAAGGTGTCTCTGGTTTATTTACCAACCCTGTAAGATATGGTGGTCACCCAGCTCTAGAGCTTCAGCTATTTGATACATATTTCACTGCCTACTTCCTTGTATACAACAGGGAAGTGGTCCTTGACACCAGTTGAAAAGGTATTTGACTTGGACATGCCTTGAGCTTGTCTTTCTTATTCAGGTTTCTTATTTAGACTGTCTCTCAGAATGATGGACTTCCATTTCTGCTGACAAAGGGTACAGCAAGTAGGCAAGTCTAATTGAAAAGTATAGCATTTACTGAAAATGACAGGCATTTATTCCTACAGTAACTTGATCACTGATCATTAAATGACATGACTTTGGCAAATGCTTTTCTGCTGAATGTTCTCTAAAGTATGTGGTGACAAAGGAGTTGGTGACCTGAGGACAGCTAAGAAATGTACATAGAGGAATATGACACGGTGGAGATGTGCATTGCAAAATCATTTAGAAAAAGCTATTAAGATTATGATTTTAGTTGCTTGTTTCTTAAATCACCTTGTTCTATGTTAGATGACAGCTGTTTGTGTAATGAAAAGGCGATGTTGTAAGTGGGCTTTATGGAATTATTATATTCATCTCAGAAAGGCTATTTTGGTCAGTGAGTTTTGTTTTTTCAGGTTTTTTTCTGTCAGTCGGGATCCATCTCTTTATGTCATAATAAATACAGTAGTGGAAGTAAGTCATGTGATTGCTTGATAAGAATTCTTATACAAAAAGAGTCAAACGTACCTCATAGCTGCTGTATAAAACTAATGTTAACAGCAAGATTTCCAAGAAAGGCACTGTGTTACATCTAGTAAATCTCAATGCAGATCAGGATTGATTTGTATACAAGAAGGTAGGAAGTAAGTAATTTTTTCGGTTTTCATATATGGTTATGCTTGGTGCTGCAGGTTGAGTGCTGTGAACATATCTAGGATGGATTAACAAATTTCTACATTATTACATTACTCAAAATATAATGTTTATTATTCAAAACATTACAGGTGTTTTTATAGGTACATCAAAACAATTCAGAAGAATGTTTAAATTCTGAGAATTCACTAAAATTATGCGATTATCAGTATAGTAATATTTTAGAATATTTATTTCATCTTCACTTTGTAGATTAATCAATATCAATATTTTGGAAAATAACCCCTTTTAATAGCATCTTCCATACAATTTTTCCTCAAATGGGAGAAATTCTTCCTCTAAATGATCTCCAAAAGCAACACATGCTTTGTACACTAGAAAAAAAAGTGTATTTTTTACTTAAAGGATAAAATGCATGCACTATATTCTGTATAATTACTTTCTTATTAGTGACCTGTGCTAGACTTCTAAGTATTCTGGAAAAAATAAAAATTCAAACTTTTTTATTTGCTTTTTTGGCAAGAGGGAGAATTATCATTCCCTGTGAAATTTTCAGAAAGCAGAAGCTTTCCCTGGATTTTGTATGAAAAAAGTCAAATATTTCACTGTGTAAATGATCCAAAAAGAGTTTATTGTCTCAGCTCTAGTCTTGTGATAGCTGATTTTAGTAGTTCTTTTTCTCTTTTACAGGAGAAACACATTAACTCAGTCTGTAAAATGAACTGTCACACTGCAAAGCATTAGCATAATTGGCTGGCACCTATTTCTTGGACATTCTGTCTGACAAACTCATGTGCCCTCGTGATTAAAATATGATGAATAACCTTGCTGATAGCTGTCTCCCAAGGAGAATAGCATATAAAGCTGAAAAAGAGTATTTTATTGGGCTTGGAGCTGAAACTTGAGAATTCGAAATTGTCAAAGCATTTGCTCATTTATACCAGCATTTATAACTACTCAGCTGCTATATTGTATTCCTCTTGCAGAAACTTGCTATTCAGTGTAATAATAAGATCTTTAGTAACGTTTGCTATGTGTATATAATGTATAGTATACATAATAATGTATACGATGAGATGTATCAGTATATCTGGAAAAACACAAACCAAAATCCAGTGTACTTCTGGCCTTGATGATGAAATAGCATGCGTTATACCAAATCTTGTGGATTCTACTTGGCTGCAGTAGAAATCCAGTGATATTCTGCTCTTTGAAAGAATAGACTTTCTAACTCTTTCTTCATCTTTTGTTACTAAGCTCAAAATAAGCTCTTAAATTATTTTAGCATACTGATCCTATGGGTCACCTGTTTTATGATTAGTTAATGGCCATATAGGTATGTGAATTTAGGATCTTATTTTACTGTATGAGATACTGCTTTCCAGTTTCAGAGTCTCCTTGCAGAATATCACCTACAGAGGGAAGGATTGACTATGGCAAAGATTAGGGTTCAGGCTGCTTCAGTGTGAAAGATGGTGCATGTGGCTGAGCGGCAGCAAGTATAGAGAGAAGCCGCTGGCTTTCTGAAACCTGAGTCATAGTGGGGAAAAACACTTCAAAGTCTTAAAAACCAAGAATTCTGGTACTATGAGAGGTGTAGGCACCATGATTTCTGCAGGTGCCACTGAATTCCTCTCTCATGCGCTCTTGCATACTGTGATCTTTGATATACGTGGAACATACAGTGTATGTCTGAAGCATACTGTATATGCATCATATGCTAAAGTGAGACAGAGAATGCTTTTTCTGCTGTTGCTGTGGCATGTCCTTAGGTAACAGACAGTTAGTTCCATTTTGAAAATGTTCTCTGTTGAATATGAGCGAAACTGTTATCCTTAAAGTTTAAGAAGGCCAAAAGTGTCTACCTACAAAATGGTGCACATAATGGTGTAACAGAATGCTGTATATTCCTGGCAATCTTAACCTCTCTAGTAACGCATCCATGAACACCTTGTATTATGAGAGTCACGTGCTATTGGAAATAGCAGCTTTTGTATATCATTGTGCTTGTTAAGTCCAGCTCCATTTGCAGCATTATTTCAACTCAGCAGGGCAAGAAGAGGTGAAAAAGTTCACCTAGCGCAATTTGGAAATATGAAGAAGTTACCATCAAACATGCTTTTGTATAGCATATGGGTTTGGTTTTTTTTTTTTTTGAGATCTAAGACCATGCAGCCTAACAAGGACAGAAGGAACTGCTGTATCCCTTCAAAAAAAGGGAACTTTCCCTGCTTAAAATGATGGAGGAGCTCCTTTTGGTAAGCTAATGAGCCAGGGTGCTAAATCTTACAGTTGGCACAGGACTGGCATGGCCATCTGTCACATAGAAGTTTCTTTTCTCAGGAATTATGCGATACAATTAAAAAACATCCTTTTGTGTTCAAAAATAATTGCATGGGAAACAGGAGATTACATTTTATAATCATTGCACTATTCTTGTTTAGGTGAAAGCCCAGCTTCAAAAGATGGGAGCTATTCAACCCATGAACATATTTCTCCGTCAAGAAATAGACCGCATGCAACATGTTATATCAAGAGTTCGAACTACGCTGACTGATCTGAAATTGGCTATCGACGGTAAGCTGCAATATTAAAAATCATACTAATTAAGATGCAATATTTATTACTAAAGGTTGCTTATACTATATAACTAAATAAATATTTCAGCTCCTTTCCTCCCTTTCTATCTCTTTCTCTTTGTTCTTTCCCTCCCCCTTTTTTTCTCTTTTCTTCTTCTGTCATATGACCACTAATTCTAGCTCTTAAAGCCTCCTGACTGCATCTCTGAGGACACTCCACCTTAATTTATTCTGTGTGCATGTACTCTAGTGTTGCAGTTCTTGTCCCACAGCATTACTACACTTCTGTGATTCTCTCCAGGATCTCTACAGAGCTCAGAGGAGCTGAATTGTGTGGTTAGGTCCACAGGTCATGTGCCAGAGTCATTTATGAAATTAAGCTGAGACATAATGATACAGAACAAGGTAGAAGTGTTGCTGCTAAGTAATTGGGAGACAGGGCACTCAGGATGCCAGGTGGTAAAGACTCTAATTTAAGGTGAGATTTGCAAGGTTTGTGAAACTGGTTATACCAAATAGGATGTCTCTAAATGGAGGCTGAAGTAAGTGGGAGCACCAGTCAAAAGAGAATGACAGGATTCTGCTTTTAGCCATCACAGGAGGTAGGCAACAGTACGCAGTAACTCTCAGAGACAGGAGTATTTGTCTGGAAGTGAGCAATGGTGAATGTAGTTAAAATAAATCAAGAGTTCAGGCGACTAGAAACAGATGGAAAATTTGATCAGAAAAGGAGTGAGGAAAAACAAGGGATGATGATGTTACCGTCTGCTTTTTGTTTTCACTTCCCATTTTGCTCATCTGCAAGAGTCGAAATATCCAGGAGGGAAAGTATACTGTGACTCAGTCAAGCTTCTCGAATTAACAGTAAATGAACATGAAACAGAAATGGTTCAGTTCTTGTGCTTAAGATCTCACTCAAGTCTGCTGTTCTACAGCAGAGAGGCAGTAAATATCTGAGATGGCAAACTGTCCCCAAAGGGAGAAGGTTGGAGTGCCTCAAAACTAATCCTTTCTCGTATAGATAACAGCAGTACTGTGATCAGTCTTACTGGCATTTTCCAATCTTTTGACAGCAAGTCTTTCATGGAGATTTTTAACTTGCGTTTTTGTTGCATAAGAATAAAAAAAGATTTTTTCCTATCATTTGTATGATTCACCAAGGCAACAATGCATGCTTCAGAAAAATCATGCCTATAATCTGAATCTAGGAAAGAGGTTTATGAATGTGCCCAAGGCTAATTAGCTTCCATATCCTGTAATAACGTGTGCAAAGATCAAGCTTGAAGAAACAATTGTCCTCTGTTTCAATACTGAGCTGAAGGTTGCCTTTTATACATGCATAGAGTCCCTTTTCAAGTAAATTAAAACAATGCTTTCCATCCAAGAAAGTATTAATCTTTCCTTGATTGTGATAGATATATTTAAAGTCTCAAAATGTACATTATTCTGCAGAGGGATGGATGAGTAACATAATTCTTTGCACTTAGTATTCAGTTCCACAGTGGGCACAGTCTTCTACCAGGTGTTTAATCAAGTTAATGCTGTAACTTTTGTGCAATCCTCTAAAACATTATAATTTTCTTAGGGACAAGCAAGTAAAATATAGTGAAAAATTGCTCGGAAAACAAAACTGGATGTATAGTTACCAATAACGATTAATGGCTTCTGGCAGATTCAGATACATCAAGTGCATGTGGTAGACCATTAAGATATGGAAAGAACATTTAGGCACTCTCTCTTGCCACAGCAAAGGGGAGAACCCAAAACTCTCTCATACTAGATTCTGCCCCAAAACTGCAATCTCAGATCATCTGATGTGCTCCTTTTCTTTACAATGAGGTAAACTGATCTGCCTGCACAAACAGGTTATGTGATTTTTGGCATCTGCCCTGGTCATGCATCTGGCTCTGGCTTCCTGAACCTGTTAAGGCCTGAGCACCAGCTTATAGCAGATCTAAATTTTCAGAAAAAATTTATTTTTAAGAATATAACGTGTCTTCATGTTGCATCATGCAGCTTTGTGAAAGGAAGTCTGAACATTTGATTCTACAGGCTGGATGTGAATGGATGGACCTTGTAATTTTTCTGTTGCTCACTAAGTTACATTTGAGGTAATATAAAGCCCTCTTCAGTGAGAGCCCACGTGCAGCTGAGCAGGAGGGATGTTGAGGGAATTAGCAGAGTCAGTTTTGTCCCTCCACCCAGAGGGCAGATTAAGCAGTGTTCAGCTTTTGGGAGAGGTGAGGATGCTCAGGATGTGTCCAACATGTTTGTTGGCAGCTGTGCCCCGCAAGCCTGCATCACCACCAATGAACTTTGCTGCCTGGAGGGATACTTTTTGGATTAAATTGTAGTAATTAGATTGTAGCCGCACTTTGTAATCTCAGTTATGTCCCAGCTATTAGTTCTGTTTTAATTACTTATTGATTGCCCAGAATTTATTTCACAGTTAGTATAATACAGAGCTTCATGTAGATCAGAAAACAACAATGACGATTGTCCTCTCAAGTGACCTAAACAGAGGCAATGTTCCAAATAGAGAAACATTTTTAGAGACAAGGAAAGAGCTGTTTTCTCATCTTTTCATCTGGGGAGAAGTAATATGTGGGGCTTGAACCAAAACTCCAGTTCCTAATAGGTTGTGAACATCAGACCTTGAGCCCCTGACAGAAGGTGACCACATTATTTGCAGGGCAGTATATGAGCTACAGAGTTGCTGTGTATGTGCCTTATGTTCCTCCTGTGGAAGCATAGATGCCTCTGGCACAGAATACTAATACTCTGGCTATTTGTTGGGGAGTGGGCACTTCAAACCCCCTCTCCATTAATGAGGATAGTGTCTTTGAATGCAGTGAAATCTAATGACCCGTTCAGTTATTCCTAGTCTCTTAGAGTTTGTTTGAGTAGAGGGGAATTGAATGTGGCCTGTCTGTGAGACTGGGGGAGGGTTCTGCTTACATCTCCATGCACTGAAGTAGGAGTGGGAAGTGTTTTGAGGGCACCCTGATGTGTGAAGAAAGTGAGAAGAGAAATTCTATTGGAGTTATCCTTCGTCCACCTTGAGTGACTTCTATGAATCTCAGCAGCGGAGCATGCTTGTAGTAGCACTGAAAGTGGATATTGAATCCTTGGCAATGGAAATAAGCACAGCTTTTAATTTGGGGTTTGGTTTTTTTTTTCTGATTTTTTTTTAACCTACTTAACGTTCTGTTCATCATGGCATTTGTCACGGAGAAGCTCTGCTAGGCTTAAGAAAACTTTCCACTGCAACTACCCCTCGTTACAAATCCAGCACATTTTCATGCATGTAATGCACACCATATATAACTTACATGCCAGGACTTGAAAAAGCGTTCACAGATTACTCTTACCCCACACTGAGAGGGCAATCAGAGCTTTTGGAATAATAGAATCAGGAGCAAGGTTATTACTAAAGGGATACGGGACTTTGCTATTTGCCCTCTTTTTACTCACAGATGTATACCATATGCATGTTCTTTAAATGATGCATAGTTAGGTTATGTGTATGAAAACTCATTAAAATTAAGACACTGGCATGTTTCAGGTGTATGTTTATGCCAGGTTGAGAAGTATGAGAAAATACAGGCGAGACTATTGAGACAGAATGTACTGGAGAGTAAAAAATTATGCATTTTTGTATGCGTTTCTAATATTTTTGCAACTTTATAGTTCAGACAAAGCTGAATAGTAACTATTAATAACAAGGCCTTCAGTAATACTGGTGCATTTCACTAGTTTCTGTACATCTCAGTCATTGATTTGCTACCTTATTAAAAACTATTTAATTTTCTGCTTTTAGCTCCTCACCATCCTTATACTGCATTGCTAACCAGTGTGTTGACCTTAGGTGTTTCCTTATTGTCATTCATATAAGAACATGTTGAAACACCCAGAACTTCATGTAGAGGTGAGGTAGCATATAGTTCTACATACATAATTGGAATCGCTTAGGCTTCCTACATCATCTACACAAGCTTGTGTTAAGTGCCTGAAAGAATGAGGTAAAGATTCACTATTTTTTTCCAACTCAGAATACCATGATCATGACAGTAGTGTTTGCATCACGTTGCTGCAAGGAATTTCTGTTCATTGTATTTAGCACCTTGCAAGAGGGATATAAATGAGCTCCAAAAGAGGTACCCAATAATTTATTCTAATCTATGTGGTGAAAAACTGAAGCTCAGCAAACTAGACTTGCCAGAGTGCACAGGAAAGGTAATTTCCCATGAAGGGATGGAGTATGGACTCATTCCCACTGGCTGGCTAAGTTCTGTTCTGACTCGTAGTGCTTTAAGACTGCTAGCTAATACAATTTTAGTTTGGCCTGCTGACGATGGTAATAGACTTTTGGACTGAAAGATCTTGGGTTCTTGCCTTACTGATTCTTACAGTGTGTGTGTGTAAGGCTTGTAGAGATCATCTGTGTATTCCACTTTTGGATGAGGGTTTTATTTGAAGATGATTAAGAGCACTCAATGAGGGCATTAATGGAATGTAACAATTGGGAATTCATTTGTGGAATGGAGGGGATGAGTGTAGTATGTCTCGTGGTGTAGTTACTCTTGGCTCAGCAGCTCTCATCCATTATTTACTTCCCATCCTGATAAGGATGCCAGAATGCCTCCTGTTGTCTTTTACAAAATGTGGCATGTTATTTCTGGACTTCTTAGTAAGTGTTATGTGTGCTTGCCACAATGTTGGCCAGGACAACTGTTTAGAAACACTTATTGCACATTTAGGACAAACTGCAGAAAACAGTTTAAATGCCTGTTTTATTACTGTAGCTTAGGGGGGTGTGCATATTACTTTTGGGGGGATGTGCATGAATTTTCATCTTCAAATTATTGCTTTAAAATTTTTATTTTCAGTGCTTTGGTGGGTGTAGCCAAGTGCATTTAGTACTGGAGCTGGTAAGTTTTCAGAACAATTTGCAAGGTGACTTTCAAATTGCCTTCTTTCTCACTTAAAGGAATTAGCTGTTCCAGAGAATCTAGGATTTGTGTGCTCTTCTATGTGAAAATTTGCATGCTACTTAAGTTTCTCAGTTCCTTTCATCTCTCTTGACTTGGAGAATTAAATCAGAGGATTCTGCACCAGGAAAGGAAGGTGGGAAACAAACAGATAACAGAACAGGGGCAAAGGTTGTGTGCAGCTGGAGAGAATACCACAGTCTACAAGTAAAAAATGGAGAGAGTGTTGTGCATTGCAGGGCTCAGCTGCCTGATTTAGTCTTCCTGTTCTGGAGACCAGGAGCAAAAGGAGGTGATAAATTTCTGAGGGCCTCAGGATTAAAACAACATGGTGAAATTAAATGAGCTTCTGAGACCTTCCTGGGAATCATCTCCAAATGCTGAAATGTCCACGTGCTGCAAGTGAAGAAAGAGGGAAATATCCAAAGAACTGCCTGAAGCAAAGAAGTTGACATCCTTCAGCACAGCAATGGTGGTCACTGAGCTAGCAGAAACATACTAAAGCCTGTAAAAAAAAAAAGATGAAGTTTTAGGCACAGGGAAACATACATTAGCTTTTATTGTTTTTTATCTAGTACTCTGTATACCTTATACCTTTGGGTGGAATGATAAGTAATGCTTTCTTTGGGGAAAGCATATCAGGTTAGCTGTTGCCATAAGACAGAAAGGGAGGAAAGCTCATGAAGTTAGAAGCAAGTTGGGATTTTCTCTTCAACATGTTCAACAAAGAAGAGGGAGTTGCAGCTTGGCAGTGGCCCCAAAGATTGACTGGTGCAATAATAAACCTGGTTGCTTGGGAGGTAAACTTGAGTGGGAATTAATGGCAGAGAAGATCAACTTCTATAGTTGCAACTGTGATAGTCAAGAATGGATCAATGCTTTCACTGAGCTTTTTCTGCTGTGTACTGTTAAGGCTAGCTTAACAGACTCATTGTCTAGCAAGTGTTGTCCTCAAGGGATAGTTTCCAATCCTATTATAATGATGTCAGCTATTGGCACGCTGTACTTGATGAGAAACTAGCTGCTTCTCATGTCATTTAAATCCTACATAATTATTCTGGTTATTCTTGATTCACATCTGTGCCTGTGGGAAGAGAATCAGTCAGTGGTTTGAGGCTTTTTTTGGTTCATGCTGGAGTTTCAGATCCTTTCTTTGTTCCTAACTTTATCCACTCATTTAAATGAGATACATGTTTTCTAGTCCAGATACAGGCTTTCCTAAATGCGAAATTCAAAAAAGTAGATCCAAATTTTTACAAATTCCACAGTTTTCGGAATCAGCTTCTGGTGTGTATGGTAGTAAAAAGGAGCAACTCCATGAAATAATACAAGGTCCTGATGTAGTCCATTTGAAGCCTTATATCTATTCAATGCATCACCCTAAAAGCAGATCAATTTAAAAGAACAGACTATTTAATTAACAATAAAAGCTAGTTATCCTCACAACTGAATAGCTTTATTTGGCTTATTCACTACACAGCAATTGTATAGATTTAGAAGTGGTTTAGCAGTGAGATGGTGTAAATTTAGGCCAATGAAAAAGATGAGTCCTAATTTTCAAACTTTGCATACTGTGTAAATAGTATGGTTACAGTACATATTATTTTTGAAGCATGGAAATACCCTAATGTCTTAAACTGATCTCACCTTTTATCAGTCATTTTCAGATGGGCTTTATTCCATTCAAGAAAGGGAATATCATGATGTAACCCCCAAAACAACCAAGTTATAAACAGCTGGCCTGTCTGATTCATAGAACATTCTAGCCTGCCATGTTAAGTTCACAGGACATTCAGTCTCTTCATGTGGTAGCCAGTGCTCTGAGTTTCTTGGAAGTTAAATGTGAGAAGCCTAAGGTATTGTGCTACTCATTCAATTTATCAGATACAGTTTTTCGAACACCTGTATCACCTTTCTCCAGAAAGATGCTGTTATTTTTCTCATGTGTTACTAATATTATTTCTGACAATTATTTTATTTTTTTAATTATTTTTATTTTTATTTGAGTATTTTAGCTGCAGGAATGCATCCCAGAGCCCACAGATGTCATTTAGTGCTGAAATTCAAGCACTGTATGCCTACTGCCAGATATGACACCCACTCACTAGGAATATTTATGCAACTATACGGGCAAAGCCAGAACTGTGAACATACCTCATCCTCAAGAACACTCTGGCTTAGCGTTCTTAGCAGCTGCTCTGAGTCGTAACGGGCAGACATCCTAAGAGATGTCACCGTACTTCAGGGCAGAGAATGGTTTTATCTCCGTACTTGAAAAACCCCATCCTGCTCATGAGAATAGGGAGGAAAACATGGCTCTCTCACAACCTTTGTTGCAGGAGTAAGCTGGCTGCATCAGCCTGAAAACAAGGAAGAACCAGAGATGAAATAGTTCGTTCTTTCTTAGTTCAGATGGTAATGATCCTCAGGGCTCAAACAGGATGCTCTTCACTTTCTTTCTGCCCTCACTACGGTTGCTCCGAAGTTGAAACCAACATGTGTTGCATGATTTTTTCCACTTTTTCTCCCTCCAGAGGGTGAATAGAGTGTATGGTCTAATATTACATTTTTCTTGGCAAAGGGGAAATGACACAGAGTGGCTTCTTTCTTAAATGCTAGTGCTCTTTGTTATATATTAGAGAACATCTATACACAAAGAGAAGGTTTATTAATTGTGTTGTAAAAGAGTCTTAGCCATCCCAAAGCATGATTCTGAAGCTGACTACGAAGCCATTACAGAGAATATGGGATAGGCAATATTTTTTAACATTGCAGTTTTGTAAAAGTTGGTGGTTTTCTCATAGCATTTGTTGCACAAAAAGAGGTGTCTGTAAATGAGAGCAGGCCATTATCTGCTAGAAGAAAATGAAGTCTATTTGCCATTGGTATACATTAGAAAGTACCAGATTTGCATGCACTGTTACACAAGTGTTTAGAATAGCCACTGCATTCTTCTAAATTAAAAGCTGGTGTTTGGTTTCTGGATATTCTTTTCCTTCCCCTGAACTGGGAACCTGCCAGCCTTGATGGAAGGAAGGAAGGAATTTGAAATGCTTACTTGTTACAGGCCACATTTCCATACATGTGTTTGGATGGGCCACTGCAGCTCTTGTTTGAAGTCACCCAGACCACTTCTCTTTCCTTTACCTCTTCTGTGGTGAAAGCCATCTAATTCTGTTTGGTATCTCATGTAATCCTTGTGGCAATTACAGCAGTTTTGTGTATGATGATGCATTGGACATTGGTATTACATGAACATTTAATTGGAATGGGGGCTACCAGACCAGTTTCTATAATTTAGAACATTTTAGCTGGAATAGAGAAGACTTCTTGAGGCATTGCCATGTGCCACCTCTCAGCACTGTTGAGAGTACAAACTGATAAGATATAGGAACATCTGGCACGTGGAATCGTGATTGTCACTGAAAAATCATTGTCTTAGTAAATGCTGATATTTTAATGAAGGCAACAGTACTATGCATGGAATATGTGAGTACACACTGCCACTGCCAAGACAATATATAAAAAAATCTTGCCTCTAGATTGATTCTAAGTACTGCTTTCCCACTGGGAATCCTGATAATGGAAATTTACAAAGTTATCATTAGTAACAGTGAATTCCATGAATACAATCACTGTCAGTACATGCTTAGGATATAGATGAGTTACACAGTATGTCTCTATCATTGATCATGTATGTGGGAACCGTTAAAATATATTTTAAAAATTTAAATGATTGATCACATTTGAAACATAGTGTGAATATAATGAATGTAAATATTATGTGTGAGGGAGAAGGAGTTGTTTACTTTATTTCTGATCAAAATAATAAAAGAAATACATTTATCTTGTCACCTTTAACTTTGAATCAAGTCTTCTAAGTTTGAGCGAATTAACTGCAAACTGAAAAGACTTCAGTGCAACAGGTGTGCAATTAAGTCACAAGAAAAAGAGGGTTTATTAGACTCAGAATGTTATTTGGAAGTTTTAATTGCCTTTGCAAGCTAGGGGAAAGTTAATTCTGAATGTTTTACTTATCTTCCAGGAACCATAATTATGTCAGAAGAACTGCAAGATGCTTTGGATAATATGTATGATGCTAGAATTCCAAAACTATGGTTTAAGATTTCCTGGGAGTCAGCTACTTTAGGATTTTGGTTTACTGAGCTACTTGAAAGAAACCAGCAGTTCAGCAGTTGGTTGCAGGATGGCCGACCAAATCAGTTCTGGATGACAGGATTCTTTAATCCACAGGTAAGACTGACACATTGATCTTTCTAACTCCTATGTAACAGTTAAATTCGACCTTGAGAGAACTTTGAGCTGACTCAATCGTGACTATAAGAAGCGTAATCTAAATTCAATTTTACCATCAATATAGGATGAATTAACTTCAACATATATTGAAGAAATTTTTGCTAGACCAAAATAATGTTACTGCAATAATGAAAGGCATCTTGTGGTTGCTTGAATTATAGAGTGGAAGTTGGGTAAATACATCTTTTCACATATCAACATTATCCTTCTTTTTCTCACACCTCTATAACAGTAATCTGTTTTTCATTCATTGTACGAAAATCCCTTCCAGTACAAAACAAGGTAAGTTTCAAAACTTTGATGTAGGAAGAAGAGATTTGGACTTGGCTCTCAATCCTTGCAAATCAGTTCCTTGAAACGGAAGGTTTGTTATTTATACCACCCCAGAATTGTGCCAGACTTGGTCTGCAGAGACATAAAAAGTACAGCCTCTCTCCTGCACCATCTAAAATAAAAACCTGGCACAAAATGAAACATAAAAAGGGGAACAGCTGAGAACAGAGTTAAAAGAAGTAAAGTATACATACCTAGAAGATGTGTAGTTTCTTTGCACAGCTATCCACCTTCATTAAAGCTTTTTATGATTCACAGATGTTTGTGGGAAGTGCGAGTTGTGGAAGTGAGTCATTGTGAGAGTATCCAGCCAACAGGTTTCTGTGAAGCCTCAGCGAAAAGCTATTTTAAAGATCTATTTTCATCTCAGTACTTGTTAGCAATGCAAAAGCTAGCTGAAACAGCTGCCTAGAATAGAGAAAGCAACAGTGGCAAATATTCTCTAGGACGACTGCTGGGAAATAGCCATCTATAATCTATCCTGTCTGTGTCAGCTGTCTGCCAATAACACTTTATAGCATGGAAATGCACTCACGGAATCCCTGAGCAAAGGGTTCCCAAGCAAAAGTATGAGGGAAAGGCGTAGGAGTTTTAATAAAATGATTATGCTTCCATACTTCGTTTGTTACCAACACATTGATAGTGGCACTCGAAACTGTTCCTACATAACTTTTGCAATGATCAGGCTGGCTGCAACCTTGATAGGCTTTTCATTTTGTTGGTGTTTGCTTTTGCACTACAGATGAGCAAGAGCTGCTACAGATTTTGTACTGGCCATTTTAATTGGCTTTTTCGTGTTTTGGGGTTGCGTCAGTTCTGAAATTTTGCCAGCCCAAATTGGGGATTCTACATTTTTTTGGATCCATACATCTGGATTTCTCAAAAATGCTGCCAAATAATCAGAGTAGAATGTCCCCAAACAAGTTGTGATTTAATAGACTGTAGGAAGTGAGAAAGCCTCTAGAAATACAAAAATTAAACACTTCATAACAAGTTCTAAAAGTCCCTAAATACATAGTGCAGAGAAAAAAAATCCAAGAATGAGATATGCTTACTTGATTTAAAAATTTATTTGTGCTGACAATCACAAGCTGAAGAATCAGATGGTTATTGTTATAGTCTCCATTTTCTGTAACCCAGGCTGTGGAAGTGACTCATTCTACAAGAAATTCGCCTGAGCAAAGACTCCTTTTCTTTTTAATTGACTGTTATTTTGTTAATAGTCATACTGCTGTCTTTAAAATCAGTATTTCATGTGTTAAGAAAATTGATTTTCATCTTTTCAAGCAAGGTGAGGTGATGAAGTATTAGTGCTGCAGTTCTAATGGCTTGTTTGTGATACCTGAGAGATTGTCAGAAAAATCCTTTCATTTGTGAGTTGAAGTGCAGCTCCTAAGTAATTTGTAATTTGCCTACTTGCATAGATCTCACTGTTTGCTTTATAGTCAATGGATAAATGCAATGGATAACACAAGACAATAAAGTAGATTTATAGCACTGGGAGAATGAGACATTCTGGCAATAAAAAATAATATAGGACCTGACTGCCTTCTCTTGGACCGTTTATACACTAGGATAAATTCAGTAATTTCACAGAAGTTAATCTTTATTTATAGTGATACAAATGAGAGCAGGTTCAGGCTTCTATGTAAAAGAAGGAAACCTGATTTCCTCTGTGTGTCTGCACTGGGCCAGTGTAACTGGGGTGAACAAAACAAGAAGTGCCATGCATTTTCTTCCCTCCTGGAAGTTTATCTGATGTTACTGGATTGTTTTCTCAAAAAAACTTGACACTATGCATATCTCATTTCTACCTCCCAATTTCCATATTGTGGCTGATACTGTTTTATTTTCTCCTTGTTTGCATCCCTGTAGTCAGTTGCTGTCACTTGTCCTGTATATGGATTTTAAGCCCTGTGAGGCAGAGCTGTCTTTCTGGTTGTACAGTGCTTAGCATAATGAACCCTCAGCCTATTTCCAAGACCCTTAGATGCCAAAGCAATGTGGATACTAACAAGAATATGAAGTATAATGACTCCATTCCTCAGTGCCCACTTAATTCTAGTAAACCTGCCGTAATTTGCTCACTGTAGAAATTGCAAAATAAGTGGCAAACAAGGAACCTCCTAAGCAAGGTAAAGGAGAGAATATGATTGTGAAAGCAATAGACTTAACTGATTTCCGTATTTCTTGTCATAGCTTCCATGGATCCCTGCTTCTCCCTCGCTAGAAGGTTCAGAGTTAGTCTGCATGGGTTGTTAGAAGGCAAAGGGACAAAGCTCTAGCAGCCTTCAGTGAGCGGGCCAGGGAGAACTTCAGGAAAAAGCAGGTGAAGAAAGAAGAAATAATTTTCCCTGTTCCTGAAATCTCAGTACGCCCCCTCAACCCCTCCCCCCCCCAAACAAACAAACAAAAACCAACAGGAATAAGACTACCAGAAATCAAACAAATGTCATGGCAAGTGGTCCGTGATGTCCCTCACAGAGAGTGTTGGGGGGAGCCAAGCCCTCAGCTGTCCAGTAGCACCTCAAGCCAGTTGGTTCTTTTTTGCTGTTTATTGTGCTGTTCACCCTCTCTGGGACACCCAGCTGGGCCTCCATCTTGCAGCTGTAGTCATTAAACACTGTCTAGGATTCATTCACATGAGCAGGTAAGTGTTACAAGCCCCACTGCAGACAGCGTATAGGTCCTGCCATCGCTGTAAGAGTCATCTGCAATCTAAATCTTATCCCTGAAGACAACTCACAGCTCTGAGCTTACTTTTATTCCAGTGTTTCTACAGTGCCTTTGAACTGATTCCCTCAATACAGTCATTGCTCTGTCCTGTCCTCTTCAGGCTCTTCTTTCTTTAATTTTTCGGTTTATCTGGGATCCAGTAGCCCTCTGGGGCCTTCTGACAGTGAATGCTTCATGTATTTTAAACTATTGCTACTAGCATGTTTCTACATATTAGAATTCCACAAATTAACTACAAAGATTCTGCTTTCATTTAAAGGTATTTCTGATAGAAGAACTTGGCCTTTAATCCTGTCTCCCTTAGCTACATGCTAGAGTTCTTCACTACTTCAAGCGCAATTACAATTATCTGTGCTATCACAAAACCTCTTTAAAATACTTGTCCTGATGCCTCTGGAGTGATATTAATGAGAAGCAACCAATGTCAGTTAACTGAAACATCTGAGTTCATGAATGTCATCTCATGTTCTCGTAACTTGAAAGGTATTGAGCAGCTACAAAGGGCTTAGCATGTGACACAACAAGCACTCCAGTCCCGTCAGCCCGAGATTGGCCCCGGCATTCAGTAGACCAACGTGCTGATGTTGCCGTGTCTGATTTCTCTCTGTTCATTTGGCCCTAACAGTAGCTCAACAGAGCGTCCTGGCACTGTGAATATTGAAGAAAAGTAAAAAGCCTGTTCAATTCCCTCATTTTCCTGATTTCTTCCTAGCTGTGCTGTTGGCTTTCTAATACCTACCTCTGTGTTCCAGATGTGGCTCTATTCCCCCAACTCTGTCTCCAGATACCTTCTTTCTCTGCTCTGAAATGTGTTCTGAAACTTTTCCCTTCCTAGTTGTCCTCAGTAAGTCTTGCATCTTCATTTTTTTGGTTTGTATTCATTCATCTCATGGCTGTCCAAATTGGTTTCCATAGGGTGAAATAAGGTGTAGGTCCACAGCATGTCCACTGGAAGGGCAAAGCAGTCTACCCTGCTGTCTCTTAGGTCTAAGGTGCTTCTCATGTACTGCTGTGTGCGTGCACGTGGACAGTTATATCAGAGAAGCTAACCAGCATCTTCAGCCTGACTTGGCTTGTGAGAGCTTGTAACTGTGAGATTGTAGCTCTTCAGGACAGAGAGTGAGCTTCATTCTGTGCTGCTGAAGTGCTGTGAGTTTGTCTTGCTGGTGTTTACAATAGTATGTTACTGTAGTATATTAAGGCTTTGCGCCGAGCAAAGTGACAGAGATATCTATTTAATTGCACAATTCCAGTTTGTACTTCCTTTGTGTTCTGTAAAATGCTTCATGATTTGTTGACTGAAAAGTGTTTTTACAGTGTTGATATAAGAAAAGGTGAGTAATACAGCACATGAAATACCAGGGTTGTTTGTGGCTTAGCAATTACCTGTATTTAGAACCTCACAAAAGACATTAACCTGGCAGACTTGTAAACCTCTCTCCGTCTGGCTGATTGCGAAGTAGGCATGTGAGGTGAGGTGAGTTACACATGCAGCTTCCGACATGTTAAATAAGCCAGCTTGGTGGCTTCTTAGCACTGACGCACGCCCACCAAGTATGTGAGAATGCATGGTACTGGACAACTGTAGGAAAGCACTGGATTTACATTACTGAATTTCATTTTATATGTAAGTGAGATTCTGTGGGATGAGGTTTTATAGTGCTGATGTCATTTATACAGGGAAAAAAGTTGGAAATGGGTAAATTCCAGTTCTTTTAAAACACTCTACGTCATATTCGATCTCCTTAGGGATTCCTAACTGCTATGAGGCAAGAGACAACTCGCATGAATTTAGCAAAAGGGTGGGCACTGGACAGTGTTGTTTTACACAATGAAGTGACCAAGATGATGAAAGAAGATGTTGCTGGCCCTCCTCCTGCTGACATTGGTGGGGTTTACATATACGGCCTTTTCCTCGAAGGGGCAGGTTGGGACCGCCGAAACAGTAGGCTGATCGAGTCGCCACCAAAGGTAAGGATCAAGTGAGCATGACTGTGCCATAATATGGTGTGTTCAGAGAACACCACAAAGTATATTGAGTGCCTGCAGCAGTAGTTTCACAATAGGTTTTAAGAGAGTAAAACACTAGCAGGGCTGGGAAGAGGACAGGGGGTGAACCCACCAGAACTGAACAAAAAGGCTTCTGTCAGAAAATTATTTTAGGGTGCGCTAGAGCAGACCAGATGCTGAGCTTCTTGGCTTCAGGGGCCCTAGAAGGACAGATATGTTTGAATAAAGTAGTGCAAACCCTAGTCAACCTTCTTTTGAATGAGCAAGTGGGACCCCATCATAGTTTCCAAAACCCAGGCCTGGATTTGATGACAGCTGATGCGGAGGTCAGTGTTTGGATGACTAGAAATCTCTGGCATTTGTTTTTGAATAAGAGGAAGAGTATTAGTTCTGGGCTTATGCTCAGTTATCCATGCATGCAGTTCCATTTTACTGATGTGACTAAGCAGCTTTAAAACCTAGCCATGGAGTAGTGGTTAGATGCTGTGGTCCCAGGGAAAGCAGCCATTGACTTTTTCCAAGCCAGTGATAACTGTCCTGGAATTGGAGTTGAGGTAATTTCTCTACATAGGTAAAATGCTTCTGTGTCTGTCTGAGAGCAAACTTTTCCAAACCACACCTTGCCAGCTGTAGCTTCTGATGACAGCTGTTTCTTGGTTTGTCAAAAGACACCTTCAAGCATGGAGTTTACTCGAGTGCTCTGGAGTGTTCAGCAAGCCTCTGTGTTGCTCTTGGGTTTGGGTCTTTTTCCTCCCCTACCAATGAATACTTTATATTGCTGGAAGACCCGAGGGGATCTAGTCTGGATAAACACCCAAGAGGCACCTTGGATCTCTGGAACTCCACTGCCAGCAGTGCAGAGCTAACGAGGAGGCTTGCTAAATGCAGCTTCGCTTTTGTAGCTGCAGTCCTGCCATTCAGGGAACAGGAGGTCGGGAAAGAATTGGGAACACTAGCCAAAGGGGAAAAGGATGGGAAAAAAGACAATGGTTTTTCTCCCTCTGATAACCACTCTGTCATTTTTCCATCTACTTCCACAGCATGCAGTTTTCCAGGTTGCTGCTGCTTTCTTTTCCTTCCAGGCTCCTTGAGCTGCCACTGGCTTAAAGTTAAGCTCAGTATAGTGGTGAGCAGAGGACTTGTGTTCTTGCGTGTACCTCTGCTGAGGTGCTGGTGCTTTCGCTGAAAGCCATCACTGAATGTAGTTCTAGTGTTTGGAGTTCAGACACCCTTATCCTGCTTTTCTAATGCTGACCCCCATGTCTCTTTGAACATGCTCAGGTGCTGTTCACAAGTCTTCCGGTGGTCCATGTGTATGCTGTTAGCCCAACAGCACTACAAGACCCAAAGAAGCAACAAGGAAGTGTGTACTCCTGCCCTGTCTACAAAAAGCCACGGAGAACAGATCTGACGTACATTTTCTCTTTGTATCTCAAAACAGTGCAGAATCCTGATCATTGGACTTTACGGGGGGTTGCATTGCTATGCAATTCAAAATAAGGACCAACAGATAGCTATTAAGAAAGAACCACCTAGGAAGATTAATCTGCACCCAGTAGGACTTCTGTTGTTACTGACAAAGTGGTGGCTACCTTTTCATGGGGGTGTGGAATTAACAAGTGACGTATAGAGATTGTGTTAATTACACATAGATTACTCTGTTCACAGCAAAAATACTAAATGTATTTAACCTGGGAATATCAGATGGAAAACAGTTACAGGAGTAAAATTTGGCAACCGCTCTAAAGTAAATGAGAATATTATTGACTAGCTTACTCATAATGGAAACACTAGGAAGAAAAGGCTTCTGATAGTGACAACTGCTCTAACATTTATGGTCATTCTTTTGTAGATGTTATCTTTTAATCCTAATACAATAGTTCTTTATAATATGATACAATTCTTTTTAAATTCAACTCTGTAGATAAAAACTTACCATCCATAGCATTATTAAAGATGTAATAACAAGTGAATTAAACTTATGGTAAAACTTTGTGTTTGTCTGCATATATTCCAATGCACAGTTCCTTTGATTTTGCATTTGTAAACTTACTGGGTGATTTTGCAAATGGCTGCTACCATTTCCTTGAATAGTCACTTGTTTCTGTAAATGATCATAGGAGTTGTGCAAACAGGTGAGTTTATCTTTGCACAAGTAGTGGCCTTTGCACATCTTAACTAATTTCTAAACCTATATGCCATTATAAGGAAGATGTGCACACCCCTGTTATTAGCAAGAAAAAAGTTTTGAAACTCTTCTCAGTGTAAATACATCTGAATACCAGTTTGGCTCTATTAGTGTTAGCTTCATCGGCGTTATTGCCTGAATCCTGCAAACTCAAAACTCTTAAGTGCTTTCTATTCTGTATTTTACATCAGTTTAGGTAAAAAAAAAAAATAGTAGAAGCCACACAGGCCATTTCTAGGACTAGATTCACCTGAAATGGTTGAAGTCATTTTTGTGTGTTACCACCATTGCTGTCTACCCTGTAATTGAAGAGTGATTGCTACTTCTCTTTTAATAGGTGGACAGCTATTGGCTTCTTTCACTAGCACAAAGTCGAAGCAAAAGAAATTGCTGTTGGATGTTACAAAAGACGGACTTGCAGTGAATGCATTGCTAATCAGCTTTTTTCTCCTTGTAAACACTTTCAATTTTTGTATAAACACTTCAGTTTCTTTTCATCTGGCATCTGAGAAAGTAGTTCATCCTTTCCCGTAACCAGTTTTACTCTGCAGTTAGCAATTGCAGGGCGCTTTCCATGAGGAAGTTTGATATTCACACTCCCACCCACAACTAAGCAGAAAGTGCCAGAGTTCTTTTTGGAAAACAGAGCAGACAGGGACAGGGTCCCTTTCTCCCACTGAGACGGGAGCAGTACTTGTTTCACGTGCGGTGCTGTAGAGATTATCTTACCAAGTGAAACGACCTGTTCAAAAAATATACACCAAGCCTCCCTGCAGTGCAGCTGTACCTCAACCAATTTCATTGAGAATTTTGTGTCTTAGAAGGGTGAAGTGTTGGGCTTCAAGATCATTGCTCTTGGAAATTATGAAAAAGACAAGGGGGACTCCAAGCAGCAAAAGGCTGTGCTTTTGTACAGAAATTGAGGTTGTAAACCATAGTGCTCTTCCCATCTCCTACCTGTAGGAGAGGATGTGGAGTAAATTAACTTTGATCTCTAGGTACATGTAAAATTCAAGTCAGTATCACTGATAATACCTTAAAATGAAGAGTGTACATTGAAATACTTTACACACCTGAAGAACTCACTACTTGCTATGAAAACAAATCATCCTCTGAACAATTGAAGTTAGAAGTAAACATTAAAAAATACTTACTTGATAGAGGTTATATGCGGTACTAAATGATAAGCTCCATGCAAACTGCATCACTTCCTTTCTTTGTCAAGTAAAATGGGAAAATTTAATGCTATATAAAGAAAATCTATAGGCAATTATGTTCTAGCACTTAGTGTTCTGCTGTATAAAAATGCAAAGAAATAGCTTCTTTGAACTTTGGCATTTTCATTTCAATAGCTAAACTCTGCTTGTCAGTTTAGGAAAGCGTCAAATCTTGCAGTGCAGAATGCAGGCTGTATTATGGAAGAACCACACAAGTCGTACAGTATTTCACTGAAGATAGCTGCAGTTTTGCACAGAACTGGAAGAAGAACACACAGTTGCCTGGTTCCAGGAAACACTTCCTATAACTAGTGAAGGAACAACCAGACAAACCGTCCAATCTATCCTATAAGCAATCCCTGTTTTTCTTTTTGCATGTAATTACGGTACAGTGGAGATGTACAATTTTCTTTTGAAAGAAATGCCTTCCTCCCCCTGTCTCTATCTCTTGCCCTATCCTGCCCTTCCATGCAGTGGAGTTGCTGTTTCCAATCTGACAACATTAATGTGATTTGAAATGTCATTGACATAGTATAACATTGACCGTCCCCAACCAGTGTTCCCTAGTTACTACTGCTAAAGCCGTTTCACTTCAAATGTGATGTACATCAGACTAAATGAAAGAATTGGCAGGCAGAACATTTGAAATCAAACTAATTATATTTAAATTATAGATTAACATTTAGCTGGGAGTCCTCAAACAATGTATATAGATAACAGAGTTATGCTCTGCTGTTAAAATGAATCTGAGAGATATTAAATACAATAATACAGCTTTTGGCAATATTGTACAAGTTTCACACAGTAATGACTAACATTGCTTTAGATAAGGACTTTGAAGGCAACTCTGTTTAAAAATGAAGAGAGCAATACAGTTCTGCACCCAATGTCAGCGTAGTGGCCGTGTTTACAAACATATCTGATGTCAGGGCACTGGCTCCTGAGTATTGCAAACGCACAGAATTCCATACTCCAAAGGGTGTCTGTCTCATAATCCCTGAGGCTGTGGCTGGTCGATAACGATGATGATAGGAAACAAAGAATTGGGTTATAGATTGGCCCTGTACTTCAGCGGCTTTGTAGAATAGATTTAATTGCAGTGAAGCTCAGAAAAAGCACAGAAAATGGAAAACAAAACAGTTCCCCTGTCTGGTCAGTTATCTTCGTGAGCCCTATGATCCTCTGGATAGAGTAACAATTTTCTAAAAGTTCTCAAGGAAACTTCAGTTACAATATTCTAAATTTTCTCTGTTTACCCAGATCCCGTGCATTAACCTTATTCCTCTTTCACTGCTTCATAACCTTGCCTTTCTCACAGTCACATCTTTCCAAAACATGAATACAATACCTCATTCTCTTTTCCTCCTGCTATTCCATTTTTAATGTGTCTTTGGCTTTTTTACTCTTCCTCTATAAGTGCAGAAAATGCATTGCTTACATACATCAAACCTTCCTCTTCCAGAACTGTGGAAATAATCTTTAGTCATTTAGGAGCTTCACTGAGAAGAAACACAATTGACTCAAAAACCTATCACTCCTGCCACATTTTGTCACACCCTGGATAAAGCAGGAATTTTCTCCTTCTGCTTTTCCAGTGAGGGCCCTTAAACGAAAAGATTTATATAGCTGAATGAACATTTTTTGTAGTTCTCCCTTTTACTAACATGAAGTAATAGCTTTGTTATTGTTTTCTGATTAGCGGAGTAAGATAATGGAAATAATTTTTATACTCTTGTGCATAAAACTAAAGAGAGCAATGGGGCTGTTAAGTGACTGCTAAATCAATCTTGAAAATACAGCAGATTTGCACCTCCCTTTGACATGCGAGTTCCATTTGGGTTAATGACGGCTGTCGGCTCGCTGCAAGATGGAGGGGGAGCCCCTGCGCTCGGTTTGCATGGCTGGGCTTCTGTCAGGCAGACACCACTACAGACACCCGCGTAAATGAGAGAACACCACCAACACGTGGTGTAGCACAAATGCACACGTCTTTCTGAAGCTGAGTGAATACATACTGTGTTATCTCTTGTTCAGTAAGGATAGTATGGTGTGTTTGCTAATTAATTCCGTATGCTGATTGCTTTAAGTCTAGCAAAGGGACGTCATCACCTCCTCCGCCTTCCTTTCCTTCCTGCTTGAGAACGACTTCTGGGATTGTCACTCCTTTCTCGGTTGACGGGGAAGCACCTTTTGTTGCACTATTCTTGTCTTTCTTGACTTTAGTGATCACTTCTGTGTAAGAGATTTCTTCAGTGAAGGGCTCTGCTGCCGCGAGCTCGGAGGTGATGTGCACACCGGCTTCCTGGATCCCCTCCTGACCTTCAGCTCCTGTTCGTTCTTTGTTTTTTTTATGGATCTTGAACGTCTCCTTCGTTGGAGTGGCTTGTGAAATGGTTTTCTTGATTCTTATGCCAGATTGTTTCAATCTCTCTCCCGACTGCCTGATCCTCTCTCTCCTCTCAGGGGTCACTATTCTAGTTCGAAGCCTGTTGACCTTCTTGCCAAAATTTTGTCTCGTCTTTTGGATATTTTCCTTTGAAAATGCCTTTTTGATATCATCTATGCGCCTCATGCCTGATTTCTTGAACTGGGTTGCTTTGCTTTCTTCGATATAATATTCTTCATCAGAAGACAGATCGTCAGGTGGGAAGAAATCATCCTCTAGAGTTTCACCTGCTGTCCTCTCTTTGATAACAGAGAGAGATGAAGGACACTCGGTTTCCTCCTGTGAATGAAAGCACAGAGTCATCCTCCAGCAAGCATGTTTTAAAAGGATGGTGTTTCAAGCATTTTGTTTGCTGGCTTGTAGTTAATTAATATTAATTGAAATATAATATTCTGACCAAGTAAGGCAGGCTTGTACCATCATATGTGATCTATACAGAATACAAATGGCAGAAGAAACCTTTGCCAAGTTCTGTAAAGACATCGTACCCGATACAAGATTTCTTGTCAGTGTGGTTCTCCTGAAACTAATGAATGCCATCGTCCCATGTTTACTGGTTCCGAATGGTTTTCAGAGCAGATTTGTCTACTTCATGGGGGTTTTTTGAAGCTGATCTGCTCCTCAGAGATTTGACCTAGATCCAGTAAAAGTAGACATCCTATAGAAAAATAGGCTCCTGGGCTTGTGCCAGCTGTACACTCTTCCAAATGAGCGCCTCACTGACACCAGTAGGTACAGCCCTTTACTGTCACCAAGACATTTGCACATTTTTGACTAGTTGGAACTTAACAAACATTTCTGTCACTGCCCAGAAGGGGATGAACCCCAGCTTACTAACTTACGTGTGCTGGCTCCACAAGGGAACAAAGTCACTTAGGAAATGAGATGTTATTATTTGCTAAACCCAATTCCATACCATTCACCCAGCACCTGCATCATTGCTGAGATGAACTTGACTTGTTCCATTAGGAAAAGTATGAATGACCCAGAGCCAGCACCTCTATCTCCTGTGGTGAGTTTGGTGACCTGTATGAGCATGTGGTATTAGATATTAATATTACACATATGACACACATTAGCTGCATACTTGTAAGTGGTGACTATCCTAGATATCTTAGCCCTAGGAATGTATGTAGCCCCTCCAAAGAAACACTGCTGGAGGCTCAAAACTCAAAGACATACAATATTTTCAAAAGCTGTCCACAGTAAACAAATAATTTACCAAGAATCTCTTAGTGGTTAAGGATGTGCAAAAAAAAAGGAACAAAGCTTATAGAAATGGAAGTATTTAGTAGTAAGATTTATCTGAACGGTGATAATCTCCTAAAAGAGTTGATCGCCTGATCTGAAGACTGCTGTCTGCATGGACGTTACAAAATTGTGGCTCACTGTCAGTGGGTTGCTTCTGTCTAGAAGTACTATTGCATGCAGAGCAGGAAACCCATACCTCGTAGGAGGTGTATGAGATGGACAGTGCCAGCCCCTTCTTCTTTACTAACTATTTATGTGCATGTGTGCGTGCTCTTCTCCTAAGGGAAGCGCTTTAGGGTGCAGACAGGTACAACAGCCATATGAAACCTCAGTAAGCTGTTTCGCATTAGTACTAACTACCGCAGCTGATTTCTGAGGCATGACAGTGTCTGGGCTCTATCCTTGGTACTATTACCTCAATGCAGAAAATAGGAGAGTTATTGTAAGTTGGGAACCCATGAGGAATGGGTCAATCTTACTGAATATTTTGCTGTGAACTGATGTCCGGCCAAAAAGATGTCTGCCATTTTTCACAGTGACTCATTAGTAGCAAGTCATCTTTAATGTTAAATGACAGAGTACTAGCAATACGTAAAATAAAATACATTAAGCTATTTTTCAGATAAAGCTCACTTAAGAGTCTGTCGTCATGCCTTGGCTTCATTAAAAACCCTCTAGTAAAATAGTTGTTAATGCTTAGAGAAATACGAACAAGTTATGTTGCACTGATTACAGCAGAATGTTACTCAACTCATCTGTCAAAATCAGCAGGAACAAAACTACAATGCTTCGCTAATAATCATCTTCATTACCATGTGCAAATTAACATTAATTATATAAAGACTTCTATATATAAACATAATCCCTTCTTTTCTGAAAATGAACTAAAACACAGCTGGATAATAATTTCTCAAAGTTTTTAAATTATAGCCCACTCCTTCAGCTGAAATGGTAACAAAAATGTTTCCAGAATGACTATTCTGAAATTCCAGCACACACAGAAATGAACACAATATGGTGAATAGGGTATGCTGTTCATATGAAGATTACGTTTTAAAAACAGAGAAAGCAGAGAGATTATTCCCTCTGCAATATTTAGGCTGTCTTCCTTTGGAAGAAGAACAAATTTTTCTGTGCTTTTTGCCAATTGTTTGCCAGATTTATATTGTATTTAGCTTTATAGTCTATTATTTAAAGAAGAGAGCGCTTTAACTTTCATACACATGTGTTCTAATTAAGACTTACAAACAATAACGTGTGCGATGAAGGCCTTGTAGACAAGACACAGAAACTAGAGCTGCAGGTCCTGAGGAACATTTTTCGTTCTGCTACAGACTCTGAAAATGATCTTTGCCAAATCTCTGATTTTCTCTTTTTCCTTCGTTTCTGCACACAGCTTGCAGAACCAAATGTAGCAAGGCTAAAAAGCAGTGTGAGTTTCTGTGTCCTCTCAGGATTTCTAGATGGAAGATGTTACCAAAGTGGAAAGTATTAGCGAAACTGGCTAAAATGTTAGGGGGATTTCATAATAAAAATGCACTGATTAGACTCAGTAGGAGAGCTTTCTCATCTGCTCCCTTCCTCTTTCCTGTCTGTCCCCGTTTCTTCTTATCACTAGGTATCAGTGGGGTAGAAGCTCATCCTTCCTAAAGCAGGAGCAAGAAGTTTTAGCACTAGGTGGTAAATTGATGGGTTCAAAGCATGTACCTACCAGCTCCTTTTTAGACTCACTAAAAGAAAGAAAAATCACCTACTGATTTCAGTTGCATAGCACAAAGCCCCAAACCGGGTGACAGCTTTCTTCTTGGCTTGAAAGCAGGAGGGACTGGAAATGGCAGGGCTGGGCAGCCCAGTCGGAGGAGTGTGAGAAGTAGTTGAGCAATGCATCCAGCTCTGGAGCCCTCAGCACAGGAAAGACATGGACCTGCTGGAGCGGGTCCAGAGGAGGGCCACAAAAATGATCAGAGGACTGGACCACCTCTCCTATAATGAAAGACTGAGAGAGTTGGGGCTGTTCAGCCTGGAGAAGAGAAGGCTGCAGGGAGACATGATTGCGGCCTTTCAGTACTTAAAGGGGGCTTATAAGAAAGATGTGGACAAACTGTTTAGCCAGGCCTGCTGCAATAGGACAAGGGGTAATGGCATTAAACTGAAAGAGGGTAGATTTAAACTAGATATAAGGCAGAAATTTTTTGACAATGAGGGTGGTGAAACCCTGGCACAGGTTGCCCAGAGAAGTAGGGGAGGCCCCATCCCTGGAAACATTCAAGGCCAGGTTGGACGGGGCTCTGAGCAACCTGGTCTAGTGGAAGATGTCCCTGCTCACTGCAGGGAGGTTGGGCTATATGATCTCTACAGGTCCCTTCCAACCTAAACTATTCTATGATTCTATGCTACTTACAAGCTTTTAGTTAAAATTCTACTTAAGCATTTTGCTAGGAAGGACTTTATATCTGCCACCACCACCTCATGGGAGGTAAAGGAGGGTCTTCAAGCTAAATTTGCAAGTGCTCCAATAAAATGAAGGCAGGAGATTATTTCACAACAAAAGATGATACCAAACGGTCAGGTATTTTTAACCTGATTTCTTGAGGGAAGAAGAGTGCAGTCATATAGCCCTTCCTTTGGTTAATACACAGGACGTGTACTCTGCTTGCCCTGCCTTCTGGCAAAAACCAAAGACATGCACATGCCAGAACCAGAAAGCAAGGAACAAAGCCGTGGGAGCTGATCGTTCCCCTTCCCTCTCATCACGTCTCCTAGATGGAGGGCCTGGAGAGGGTGCATCCTGCAGAGGGTGCTCACACTTCTCCTGGTATGCTTGTTGGACGTCATGAAAAGTCAGGCCACCACACAACACACTAAAAATAGGCCTGAACCTTTCAAAACAAAACAATTTTTTTTCCTTCTCCTCCAATAAAAAAGCTGGGAAATCAATCATGTAAGTGGTTGGTTTGGAGATTGTCTTGTTTTTGTACAAAAAGTGTAGCGTATATGCTGACATTATGCAGCTCCCACCTTCTCACCCCTACACAGCCTCTCCACTGACACGTAAACATGTGGGCATTTTCCACCAATTTGAGAACGGAGCTGAGCTCAGACACAGAGAAATGAGCTCTCTGCTGAGGAGCCCGCTGTGCTGCAAGTGATTCTGTCTGTCCTCCCAGCTGACGTCTGTCCTGAGCAAACACACCAGTGGCTCAGGTACCTTGCTTGTGGATCTGGACCCACCATTTTTGGCAGGTGACGGGGGTGCTGAGGAGAGGCGGGGAGTGTGTTATGAATGGGCATAGGAGGGGAGAGGAGACAAGGGAGTCAGATTAGATGGTGTGTTGTTGAAACTGGAAATATTTTGGAAAAATGCCCGTGCGTGGAAGGAAATGAGGTCTGGAAGGAGAAAGGCCTCAGGTTCTGTGGTAGCGGAGGAAGGACTGAAGGCATTGGTCGCAATGGTAAGGAGAGGCTTGGAGACCTTTGCAGTTCTGCCAGGCAGGGAGAGAAATAGAGGCCACAAAGCTGTAAGGTTAGTTAGAGCCACTGCTAAATGAACAGCTTTAACAAGCAAAATTTAAAGGTATAACGTTGTAACAGAACACTGGTACAATTTGGGAGTGGCTGGTGATGCCCCTGGCACACAAAGTTTGCTAAGAAAGCATTTTACACCTGAACTTTGGCTTTTCCTAGTTTTTTGAGTATTTAACTTCTAAAATATGCCTAGTCAAAGAAGTCTGAGCTTTAATGGCCTGGCTGAATACAAAGTAAACCCACGAGTAAACCTCAGCTTTGGTGAGGAAGGCCAGCATGGTCTTTGAATGGGTGGCTCTGGGGACAGTGAATATTGAAACCCAGATGTTTCTAACACAGGGTTCCCAAGACAATCTGACTCTGTCACTGTCATTTTCTCCCTCAGCTCCCATTTCAATTTAATTCATAATTAGAAAATTTTTGAAGGGACATAGTCTGTGTCCTTCACACAGGCTTTTCGCTCCGCAAACTTTTCATCAGCTGCTGGAATGCTGGCTGCTCTGCACCGGTGTGGGGGGGCACTGACCTGTTTGCAGGCACTGCCGGCGTCTCCTGATCTCGAGGAAGGGATCACAGCAGCAGCATTTTTCTCCCATAGGATACATCAAGACTTTTATGAAGGAAGGCTAATGCACCTGCTCCTTCAACTGCACGAAACGCAAGGTGTGGACTCTTATCACCTCACAGAAACCTTAAAAAACAATAGGTAAATAGCCTTAAATGTGGCAATGCCCCTAATCAACATTATGAAACTCTCGAGGTGGTGATGCTCAGATAATTGAAAACCGCGGGGGAAAGGAGACTGTCTCAAAATACGCCTGCGTGGTAACCCTGCCTGCACAGTCAGGCGCGTCTCATCTCTGGGCAGGGAAAGAAGGGAAATGGCAGAGCAAGTTGTTCAGTGCCGTCTCGGGTATTTCGCTGCAGTTGTGTCCTGGCAGAGATCATGTCAGCTCCAACAGCACCTGTCTCCCTTGTTGCCGAGCTCAGGAGCACAAAAGTTGAGGGGGCTGCTGGAAGAGCAATGTCAAGCCTTCAGTGGAGCGAAGGAAAAAGGTTATTAAAAAAATTCCCTCACAAACTTGTTAGCTGAATCTCCACTCCTTATCTTTGCAAGCACAGATGGGATCAATAATTAGTAGCAGCAATAGTATTATTTTTATTAAGAAAAGATGTGTTGCTAATTTAGAGTCCACTGGATTTGCTAGATGAAGCAGTGACATAATGTCACTGTACAACAATACTTAGGCTTTAAGAGCAATAACAATGATTATTTTGGTAATAATTTTATTATAATGTCATTTAAAAATAAAAAATAATGGGATATAAGGGCTTTTAATGGGTGTGGCCAGTTCAAGAGCTTTACTCCCTTTGTCCCTTCACGTTTTTTTGCACACATATTCTGGGTTTGTAGATCAAGGCCCAGACTGGGCTTCTAGAGTTGGCAAGGCAGAAAAAATATAATACATGGTCTCATGTGTCAATATATGCTACAAACACTATAACAGTTTTGCATTCTCTTTTCAAATAGCTTCAAAGTATAACTCTAACAAACTTTAATAAAAGCAACTGTTACCAGCTCTGAACTATTATCTAATTTCAATTAAAACTTTAGCAGAACAAAAGTTTTTAAAATACAGAGAACAATAGCAGAGAAAACTAGAATGACCAAATAAATAATAAAAAATTCTATATATATGTAAGTGCATATATATTTTGTGTGTATATATATATATATAAAATGCAGACTCAAAATGCTCCTAAATAAACTGCTCACAGGAAAAGCAGAGAGGGGAGCCAGATGGATCTCCACAACTTGGAGTCATTGTGTCGCACAGGGAAAAGGTCACGGCAAACGGTCTTTCAGCCTTGGGACGTGTGACAGGGAAGGTGCAGGTGATGATTAACACGGGCACAGATGGGACCAGTGATCACCTGACAATTCTGAAGCAGAGCACGAAGCAGCAAAACGGTCGAAGGGCACCCAGCGCCTGGTCTGGCGCTGCTGCAGTGTCTAAGACAACTGGTGATGCAAACGACGGGCAGCGCACGGGCAGGAAACTGCATTGCCACAATGTTTAAAAAAATCCTGGAAATTTGCATGTTAAATGAATTGTTTGTTATTCAAACTGGCAGCCAAGGTAAATCACTATAACGTCTCCTTGAAATTGCTCTCTAAATCAATACAAAACCGCTGATGAATAACCAATTACAAATCATTCAGTCCCTTTGCTCATATTCTAACAGTTAAGAGCGAAGCTTTATAAATCTCAAGCGATCCCTTCATTTTTTCTGCAAATGTGCCATTTCAGAACCTCTGCCATCAGGCCAAAAAGCTGCTCAGATGAGAGAGAGATAGGATTATTCTGAAAGGACACCTAAGGGATTTTATCAAGCACAGTGGATAAACACTTCAGCATGTAAGACTTTATGACCAAGTGTTGTTCCTTTTTTTTCAGAGTTATTTTTACATGATGAAAGAGCAGCTTGGCCAGAACAGCCAGCCCCCCACAATTCTCTTTTGTGAAGCCTAATACACATCCCTTTTCTTTAAATTCTGACAGAAATTCATTAATTTAACCAGGAGTATACAATGACTATAAAGAAACCCAGCTCACTCTCTCATTATCTGTCTGCAGCAAGCTACAGGCAACGAGCAAGCGTTACCCAGTTGTTCCACATCACTCGGAGAAGCCCTTGGCTCCAGGCCACCACATGCTGCAAAGAAAGGACTACTGCAGCTCCAGGGGAAAGTTACAGCTTCACACTTGCTTTGCTTTTGGAGCTAGCCAGGGGAATAGCTCTGCAGGTCAGTCCGCAGGTTTGCAAGAAAATGGGTGAAATTTCCCACTTCTAATTTATCTGTAGATGCCAACCCTTTGGCAGTAAAGGAGAAAGAGTGATCAAAAGATATGGCAAGACAAAAAATGTGTTTGGTAATATTTTGATTAATTCATTCCTCACAAGGTGACTGCTCTTGCAAGCTAGCTAGAGCAGGGAGGTGCTCTCAAGTACAACAGAATCCCAGACATTCATGGGGAGCTGCTGAACTTGTCTGCCCAAGCAAACACGTTTCCATATGAACTCGCTTCTGGACGCCCTTTCAACCCAATGAAGAGAACAGGTACTTATGAAGTAGAAACTATATTCAGAAGTAGATGTCTACAACAGGTCAGGTGAATCAGGCTTCATACATTTCTCTCTGCTCACTTGAAAGATGTCTACAGGTCAAATGTACAAAAGTCTGCATCACTGATGTCTAATGCCTGGCAAGATGAATCCCATCCCAAATTCTGAACTTGCTGTTAACGACTTCATATATTCCTCACGTCTGTGGCTGCACTGTTTTGATCAACTTATTCCTGTGCTAAGGGAATAATTGCAAGGTTCAGCTATCTTCAGTAGTGCTGAGAATATAAAGCCCAACTGCATGTCCCCAGAGTCAAGTCCTTTCCTGAATCTGGGCCTCAGGAATGAAGCGTGTCACTGAAGACAAGTGTGAGCCCACAGCAGCCAGCCACATCTCCCGTGGATAAGCCACTCCAGGCAGCCTCTATGACTGTGAGGGAGAGGCACGACACTGGAGGATCACGGCATAGCTATGCCCTTCTGCTAGCTTGCAGGCCGACCACAAGCAAAGCCCTGAGCAGCTGCATCCAGTGCAAATGTGAATGAAGATCACTTGTTTCCACCACTTGGTGTCAGCAGGTGGAGAAAAATCTGTGGCAGCCCTGAGAAGATGACTGCCTGACCTTTTTGAGCATCACCACAAAGGAGCAGGTCTGGGGACTCCAGCTACACCAGATCAAATGGTTTAGCATCAAATTTATAATCTGCTGGTGTGGCGTCAAGTTTATAATCTGCTGTGAACACAGCCCTGTGAAATACGCAACCTGTTTCATTTTAGGAACACAGAAATGGCCCAACATCTGCTTTTATAAAATTGTTTTTATTTCACTTTCTCCTCTTTCCTTGTGAACACGTCCCTAGAAATATATTTTTCTTTAGCTGGTTGAAAGTGGTTGATTTTTTTTCTAAAATCACGGGTAATTTATGATGTTCTTGGCTGCCTCCAGTACTTCGGGGCTGGCTCTGCCCCTCTGCCAGCAGCTGGCTGCACAGCACGAGGCCAGCTCAGCGCTTTGCACTGAAGGACCGGGCTTGACACGTCAGACAAAGGACTCCTGCTACAAGCTCTGACACAACCACTCGGTTTCTTTTATTCTCTGTAATCTCAGCGAAGGCAATTACCTGTCCCAGCTGTAAAAACATTTATAAGGTTTTGCCACAAGAGTCCAACAACGGCCCTGTGTTTTTGGGCTGCTGAGGCCTCTGTGGCTGAGGCCAGTGCTCTGCCGTCACAGGCAGTCAACCTACGCCATCTTTTTTTCCATGAAGTTTTCAGACTCCACCTTAATAGCACTTAGGTTTTCTTCTCTGCCCATGGGTTCTAGCAGAAAGCTTTGTCTAGGCCCTCATGTCTCCAGGACTAAGAACCCATTCCTGCTTTCTGGCCTGAGGTGACGCATGGACAGTTTACACCCATTTCATCTTTTTGCTGATGATCTTTGCTAGACTTCGCATCTGTGCCCCAATGTATACATAGATGACAGCCACACCCTCTCTTAGCCTCTTTTCTTGCTGGAATAAGCCAAGAGAGGACCTCCTGGGCTCCTCATTTACCAGGGCTTCCCATCGCTCTGATCGCCCCGGCAGCTCTTTTGCAAACCTGTTTAGTCTGGAGACAACTTAGGTCACCAGGGCTGATCAGAGCTGTATGTGGTAGCCCAGGTGGGCTCTGAAGCGTTTTGGACGAGGGTACTGGCAGCCTCTGGATCACTTCTGGAAATACCTTGCCTGAAGCATTTCATGCCCATGGATCACTTTTTTTTAAGAGCCACACCATTGAGTGGGCTCTGAGTCTTCCTGTGAGCAATTAACACACCATCTTCTGTGCTTCCCAAACCACAGGGCCTCAGCAGACAAACGAACAACAAGGGCTTCTGCTAAGTACAGGAGCTGACACTGTGTAAACTTTGATTACCATTACTCCGGCTTTAAACATGATTTCTTGTCTGTATTTCTTTCTCTGGACCGACAGCTTCTCATTCTGAGCATATTTTATTACTATCCACGTATTATTCTGTGCCAAGATCTTTAATAAAAATATTAAATAGTTGACAAAGTCTTAGAAGCAAACCCTTTTAGAAACCCACCACGAGCCTCACTTCCCATTTCAACACAATCCACTGTCATCTGTTGTTTTTCCAGGTTGTCTGTTACGAGGTGAGATATCAGGTACACAAATATGAGAAAGGATAAGACTGCTCATGTTTCTGTGAAACAGAAAAATGATCAAATATGAGTTACCCAGCACAATCTGCTCTTGGTGAGCTATTTAACACTATGGTACTAATGATTCTGTTCTGCAGAGCCCCTTCTGATCCTGCCATTCTTGTGCCCGACTGATATCAGATGAATGGCAACAGTTCAGATCGTTTCCTTTGTCTTTTTTTTTTCAAATAGAAGTATTGTATTTGCTGTCTTTCATGTCATGGTTACTCTCGCAGGCTTTTCTCAGAATAGCTGTAATTAAAACTGCGTGCTGATGGACGGAGAATTCGTCCACCAGGTCTTTCAGAGTCCGTGCTTGCAGCCCCATCTCTTCAGCTCGTGACACCCTGACTTTTACTGTCACTTCAGATGGAAGTGCTTCCACTTCAGATTTTCAGGTCATTGTCCCCATCTCAATCTCACCATTTTTACTGTCCAAGCCATCATGCTGCAGAAGGACAATGGCCAGGAAAAGCCACCTATACTTTAATTTATTTATGCACAATATGAGTGGCATACGCAAGGCTGTTCCCGCTAGCCTCTCCCCGTGTGTGCGGTGGAGCAATCGCCAGGCAAACAAATTGGTTGTAACATGTCTGTGTAGGCCAGTCAAGCCATAACCTTACCTGGTGTCTAACACATCTAATGCTGTGACTGTCCACAAATTTTAAAAAAGTCAGATAGCAGTGAGTGAAAAAGTGTGTCCATCCCTTCACAGGAAGTTGTTACTCCTTCATGGTGCTTATATAAAGTAGTAGAAAAGAGCACCATAACTGTAACATGGACTTTCTGGTGCCTGTATGCCCACGTTCAAAGAGGGACTTGCAGAACATGCAGAAAAGTAAACGAAACAAGTTCTTTCAGGATCCAAAAAAAACCCGCAAACCCCCTTTCATTTCTGAATAATTTAGCCAGAATGAGTTAAATTTTTAGATTCTCTTTGACTGCAGAGAAATGATTGCTCTCACAGCTGCTTATTCCGACTAACCTGAGCAGAAGGGAACAGTGACCTGCACAACCTGCAGTGTACTTTGCATTCCCTACTATACCCTGAGGCACATCGCACGCCAGGGTCAAACACCTCACCAGAAACTCTGAAGTAACCTGGCACTTTTGATCATGCAGTCATCATGAGGAGGAAAGCTGCCTGCTACCAGATCTTTTCCTCCACCACATGGCCTTTTAAAAATGAATGCTCTCGATTTCCCTAATCATTGTGCTCATGGATGATCTCTTTGTCTCTTTTCAATGGGAGGATATTGCCAACTCTTTTCATCACAGCTGAAGTCTCATGGGACAATCCCCTCCAGCCAATGGTCCTTTTCAACCTGCCTACTCCTTCTATTAATGACAAGATCAAAGCTATTCTCTTGAAAGAAAATCTTTAGGATTTAATTGGTGTCTCCCTTTTCCTCATATGCCAATGTTCTGGCAATAGTTAAAGCTAAGGCCCACGTGCGCTCACCCACGTAGACATCCAATGTCAGCTACACACAGGTCATTGGCTCCATCACAATGTCCCAAGTGGTTCATCAGAAAAACATCTCACTACAGATGAGCTGTCACTCACAGCCACCAAGTAAACAACTTGGTTATACCCATTTGTAAAATCTAGTGAAGCGAGTATGCTGATTCTGTAGCTATTAACAGACTCCCACTCATCGTAGCCAAGCTTCGGTCATTCAGAACTTGGCACTCCAGCAGTGTGCCTACACTGGTGTAAATCAACGGCGTGAAAAATCACTGCGCTTATGTGAAAGAGACTTTCACAAGTGCAGCCGGTACTGCCTTAAGAATGAAACCTGAGGAACAGGGTGCGGGTCGTGTCTGGCAAAACCAGCGGAGAGTTCAGAAACTCCTACTGAAGGCGATTCTTAGAGAAAGTGTGCATCATGAGAGCCACCTTTTGTATGAAATACCTGAAAATAGCAACAGCTGTTCTTTACAGCTGTGTGTAAATTCATTTCCACAATATTTTCTTGCATTTTTAAATAAACGACAACTCACATCTTGCTACGGGAAAAATTTACGTTATGTGATGAATACTGTTTTAAGAACAAAGATTTTCAAAGCATTGATTCTGCTGCAAACATTATAGTAAAGGCCCATCCACGAAACGGCATTATGCCATTAACTAGGGGAGTCAGAGATACTTATTACCTTTAGCTGGGAAATTATTTGCAAGGAATAAACAAAAGTGCCCGTGTTCTATTCCATCAGGACGGTGCAGCTTGCAATAATTGTAATAATAGGCCAAACTGTGCCATGCTTTCGCCTGAACATTCATAGCAAGTCATTCAGTCGGCAAATGTGGGAGGTACGCTTTGGCTGCATCTGGTACTAACATAACTTTAAAGAGGTAACACTTCCTACCTTCAGCTTTTTGTTTTTTTTCCTGGCTATTTCTTCCCAGTAGTAGAAAATAAGGTAGTTAAGAGAGCTAGATTATGCACAAGGATTTGCCAGCTGTGTACCGTGGTGAATATACTCAGCAAAACTCACGGCTCCATTCACTGCAAGTAACGTTATTTACGTACAAACAGGTGCCAGACCAGGGTGTAAGGCTGGGTGCTGGGGTGCACTGCGCTACCCGTGAGGGCTGGTATTTTCAAGAACGCCCAGCCATGAATACGACTCATTTGAAAGAAGTTCTGGGGACTCGCTGGTATGAAGGACAGACTACACTTCTGGCAAAAGATGAAACACTTTTACTTCCTATTGACTTGGGGAACTGGGAGGTTTCAGCAAATGGCAGGATCAGGCCATTTGACAAATGGGTGGCACAGCGCTCGCTAGCAAGTGACAGACCCCATGAACTGCCGGCACTGTCTGCTCCTGTGAATCTAGGTGAGACTCTGCCATTTCATGAAACTTCTGTTCAAACACAATCATTTATAAGAACAATGAACATCCTACAATGAGCTCAATGAATGGAAATGTATGATTTGCTTGCCCACTATGACTGGAAGAACAGCGCTGGGTTAAACCAGTTCTAAAGTAGAGCATGCAAGGTACTACTTGCAGTCGTGAAGGGTTTGTGGGTCTGAGCTGTAGTCTGTGCATATACTGCTATAGGCTGAGACAATGAGAAAAGCCCAAATTTGTCAGCAGCACAAAAGCCTGAGTAATGCTGCAAGTTAAATCGACCGCATGTTTTGAAATTAGTGCTAGAAGAAAGTCTGTGTTCCAGGAAGCCTGAAAACACTTTTGCTATTTGGACTTCAACCTAATACGGTGAAAAAAGTAACAGGGATGAATGTCAGGCACGGTTTGTATGACAAGATTTACAGGGCCTGCCTCATGTTACCTTTCGGAGAGGCAACAAATAGTCCTTGCTGATCTGCAGTTAATCTTACACGACTGGCTCAGAAACCTAGCAGCACTAATAATAGACTGGGTGTGCTGCCATCAGTAGGTTCGTGCTGAAAGGCACGGAGGAGCACAACTCTGTCAAGGAAAGCATAAAATAGCTCTCATGTTGAATAGACTGCGTCTTTTGGTTCACTAACCGATGCCTACCAGCGGCTACCAAGGAGGTGGCGTAACGACAGCGCTACAAGAAATTAGGCTCGTGGTTACCTGATAGATGACGACCCGGAATTTGTTTTTCCTCAGCATCTCCTCCTGTTTGTCTTCCACCTTCCGCATGCTGGCGCTCTGCCTCTCCATGCGTGCCCGCACCTCCTTCACAGTGGAGCTGACTTTGCGGGTTTTCTCCAGTAACTTGTTCACCGTGTAGCCTGTATTGCCGTGAGCCTGGGCGAGCTTTAAAATGTCAATCTGTATGGTCTTGATGGCGTTTTCCATCTCCCTGTGCCTCTCCTCTATCCTCTTCTGGCTCGCCTGCACGCTGTCCACAATGTTGGCCACTTTGTCCAGCACCGTCACAATCGTGTAAGCTGCATCTTGTTCTTCTTCCTCCTCGGTGACGCTGGAGAGGCGATTCTGGCGGGCTCTTTCAGCCTCCGAGGTGATTTCGCAGCGATCCATTTTGCCTGCCTTCGGCCGGGCCGGCGGGAGGCGAAGCTTCGGCGATCGTGCCAGAGCGATTCTGGCGCTGCTGCAGGGAGCCAGGGCGACAGCTGGCTTCGGCGATGCTCAAAGTAGGGCGTGAAACGCCGCTCCTGGAGCTCGGTCAAATGCTTCTGACTACAAAATACCCACACGTGATTGTTCGGATACTTTCAGCAACATGAAACCCCTAAAATTAGGAAGCAATGTCTGGAAAGGAACATACGTTTAAAGGGTCACGCTTCTGCACTGACAAAGCTATTAGTGTTAATCCAGGAAAGTTAAGCAACTTACTCCTTAAGCAGGAAAGCAAACTTGCATATTTCTAATGATCTACTTTTTGTTTTTGTGTTACTGGAGTCCTTTCCTCCAAGGAGGAAAAGAGGAATTCAAAAAGCAGTCAGGAAATTCAACACGGTTTTTTTTTCCAGCAAAACAACTCCAGGTCTTCAGCTTGCTGCAATTACCACAGGGGTAACAAATAACCACACTCAACCAGAGGCAATATAGTGAAAACATTGTATTGTGACATGCTTTTCCAGTTCAAAATGTTGAAAGCATTTTTTTTTTTTATTGAACAAATTATTAAATCCTACATGCAAAATTCTGAAAGCCTAAACTACATGTTAAAACAGCTGAACACATCCTATTCACACTTTATCTCGGGATCTTTCAAACGACAACTAACGGTCTATTAATATAACTATGACCAGCAGACTAATTTGGATGGACTTCTTTAGCTCTTGAAAATACTCTATACAAGAGCACTAGTAATTCATTCACTTTTATTATTTTTTTTATTTTAATCACAAACACTATACAATCCATATTGTAGGTGATAAAACACGTATTTTCTTTAAAAAAGTTTAAGAAGTATTAAAACAGCTTTAACAGTGATAAAGTAGGCTTTATTCCAATTATGTGTGTTCAATTATTCAACACCAATTTTTACAATACCTAAATCTACGAAGACCTACTTTTTTGGACCTGTGCCATCTGCTCTACCAGGTAGCTTCCCAAATTATGAAATTTATAATTTTCCTCTTTAAAAATAAATTGTTGGAGTTCTTTATGAAGATGGCAGTGCTTAGACCCAGCCCACACGTTTTATAAATACGTTACAACTACACACGGCACACAGCTTCACAGTTCATGCGATAGGCAGTGTCTAAAAAATCAGTTACTAACTTCCAAAAACATTTAAATATCTACGGTATTTAAACACAGTGTTTTCTAGTTTCTCATAAGAAAAGTAAGCTGTAAACATTTTTACCTTTAGTTCATGCCTTGTTTGCTAGGTAATGGGGACTTTTTTGTCAGTTTGCTGTTTTTTTTTTTTTAATCTACAACCATTGGTGGAATAAATCTGTGTTCCCAAAAATACTACATTCCATGGATAAAGCACGAGTCTATTATATAACCATGTGATACAGATACAGAAAATGATCTACTGTATTCAAAAACATAAAAGTAAAGATACTAAAACAGTCCATAGCTGTTAGAGCTGATGCTTTCAGAATACAGACCAACATTGTTACACTAAAAATGTTCAAAAATAAGGCCTCTGAAATAAATATTTCCATTCTTTAAAAAAAGATATAATAAAAATGTACATCACATGGTCAATGTAGGTATAAAAATCACTAAGTTAAACCATCCTGGATGATGTATCTGAAGTAAAATGGCCTAGGTTTTGCTTCTGCCGACGTCCTCTATTGTTTTTGGGGCATTTTCTGTTAAAAAAAAGAGAGAAAGAAAGATAAAGGAGGGCTGGTTTTATATATGCTGCATAAAAGTACACCTAGCAATAACACATTGACCTTATTTTCTGTACTTAAACAGTGGGGAGGAGTCTATAAGCTGTGCTGATGGGGGGACGCTCCTGCTGTTTGGAACCGGGCTGTCTCCTGGGGATGTCTGTGGGAGCCCAGATCACTCCGAAGTGAGTTCTGCTTGAACTTGAGACCAAAACTAGCAGGGTGCTACGTCCTTCAGCCTTGATCCAGCAAAACACGTACCACGGCTTTACCTTATACATATTTCACACTTAAAATCCAGGGGGTGGCAAGGCTGAATCAATCAGCCTTTTGAAGTGCTGGACCTCCAGGTGCCCTGCTGCTTGCTGCAGCCCCTGTAACAGAGCCCACCCAGGACTCTCTGTGGGGTGGCTCAGGCGATCCCTTTCTCAGGGATGGACACACAGCTAAGAAAGGATTCACAAAAGCCACCAGTTCTGAATGGGACGGGACTTACTCAGCCTGTCAGACAGCCGGTGACGCACGATGGAGCAGTCCTGCCAGGACGCAGCAGGACAGACCGTCCCCGAGAGGCGGTGAGCTGGGGAACAGTCCTAGGGAGGCTGGAAGAGGAGGCTGCTGAACCACAGCCTTCTACGCCACTGCTTTGGCCAGCGATGTGTTGAGTGAAAAAGGGATGACATCAATTGCATGAGCCAAATAACTCTTCTACACGTGCAGAAGGTGTTAGATATGTGTGCTTATACCTACTACACCGAACCTTACAAGAGAGATAGGGAAGGAGACCTATATTGTTCGTCCATAGGGGTGTCACTCCACATCACTGAGTTTGGGAAGCCATGCACTAACGCAGTAGCAGAAAGTTTTATGGCCCAATGTAACCGGAGCTGAAAAAGTGAAGGACAAGTGGAAGAGGAAAAGGCAAAGTGTGGCATGGATGAAGAATCCATGGCTTTCACCTCAGTTTTCATACAGGGCGAGAGTCTGAGACAACCCAGAAACTTGAACTCTGTACTTGTTCATCTTCACATTTCATAAAATAGGTTCCCGTGGAGAGTGCCTAATAATGGGACTAGATGCACATTCATTTTCAGAAAGCATATATGGCGCGAGGGATACTTTTCTCTCTGTGTAACACCATTTACAGTGGCACTGCAGGGAACAGCATTTGTCAACCTCTCCAGTTTCACTGGGCAGGAGCGGGGGATCATAGCTTCTATAAGGTATCAGCAATACTTCGATAACTCCAGTGAAGGTCTAACACAGCAGCTGACCTTCTGGATGTGTTTCAAGGCTGACCTGCTCTGCTGGATATTTGGTCTGGGGATTCAGAGTGGTTACTGGTGCTTTGTGAATTGAAACAAATGTGTGTTTTGTGACAAAAAGAAGAGTGGTGATAGGATGTTACATAATCCTTCCGCTTCAGCCACTCGGTATTTTTTATGTGGGTATTTTAAAGCATACAAAATTTTGTGGGCCAAATATTTAAAGACTGAAAAAGTATATCCACACAATGTGTAATTTTTCACTGTTTTTGTCTTTACCTACCTTGTTATGCACATGACAATTGCAACTATAATGGCAATCTGTACAGCTCCAATTATTGCTGCAATAAGGACATGCGTAAGCTTTTGTCTGCTTGGGACAACATAAAGAATACTAAAGTCTGTCTTTTCACAGTGCTGTCCAGTATATCCTGATTCACACCTGAAAAAGAAAAGGAATATTTAATGGAATCTGTAATTTGACAACAGCCCAGTCATTCTGCAGATGAAATACAGAGTCCAAGGTGACTCTGGCTGAGAAAGAGCTGGTGAGAAGGTGGAGGTGTGGTAACGCGTGTGTTGGGGAATGGCTTGGATTTCTGTGGCAAGAGAGGACACAGAGCAGGTATGCTCTGCTTTCCCGGACAAGGTTACTAATGGTCCTCTGAAAATACACCAGCGTGGTGAAGGCCTGGATTGGGCAAATGAAATACGTAGGGTCGTTACTAAATTGGGGCCATATTTAGGAAGAATAAACCAACTAGGTGAAACAAGCAGACAAGGCTAAATGAAACACAAGGAAGCATGCTCCTGAAGCACAAAGTGAGCCTGCTCATTCAGCTGCAATGTCAATATGGGCAAGAAGTGACAAAGAGAAAGAGAAACCTTGAAAAATGGGGGAAAATAAAAGATCCCTTTTCCAGCTGCAGCCTACAGAAGTGGAATCCTGCAAAACCTATTGGACTCGACCATCATCAAACCCCCTCTTGCCTTGTAACCACACCAAAATTTGATGGAGCTTGGGTTAGAAAACCCAATGGCCCAAAACTGTTCAAGTGAGGGTTCATGGAAGAATCCATAAAAATTGGCCGGGGTGGCGGGGTCATGGCTGGAGACAGAAGAGAAGCAGCTGCTCTAAATGCCCGAGCAAAGCAGCCGTCAGCTCAATGAGAAAACCAGCGGGGGCTGCTCCCCGTCAGCGACACATGCTCAGGGAATGCGAGATGTGCCAGTGGTGAAGGTGGCAGTGGAGATACGCTCTGGAGGAATTCATGTCACGAGGCACAAGAGGTGGAAGCAAGACAAGGAGAGGCAAGAGCTACCCAAGACACTGAGCTGAGGTCTGCAGAATCAAAGACCACCATTTACATCCCTGAGCAAGTTCTTTGTACAGCTATCCTTTAAAACCAACCGATGTGGATGCATTATTAGGGCAACTGAATCACACAACTGGCCTCCAGCTCTGTCACAGAAAGCTGGAGAACAGATACTCACATGCAGGCAGAGAAACAATCCTTTTGTAAACTGGATCAGACAAGCCTGAACGCAACGTAAAATCAGTCTCATCCATCCAAAAGCTTTGTGCTAGGGTAAGAATTAATTCTGTTTGGAGGAACAAAATAATTATGCCACAGATCTTCCTACAACTGCTAATGCAACTCCTAATCCCCCTTTGCATGCAGGGATAATGTTTGGGGTTTACATGTTCATAATCTTGTGACTCTACTTTCTCCAGCCATGAGCTGCTGTGTAAGGAGTTTTGGTTCGGGCATGAAGCAAGTTTCAGTAAGAACAGAGTTATTAAAGAAAAGCCCCCATGCACTGTAAGCTTGCTAATGGCGAGGAAGGGAAATTCGTGTTAGCAAACAAGAAGGAAGAAAATGGGGAACAAGTTGGTAATCATGCAAAAAGAAACAATAAGGAGTAGGGCTTCTTGCTAGTGAAGAGGACTGAATTCTTACTGTTAATTTCCTTTTGTTTTCATTAAAGAAGGCAACAGGAAAAGTGTGATCAATGTGAGAATTGCTTTAAAGCAGAGGAGGCAAAACAAAGCAGAGAAGGCACAAGTAATTCGAAGATGTTTCCTCAGAAACAGTGAAGCGGCAGGAAACTATTTCTGAGAAATACTGAGTGGAGATTCAGGAGTATTGAATTCCTGCAAAGAAGAAGTGCTTGTGTTAAGAACTATATTGGTGGTGGGATAAAGTACTAGGCACTAGTTTAAGGTACCTTAAACAGATTTTAAAGCATTCTGCTGCATTAATGTATAGCAAGATAATATAGCATTAATACAATGGCAAGATAAATAGAAGTCAGCATGGATTTATCAAAATGTGCTGATCAGTCAACTGAGTTAGCAGAATGAAGTTTAGATTTCTCTGCCAAGCACTGAACTGTGCTTTCTTCCTGCAGCCTGCCATAAGGACAGGGCAGAACTGCGCTGCACAAGGGTAGACCAGATCCCAGCTGTGCAAAGGTTGCTCAGTTAAATAATATGCCATGGACTACTACCAACTTTCTTCTCACCTGCCTGATGGCAGTCCTGGAGGGCTGCTGTACAAGGAGCAAGGAGATTCACTGCCCTCAGTGAAAGCGAAAGTCAGAAGTTGCTCTGCGCACGGGTTTTCTGCAGGTTTGTAAGTCATCTGACACCTCACGTATATCACTACCAGCAAATGAGGACCAAATTAAATAATGTATATGCTAGATGTGTATGAGAATGCAAAGCATTTGCAGATAACAATCTGCCCCTAGCATTCATCACGGTATTCTCCTTGCCAGAGAAAGAGAGAATTTTTTTCTTTGGTAGAGTACATGATTATTATGGTGCATTGCTGTCTGATATAAGTAATTTGTTTCCTTAATAACTCTGCTCCAGTAGGAAACACACATAAAGTATGACACCATCAGTATTTAAATAGCCAAGAAAAATCCAAAGGAGATCTGATACCTAGGGTTAAGAACTGACAGTCAGAAATTCTTGACTGGAACCACGTGAGGTTTGTTGTTCTATGTCCAGCGCTGAGATACTGTTCAGCTTGTTTAAATAAAAAATTGAACGTAGTAATAGTAAATGTGATTACAAAATGGAATTTAAAGGGACAGTACATTAATTAAATTCATCAAAACATTGCCTATCTGTAATTATTAGAGTAATAATAAATATTTAAATGATTGAATAATAATTGAATCATACATGAATAAAGGACTCTATGATTAGCACCATCCAGAAAAAAATTCTGAGAAATAAAAAAATCAGTGCGTTCAGCCAGGAATTTTTTCCTTGAAATACCTGTACTTGAATATTTTGAGGACAAATCCATCAGAAATTGTGTTAAACACAGCTCTAGATCAAAAGAATGCTGTACTCAAATAGTGCTGCCTAATGCCCACCAAAGGGATGTTGGGGATGCACCCAGTTTCCCAAGAGAAGCAAAGCCATGTTGAGCTCTCTTGATTCTAACCAAAGAAAAGAGAAAAACAAGCAAGTCTCATTGGAAAGGTAAGAATAAACAAGAAAGGCTCTCGGATGGGAAAAGGAATAATATAAGCTTTCAAATGCTTAAGCTGACAGCCACACTGGATCTGCCTTTTGGGCTTCCTGCTCCCTGGTCAGTATGGAAACCCTTAAATCTTGGCAGTAGAAAATCCCCTAAATAGCCTTGATCAATAAAGATCAAGGGAGAAAATGCAATAGTATCTAATGGATTTACAACTGACGTTTCCACAGCAAAGGAAAGCAATCAACCACATTAACCTGAAAGTACAAGCCTGCAAGACAAAAGTTTAAGAGTGCAACCTCCTAACGAGTCGGGCACTCCATGTTATTAAGAAGATGTGGCCTCTCTGTATAAATAACTTTTAAAATTATTTTTTTTTTTAAAGAAAACAAAGAGGCAGAATTTAGTTAGTAAATGTAAAGAAAAAATTATCTGGAAGCTAAGGAAATAAAATGGAATTCAGATTTCCTGGGAGACACGGAGTGGCTTAATACTGAGTGTATTGAGCTGCTAGATTATACTGTAGGTGAAAAATGTAGGCTAAAGAGTATTTCAAAATTTTATACTCTGTAGATGAAGCCTATTATTTTGAAAAAGGGCAATAAATGTTAAAAATAAAATATTGATCCTCTAGAGAGAGTTTATGACAAGAACAATAAAATATAAAGATAGCATAAGAACAGACAGTCATACAGAGAAGTCATGCGAGGCAAAGGCAGGTTCTTGTGTGTGTGTTTAGATAGGGTTTAGCAGCTGAGAACAAGGAGGCACCACTGAGGCCACAGTCCTCAGAGGGATTCAGCTTCCAAACTACCTGAGTGACCGAGACTCTCCTCTGAGCACTATCTCCTGCACGCCCGGAGCAGCTGGGGGCTGCCCGCAGCACAGGGATGCGGCTCCTGTGCCACTGCTTAGATAACTGCAACCTGACACATGCTGTAATTATGTCTAGAGAGCATTTTGATGAAGCTTTACAGCGATTTCAAGCACATTTTGGAGGCATGCAGGACTTACCGGCAGGAAGCCTTCTGAGTGGAATAAATGAATTCACATTTTCCATGTATACAGTAGCCGTTGAAGCTTTCTGAACAGGGCACGTGGTTTCCAATGTAAATGTCTTCTCTTTGATCGCTGGCATCTTGAAAAGAAATATACATCAACAATTACAAATGGCTGTATGATATTCATTAAAAAATCAACCAAGAATAGCATACCCTTAAAAACTTGTAATGAATAAAGGAATACAGAATAATAAAGCAAAGGCTTAAGGGTGTACTTTCAGAGGCACCCACAGAGATCTGCTAGAATGTACGACACTGAAAAACGATCCTTAGAGACATCTAAATATGCTTCTTATGTTAGCTTTCTCGGAAGGACGAAAGTATTCATGACAGAAACAAGCCAATGCAGGAAGATCAGCAGAAGTTTTGTCCGTGGCACAGAGGCAAAGACCTAATACATAGATACAGAGAGCTCTCTCCTGTGTCTAAACAGAGGGAAAAAAAACCTGAAGGACTAGAAAGAAGCTAAACTTTTACGACTACTGGGTGTAAAAACACCTTGATAAAGCCCAGGTCTGACTAGTACCACCTGTCATTATAGCTGAAATCAAACACGCTAAAATATCTGCCTTCCTCAGGGAAACACTTTTACTGAGAGGGAATTTCAAAGGGTTGAAATGAGCTTAAAATACCCTTTCCTTTGGGAATTGTGCTGCGTCTGGAGGGGATGAAATTAATTTTCTTCAGAGCAGCCTGTACGGTGCTGTGCTTGGGATTTCTGGTTGAAACAGTGCCAGTAACACACCAGTGCCTGGGCTGCTGCTGAAGGGTGCTTCCACAGCGTCGGGGCCTTCTCTGCTTCTCCCTCTGGCCCCTAAGCACCTAGGCTGGAGGTGGGCAAGAGGCTGGCAGGGGCGACACAGCCAGGACAGTTGACCCAAATAGACCAAAGGGATACTCTGTACCATACGACACCGCGCTCAGCAACAAAATCTGGGGTTTTGGTCTTTGCAAGGTGGCTGCTGCTCAGAGACTGGCTGGGCACCAGTCTGCTGGTGGGACGTTGGGAGTGATGGCTTTTGCATCACTTGTTCTTTTTCTCTTTTGTTTCCCTTCACTTCTTAAACTGCCTTTATCAAGTTTTTCTTGTGTTTGCTTTTCTGATTGTCTCCTCCATCCTGCTGGGGCAAGGTGGGGCTGAGCAAGGAGCTGGTGGGCGCTTAGTTGCTGGCCGGGTCAGCACAGCACAAGAAGGCAGTCCCTGCTGCCCCAACATCTTTTGTGCTTCTGCCGTGTTACTGAAACTACCTAAGGCTGCACACATTTTCAACCATTTTTTTTGCAAAATTGTTCTGCAAAAAAGTCCTAAACACAGAAGTTGGTATTTCAACAATGAACTTCTCTAAAGAGCAGGGATATAAAGATGTGAGCGTAATTGTGGAATTATGTTCATTTCCATGGCAATAGACTATAGCGTCACAAGATTATAATGAACTGCAGGTGCAAAGCAAAAAGGACTGTGAAGAAGAAATCTCTTATACAATTGCAGATATTTGAAATAACACCAGCAAGAAAGAGAATGTATTTATACAAGAAAAAGAGCGCTGCATGCTGCTGTTTTAGCTTTTCCCTGAGCATTTTCTGGAATGTTTTCTAATTTGTTCCGGGAAAAAAAAATCTAACCATTAGAGGTTTTATATATAAGGAAGCCTGTTTCAGGCTGTGCTTCAAAGATACAGAAGACTTGATACAAGGGAGGAACATTGCCTAATACTGACAATATATCCGCTGCTGCCCTGATGAAATAGACTGTGTCGTGGCATGTCTAAGAGGAGAAAAGTGGGGATGGCTCATCCCACAACTGGTGCCTCCCTCCTTCTCCAAGCAGTTAAGTACTGTCCCATCTAGTCCCAGTCAAAGGCTATTAGTCTGTTCAGACAGCTGCACCATGTCTGGTTTTAATGTATATACCAATATAGACCATGAGGCCCAGTGAAAGATGCATTCCCTGAAAGGTGGCCAGGTAGTCATGGCCACCCAGGTCAGAGGCAAAGCTTGCATTAAGCAAAGAGATATTAAATGCAGGAGGTGATTCCTAGTGCAGTACAGACATCTACCCAACCTATTGATGGGAATCCATTTTCAATCTGAGGGGCCTGCTAGACTGAGCGATGGGATATAAGAGTTCTGATACTTCACCAGAAGGAAGAGGCATGCACAAAACCCGAAACCCCGATGCCCATCTTGACACAATAAAACCAGCACGGCAGCTGAATCCAGGAAGAGAGACCTTTCTGATGTAACTTTAGGTAGACACTTGCACTGCAGGAGAAGGAGACTGGCATGCCTGTGGTTCTAGAGAGTAGAAGGCATTATACATTCAGAGAACAGGGTGTAACAAGAAAACTCACAAGAATTTCAAGCGAAAGCAAGCAGATAGAAGTGTGGACTGTTCTCTTATCCTGGAAGAAAAAGTCATTCAAAGTAGTTCAGTTCAGGCTCTCACTATCTAAAAAGACCCGACTACTGCATAAAAAATGGCAAAACAATTTTTTTGCACAAGGCATATTCCCTCCATCCACTTCATTTGCCGAACTTAAGACTGCACAAGCTGTACATGTTAATAATAATAATTATATGCAATGTTTTTTCCACTAAGTAGATTTCAAGGGCAGTTTATATGCAATGAATAAAAGGCTGTAACTTCTGAATAGGAACCAAAAGTGGTGTTTTATTGCATCACATAATAAGATGTATATTCCATTTGGTGCCTTTTATGCCTTCATAATGTAAGTGAAAATTGACATTAGATCATTCCAACTGGTACATTATATGGAGTGACAATAAGACAATTTGTGAAAAAAGAAAAACATACTGAGCTGTCTGGAACTGAATGGCTTTTTAAGAAGTACACAAAGAATGTCGAAAGCCATGGTGGGATGGCTTTACTCTGAGAGGCTATGGGAGTGCAAAACCAGTACAATGACAGAAGAAAATTAAGACCAGAGCTAAGAGAGAAGTTACCAACCCTTCACAACAAAACCTGCATTAAGACCAGCACCAAGAAAAAACAGTGGGTAATGGTCACTGGTGATTCCCTCCTGTGCTGGATGGAAGTGTTCGTTTGCAGGCTGAACCCTCTTTTCAGGGAAGTTTGCTGCCTCCCTGGGGCCCAAATTAGGGACATCACCACAAGACTGAAGAGCTTACTGTGACCTTCAGACTACTATCCACTCCTGCTCTTTCATGTGGATACTAATGAGGCAGCAATGAAAAGCCTGAGGTCAACCAAAAGAGATTTCAGAGCCCTGGGAAGAATGCTAAAAAATTCGGGAACACAGGTGGTGTTTTGCTTAATCCTCCCAGGAGGGAGGGGAGACTTTGGAAGAAACAGGTGAGCCCAGGATATCAATACCTGGCTCTAGCACTGACGCATCTGCCAAAACTTTGCATTTTTAAACCATGGAAAAGTCTTTGAGACACAAGGTAGGCTGGGGCCTGACAGGATCTACCTGTTCCAATGGGGAAAATGTGTCTTTGGGCATAAGCTGGCAGGACTGATCGAGAGGGCTTTAAACTAGAATCGATGGGGTAAGGGGATCCCAACAGTGTTGTGGTAGGTAAGCCAAGGGTTGGCGTGGCATTGCCTGAGGGTGGCAATGCTGGTGGGAACATTTGCACCGCTCCTGGGAGCATGGAGGGCTCAGGACCGTATCTGAAATGCTTCTACGCCAGCGCATGCAGTATGAGAAACAAACAGGATGAACTGGAAGTGTTGGTCAGCTCCCAGAGCTACGATGTCGTTG
>Ga0065711_1026162_pt1 | contig 114274 bp, 46 predicted proteins | sample Hoacrofraction12_FD_59098 | JGI IMG/M metagenome (GOLD analysis project Ga0065711, IMG submission 59098) | Hoatzin crop microbial communities from Cojedes, Venezuela - Epithelial fraction 12 v2 (version 2) | ecosystem: Host-associated > Birds > Digestive system > Esophagus > Crop | place... | reverse complement strand
TTTTTTTTTTTTTTTTTTTTTTTTTTAGAAAATTTCTGTTATGTCCATTTATAGGTGGAGTAGAAGGGCATGGTAAGTTAAGTCAGTTTCCCAAAAATCATAGAGGAGGCCTTGAGCACTGGAGCTGGAACTCATGACAATAAATCCTAGGAATCCTTGTCCTAAAAATGACCTCTTTATAGGAAAGAGGATCTTTCCTGGGAAAATGAAAGGGAAAGAAGAATCAGAATTTACCAAAACAGGTTTTACATTGTTTTTGATTCAGTATTTCTGATAGTTCTTCCTACCCTTTACACAAAACCAGCAAAAATTTGTTTCAGCCTGAAACAGTTCAGGCAGTGTGTTCTGTCTTGCTGTAGAAACCACAGCTGCTTAGGACTATTGCATCAAAGCTAACATCACTATATGTTTTAAAGAGTGTAAATTTTAGACTCAAATTTCAATATTTCTTTTTTACTATCACTATGTCACAATCTTGTAATTCCCCCAAACATTACAACCATGGCACTTTTGGAAGAAAGAGAAAGCTCACTGAGTTTTTTTAATTACACAGATCCTAACCTTCAAAGATATTAGATACTTAACACCTACCTAATAGTTTGCTCTCATTGATTTCAGTGGGAGTGAGGAACACTAGTCAGTATCCAACACCTCTGCACTATTGGGACCTACTCCTGATATTTGATCTAATAAAATCTCTCAGTTCTTTTCCCTCTAACTTCAAACTGCATTATTGAAATTCTAACTTCAGAAAAATGGTTTTAGACTCACTCTCTTAGGTGAATGTCAAGTATGGACCAGCCAGGTAAAGTAATCATTTCACACTTTCTGGCAACAAGATTCAGAGAGGTGAAATACTTCTTGGCTTATGGTCACAGTTATATGGATTCAGCTGGACTTCCAGTGAAGTCTGTATTATACATATTCATTATCTACAAATATCTCCAATTGTGAGACATTATAGTGTCTGTAATTTGACTTTTTCAGTGCTAGGCTGTTTTCGTTAAGTAAGACCTGGCATATGCACTCTTTCTTGGAAACATAGTTTTAGCACTCTTGAAGTAACATCTAGATAGATTTTCTGACTATAGCACTGAATGCTTCTGAGATGTAGTTGGACTAATGACAGTTGAAATGATGCTATGTACAGATAAACCAACTACAAATAACTCATAAATTACCGAGCAGTGGTCCCATGGCATAGTCAGTGTTGTCTTTCATCATAACAGCTTATCAGTCCCCTCCATTCTGTTTAATTGTTAGCAGCAAGTATTTAATTGAAGTGTTTTCATTTCTCTGTTCTAATTATTTTCCTGTGGATACTTCATATTGTGAAAAGTATGCATCTATACCAAATCCTGATATTCACTTTAACAATGCAAGGGATCAGTGTATATGATACCAATTTATTAAAGGTTATTTGGGGAGACAGAGGAAGGCTGAACATGTATTTTCATTTTATAATCTGCTTTTACAGTCCTTTTGCACTCCAGTACATAGCAATAACTTTAATAGCCCATCATTTCCACACAATAGCCCATCATTTTCACCGTCCTAGGATTTAGTTCTTTGAGATCCATTTCTCTGTGTTTCTAAACATAACATGTAGGATTATTTTATGCACATGGAAATAATGGGAGGAAGTGGAGACAATTCAATTAAATTTTCAATTTTTTCAGTTCAATTTTCTTTTAAAGTCAGGAAAGGCTGTGTGACTTCTTAATGTGCAATGACAAAACTATTAAAACTTAACTTTTTACTCCTTAATGACTTCAGTCTTCTGAACACAAAAATTAGAACAGCTTTTGCAAGATATGGGTTGAGCTAAAGAGGGATTTTGGAGCCTCAAGGTAGTAAAAACCTCTGGAAAAGAATTCTCACCAGACATATTGTTGTAAATGGATTTAACACCACCATTCTGTCGTGCTGCTGAGATACATTGCATACATTTCTCGTTGGGACCAAGAACATCAGCTGTAGGTTAAAACAGCAAAAAACCCACACTCATAGCTCTACTCATGCCTCTCTTACCTGCCTAATTTGTAAACTTGTTATGCTCATTTACGTTGTGTGAGATATAAACCCACAGGAAAAGAAAAAATTATCAAATACCCAGCTGTGACTTTAATTGGGTTTAGTGGCTGAGTGAAAACCTACCAGTTAACTGATCACACAACCTCCAGGAATCTACGCCAATGGAATCTCACACCTGTTCAGTTCCCACATCAAGTAGGACTAGAAAAAACATTTTCTGTTCAGAAAAATCACTTAAAAAATCTATATGTATTTGTGTATAAATGTGCATGCATATGTAATCATAAGTTCTTGTGTGCACACATAGAAGGTATATATTATATACATGTAAAGGTATATAAATATGTGTAAGAACGCATCATCAAAACCAAAGGATAAACACAAATATCTCTGTATTAAAAACAGACTATTAAGTTGCTGTTATTTTCTGTTTGATGACTTGAGAAGGGAAATTTAATTCTTCCCCCTACTCCAGTCAAAAGAGCATTTAGATTACCAGTCTGCATTCATTCTTCCTACACCTTCACTGTTAACTTGCTGGTCCTTGCTTTTAGCTTAATAGATGGATGGCCTCCCGAGGCTGTTAGGTTATTTGTAATAGGTTGGAGTTCGTTGTCTGTGTGTTGGGGGAGGAGTAGTTCTCAATAACATGCTTCACACAGAAGTTAGACATTATGTAGAGCTCCAGTATTATGTGTGATATTTTTAATGTATTTTAAACCCAAATGGGACATACAGATAGATTGGACATTATCCATGTAATCTCCCTTTTCTTCTTTTCTTCTGCATCATAAGAGTAACTGACTGATAGCCAGTGTAAGAGAATATGAAAATTTGAAGTTTTGTATTGCTACTGGTAATGACTGCAAAAACTGTAGTAGTGTTTTTCCCTAGGTAATATCAACCTCGTGCAAAATGAGAGTTTCACTGTATGTTGCGCAATTATCCATTTAATAAAAAGCCAGACCCTGAGTTTAACTGAAAAACTGAAATATATGCTGGCTACTAGTGTAGACCTCCTTAAAAACCTCACTTTATTATCGATTAATTCCATCTGCCACTGTCAAAAATTGAATTCCAAATAGGTCATTAATACCCTGTTTGAACTATTTCTTTCCTTTTGACATAATTTTGTTGACACTTTTAAGACTTGTGGGCTACATCTAGGTTAGTAAATCAAACTCAACTCAACTGTTCTCTGAATGTGATCCCTGCTGTCATAGAGAGATCCACTTCCATTATGCTTCCTCAAGGTCAAAATGGGCTGGCTGCATCCTGGCTGGCTATTTGGAGTGGTCCCTGGCCCTTGCTAACCCCGGAATTGACCCAGTGATTTGTTTGAGACATTGCTACTTGGTATAGGTCAAAATTGTCAGAGGCTATTCAGAACAATGTTGCAGGATATGTATGTCTGAATTCCAGAGCTCAGTAAGCTTCCCAGGTACCATTTAGTTTACTAATGTACATAAAACCATGGTGTTATGATGTTGCTATTTGGGGCATCTGTATTTCAATTCATTCCTTCCCCAAAATGAGCATTTGCATTGTTCGAAACAGTTACACAATGTTACCTCTTGATCCTCTGCTATTCTTTCTTAATGAAAAACAGTTTGCTCACAGTTTTTCAAACACATGTACTAAGCAGAGAAACCCTTCCTTAGAATAGTGACAGTCTAATGTCTGAAGAATAACGACTGATAACAAAGGAGAGGCTCATCTTTAACTTCAAGCAACTTGCATATCAAAACTGGAAGCCTGGACAGAACAGTGGGACTCCATTAAGATTTCAATCCTCTAAAAGAATATTTGGTAATCTTACCTTATTCTGCTGATCCCTGTCTTGTTCCAAGCTTCATGAAACATTTGATTCTAATTTACTTTTTATAACAAATTACTCTGCAGAAGCACACTCACTTTATATCAATTATTTTTACTGCCATCAGGGAAAGATGTCACTTCTGGGCAGAATGAGATTTATCTGAAGATATTTTGCTGCGCTATTTGAGAGACACTGTAACAAAGTGTTGGTGCTGTTGGACTGTAGGATTCCCACTGTTTGGATAACTGGTATATTGATATGCGGAAGTGCACAGACATTGGAACGGTGTTTCCACATACTGGTTTCTCTGGTGGCATTATTTCTTCCTATATCCAAGTGGAATATTCAGCCATCTACAATGCCTTTAGTTGTTTAATATTAAGAATAATTTTAGAATAATTTTAGAAGTATTTTCTTTTATCCTATGATCTTTTGATTTACAAATATAAATTTATACACTTTATCTATGTCAATTAAGGTAGCTGCAGACAAATTGAACTGGGCAGATCAGGAAAGAAAGAAAACCCACATGATTTGCTGTTATCATAAGTAATTCATCCTCAATGCTTGGACATGGCATTTCTGGCACATGTAGAAAGACTTTCTAGATTGAGAAAAGTAAGGTAATTAGAGTTTGTCTTGTATTCCTTATCATGTAATATAAGATCTAAAATATTCATAAACCAAGTCAGAATGAATTTCTTCATGACATCTCAAGTGATTTAATAAACACTGACAACAAAAGTTGCACAGAGCTTGACGACTATAGCTTATTTTCAATGAAGTATTCAGGTTACTATCTAGTGTCTTAAACCTTCTATTCCTCTTTGCACCATATTTCTTCGCTTTCAGGCAGTGAAGGCAGCTACTCATGTCTTAACATGACATTTTTTCTCCTGGTGAGCACATTCCCATGAGTTTAAAGTCAAAACATTTCACTGTTTTGGTTTCCATCAGCTGTAAGTTGTTGTCAGATAGCTGTTTACAACATCACATGTGAAGGAGGTATATGTAGCACAACTGCATGGACAGATTAGACATAGAAAAGTATGCACATTTTCATGTCTGCAATTACATCTTTTGGATCAGTCAGACCCTAATAAAAAAAAATCAAGTCAAATAAACCTTTTCACCTTACCCCATATTAGAAAAATAAAGTCTACATTTGAAATGAGAAGCAAATAAATATGCAGACACTAAATTTCAGTGCTCTTCTGTGGCTGCATTTTTAAAGCAGCAACATAACCTGATTGTCCACTGGGATCATTAAAAACATCCTGCCTTCCTCTCGTTTACATCATAGATATGTGTTCAACTGGTCACTGCTGGAGTCAGAATAGTAGACACCATTAACCCAAATGGTCTGATCTGCTGAGATCAGATTCCTGATTTCTATTTATGAGTTCTCTGTACTGCAGAAAACCACTTGTGCTTTATAACTTACAGAGGAAAGAAAAAGGAAGAGAAAAGAAATTTTACTTAGGATATCCTCTTTAACATATTTCATCAAAAAATGGATAACATATTTATTCAGCTACTGTCCTTTGCATTCCCGTCAAAGTGAATAGAGAGACATTTAATAACACATGGAAGCATTAAAGAAGCTTTTTATCAGAGTGGATGGAAACCTGCTCCGAACAAACATTCTGGCCTAAGGGAAAGTTTTTGATCTGTGAAGCTTAAGCTTTTGGTGCTTAAAACACTCTCTTATTGGATCATGTGGTCAATTTGCATGAAATAAATTATTTGCTTAAAACTTGTAAAACTATAAAATAGAACTTGACAAGTCATTAGCAATAAGTGATATCGCACTGGCATCATACTAACTAACACTGGTGCAATTATTACAAAATTGTTGCTACAGCAAAGAACAGGAAGATAATGGGGCCAGCCTGTGCTTTGACCTAAAAGTGTTAGATCATTGCCCCACACAGCAAATACAACACTGCACTCCAAATTATTGACTATCCTTCATTACTGATATATTCAACATTCTGAGCCATGGCTTTTTATCATCTTTCACACAAAACAATTAGTCCAAGTTATGAAATTTGACACTTTTTCCTTCTAGGGTTAGGTGATCTCCTTTAGACAAAAAACAAAGAAAAGAAAATAAATAACTAAATTATAGTCTAGGACTAAGAATTTAATCAAAACTAGCAGAAAAAATAAGATTATTTACCTGTTTTCCTTAATTTTTATATTATTTTTGTTTTCGTTCTGAACTAGGAATTCAACTAATGAAGTTTATGTATGTCGACTGAGGTTGTGGATACAACTTTTCTGTTCTGGTTGGCAACAAATGTTATTCAGTATCTCATTGGCTCAGTTTGCAATACAAAGATGATTTTTTTTTTTTAAGACATAAAGTGTTTGGAAAATCATTGCTAGACATCTGGATTCCTGAAGTTTTCCTACCATTTCTTTTAAGGCTAGAGTCATTCTGTGATGAGATTGGTAAATATCCACTTGTGATTATTGTCTAGATAGGAAATATGTGTAAAACCTAAGATTTTTACCCTTTGTTGCACGGGGCCTTCAATGCATTGATTTTGTCAATGTGTCAATATTATGCCAGTGGCTCAGACATGTGAGTCAAGTTTGAGGAGCTCCGTGAGTGACATTTCATTAAAATTATTGGATATACCAAAGTATGTGCTTCCAAATTATTTGCCTGCAATCATACATATGCTGATGAGATGTAATAACATTAAGACCATGACGCTCAAGTCCCACTGCTGTCTTCAAGACGATGTTTTGCTCATGCACTTCCCATGAGTATATGTATCTTTGTAAAATGAGAGGAGTAAGTATGATACTGCAGTTTCCAAGGCTCCTTAAGGTCTTAATTTCTCTTCTGAGTCTATCACCAAGCATGAGGCATGGCTTTAAGTTTCTGAGATTTAACAACCTGATTGCATGTGAACTCTGGTGTAGTGAACGTATGCTGGTGCATATGACTAAATGGTTATTATATTTAACTACTTAATTTTATTTCACAGGTCACAACAGATTATGCTTTCCAAATGACAATGACATGATAGCTACTGAGCATAAATGTCAGAGAAAGAAATTAAAAGGAAATAAGGAGACTGCAAACAGGTGTTATAAACCAGAAAGAACCATAAATAATACAAGAGTGCAATAGATCTGTTTGTGAATCTTTGGGGAAATGAAATGAAAATTGTTTTGGATAAAGCATAGTATCTGCACATAGGCTAAGACAGTACAGAAAGTCCCAGCTCAATGCCGTGAGACAGTACAGTTCAACACTCAGAGAGTACAGGTGTTTCAGTCAGCAGCTGGAATCAGAATCTCGTCAGTGTTTATAGTGCATGACCTGGTTGGTATTGGCTAATTAAGAATAATCCTTAAGGATGAGAAGCATAATAATTTTTTGCTGATGTTTCAAAGAAGTTCATAATAAGTGGACTTGGGAGAACAACTGAAGATCATTTGTTTGACAGAAGAAAATAAGCTTTTACTGTAGAAGAGGCATCATGAATATGCAACCTTATTTTCACAGTATTATTCTTCAGAGTTTTTTAGTCTAATGAAGAAAAATAGAACTGTAAGGCTCTCAGCATATATCTGAGTCACTTGGACTTCAATGATTTAAAACGTGTCTCTTCAAATAAATTATTTGTTGAGAAATATGTTGCCTTCCTATAGTGGCTGGAAGATAATAACTTTTATGCAGAGTGTAATATTTTAAACATGAACAATTCTGAAGGGAGCTCAACCTCGCAGTGAATCTGCTCCACCTGTCAGTGAATACATTTTCTATGCTTCTTAACGTGTATACTTATGTGCAGGACATAAGGAAATGGTACCACCTCGTCTTCTTCTAGAACATAGTCCAAGAAAGAAACCAACAGCTATTGAAGGCAAGTTTGATTTTTTTCCTCCTTTATTGGCTTCCACTCATTAACTTGACTCTCTGTTCTACTGGATTTTGTTGATAAATATAACCTATACTACAAAACTGATCAGATGATTAGGCCTGGGACATGAATGGCACAATCATATTTGCATGACAAGACCTAAATATTTCTTATAGTAATCCCACAGATGGCTTGGGAGGTTTCCTGAGTGAAATAGATTACAGGATCAAGGCCCAGTCTGTAAAATGCTTTGGACAGTGTTCAGCCATAGGTTGCCATCTAACTGTAAACATAATCAACGTTATCCTCTTAATATACTTTGGATTACTCTTATTACTACTGTTATTCAGTAATGTTTCTGTGTATTATCTGCAATAATGAACATAGTATTTCTGGCTCTGCTTTTATCAACCTTGTTCCCATTGTTAAAAGCACTGAAAGAAAAATACCAAGTCAGACCTTACCTTCAGAAGATTAAAACATAACCCTTGCCATTGAATTCTATTGTTTACAGTCTAATCATATCAGTAAAATGATTGAAATATGCACTTTAATTTAAAAATATGCTGTGTCCAATGACTTAAAACTACTACTGCAATATACCTTCTTGGTCTATATAACATAATTTACTGGTACAAAATACGCAAGTCTTTTCGTGTAATTATATAGCAATTTTCGTATAATACTTCCAAATCATTCAACCACACCGTGGCACTTACTAATCTCTCTCATAGAGGTCATAGTTCTATGTTATCCAGAAAGCACTTGCAATCTAGGAGAAAAACAGATGGGATGGCAGCATAAGAAGTAAGAAGAGCTACAAAATTTGCCTGCATTTGGAAACAGGAAAAAGAGGGTTAGCTTTTGGCAGAACCTATGACTAAAAGAGTTAAATTAATTAGATATTTCTGTAATGTGATTATTGTGAATCAGAACATTTGGATAAAAATAGTTATGTGACCAATTATTTATTTCCCCCAAATCTCTTTTACCTTGAATATTTCTTTATAAACACACTGTTTAAAGGAACATAAAACTGTGGTTATTGTGGCACAATATAGTATATAAATAGATTTGCAGTCTTGCTTATTTTAGGGAAATGTTTGAACCCTGCTTATCAGCAAAACGAAGTCCCTGCAATGTTAAACACTGTTATCCACCAATTAACCATAATGGAAGAAAGACATAATAGAAAAACACTGCTGCATTTGCTGAGTGATAATCTTTAAATATAACTGTTATACAACATGAACTAGCATCAAATTAACATTAAGTTCTTGATTTTCAAAATCATTAAGAGCATGCAATTACAGCAATTGCACATGGAAATGACTATTTATGACCAGTTACACATTTGTGTGTTTCATTAGCTCATTTATGCATGCAATTGAGATAATTGTGAATGTAAATTAGACACCCATTTGGCAAACAAATTGGGGGGGGGGGGCAGATTATCTCCTCAGTATCATACAACTAAATTCCCTTTAAGGCTCAAGGACAATCACTAGGATACAATACTGCTCATGCAAGAGCTTGGAGGAAATGAAGAACGAAGAATTACTTGCAAAATGCTGCTGTGAAAGGCTGTTGTATTGCACTATAGTGTGGTTTCTACATACGAGAAAATATTCCACGATGCCTTTAGGAACCCTAAACCTTGAAGCTTTCTTTCAGCCCTGGGGAAAATAATTAACTTATGGGAATATTCGGCACAATGTCAGAAGGGAAAAAAAGGAGTAGTCAGAGAAATTTAAATCTCTGAAATAGCTGAAGAGACATCTGTCTGTGACTTCATAATGCTTACATACCTTTACGACTGGTACATCATTAAATATCCCTGACCTGGTGAAGAGACAGATTGAAAACAAAATATATTCTTCTTATCTTAAATATAGTTGAAGGTAATATAAGTTTTCAAAAGAAGGAACAAGTACAAGCATGTCTTAATTGAGAAATGTACTTTATATAACACGGAAGAACAGGTCCAACCTTTGACAGAAGCAACCAGCTCTGAAAAAAGGTAAAACCACAGGAAGTAACAGAACAGTTGTCACACCGAAAATTTATGAAACCAATCTATTTAGACCCTAGGCTTTGCAGCTCAGTGATATTCAGACACTAGATACAAAACCATGCAGCTAGTAAAGCCTGAAAAGATTTTACTCTTTTTCTGGATTGTGATGTTTTTACTATTGCCCTGTTATGCCACTGCCTTCTTAGGTAATCTTTGACCGTTCTTGATCTCTAATGAAGTGGAAATAGTGGTAGCATATGTGCCAGATGTCTATAACATTTTTAGATTATTTGATACTTTCAAATAGGAACACTTTCCTGGATAGTATTCAACGCCCCATAGAAACTATGTTTGCTGAATTTGTGAGGGGTTAGAAAATCAACATACTTTTATAATGTATTAAAGCTCAACCCTTCTCTCCTTGTCATTGCCATCTTCTCTTCCTTCACCCCTACAGTAAATGTTTTGGAAAAGGGATGATTATGTAAGACAATCCCAATCTGTACACTGTATTCTAACAGTATGCAATAAATTACATTGAAGTGAGTGTATGTGAAATGAACTTTTCAGATATCTCTTGGTTGGAAAGCAAAATGCTTAGTATTCTTCTGGTCAAAAGGGAAAAGGACAGATCTTTGCTCTCCTGTTTCATGGTGGTTTGGCTCTTTCCAAAAAGCACTGCTCTCTCGAGATGTTACACTCAAAGTTCAACGAAGAGTTTGAAGTTTCAGGTCACCAACAGAAGAGAATAACAAAACAAAACAAAAGATCCTGTAACAATAAACAAGAGAAAGAGGGAAAGGTAATTTGTGAAGAGAAAGACACTGATAGATAACTTCTACTCGTGTTGCAAGCTTGGAAACCTTGTTTGGAAAACCACGAAGTAAAATAACTCATTTTAAACTCTTTATCTTATCTGTTTCTGGGGCTTTCACAAGGGCTTAGAAGTAGCGCTCTCAGCTTGGCTGACACTCTGATGCTACCATCTAGGGAGGGTGGTGGTGCTGGCTGTAATTCGAACAGATCTGTTCTCCATGGCTAACTGAACTTTGACTTTCACATGCTTCTCCTTGACTGTAGTCTTCTCCTCCTCTTTTAACTCTAGCTTTCTGATATTTGTTATCCACTGACATCCTAAAAATGCTCTGCAGTGTACATTGATTCTCTGTGAACCTCTTTCTCAGGTCTTGACTTTTTTTCTCATCTCACACACCTTTTAGCTTTCTCCATTTCCCCTCTCATCTGAGAGGGAGTCTCCTCTCTGACAGTCCTCCCATGTTATGCTCTCTGTCATAGCAGGGTAATTTCTCAGGAAGATGCTGCTGCTGGACAAGAAATGTCGAAACTAGGCTCAGAGGCTTAGTTAGTTATTAGTAAAGTTTTTTATTAATTGTTCCAGAATAACACGTCTTTGCTTTCTCACAAGATCATAAAATCTTTGTGAGAAGCCTGTATCAAATCCTTCTCTCAGTGGAAGGCATCTTAATGCATATCACATATGATCTCAAACAGACAGTATGCTTTGTAGCACTTTAAAGAGCATTGTGTCACAAAAATCTCTGAACAGCGTTGTATCTGAGAATGATTATCCAGGTTATATTGCCCTAGAAATCTGTGCTTGTATATTTGAGTGGGAGAGCATTTATCAAAGAAGAGTCATCAACGTAACCGTTCTGATCTGTTAACGGATCGTGACGGGCTCTGAAATTTCCCCCGCCTTTGACTGAAGTATACTGGTTGTTGTTTTCCATCTCGCCGGTGTTTGTGGTATTAAATGAGGTAAAAAAGAAAAATTTAAAATCTCTGTAACGTCTTTGGAGGATCTCTGAGGAAAAAAATATTTTCTGTAGATCACTGTTTGAATCCTCTAATTACAGATTTTGCATAATACAGTACAGTGAGTTCCTGTGAAAAACAGTTAACTTCCCCCAAAACCCTTGCGGAGGCTAAATTGACATTGAAATAGAAATCTGCATCTATCTTTGCTGCTGTGTAGAATGTACACTATCTGACTATCTTAAGAACTTCTAGTCTATAGCTCAGTTTATGAATATAACATTAGGGGATATAACCAAGAGTATCTAAATTACTAAAGCCAGTATAAATTTTGACAAAGTTCCCTTGATGTATAGAAGTGTAGAAATCTTGCACAAATTAATCTGCTGTTGTACTGTCTGTCAATGTCCACCTTCTCTTCTGTACACAGATTGTTCTATAAAAAACTTCTTTTCTATTGTACTGCAAAATCACTTACCCTTAAAAAAAATCCTTCTAGTGAAAAACTGCAATTCAAGATACCACAGAAACCTTTCAAAAATGAAGAATTTTGAAATTTTCTCCCCATTTAGAACACTTTTAATAATACTGACATGATTTGTGGATGAAAATTCATTTTCTGATAAATTTTATTTCAAGGGAGAATAAAAAAACAAAAATGTTTCTTTCAGAAATATCATAATACAGTGGGCTAGGTTTAATCTGGTTTATTAGAAGAAACAGTTTAAGTAGATTTACCAGAGTACTGTATATACAGCATAAAATTTTTTTTGAGAAATATGGGCCCTACATCTCCATGAGTCTGTACTGAGGACAGTAAAGCCTTTGTAATAATATGCAAAAGTTTTTAAAGTGAGTTATTTAATGATTTAGATTAGACGTTTAAGCAGTAATCTCTAATGATTTAACTACAATGAAAAAAGCCTAAACTTTCACTGTTTCAGAAAGCCCTTGACATTTTACTTAATGACATAAGGCTCTTCTGTACTACTTTTATTCTAGTGTAAGACATAAAAAATTACACAGACTTTGGGAAAAATACTTACTAGAATGCTGAAAAAATATGTACAAAAATACATGTATTTTGATTAGACATATTACTATGTTTTCTCATTATTTTTATTATTAATAATCCAATTTGCAATACTAGATTATGCATTTAAAATATTCACCAAAAACTACCCAATAAAAGAAAAGCAAATAATTCTGAAGATTATTTTAAATTTTTAAACTGCTTTTTAATTGTTATGGAAAAGAAATAATCTTTTGCACATGATGCACCTGCAAATGGAAAATACTTACTTGGATTAAGATTATCTGGGTTTTCAAAGGCAGAAATTCCATGTTTCTTTGGAAAGAAAAGGGAAATACGCAGAACAGGTCCTGCATAGCCTGGTCATCCTGTTTTCCTAAGCCTCAGACATTCTTGCTCAAAAGCATGTCCCATAAAAAGCATAATCAAAACCCTTCCCAGCACTGGTAACACAATTAGTGTTGCTGTTGATTCGTGCTGCTTAGTAGGAATGTCACAAAGAGGGAGAAGGCTAACTCTGCTGCCCTAGCTATGCTGGTTTGGCTCTTGGTGGGGAAGGTCATACCATAAGAAGTAGTGTTCCCCTGGTAATTTAATTCTTCATTATAATCATATTTGCATCATATTTGCCATGGACCATTGTCCAATGGAGTTTCTATTGGTGTTCTTGTCATGGAAGCTGGCATGCCCATCTTTTTTCCCTTGGCATGCATATTCTGGCTTTATTACTCTGGTATTTGTACTCTTTTGCTCCCCACTGTGTTGTTTACTGAGGGCAACATATGGCCCCGTGCTATTAATGAAGAGTCTTGGTGCTTAATTCAGCAGAGCCATGAAAAAGAAGCCCATAATCAGTCCAGGAAGAAATAAGGGACATTTCTGTGGGTCACATGAAAGCACTAGGAATTTCAAGCATGGTATTGCTATTACACGCTTTCTGCAGATCTCAAGCGTATCTCCATAAGCAATCTTCAAAGCTGCCAAATAGTGTTTTAAATTGGGATTTGAAAACAGTGAAGAAGTTTCAAAAAAGCGGAATCAGGCTTGCGAGATTACTTAGGACTTCAGGGTGTACTATATCTCCAATGACCTGTGTGCCCCATTTCTCTTTCACTTGCTCAAGATGAGAACAAATTGTATTGTATTACTCTGCTGAAATGATGTGGTTTAAAGACAGCTTTGTAAAAAATGCCCTTAATTTTGGCCTAAGCAATCACCTGTAAGTTCAGGAGAGTATGTGAGAGTGTATGTGTGTGCATGCGCATGCCTGCGTATATGTATTTGGTGTGTGAGAAGAAGCTATTCTAAGAACTTTAGATTAATGGTATTTAGATTTCTTTGGTATTTCTTGACTTTTCAGTAGTTTGGCTGAGACAAGACAGAATTATTTCTCATAGAGAAAATAACTGGACCAACAAGGACAGTCTTACCCCAGAAAGGGAAGTTTTTTTTTAAGAGACAGCTGAGATCAATTTTTACTTGAAATTTAGATTAGATTTTAAAAATATGAGCTCCCATGACATCCTAAACAAAGCAGAAACATTTCCTTGCATTTTTTTAATTCCTCCAAAATGCTTTCAACAATTAAAGGGCCTTATTGTGTGAATATGTGTGAAGTTGTCTAGAATCAAAAGTGCCACTGGCCAGTCACTGTCAGTCTCAACCCTAAGCAGCGTGGAAAGGGGAAGGAAATGTCATCAGAAGCAGAAAGATGAGTTCTTTTAATATCCAACATGATATTCAGGTCCCCCTAAAATCAGCAACAAAACTTTCATTGCGTTCAGCAGGAGAGGATTTCAGTCACCAATTAAAACAAAGGAAGAACAACTGTAATCTCTTAAAAATTAGTAAGGAAATACAATTTTTTAAATACAACTTGCTTTTTTTGGAATGGTCTTTTGAAACTATGCCGGTGACAGTTTAAGGGGTACAGAGGTACTTGAAGAAAAATGGAACGAAGTTTTACCTGGAATAAAGTTATTGAATTCAGTCTGAATAATAGTTTCTGAGAAAAAAACTAAATTAATGTTTGGTTTGCTCTATTTTTTTTGTGAGCAAGTATACACATTATCTCTGCTGTTCCTCATTTCTGCCAGGACCAGAATCAGTAGGCAAGAAAAGCTGTTGCAGTATTTCACAAAGCCAGACAATATCCAGTCTCTCACAAGAGATTTTCTCCTGTGATTTCCTGACAACAAGGTTTTAGATAAATGCAGATAAGCCTTCTATAAGTATCTGAACTTTAGAAGGCTTATCTGCACCAAAACATCTTCAAACTTCTGGCATTCAGTCCCACTAGCTAGTGTTTGTTATATGCATGCCCCTCCACGAGAAGGTACTCGTGGCTGTATTCCGCTGCCCTCCTTACCTCAGTTTCTCAAAGGGAAAGGGATGAGCTGACAAGTCCTTCCAGAGCCGGTGTCAACATAGGCACATGGACCATCTGGAACAATATGGAGAAGAAAGTCTTAGAGCACCGTCCTCCTCCAGTTCCCAGGTAGCATTTCCATGCCACTGTGCCCAGTACCTTACACGTGTCCCTAAATTTAGCTTCTACTCAGTGCTGGCACAGCAGCATGCTGGTCTTACCAGGCCTGTTTTCAAGTGCTGCATTGTTAGCATGTTTCTGTTATCTACCCTCCCCCTGTTGTCCAAGAATTAGTTCACATCCCACAAGAATAACACAAAGACATTGTCAAAGCTGCTAAAGGCTTCGATTCAGATAGAAACCCCTCTTGCTTGGTCTCTTTGGAATCTTACTTGGATTTCTACCAGTGTCCACAGTCCCTCGCCGCTTATCGAGGAATAAGTAATTCCGTCTCAGATGTTACTTTGCTTTGAATTCACACATTTCATGTTCACTGTTTTCCTTCTTGTACTACATAAATCTTCACTTCTGAGTAGAGTCTACAGAAAAAACTTGACTAAATGCAAAGCCCATTGCTTGTCTTGCTGGTCAATTCTGTCACCTTGTACTCTGCCATCTTTCATTCTTGTAAAGGTATTGCAGGCTTATGAAGGTGAGGTCTTTTTGTATGCATATCTCTTACACCCTGTACGTAAAGATGTGTTTCAGGACTAGTGCTCCCCAGTGAAAAAAAAGTATTAATTACATTATCAAAAACCAGTAACAATAACTATAGATTTTTCAACAGTCAATTGCACTTGAATTCCATATTGTATTCAACCTTGAATTGTCAAAAGCACCTTGTGTTTCCTTGAGTAACCCACTGTTTGTGCGTATGGTGATCCCTCTTTGTGTAGCTGATCTGTGGAGATTGGTAGTCCTGCTACTGTTCCTAGAGAAAAAAATAAGCACTTTCAATTAACAGATGGGGTTTGTATTTTACAGTGCAAAAGACCTGCCTAAGTTCCTATTTAATTTTTTGCTCTGCCTCGTAATTTAGCTGTGTACATATCTGGAGAAAACCCACTGCATTTACTGCTTCAAAAATGACATTTTTTGCTGGTGTTAAATATACACTTAATATGCAACAATCTAAATGTGAGCTACTCAAATGGAGAGGAAAAAAAGTTACTCAAGAAATGGGATTGCTTCCTTAAATCACAAATAGCTCTTTTTATAATACCCATTTACCAAGTCCATCCTTCTCATTTACATAACCTTTTGTCACCAGTAGTTCTGAGGGACATCACTGGGGCTAGATGCAGCTGAGATGTAAGTGGAAGCCCTGTGACCACTTTTCTGAGACTTGAGCAGGAGTACACATCTTGCCTTGGGCAGTGCTAATAGGAAATAGGGGCCACAGTCCTTTAATACCTCTATGTAATCATCTTCTAGAAAATTCATAACGAATACAGATGTCTCTAGGCTCCCTGGACGCTCTGACTATTGCAACTTGAGAGCTTGATGGAAGAAAATTATGTCAGTGGAATTAATTAGTGGAATGACTTAGCAATAAAAACTTTGCATCCAAGGATGTAGTCTCCTTGCACTTTAGGCTACTTGCAGTAAAAATTCCTGCTACCTCCTGTACATCCTCCATAGAAAGCTCCATTTCTCAAAGCTCCATGTCTCAGCTCATGGCTCTCAAGACACATATGGCTCTGAACCTTGCTATGAAACTTGGAGCAGATTTCATGTGGCTTAGCTGCGCCCTAGAAGCATGAAACATGCTGCACATTTGCAGGCGGAAATGGTCTCTGATTAAAGAGAATGTTGTTGGTTGTAAGGAACTTGGGTTTAGAAAATATTCCTGTCCATCACCTAGCACCAGGAATATCAGGAAGCAAAAAACCTAACCTAACTGGAAGAGTGGAGCTGTTAACTGCTCCGCCAGAACAGAGGCACTCAGAAAAAAAGTGTAAATCATAGAAGTACCAGCAGCACTTCAGTCTGTAGTTACTAGGAGTAAAGACTAGTAGAAGGAAGACAATTAGAAGGAAGCTCTTTATTTCTGAAAGTTGCTGATTGACTTGATATGTTTAACAGTTTTAGTTAAATCAGACTGAGTAAGCAAACAATTAAACTACATTTTAAAAATTAGAAGGGTTGTACATTGCGCGTGGAAATGAAACACTGAAAAGTCATAGGCGGCATAGAAAAGTAGAGCTGTGGAACAGCTTGTCTGTAATCTGAGGCTAAAGAATCTTCCATTTTGAAGAAGCACCCACGGTCCCTAGCATGAGTCTCTGGAACAGCATGTCAAAGAGAGAGAGGGAGACTCCTGGGAACCACAGAGACAGACAATAACAAGAATATTCAAAATACACAAAAAAATGAAGCTCCAAACAAGCTCGTGGAGGATGATCACTGCTCTGATGCTCTGTGTGTGCTTAAGAAACCTGAGTATCATAAAACACACTCACAACACAAAGGAATTTGTAGCTTGAAGTCCAATACACTCAGGGTTTCAGCAGGGAGAATTAAGCATCCAAAACACTGGGAGAAACATTCTGTAAAACACATGCAAGGATTTATGATTCTGCTTCATTATGTCAAGACAACAACAAGCGGAACACCTTGAACCAATCTGCTTAAAACAAAGAACTGGAACATGTCAAGTTGATGCTTAACATTAAACACTATTGTCAGAAAATCAGCAGAAGTATGATTAGGGGAGATCCTGCATGTTGGTAAAAACATTACCTCCACAATAGCCAAAATTACTTTATTTATGAAACCACCCTGGACTGACTGTGGAATTCATGTACTCTATGGAAATCACAATTTTTCTATCAAGCATACTCGTATTTTGTTTTGTTTTGGGAAGCATGTTGTGCAATATTTCAATTAATTTTTTTCATTCCTTGTTTGTATATATTTTTTCATGCAGAAGAAAAATCTATTGTGGTAACTAGAGAAGTGAAAAGTAAGTTTCTTCATTTTTCCTTTATCTTCATGTTAATTTATGCAAGGGATAACAGCATATTTGTTTCTTGGATCTGCTGGCTTCAGAAAATATTCCTATATCTTAAATATTTTTCATGTAAAGAAAAGACTCTCACTTAAAGGCTTATAGTCCTGTGTTTGTGCTGGTTTGTATGGTAACAAATCTTGGTTTCTTATCCACATACATAACAGTAAAATATCACAAAAAGAAAACTGTAGCTCTACTAATTACGTCATCACCCAAAGCCATGCAGCATAAACTGAAGGCAACAGACTTGGCTTTCTGTGGATAAGCAGTTAAAAAAAGCATTTAGGTTAGCTATTCTCGCACTCTAATTCTTCCCCACCAAAATAAGAATTCATTTCCCAAAGGAAAAATAAATATTTTAGTTTCCTTATTTCCTCTACTGAATTCTCAATTTTCTAATTAATAACATTCATGGAATAAGTAATTAAATTGTTGCAGCTTTTTGTAAAAAAAGGAAAAACCTTATCCTTACTTTTACTGTTGTCCAATTAATTGACAAAATAGACTTCTTTTAAAAGAGCAAGTCATGTTCTTTTGTAGATGATGCTTTAACGGTAATTCTCCATGAATAACAGAAGTCCTGTAATAACAGTTTCAAAGAATCAATTCATAAAAAGTGGTATAAAGATATAGTACATATTCAGGCTTTTCATGGAATTCTGCACTTATTCCCAAATACCTTTTGCAATTTTTGCTGCCATTCAGTCAGATTTTATAAAAGAAGCAGAACTGGTGCATGGCTACTGAATCCCCACAATAAACTCTCAGCTGAGCCAAGTTAATGGGCATAATTTCATTAATTAGTACTTATGTAATTTTCTGGTGTACATACTGATTCCAGTTCTATCCTTAGCTTCACATCCACTCTGAGTATTAAGCTGTGTTTCTAAGCTACTGACAGTAAACTCCTAAATAAGCGACCTGCTTATCAAATCTAGAACCTATCGCATTTACAAGGATTCCCATACCAAATGTAAGTACTTACATATACATGTGTATATATGTATATCTATATCTATATGTAAAAATAGTCAGATGAACTGCTATTTCCTTTTTAGAGAGAAAAGAGGAAAAGAAAAAGAGTGATGTAAAGAGGGCTGCAACTGAAACTAAGAAGAAAGGTATGGTTTGGGAATGTTTCTTATTGGTCTCATTCATTTTTACTCTCATTCCTGGCTCAAATCCCATTGTTTTTTGTTAGGATAGTCCTACACTTCTGGCTCTGTACTGTCTTGCTCTTAGTTGCTTAGTTTCTCTTTTTGCATGTTACTGCTTCTTCAGTATCTGATGCCTGATGTGTTCAGTGTCCGCTATTTTCTAAACTCTTTTTGCGACAAATAAGAAGTGCTGTTCGGTGGCCATCTACAGGCTTGTTAAATAATTTAATGGAGTCTCTCTGTATAGCGGGACATAGCGACACTGCCATATACAACACTAATGGGACATATCATTCAGTTCATGGTATGTCATTTTCTGAAGGCAGGGATTGCCATGACCAAACTCCAAAACCTTGATATCCATCAAAATAACGTTTTGGATCATTCATTCCCAGGAAGCATTTAAAATCCACTAAGGTATTGCTTTCATGGGAAAATATTTATGTCATTCATTATTTATTAATGATCTCATTGCTAGTGAAACTTAAGCTAAAAGGCACCACATTCATGCACTGATGATTTTTGCCCAGCCTTTGATGAATTATTAAGGGTCCAAAGCATCCATAGTTCCTGCATACTGATTAATTTTCATTTTCAACTGATTGTTTTGTGGCTAGTTGGGTGCAAGTGCTAAAAGGCAGTAATCTAAACTAAGCTCGCAAAAAAGTCCCCACCACGCCTTGGCTGACTGCATATTTGAGTGTATGATTCAGAGTTCCAGCATATCAAATTACTTTCTTTAATTAAATCTTAGAAAAAGAAGGGAAAAAAGAGAAAGCTCATGAGAAGACAGCTGTCCCTGAAATTAAAAAAGCAGGTAAGAAATTCAAGACTGTCTTTCTCTGCAGTACATATCTGACTATTTAGTGTACCCACTTTCAGGTTTTAAGCTTTTGAGATAGGAGTGTAGGTAATTCATAATCACTTAAGAATCCAAGCTGGAGATATATATATATATATATCTATATCTCAGAGTATATTTATATATATATGTAAAGTTTTTCCATTACATTATATATATATGGTAGTTTTTGCATATTATACATATGCATATATGTATGTATATATATACTACATGTAATTTACAATTCTCTGAGCTTGGGATTTTTACAAAAACATTAGAAACACTGCTTTCTCTTACACACTAAATCAATCAAGAGCATAAGTAGTTTCAAAGGGTGCCTTGCATGGAAAAACTCAATGGAGTGCACAGATTTTTTTGTGAATTATTGCACAAATTCAGCTCATTTTAGGTAATAAATAGAAACATCAACACATCAAACCACCTAATGTGGTAGAAAACAGCTATTTTTTTGAGCCTTTATCCACACCCAGAAAACAATTTTTTAAAAAGTTAAAAAAAAAGTTTGTGAATGTCTTAAACCTAATCCGTTATGTTGTATGCTATTTAGCATAAAAACATGATTTTTTCAGTAAGATTAGAAATTAACATTTTGCTCTTCTCTACACTGAAGTTCTTGTAAATTTTCTATCCCATTATTTCAGCAAATTTGCAAGTATGCTGAATGCACAAATACAAACACACTCCAGTAAGTGACACAGTCTGCGAAGCTTTCTCATTAAAATCAAGAGAAACAAAATAGTCCATCTAGTGGTTTGGTCATCATCTTAATACTTAGAAACACAGGTTCTACTTGCTGCTTTGTCAGACAGTTTCTATATAACCTTCTACAAGCCATCAAGTACTCAGAGGAATCTTTCCGTAGACTAGAATAATGCCTAATACCATGGAGAAAGATTTAAAATGAGATTGAAAGATTCAGGGCTACAGTTGCTGTGTCCTCAAGGCAGGCCTTGTGCTTTGTTACCTAATTATTAAAATATGTTGAATTTTATCAAAAGCTGAAAGGATATATATCCCATCATTTACAAACATTGTGGATTACACATACAAATTTCAATACACAACTGACTTTGCCACTGAGTCGTACACAGTCTACATAATCTTTCCTATTCAAGTGTTTATGGATGGGAAGACTGAAGTTAATTTATGTTTGGTACAATGCAAAAATACACAGAATGACACAGAATACCTTGGAGTACTATCCTGGTAGCTCCATATTTAAATACTCTTCAGTCTGTTATAGTAGGGAGTGGCACACTGGGTAAGGGATGGGAATGAAAGGCAGTACTCTTTTCCAAGAAAAGTTGCATATTTAAGTGTATAAACACAGATTTTAAAAGAAAATAAGCTGATAATTCAAATATCTTTTCTAATTTTATTCTGGTTCTAAGCTTGTGTTTCATTTGAGAATACAGAATTGTAAAAGATTACATTTTGTGGCAGAGCTGCAGCATAAAGTTATTAATATGTTCATCTTCACAAGCTGTTGCTAAATCCAGTGAGTCATCCTTCCAATGCTAGAAAGACACAAATTAGACAAACTGAGATATCCGCACATTTCTGTCCTTTTATTAGCTCCCTGGGTTGCTGCATTTTGAAGAGTTTACTAGCTTTTGTGTAAGAGGATGGTAATCTATCATATATTCTAGCTATACATGTTGCCATTATTTCTCATTCAGCTTGCTCTTTGAATGTGTGTGTACTTTCTAGCTTTGATTGGCAGCGTCTATTGTTATCCCTAAAAGGTTTTAAGCCTGAAATAATTGCCACATTTGATCAACAGAACAGTAGTGCATAGCCCAGTTTTGAAATGATGCACCTCAATGTCTGATAGTATTTACAAGCTTTGGGCAGACACAGCAAAGGAACCTCAGAGTGCTTGAATCAGCAGTGCAGATAAGCATCCAAAAGCACGAGTGTAGGAACAGCTTCCAATTTTCTTACCTTTTCCCATTAAAAGGCTAGGCAGAGGCCACCGCATTAAAAATAAACTCTTCGCCCTCATTTTTAAATCCCTGCTTTACCTCCAGATGCCTCTGATTTTGTGTTTCCTTCTGCTTCCCGCAAGCTTTGCAATCCCTGAATCAGAGGCGTGTGCGGGGCATGCAGCCTCCTCACCACCCCCGTGCCCATCCCCGTGTCCACAAGCATCTCCTTCTGCCAGGAGCTGCCACCGCTGCTCCTCACTCTCACCTACCTTGTCCCAGAAGACTCACCCCTGACAGGAGGCCCGCTAACCAAGCTTTCCCCACAGAGGAGCAGCGGTGTGCACAAGCTGTCAGGTGAGAAAGAAAGAGAGAGAGGAGGAGATACTCGGTAAGCATGAGGTGATAGAAACGTCTCAAAAATTATGCTCTGATAGCAACACTTCCATCTATTCCTCTCCTTCTCTCTTCCTCAAACAAGGAATGCTTGTGATTGCAAACACTGAGTGTTTTTACTGGTTAATATTTTAGATTAGCCCTTTTGTCCAGGAGATAATTTTATCTCTAATGTTACCAGAATGGAGTTTTTTATTGCTTCCATTAACTGTGTCCCTGTAATGTATTTGTTTATTTGCATGCCAGCTCACTCTTTCTCTGTTTCTCTCTGCTTCCGTTCCTCTCTCTCTCCCTCTCTCTTTCTGCTACTGCATAGGATCAAGAGTCACCCAATGTGAAAGATCTGAGTCTTTAGTACAGAATGAACTGAATGATTCTTAATTAGCTTTTAAAAATGCACTGTAGATAAAACCACATTAATCCTCTGACCTTCAGCTCGTACAAAAACATTGTGTTAATTGTCCTGAAAAATAGATAATTCCATTGTTACAAACTCAGAGGTCTTGCTTAAACAAACATAATTGTCAGACACAAGGATCTGGCACAGTCACACTTCAAAACATTTTACAAAAATCTATCCAGTGCTATGCTGGATAAAGAAGGACCTGCCTCTCCAAATCCCTGTGAAGGGGCTTGTTGAGCCTTGGCAGAGACAAGGTTTACCAGGCTATCCCAAAGCTCCCGGTGGTTGGGACGCATCGCTTCGAGGTGTCCAGCCTGCAATCTGACTGAGAAAGGGGACCCTCTCTGTTAAAGTTTTAGTGCCCAGCCCTACATGAAAATGAATATGCAGAGACTGGTGTATTCAGGTACTCAGTTTGCTTGCAGAGTGTCTCCTGATGTCTGTTTCTCAGAGTCTCAAGGGTCTGGAGTTTCTCTGCTCCTTCTTCTATCAGCTTCCCTAAAAATTCATAATGTTCACTAGCAGCCTTTGTATTAGAGTTTGATTGCTTCAAACTGCTTTCCCACTTTTCTTTGCTTCTCACAACAAATGCTATAGGCAATAAATGAGCTTATAAAGGAATGAAAATGTCAGCCTGGATCATCACACCATTTTCTAACTAAAGCTCTGCTCAGCTGTCATTGATGATCTTGCCTTCCTGTTATTGCTGCATAACTTCAGATAATAACAATAATAAAAATATCTAGGTGTTGTGTGGCAGGTTTTTATAGTAAATCTTAGAACTACTTTAGAAGGACAGTCAATGCCTTTTCCTCCACTTTCCACACAGGGAAATTAAGATATAGACACGTCACCCAGGCCAATTGTCCACTGGGCTTATGATATATGTCTTCTGAATGCCAAATCAATGCTAGCTGGATTAAGGATCACGAACTTTTATGCACTTTCACTATTTCCCTAACGAAAAAACAGGGACACCAACCAATGCAAATGACGTTTAGGAAGAAAATGTTTTTGCTTAAAAACATATGACCTGATCAGGTGGACAAGCGTTCAAGAATCCCTGGGCTCTGACCCGCAGTGACAAACACTTTAAGGGTGTCAAACTCAGGTGCCTCCCTGAGCAGTTCTGTAAGTCAAGGTCTTGGCATGCAGATCAACTCACAGCAGATCAGGGAGCATGATCTAGTTTGTATTTTGTCATGTTGGTACACACATGCTTCCAACAGAGCATCCAAGCCATTACTAAGGCCCATTGCAGCCCCTGTCTGAATCAGGGAGCTAAGCTGCAGTGGTTGCACACAGCCAGTGTTGCGGATGCTTCTATCACAGAATCATTTAGGTTGGAAAAGACCTTTAAGATCATCCAGTTCAGTCGTAAACTTAACACTGCCAAGTCCACCACTAAACCATGTCCCTAAAGTTCCACATCTACAAGTCTTTTGCATACCTCCAGGGATCGTGACTCAAGCACTCCCCTGGGCAGCCTGTTCCAATGCTTGATAACCCTTTCCGTGAATAAATTTTTCCAATCCAATCTAAACCTCCCCAGGTGCAATTTTAGGCCATTTCCTCTTGTCCTATCGTTACTTGAGAAAAGAGACTGACCCCCATCTGGCTAAAACCTCCTTTCAGGTAGTTGTAGAAAGTGACGAGGTCTTCCCTCGGCCTCCTTTTCTCCAGACCAAACAACCCCAGTTCCCTCAGCTGCTCCTCATAAGACTTGTTCTCTACACCCTTCACCAGCTTCATTGTCCTTCTTTGGACAGGTTTCAGCACCTCAATGTCTTTCTTGTAATAAGGAGACCAAAATCAAACACAGTATTTGAGGTGCAGCCTCACCAGTGCTGAGTACAGGGGGACGATCACTTCCTTATTCCTGCATCACTATTTCTGACACAAGTTAAGATGCCGTTGGCCTTCTTGGCCACCTGGGCACACTGCTGCCTCATGTTCCGCTGGCTGTCTGCCAACTTCCCCAGGTTCTTTTCCGCCAGGCATCTTGCCAGTCACTGTTCCCCAAGCCTGTAGCATTGCATGGGGTTGTTGTGACTGAAGTGCAGGACCTGGCATTTGGCCTTGTCCAACCTCATACAATTGCCCTCGGCCCATTGATACAGCCTGTCCAGATCCCTCTGTAGGACATTTCTAGCCTCATGCACATCAAGGCTCCCGCCCAACTTGATGTTGTCTGCAAACTTACTGAAGGAGCACTCGATCCTCTCACCCAGATCATTGATAAAGACCCGACTGTGATAAAGATATGTCTATGACACATGATACTGTGCCATGTTTCACAGCAGGCAGTGGTGGCAGAGAAGGGGAGTGGTGATGACTCTCTAGATACCAAAGTAAATCTTTGCCTTCTGAACAGGAAAACTCTCTGGGGGTTTAAAGTTACAAACACTGAGGTACATTTTAATGATGTCACTGTAACAATCAAGTAAACTCACTCTGCAGTCATGAAAAAATAAAATAAATGCTAATCTTAGATGTAAAAATTGAAAACATTATCTCACGACTACTATAGAACCAGGTTAACCAGGTTATTCGTGCTGCCTTGTCATCCACTGAGACCACGTAGCTGGCAGGAAAGTCTATGTTTGATCACACTTTGGAGGAGGGATGTTATAGTACTAGGTAGGCAGAGCAGAGTGGAGGTGATCAGGATAGAGTGAAGAAGACCTACCAGGTCCCAAGTGATTTCTTGCATGGATCGACCACAGATGCACTTTCATCAACTGCACTTTCTTTGCTTTGAAGGCCAATCTTTGCAATTTGCAAAAAAGCAATGATTTCATAGGATATGGAGGGAAAAGACCATTTTATACACGAATGGTAGGTTCTGTATTATTGTACTCTATACAGACAGAAACACAAATTCCTCTCATAATTTTTAAATTCCTGGTCTGAACAACAACAAAAAATCAGTTTAATTTTGTGACTTCCTTGACTCAAGGTGGTTTGCAGTCTTGATAAGTAACCCTTCCACTACAATAAGAGAATAACTACTGACACCTGGTGGCCAATTATCTTTTGCTTTCATTCTATATGCCTGTCTTGTTTGCTTTCAAAAGTGGCTATTTAATGAGTTTGCTGATGAAATGACGAACCTGTTGCTTATTTCCCTACACTCCTTATTCTATTGCTTTCATGGCTAGAAACATGTTAGAATGCCTTCCAAATGTGGCGCCTTTCTCAGAAGAAATATTTTGGAATGACAGTACTTTCAGCACTGCCAGAAAAATAGACAAGGATTAAAATATACCTTAACATATAATTTATACTTAGGAAAAAAACATGCTTTGCATACCCATCGATCTAGAGGAACAGATGCACACTACACTGCCTGAAATACTTTGGGTGGATCCATCTGCAGTGGAATGAACGCTTCATCTGGGATTCAAATGTTGATCCCAGATGTTTTCTGATGAGCAAATGGGTTGAGCTTGCACACATTTGTAGGAAGACATGTCTGTTGTCTCTTCAAGAGCAGGGTTTGAAACTCCTCGCTCTACCGTGCTCACTCCCAGGAGTGTATTTCCAGCTAGGTATTAACTGAAGAGCTGACAGCTTTCGGCAGCCTGGCTTGGGCACTGCCATGTGTCTCCTGTTTCCTAATGTGATAGGTGTCACATGACAGATGCCAGCAGATGGGAGTGAGATGGGTGCTTTCAAAAGAACCCCAATGTCATACCTGCAAGTGCCAGTAAGGTGTAGAGGTTGTCTGAATTTAGGCTGCTTACAAGGGCAAAATAGAGCTGTGAAGCCAGACCAAGAGGGCCCAAGATATTTTGAAAGTGGCTGGTCACATACAGAAAACAAAACATGTTTATTCACAAATATTCTTGTGGCTTATTAGACAAAGTATGAGGAAGGGGTAAAAACTGCAGTGGTAAGGAACTGAATTGCATGTATACTTGTTATTGTACATTTTGAAAGAGCTGGGCCTGTTTTCAGAGTGACTGCTATAACATGTAGAAGGTAGGAGTTGTGAGGGTTGAAACCCTGTCTGACTGTTTCTTTGCTTTATTTTTTATTTTTTATGAAAAATGACACTGCAGTGGGTTGACCCTGGCCAGCAGCTAAACACCCACACAGTCGCTCACTCACTCCTCTCCCACCAACAGGATGGGGAAAGAGAATAGGAAGAGCAAGAAGTGAGAAAACTCGTGGGTTGAGACAAAGACTGCTTAATAAGTGAAAGAAAGAGGAAAAATACAAGTGATGCACTGACAGTCATTCACCACCTCCCACAAGCAGACCAATGCCCAGCCAGTCTCTGAGCAACGGCCACCCTGGAAGACACCCTCCCCCTGTTCTTCCTCTACCACCAGTCTTTATTGCTGAGCATGACCTTCTATGGTAGGGAATCTCCCTTTGGTGCATTTGGGTCAGCTGTCCCAGCTGTGTCCCCTCCCAGCCTCTCCTCAGCTTGATGGGGGCAGGGAGAGTGGGGAAAAGAGAAAGCCTTGATGTTGTGCAAGCACTGCTCAGCAATAGCCGAAACACTGGTGGGTTATCAATATTTGACTCACTAATCCAAAACACAGTACCATACAGGCTGCTATGAAGAAAATTAACTCTGTTCGAGCCAGATCCAGTACAGGCACCTAGAATTCATATTTATTTGCAACTAGCTTTAGAGATGTCAGAAGGAGAGACAAGTGTAAAAATTAAGTAACAGAAATAATAAGCAATGAGTTACCTGGTGATTCCTCATGTAGAAAAAATGTATTTATGAAATTAATAATTAAGAGAGCACAGTATGCTATGAGTTGAGACCGAATTTAGGAATAAATCATGTTAAAGTACACGCACAAAAAAGGAAAATCAAGTTATGCGCCTTAGAACTGTGTGATCCTTCTTTAGGTTATTACTCATCAATATTCTCTTGACAGCTTTCTCTGCCAGACTGCTCATCCACTTGTACATTTTTGCAGGGGCCATGGCTTGCCTTGCTGTGTGCTTCTACAACACTTAGCAAAGACCCTGGCTCTGGTCTCATTTTGACTATGATTTCAATTGGTAATATCATTATACGAATCAATGCCCATATACCAAAGCCTCTAAAAACATCTAGTTTTCCCAGCTGGCTGACTGGAGCTCCAGGTTTCATCTCCTGTACTACAGGCTGATTCATTTCTGACTCATAACTTGCTCATGACACTATTAGGCACGTCAGACCCATCCTCACTTTTTCCTTCCTACTCCTCCTCTCCTGAATCCTATTCATAACTCACCTGCTGTTTCCTGACATTTTTTCATTAGTAGAGGCTTTTGCTTTCAGACACAAGCTATGCACCCAGCCTTCAGCATTGGTTGTATTTACTAACCCACAGAAATGCTGGATTAGGATTCCTGCACAGTTAACAGCAGGTGATGTTATTCACTCTTCTTTCTCTGACACAGGCAGGGTTTAGTGACATCTCTTGACTTTGCTAACAATTACCTGTTTGTGAGGCTTTGTACAACAAAATCACAGCAAGTGGAGATGGAAATGACCTATTAGGTCATCTAATCCTTCCCTCTGGCAATGCAGGATGATTCCTTGCAGAATATCTTTAAGTGCTTTATCCAGTTTAGTTTTAAATGTCTGAAGTAACTAGGCCTTCATCAATTCCTGCAGAAGATTATTCTACAAGCTAATAGATCTCACAGTTAAAAAGTATTTCATCCCAGTCTGCCTAAATTTTCCCTTGCTTAATTTTATCCCATTATTCAGAGTTATATTCTCAAGAGGCACGCAAATATAGTCTTTCTAACCTCAGGGCCCAATTCTCTACTGCCTCTTGTGTTATATTGCCACTTACATTTAGATCTGGAAAGTAGCTTTAAAACTGACACAGTGAATGGCGAGTTGAGGTTGATATTTTTCATACAGCCTTGAAATTATAAACCTTGCAACAGGGAACACAGACCATGGCCACAAACCATCTGCATGCAAGACACTGGAGACATTGAAACTTAATTGCCAATACGGTGTCCAAATTAGAGAATGAACAGAAAAAAGTCACTCAAGTTATTTACAAATTAAGCATGTTCTTCGCAGAGAGGAATAAAGTATTCTATTAATCTCCTCAGAAAGAGATTACTTGCTTATTGTGGACACTAAGTACCTTCACAGAAAAAAAAGATTCAGGCTACTATATCTCCCTTTAATCTCGTAGGAAGAGTTTAACAAGAACGAATGACCGGGGGCTGAAGCTAACTGAATCCAGACTGAAAATGAGGTACATGTTCTCAACACTAAGAGTGATAAACTACCACAGCATAGGGTGGATATTGCTTTCCCTGATGTCTGCAGAAGATGATTGTTTACCTAATGGAAGATACACATCAGCTGAAAAGGTGCCTAGTTGAAATATAGGAGTCTCTGACAACAGTGTCAGACTAGATAACCCGATGGTGTGTTCTAGCCTTGAATATTATGGAGGTATATCTTCAGAGATACACATGATAAGCTAAAAGAGAATGCACTGGAGAGTCAGTGCAGGAATGCAGCTGGAGACAACTGTCTTGCAGGTTCATTGAAAAAACAGAACTTCCTTTCTGTTTTATTTTTTTAAGCCTCTGTAAGCTGAACACGACAGGTAGTCATCTTCTAAGTATTTAGTCTTACACGGAAAACAGGAAAGCCTGATTTTTTAATTGATATTTCCAATAATCATCAAGAGACGGATATGGATATTTAGTAAAAAACAAATTGCAGGTCCCCAAAGAGATAAAAATAGAAGAATAAAAATGGGGTCACAGTGAGGGACAAGGCAAAAAATTCAGCAGAGTAGAGATGCAAACACAACAGAAAAGCAATTCTCAAGGTCTACCAGTGACTGGCTGTTCAGAGAGTCTGCTCCTGAAACAAGACCAAAGGCAGCTCAAATATGTCCTACGCTGACAGTTTCAAAGCACTCAGTGGACTTTGAATTCTATGCTTCAGCAGCAGCAGTGATTGACAACATGATTTCCAAGATATTTAGGTTCCTAAAGACTTAGCATGGCTAGCAACTGGTTGGATTTACAAGCATATCAAGGTAGGCCAGGCACATAACTCCCATTGATATTCTGTGAGAACTGAGATCCTGAACACCTCTACCACTTTTGAAAAAAAGTACAGGCTGCAAGGTCACTATGGTGTTTCTGAAAATATTATCCCTTATTGCCTGTTGAAAGACTTCTTCAGCTGGGAATGGTAACATTATTCATAGCAAGACCAAACCAAACACTTCTGCCGTTCCAGGACATGGTTAGGGTTCAGTGTTCAAGAGCTAGAAATGAGGTGATATGCAACAAGGTAAAGAGTTAGAAATAAGTTTTTCCTGCCTTCCCCTTGTCTCTCCCTCACCTTGCAGTCACAATTGGCTCAACGTAAGACTGACTTTCCATTGTGATTGATGTGGTGACTCTGAAGTGGAAGACTGACCTCCTCTTTCGTTTAGTGTGAATTACTTTTAGAGGAATTTCTGTCTCCCTTTCCATCCTGGCCCGCCTCCATGTGTAGCGTGGAAAAAGCTCTAGAATAGAAGGTGAATAATCACTGTCTGACGTGCCTGCTCTGTCATGAAATGTCAGCAGCAGACAAATAAACTGTAAGCACCTTTCAGTGGCTGCTCTGCTAACTACTGTGAGTTGAGCACTTTCAAGGCTATGCTGAGTGTTGCTGCACCGAGACCTGTTTCTCTGTGTTTGTTCGTTTCCATCTTTGACTGCGCAATGCAGGGAGTGATGTGAGAAAGGCAAATGGTGAATAATGGTGGTAAGATCTAGTTGGCAAAGAAGTAGAAATGTCAAGCCTTTAATAAACACAGAGAAAAGGGAGGAGGCTTGGGCTTGTACTGATGAGCTGGCAAAAGAATCATGTGTAAAGCAAAGGAGTCATTTTAGTGTCTGACAGGCAATCTTTTCTGATGCTGCGTTGTCCCTCTTGTAAAGAAACTTTTGTGGAAATATGATCCCAGAAATAATCAAGCTCAAAGGTGATACACATACAATATAAAGGCCACCAAGGTAACCAAGTAATGTTTGCCTTTGGACTTTCAGATATGTAGAATGAAGCCCCTGTGCTGTGCAAGCAGCTGGGTGGCATAGTTTTAATTAAAGAATCTAATTTATTGCATCAACCATGTTTATGTTGGTCTGGGGATTAATGCAGTGTTTATTTTTCCAGTCACATCCAGAAGTAACAGGATTAGAAGATTCCTATGCCTCAAACAATGCAAAGTTAATCTTTTTAATGAAGGAAAACAGTTCTGTGCCCTCAAAATAAGATGTATATCTGAGTCAGCAGGCTTGATATTTAAGATAATTCTTCTATGTGAAACATCCATGCACAGACACATCAAGCAGGTTGCAATGACATATCTATGCAGTGCTACCTATTTTCTGCTGTCCCTGAATGGACAAGTAGAAGGCTTGACCCACAGCTCAAGTCAATAGGGATCTTCACAGTTTTGGGTCAAGCTGTTTTTCTTTCTTTTCTTTTCTTTTACACTTAAAAAAAAAAAAACAACTAAATTTTCCCTTGACCTTGGAATGAAGTTTTTAAGGTTTTTACTAAGTTTTAATGAATACATAAAGACTTTCATGTCATTTATTTGAAAGTATAATTTGGTCTCTCGGATGCCAGTCCCCTATAAAGTTTCATAGACCACAGGTATTCTTGAATTCTAGTAGGACATCCTTTACACTTACTCTTAGTTACAATTCTTTAACCTTTCAGTAAATGTTCCCAATGGCCATGCTTGTTCTCTTGATCTGTTTTTCAAGAAACAGAGCCAACTTTGTGGCTTTGCTGTACATAGCTTTGAGAGACTAAGTTGGATGAATTACTATTGAATGATTAGGAGAATAGAACAGGCAGATGATCTTAAGCGAAAGAGCCATACATAGCTATGGTTATAAGTGCATTGATTTTTAGCTTGATTCTTCATGAGGTCGCTGTCTCATAGCTTTTGCTTCACTTACAAGAGTGTAATTAGAATAGTGTATCACCTATAAAGATGAGCGTATGGACAATACATTATTTCAAGATCTCCCTTTTCACAGAGTGAGAATGCTGACTACATCTATGTTCAGAAGTATGAAAAATATCTTCATCCTAGTGGCAACATCTACAGATGCCATCTGTACCTCCTTCTATCCAACAGAAAGAAAGAAACAGAAATCTGTTGAGAAGTACAGAAAGAGATATCACAACAACACATAACACACATACACTTAACAAAGCCTATTCTGACTGTAAAAAAGATCCTCTTGTGAATCATTCAAAAAGTATTGTTGCTCAGCTTTCTTAAGAAAACTGTAGAGACAGTATATCCCCCATGCTGTTGTAAGAAAAGGTAAAAAAGGCTGAAGTTTTCAGCTCTTGTAATATTTACACTATTTCAAATGACAGTTTATTCCAGGAAAATATTTGATTCTTCTGTTTTAAGAATTAATGTTATTACCTGCATTTGCTACACAAAAGCCATTACCTTTTCCCTAAATAACTGCAGCTTGTGTAATTAACTGCACTTACAGCTTCCTGTGTGTGGATGACTGATCTCACATCGTGCTCCAGAGTTTTGCTTTTTTAAACCACTCCTGATGAATGCAGAAGGCAATGGAACATGTTTCCACCTGCTCTGCATTGGGGGAGACTGAATCCATCTCAGCAATTACAAAGCAGAAGGGAGAAATCACTAATTAGTGGAACCATGAATCACTGGTACAGTTGAAATTGGCCATTCCCAAAGTGCAGGCTGTTTCTTACTACAAGTGTAGCTGAATCACTTGTTTGCTCACATCCCTGTCTACTCGCTTTATTTTTACTCTGTTGAGTGAACTTTTCTGATGATCTTGGGAAATATGTATGAGGTAACATTTAACATTTCAGCCACGTGCATTGCCACACAGCTTTCTGGAAAGCTCTGTGCGCTTTAGGCTACTACTTGCCTCTGATGCTGTGCTGCTCAGGGCTTTCAGGCCCTCAGTGGCTGCACAGAATACAGAGCTGCTTTGTAAATGGGGATGGACACAGTGATGTGAGGAGACAGCAGGGTGAGAAAGCAACGCATGCAAGGGCTGGTGACTGGAAGGGACTCAGAAACACCAAAGAAATGATGAAAAAGCCTGCTACTGTGAGTGGGGAGGAAATGGAGATGATGGTAAGGAGAGAGGGCACCCTCCAAAGAGAGTGGAAGAGCAGATTTCAATATTTTTCCTACTTTAATGGAAAATGATCTGTCAAAATTTTAGAGCACTATCACCTATTTTCTACTGTAGTAAACAACAGAAAAACTTTCATTAGTTAGTTAATTAGTTAGCTAGTTTTCCATAGACCTGAACTCTTCAAATCCCTTTATATCCCACATTGGTTATCTGTACGTTTCGATAATTGTTTCTTATAGTCCAGTCTCAAGTCGCTTGAGGAAAAATTGATTTTACCTTCCAGAACCTCCACCTCCCCCCAGTTCCACCCAGCAATAGTAATGTCATCTGCGTTTCCCCTCACTTCATGTCCAAAAGCTGGAAGAGATTTAAACACAAAACCTGCAGTTTGGGATTCAAGGCTTACTGGCTTCTCCCAGCAATCTCCCTGAGCATTTTTACTACAGAAGGCATACCTATTAGGTCTGTCACTACTCTTCCTTAGGTACTATTTTATTTACAAAACAGTCAAGAAGGCTGTTTAGATCCTAGAATTTCCTCTAACTGGTTAACAAACAAGAAAGGACAGGAACAAGGGCTTTGTGGATATTTGAATTGTAAGGACAAGAAGTCCCAAGTTATTCTCAAAGCGACATAGCTAGACTCTGGTCTGCGAGTTTATTGCTGTCACCAAATGGGTCTGGGAACAGCTTGGAAGCAGCAGTGGCGTAGTATCTTGCTTTTCCCTGTGCAAGTCTTCAGCCTCGCTGGTGCAGAGAGATGCCTTTCTTAGGTTCACCAAGAAATTATATTTTGGAAAGGCAAGAGGAGGTTTTGTCAGTAGTTGTCATAGAGCATATGGCAATATCATGCTCAGTGATTAAGATGGAGAACAAAATCAAGTGTTGGTCCAAACATAGATTTTTCCACTTGGGAAAAACATTGGTATTTCTGAACAGCTCTTTTATGCCAATGTCCAATTTTAGGGCTTTGGGAAAGTATGTTAGAAAATGAATCTTGTATTAGTGTGAGCAGTTTTGATAAGCCTTCCTAGATTTTCAGCCCACTGAATAGAAGAAACAATATTGTTTTAATTCCCTGTAATACGAAATTTTTAAAATCTTAATTGTAAAATGGAGACACTACAATATAAAGTTCAGGCACTCAGATAAAATGTCCTACATGGGGGCATCTGCAATTTCAGAAGTGACTGAAATAAAAGCAAAAAACATTCCTAAAAGCTTTGACATGTGATAAGATGACAATTACTTCATTAATGACATACAATCAGTGTAAAATTATCATAAGTAGTATAAATTAGGAAGCAAATGTGTAATAAATTCTTAAAGAAAGAAACACTTCTCAGAATGTTGGAATTCCGTGGAAATAAGTTTTAAGAAGTCCAAGTAGATGAAAAAAAAATGCTAGACCACAGTATATTACAATAGGAGGTTTGAAAATGCTACTTGAAATACTATATGGTCAATAGCAGTTCATTCTTCATACTGCTCAGCTGTCTGGGGTGTCTTGCTCTTTTACCACTGTAAATCGCATTAACTGCAAATCTTGCTACTTAATAAATTGTTTTTAAATTCTGGTGCATCTGTTAGCTTGGGAGCAGACTGTACTGAGACTGGTCTCTAGGCGACTTTAATTATGTTTTTCATTCACATGATGGAAATTCTCAGCCATCAGATGCCACCTGCTATCATTTTTATTTCCACTCTTGTGAACTCTTGCTCAGGGCATCAAAGGGAACATTAGCTGTTGTACTTGTAAGGTGCATTGTATTAAACGCTCTGCTGTTGTATTGCATTTGCAAAGCCAGAACCAAGCTCCCAAAGCATGCTCTCGATTGCCCTTTGGTCAGTAATAACAGTCAGAAGCCTTTTTTCTGGAGAACCAGTACAATTATGACTTCAAGACACTGGAAAATAAATTTTCAACACAACTCTCTGATTCTTGAAGTTTTTGCTCATTTTTCTGCTCTCTTCTCTTTTTCTTCTCCAAATTTTAACTACAAAACAAATCAAATTCCTAAGTGAAAATAAATGGTAAGGGCAAAACTATGATGCAAGTCTTATTAGAAACATTCTTCTGTGAGTCAGCTGGTAAGGCTATGGTCATGTTGTGTGAGGCATCTTCACCGTACAACTTATTTTCTGTGTGTCTATGTAGATCATTAGCACATCAGTGAGGTTTGAGTAAGTCCATTCTAGTATGTGACCATTAGCTAAAAGATGGAGAAGGTGGATGGTCAGAGCTAGCTGATGTTTAAGATGAGAATTCCTTCTTTAGTATATGCTTAACATTTTAAATTTCTCTTCAGTTTTTGATTCATTGAATCGTGTCTTTCAGAGGCATCTAGTGGATGCTAAAATTAGTTTCTGTTTGTAAATTTGATATTACCATAATGTTCTTTGGTAAGCTTCCAGAGAGAAATGCTGTTTTAGTTACAAGATACAAAATAATGCTTCCAACAATAAAAGTGGTTTTAGACAACTATTTTAAACAATGCATCATTAGCAGAACTATCAATAGAATGTCTCTGAAATATTAATTTATCTGAGTAACACTTTCAATATAAGAATTTTCTATATGCTTGTATATATTTGAGTGAGAGATTTCTAGGAAGAAAAAGCACAGAGAAGCCTTTCAAGAGAGTACAATTTGAGACCCATGTATTTCTCAGAACTTCTTTTTATGTATAATAATTTTAGGTTGTATGGAGCTGCTGGAGATCTGTTGTTCTCATATGTACAATGTACATTGTGTTATAAATCCATTGCTAAAAAAGATGTAAAAGTTTTGTGAACCCCAGATCTAGAATTCACTTCAGAGCAATGTTTGAAATATTCTGCTCTGGAAGTTTGTTTAAACTCAAACAACTAGAGCACTGGGGCATCCTTGTCTAATGGCTTATTACCAACCTCGGGACTCGCTGGCATGAAAAGCAATATATAAGCTTAAAGGGATATTTTTTCTTGCCCCATGTGTAGTTTAGATGTCATTTGCAGTTACTCTGTACTGCTAGTTTACTTCAAAAGAATGCTGATCGAGGCCTGAGGAAAAGATCGGGCTATGTGCTAAAAGAGGTGAAAGAATAAAGTACTGCTTTGCTGTTTCACTGAGATACATCTGTGCTGACTGCCAGATGCTCGTTCCTAGTTTGAATTCAAAACTGATCCTTTTAGTCTGCACAGATAAGAACAAAGTCAGATCATGTTTGTTTACATATTTGGTGCTTTTTAACAAAATAACAAAAAAAAGTTTTAGTGTACTATAATCTTTTAAAAGGGCTGGTAAAAGAAAAACCTGTTCATTCACCAGGGAAGAGGGGACCCTGTACAACCATGCTTGCTTTTTGAGAATACAGATTAGAATACAACTGTCTTCAAATGTCTCCTGAGAATAACTGTAAAAAGAAAAGTGTGCTTCACCATCCTCCACAGCTGACGAATTATTTTGTTAGCTGTGGTTCTCAGTCTGTTAAATTCTGTGGCTAGGGTTGTGTGAGGTATCCAAAAACTTTGGATTGCTCAGTGTTTGGGTGGTGTAAATAAACCCCCTAAGAGGATCTGAATATCAGACATTTCCTCAGTAACTTCTAAACAGTTGACTGCTTCAGTTTCAGTACCCAATTTCCAGAAGCATGAGATTTCAAAGTATTATCTCCTATAGTAAGTTTACTGAAGTGTTTTTTTATTGCTTTATATTGTTGTGGAAGTGGGGTTTTCATGGAAAATAAACCCCAATCCCTGTTATTGGATATCTACTAACTCTGTCACCGATACCAAGGACAGTCACACTGCTTTTAACTGCATTGTTGGTCAAGGCTGCTAGAAAGCCCAGACCGATGTTCATGTGTTATATGGGGCCTAATGAAGTAAAGTGGCTCCCAGGAAGTGCGGGTGCCATTCTCATGCCATATACTCATCTTCCTGTTGCCAGACTTCAGATGTAAAGTTCTAAAGATAAAATAGCCCAAAGCTCTGGAGATTATACTTCCTAGGCTGATTGGCAAAGATGTGTTTAGGATGATGTTCATATATTGCCTAACACTGGTATTTTTTGAAAAAAGTTAATTTTTTCTGGAAATTCCTCTTCTTACTTAACCCCAAAAAAACAGACCCACCAAGAGGCTAGAGAACTTGTTGTTATTTTTAAGAAAAAGACATCATGTCTATAAAAACCTTCTCTAATATAAGATGTGTTGCCCAGCCACACTCCCATATTTTAAAAGTTAAACCCTAGACCTGTGCAAAACAAAAATTAATTACTTTAATTACTCTAATATAACTCATTGTTCAATTAATTTTTGGTATTATTTTCCTTTGAGCTTTTTAGTTACATGCTATTTGTGCCTTATAGCAGGAAACTACATCTAGAGACTTCAGAAGCCCTGATCAGTTTTCTCTCTTTCTGTGAGATCCACCAAATGTTCAGTTCTTTGTGCTTAGGTCATTTATTTCATTTGAGGTGCTAGATATAAATACTCTATGCCTTCGAAGGAATCTCCACTTCAAGGTTCTACAAAATATCCTGTGGACAATATTCTGTAAATCATTCCAGCCTAGCTGCGTAAACATGGCTTTAGAAATCAAAGGCACCTTGGCTTGAGAAGTATAACCTAAGAGTAAAAATATTTGTATTTTCATACCATCATGTACTATTGGAATTTGCTATGTTGTCATATCATCATGTCCTATTGGTAATTTTTCCACTCTTAAAAAACAAACTATACCAAAACAAAACTACATCAAAACCACCAAATTCTAAGATTTTCTTACCGGAAAAATTGTCCAGATATTTACCCAGACTTTACTATATGTCATGTATTTCCAATGATGGAAAAACACTTTGATTCTTTTAACATAAATAATGGTTCTAAAATGTATTTAAGTATGTTGTCCTAATAAATGATGACTTCTATAAAAAAAGGAAAGAAAGAACTTGAGGCTTTTATTTAGATCCAGTCTGTTACTGAAAACAATGCTGCCAATTTATTTTTTTTATAACCTCCAGCAACAGAAGATTATTGTGATAAATGATTCATATCGCTGCAATAAACACCTTTCAAAATTTCCATATCTGGCAACTAATAGGCAGTTCTTGAAGGCTTCCATAGGCTCCTCAGCCAGATAACGTGGCTGAAAGCTGCCTCATGATTAATTTCATCTAAATGTGGTAATTATCATACTTTTAAATAATGCCTACAAAACATACTTTCACAGAAAGTTTGTGGAAGCAGAGGATTAACCTAGAAACATTTCAGTTCAGAGCAGCACATCACCCAAACAGAAATGTATTTTCCCCTGAATTTTTCAGGACTTTTTGTTAAACTACTTGGCAGTCGTTTGCATTACCTTATCTCCTATCAACTACTTCACAGTATTTTATAGTGCAACAGAAGCTGAAGCAACTTTGTATTATTTGTCAGTAAAGAGATAGTCTTGGTTTTGCAAGGTAGTTATTTTGGCAGATTCTGCACTGAAGTATTTCTTGTATTAATGTTTAAGAGCACAACTGATTTATCATTCCTATGTGTTGTGGACATAAGCATTATCTTGCCTGTATTCTAGGCACAGTAGAGATTATTAGAGAGGGTGGTCATTTCCTCATGGCCACCCAGGGGAGTAACTTCTATCACTACTCTCTATATCGCTTTACTTCCTGTCTCACAGGACCTCCATGAACCATTTCCTAGTTGTACAGGTGAAACTAGTTGAAAAAGTACATAAGGCCCCAAGTAAGTTTGTAAAGAAGTCTGATTTTTGTACTCTGACAAAAGCCATGAGGTAAAATAACAGCGAGAATTATAACGGAGAGAGAAGCTGTCACTGAATATTTCTGCCCACTTACATCTGCTTAGTAAAGATTCCACATCTTCTCTCAGCCATCAGAAAAAAATCCTACAAAAAAGTGGCACGAAACTACCACCTTAACTGAAGTTGAGACTGAGCAACTTAGTTAAGTCTCTCCAGTAGGCTGCCTGGCCAAGCTGTATTTTGAAATAGCCTAGTTATTTTAACTTTATTTAAATCAACCATGGACAGATTTTTTCCTACTTATACGTGGTCCATATATAGGACTGACTGAGTTTCTTCAGGTTCATAAGCTATTCCATGTTGGCTCAGTTTTGGTAAGAGTCATATGTGTGCTTTTCTTCACAAACATGAAAGAAATACATTAGCTGGAACTTTAATTGAACGTTGGGAAAAGTTTGGAGAAGCAGGGACCTTTCATCCAGGCTGGACTGGAGGGATGACTCGGATTCTCTCTCCCTTCTCTTCAGCTGAAAATATTCCACTTGCTTCGGCATGTGGGAAGTATGTGGCAGCTGGAGTTCTGGCTAGGTGTTACGTGCAGCCTTCCAAGCTAGGCTTCAGTTGTGTGGTCGTCAAGAGCTGTAGGAATGGTTGTCAACAATTGTAAGAAGATAATGCCTTTCATTATACGTCTCTATTCTTCGGCTCCTAGCACACCTTCCCTTGCATTTCTGCAAACTGACGGTGTGCACATTGTGGGCGACCATGGCTCAACTAGTACATGTAAGCCGTGCTAACTCAATCATATGTCAAACCCTCACTTATTACTATATTGAAATCAAACAAAAATGTTCACATTTACACAGGTTTTGTTGCACTTCAGGTTAAACCAGTGCAGCTATGCCATGAAACAAAAGAGAAGTGATTCACTGCATCATTCAAACGCACTTTGCAGCAAATAAGCTGTTCCACCTCTAAAGCACACACTGCAGTTTTCTATCTACCTATGTCCTTCCTAACCGTTTTTATGCATATGTGATTTTTTTTATCTTTCAGATAAAAAAGAAGTTGCTGCATCCAAAGAACTCAAAAGTAAGAAACTACTCTGCCATAGGTTATGATTTCTTTTATGTGTCATGTAGTTTCAAACTGCACATTTCGATAATCCAAAATAATAGTTATTGAATTGTTTAAAACACAGAGAAAGTAGCTACACCATTTATAATTGAAAAATGACATGTTTAGACTTCAGCTGCCTCCTACTTTCTAAATCCATTCTTATTCTTCTTCTAATTCCACACTCAACTTTGTGACTGACAGTTTTGCCTTTGTCTCTTTTCTATCACTGTCTTCAAAAACAAAGGTTTCATGGGGAAGAAAATGTCAAATGAGGTCTTAGCTGAACGTGCTCTCGGTGGCAGCAAGTTTGGTAAATGGACTCAGAAAACTGAGTCCAACATGCTGAGGACCACAAAATTCATCTTCACAAATGCAAAACAAGGGCCCTGACTGTCTGATTACTGCAGATTCAGAGAATTCTGAGGCAGAAAAGAGGTAGGGGCTTGGCTCTGCTGTATAAGTAACCAAAAAATTCTCTGAAAACATGGAACTGTTAGCAAGGGAACTCTTACACCCTTCCTTTTCTACAAATTTGTGAGCGCAACAAAGGATACAAAGTAAGTCTCAACACAGTAAGGACAGTAAGACAGTTTCACTGGTAAGACTTCACATGCTTAGATCTCTGTTCTGAAAGTACGGTATATAAGAAAAATTAGTAAAGCTACGGGGCGTTGAAATCTTATTAAAATTCACAGTTTAAGAATGCACTAACTCCCGCCTCCAAATAAGATCTTTCCAGACCTATATGGCAGAAGAATCCCCCGCCATCCTCAGTTTTGCAGGCCTTTATTGAAAGATTTCTTTTGGCAATCAAGAAAAGCTTACACATTGGTTTCCTACTCAAATTTTGCAGAAACATTGAACGAAAGAGTCAATGGACTTACTTTACAAGCAATGTCCTGTTAATGAAATAACTGCCTGTTTGCAAGCAGGTCTTAAAGGATCTATTGATTTGGGCACATGATTCCTCTCCTGGGAGAACTCCCCAGCAGTTGTTATGGCAAAACATCCCAGCTCCATTGCAGGAGTGAAACTTGCAGGGTGAAATTTTCAGCTCGTAATTATTTATATGAAGATGAATTAAAATAAAAAATAAAATAAAAATAATGTAATATAAAGATGAATATTTCAGTCCTTAACACTGAAATTATTTGTGAATTACAAACTAAAAAGCATATGCTTCCAAAAAAAAGTTTAAAATATTTGGCACTTTTGTTTCAATGTTACTGAAAACTTAAATAAATAGATAAATTACATAAGTTTTTGGTCAAAATTATCCTTTGTTTTAATTTTTTTCCTCAATTAAACTAATTTATTTGCTCAGAAATGAAATATTTCAAATGAAGATAAAAATCTTGATAGAACAAAAAGAATGTGTTTTCACAGATGTTATAAAAAAAAAGAAAAAAAAAATCTTGCTGGCCAGCAAGCTCTAGCTGAAAGCTCAGAAGCAAATAAATGCTGGATTCCTGCAGTTCGGTATTCGGTCCTTCTTGTCATTTATAGAACATGTGTGTCAGATCTTCTGCTTCTACTGCAAGAACAGGCACTCAGGAAAGTAATACTAAGCAAACTCTACTTCAAGGTCTTCTATGTATTTCCCTGAAGGAGGAGTGAGCACCCCAAGTAATTACCATGCAGCGATGATAACTAAGTTAGGATATAATTATCTGCTGCAGACTTTTAAAAGAATGGAAACAAAACAGTCCCACACATGCAAACTATATTTTGTTTTCATTCTGTTACACAAGGCAATCTGATGCTTCTTTTATGAACTTCTCAAAAGACTGGAGGGGAAGAGCTCAAAATTACATTCCTGATTTAGCCATATTCTTTTTCTTTGTAATAACACAGTGACAGATGTGAAGGATTAACTAACATTTTTTTTGCATTTTGTAATTCAGCTTGTGACTAAAATGATTAATTATTTCCTCTCACAATACGGAAATGTGAATTCTAAGTTAGAGGATCTTCTAGTTGATACAAAAAAATCTGTTATGAAAGTTGGTACAGTTTAGTTTATGGATATTTGTTAAATTATTGTGATTTAAGTACAGTCTGTTTTAGTAGTTCCTGAGCATAATAATTATTAACTAAACACTGGTAAAGTGTAAATATGTCCAGTAGGGTAGTTAAGTTCTTCCATCCAGGGCTGAGATTCTCCAAATTTGCTTAGGGATGCACATACCTTTCATCGTTTGGATCTTCATTCTGCAAGGAAAAGTCCTAACTCTGCAAAGAGAGGACAGTACAAATGTTTCATGAAGAGATCAAGAACAGAAGAACTACAGTTAAGCAGAGGCCTCCCTGAGAGACCCTGTTTCTCTGCTAGGAGAACCCAGTAGTTGCTCTTTCAAGTGCAGGATCAAACATGAAGTTTTAACGCTCCTCCAGTCCTCAGGATGGAGAGAGATTCCTGGTGCAGCTGTGTCTGTGAATGTAGTTTGCAGAAGTAGCCCAATCTCGCTTTTTCTCATGAGGGAGAGATTCAGTTTAGGGGAGAGGATGCCACTCTGAACAGCTGTTGGATCCCAAGAAGCACCACTCCTGAATTCACAGCAGTGAATCCTCACCAGCTGTCGTAGGCTGGTTCAGGACCTGCTGCTCTCATAGCTGCAGATGTGGAGGCTTCCAGCCCATAGCTGCTGCCTGAGCGGTGAGGCCATGTGCCCAAACCCCTAGATACCTGCTTTGCTATGCTTTGCCAGCAGATATTGAATTATTGGACAGAAAAAGATAAAAGAAGCAATTCAGTACCTAATGGCAAGAATTTACTAGCCCTTTGGACGGTTATGTTGCTATCCCTGTGAGTTTACTGAAGGCAACTCAGTTCTTTTGTCTTTGCGTAATCTCTTCAACTCTTCAGTGAAAAAATTGCTTCGGGCTGTACTTCATTATAAGCTTTTCCTCAGATATCTGGATTTTTTAAGATATAGCTCTTTGTAGTAATTTGTTCTCTTTTTTTAAGAGGCAGCAAAAGCTCCTGCAGCCAAACCAGCCACCAAAAAGGCAGCAGCACCAGGTAAAGGAGTAAAACGCTCACACTCGATGTATTTCTTGTATTCTTGAAGCGGTTTATTGCGTCGTAGCACCACCTGCTGGAATACACAAAAGCCACGGTTTGGGGTTTTTTTGTCTTTTTGCTCTAAATTAATGTGATAATTTGCATGTGAAATCCTTGTTAAGACCAGCAGCATTTTGCATTGATCTCTATCATTGTGGTTGCTTGTCCTCGCATGGCAGCTGAAAGGTGCAATACTGGGCCATTCTGCAGGGCTTGAGAGCACAAACTGAATCAGAATCTAAAAACTGATATTAAAAGCAATACTTACAAAAATTAATTTCCATATGCAGCTGTATTCAAGAAGGGATTTGATTTTTCCAAAGTCCTGGTCTCACAGTAGGTATTACAAAAATGGAGCTCTTAGATAATCATAAATATGCACCAAAAAGACAATCAAATTTTTTTAAAAGAAAATAATGGCAGAAATTCATATCCGGATACACAAACTTTTATTGATTTCTGATCTGTTCTGCTTCACAGCCATCCTTTAAAAAATGCCACATCATATTTCTGATGAATATAATAAAACCTAATGTAAGGAATAACAATTAAATACACAGGATATTAACAGTTTTATTGGATTTTAAATTAAGTAACAAAGAAACAGGGAATTTGCATGTGAAAATATGATCAATATAAAAGCATTATATTATTCTACTCCAAAGTAGGGCGGCCATTGCTGCACCAGGCTCTGTGCTGCTGAGCTGTGCCTGGTGCTGGCATTGCAGGGGTGACCAGCCCACTCCCTTTGCTGCTTTCGGCCTCCAGCTGACCCCATGCTATATGGCCATATGGATCTATGTAGATCTGGCATCTTTTCTCTTTTTTTCCTTTAAGATTGTTTTCTGGCTGTCTTCCTCTAATTCAGACCTTTTCAGTAGTCTATCTCAGAGATCTCCTCCACTGAACAAGGGAACAATAACTTGCATCAGTAGGAGAGATTGGAAATCGCTCAAGGATCAGAGCAAGCCAACAACATCTTCAGTTGCCTCTAACACAAAAGGACTTACAGCCTGCAGTTGCAGTCAGTACAGGCTATCATGGGGCATGTTGTACAGCTGTATGGTGTACTGTGTGAAGCTGGCCTAAGCAGCATCATTTCCCCAGCAATGCTCTCAGTCCCTGTCTGCTGTGTTTGTTTGACACCGTGTTCAGTTGTGCTAACACAACTGGGAGAACAGTGTAAACCACACTATTGCCATGGCTTAGAGCTAAAAACTGTCCTAGAAATGTGTGTGTGTGGCAGGGGGTTCAGTTTAGATCATTTCAGTAAGTCAGGCTCCACATACATTTAAATCTGTGTAACAGATAATTTCTTAAAGCAGCTTTGTTGCCAAAATGTGTTGTATAGCTAAACCTTTAGACATCTCGACAGTACACTGCAGAAATCGTTATGTTAGAAGCATATGCTTATAATTAATTCATTCCACCTGCTAGCATCCAATATTTGTGTTCATTTTTGAAAAATATTCCAATGAGTCTTCTTGTTGGCAAGAATGGTGATGACAGTACTCTGCTTAAGATAAAGAAAAGGAGAAAAACTGGCATGGATTATTATGGAAAAATAAAATGAGTTTGTCTGTTCTGACACATTTCTAAATATCTAGTTTGCCTTAAAAGTGATAAAGAGCAGTAGGCATTGACTTCTACATTTTTATTTGCCCTCCCCAAATGGCACTGTTCTCTGAAAATTCATTTACCTCCGGAATAACTCACCATAGTAAAATATTAAATATGCTGGTTTGGCAACATTGTAAGTAGACTAATGTCTATTAGTACAGTAAATTAAACACATTACCCAATTTCATATTTTATTTTCTTTCACATATCTTCGTACGTCACAACCTGTACCCCAGAATGCCTAAAGCTGAAGGTTTAGTCCTATTAACAGACTGAACAGACTGAGAGCACAGCTGGTCATCTTCCAGTGCTTCTACATCACATATGTTCCTGTTCTTAATGTCACTGGGGAAGAAAATCCTGCCTAATGCACTGTGCACTATTTTTATCTCCATATGTTTAGATAGAGAAAGTAAAGAAAGTGAATGTGAAATTTGGAACTCTATGAGAACTTCCGCATCTGGACACTGATGGCTGTTCTAGGAAACCACCCTCAATCAATACCTATCATTACTTGATTTTCAAAGCCGGTATTTTCACGCTTAGCGTTTTCTCCAACTGGAAAAAATTAACTTTCTTGCACCCATCTGAAGCTGGGCTGGAGAGCATGGTATTTGGCTTTAAAGCAGGACAGTTTCATAGATATACGCAAGTGATGCTATTTTGAAGGGAGAAACCAGAGTTGGAGATATTTCATGACATTAGTCTTCTTTAGTTACACTGTCTTCTGATGTTCCCATCCCAAGCCCCACCACCAGTTCCTCTTCTTTCACCAAGGCGCATCACCTCCTCAGCTGTGCCAGCAGGACAGGCCTGAGAGCAACCCAGCCTTACAAAATATCTGTCTATCATTTTTCCCTGAGGAGGGCACAGGTTTCTTCCACAGGATTTTCCCAGGCACTCTGTGCTTGCTAGACATGAAGGTTGCTCAGAGCCAGGAGTGTAGGTGTTGAGCACCCACCTCATGCTGCCACCCTCAGGTGGGGCACAGACACATCACACTTCAGCTTGGTAATTTCGCTGGGTCGGTTTTGGCACCGTGAGGAAAACCAGTGCATGGGGTGCAGGGCAGGGAAGGAAGCACAAGCTCAAACCACGCAGCGCGTGTTTGCAATCAAGTTAGCAGAAGGGTGACCGGGGTCCCCAGCAGGCAGCAAGGAGCCTCTGTGCCACTGAGTCCTGCACGCTCCTTAGCTAGGGCCAGGGCTGGGAACAACTCAGCTGTGAGTCCCTCTCCTGGGATAACCTCGCATTATAGGCAACACTCCTGCACCTTTTTTAAGCATCGGTGACAGTGCTTTCCCCTGATGGTTTGACTGATTTAAAAATCAGATCTAACTCTTTTCAGCACTGTAAAAATTAAATCCTAATTGCAGATTAGAATTTCCCTGGAATGGTCTTGCATTTTTTAATTTAATTTTATGGTATGTTTAACAGATATTCTACTGTCACTTAACTGCATAATTACTGATTTTTAATACCTAATTTTTCCCATCATCCTCTCCACACACAGGCTAAAAAAATCTTATTCATTGCTCCCATTGTGTTCGTAACAGAAACTCTTTTTCAGCACCATTTCCTCCTTGAAAATCAATAAAATTTAGTTTGGACCCAGAAAGAATAAAATGACAGACAAATAGCCAGGTTTAAGCGCTCAGATGACAGCTGCATGCAATCTCTCAAACTGACTCTGTCAGTTGTGCTAGAATTATTATTATTTTATTATGACACTGATTTTTCCACTGTTGGTAAGAGGCAGAAAGACAAAAAAAGGGGGGACGTAATACAGGAAATTATATAGGAAATGAGTTCTTGAGGTAAGTAGAGAATATTAGAACACAGCCTATACTGAAAAACCTGATTAGATGATCGGTTCAAGAGGTTCAGATCTGTCTAATGCAAGATGAATTACTGGTTCTACCGGTAATGGGCAGTATTTACTTAACAGACAAATGATTTTAATTCTTGCTTCAAGGTGAACAACAGCAACTAAAATGGTAGTGAGGAAAAATCTTTGTACTCGCATTATGGTATAACCAATGCTATTCTACTGAAAAAGGAAGAAAGTTTATGGGACAGCAGGTATACTTTGAAATGGAGAAAAGATTTATTAAGGAGCTGGGTTCATTTGTTGTCTTTTAGTAATCGCCTATATGACAAAAGTACATTGAAAGCATGCTAAAATGATGTAAATGCTACAAAATATTAATAAAATTCAGCACATCTACTGAATAATTCACCAGCACAGTGGAACAGGCAAAATTATCATGGATTCTTTTTCTCACAGTCAGGTAGCTCTCTCAAGTCACATGTCAGGGATGTGTTTTAATCACACACCACAACTGTGCAACAATCATCCACCTGCTTCTTATCTTCTTGTGTAGATATGTCACCTAAGAGAAAAGACATCAAAAAACAGTGTAAATTGTATGTTATACAACCCCATGTAAGTACTTGTGGAAAGAGGAAAAAGAGAGGAACAGCGTTTCTTTCTGTTTCTCTCTCACCATACATGGACATGGCCCTAGTAGAGTTTGCCATCCTCCAGTCTCTTCAGAATCTGATGTTTCAGTGCCTCTAGGTGACCTGCAAATTCTCTTTATAAGCAGCCATTGCTCCTGATTAGCATCTCTGTATGTATTTCTGTGGTACAGATGTTACCAAGAAAATTCTTTGGTAGCTGAAAGAGTCTGTTCAGTTTTCTAGTCCCTGATGCTAACCCTCTCAGAAATTTTTGTAGTGTAAGCAGTCATTCTAAGGGCTTATTTTCTGGGTTTAGATTTTAACTCTTCAGACACAAATGATAGAGGTAATCTACTGCATGCATGAGGATAGGTTTTGCAGTTTTTTTCGAGACAAAACAAATCCTCACTCAGGTAGTAGGTGTTTATGCAGCGGTAAAGAAAATAATGAAACCCTACCTATATTAGTCCTGTTGCTCAGGGTCCTTGGGTTTAGGTGCAGGAGCATTCTGCAGCCCTTTTGACTCACAGAGGCTTTTATTTAGGTCCAGGTTAGTATAATTAGTCCCCTATTCCACCTTAACTCTTTGGGAAGTTAAACACCGTATCTGCTCTGACTTATTCAGTTTCCTTCTGGTTTGAAAGGGGTAGTCACAAGCCTGGCTGTCTTTGCACAGAAGGTGTAAATTATCTGATCTCAGTCCCTAGCAGCCTGCAAAAGGACAACAGAAACCAGGTCCAGGTCCTCACCTGTTTATCCCAGAGATCTTCCACCAGGCTTAGCAAAGCCTCACAGCTGACTCTGGTCCTTATCTGCCAGGAATGCACTGTATCCTCAGCAGCTAAAACCTTGCTGCTATTGCCATAGTTCATCACCCAGCTGCTCTTAGTGTCTGCAGGAATCTATTATGTGGTTGGAGATGAATTCCAGAAATTGTTCCAACCCACTGACATTTTCATCCCAGCTCAGGTCTGTGAAAATGTTGCAGACTAGGAGGTCTTAAACTGTGCGCAGGATTATGTAAACTGGATCATTATCTAATTCTGAATGGGAAAGGAAAAATGAGTTCTTGACTTATGTCACAATGCACACCTGTAAAGGGGAAGAATTTTACAATGTTATAAGATTTTACTTTACAACCTTGAATTCTTTACATACAGGATTTATTTAAATGGAGCATGAAATCGCTTATTTTACACAAGCTTTCTAATCTGAAATCCAGTTTTTATTCACCAATTTTTTAAATCTTATTGAGCAAATGGCCTAGAGTTCAGGATATTTTCGCTAGGAAGTTGAAATGCCCAGTCTCATAGCCTGTCATACTACAGCTGCATTCACAGTTTCCTCCCAGTATCCTCTGTTTCAGCATCATATAGAGATAAAAAAATTTCCTTTCACATCATAGTGAACTGTGAAGACACTTGTACTAAAATGCTTGTATCTTTTTTTATTACCCGATATTATTAAATGCCAGAGTCCAGTCTATGCCATGCAGCAAAACACTGTTGTATTACTAACACAAAAATGGCATTACTTTGAGAGCAAGGCAGGGGGAGCAAGTCAACTACAAAAAAGAAATTATTTGATGCATGAAATTAAAAATAATGAGAATAAAACAGTGTCAAAATTAAATGCTATTTAAATACAAATTAGAGCTTAAAGGATTATTTAAGTGTCCAGTCTTTACAGAAAAGACATTTTAAGTTGTTTTGTTCTGAGGCTGGCTATCTTTCATAGCTCTGAAGTTGTTTGATGATTTAAGTGAACTTCTGGCAAGAATCAGGCCCATTTTAGCAAAGCACTTAATGAATCTTTAGCTCTATCTTGAGTCAGCAAAGCACTTAAGTGCATGGTTAAGCTTTGATGAATCCAGACTACCACATACACTGTGTATAGGGTTACTTTCCCAAGCTCTAGGCTTTTGGAAGTGGTACCACGTTTGCTTTGCTAGAAAGGCAATAAATGAGCCTCATCTTGATTATAGAGACCATTATGAAAATGTTGCTTGATTATCAGGGGAGCAGTTTTGTGGACTAGAGTATTCTATACTGTGTATGATTATATTACATCTACCATTTGTGATGTTCTTGAATATGGCAGTGCTATGTTTTAGAGAGAGAGCAAGAGGAAATACATTACGCTTCACTATGATGTTTCTTAAATATGAATTTTCTCACATCATCATACAGGTCTACATCGTCTACAGATTTGAAGGTTTCTGTATTAAGAATTTGCAGTACGGTATCAGAAGTACAAACCAAGTCATGACTAATGCACAATACCACTTTAGTCAGCAAAGTGCCACAAATAATCTGGGGAGTTTTTTCTCTTCTGCAACAGCTGCTTGGAATGCCCAAGTTTGGAACTTTACGTATTTCGGAAACAGAGGTTGCTAGACTGATTTCATTCATACAGTAGACTCCTCTCAACATTTTATTGACTGAGTTGCACACTTCTCCTAGTGCCTTCTGTCAGTGTCCTGCTTCATGATACTGCCTCTGCAAATACCTTCTGAAGAAGTTGCTTGTCGTGGTTAAGACAGTCAAAGAAGCCTTTTGAAATATTTAACCACATAATCCCTTGATTTTTGCTCTGAGACCAAATACACCAAAGCTTTCGCTCAGTGTCTGCTCCCACCCTAGTCCTTTGGGCTAACCAACATCAGTAGACATCTCAAAGTCAGGCACTACAGTTAGAGCTCCAGTTCCAAGTTCATTAACTTTGCATTAAATTTGTTCCTGCAGCATCTCATTGCATTAATTTTTATAGTCTATCATTTTTGTTACTGAATTACCTAATTTAATCTGCACGTCTTGTTTACCTAATGACAGACAAGACCTAGAACTGGTATTCAATTCAAAGTTTCCTTTCTCTTCTGAAATGTCCGTTCCAGACTCATATTCTCAACTGGTTACAGAGCTTGAAGCAGAAATCCTTCCCTTGTCAAAAGAAGGTGGAGTATGAAGAAGTTAAAACATGAGCAAGTAGTAATGGCTGAGTGCCATCCAAGCTTTGACCAGTCTCAGTGGATATGTTCATCATACACCAGTTACAAAGTAATATGACTCCTTCTACCTCACAGAGAGAGACTATTAAGAAAACTTAATCGTTTTCACCTTGCTGTGGTCTATGAGCATGCGTGTAACTGCTACACCTGATCTCATGCTCAGTAAATTTGCACTTTGCTTGTTGTGCTCCTTTGAGAAGTTCCACCTGCAGTGATGTAGAAATATTTCCCTAGAGGTGTTCCTGGTTCAAACAGATGTGGTTCAACACCGGATTTTTCTAAACCCAATAGAGTGTCCTTCTATTCATTGGGGATTGACCAGAAATACTTGCACCTGAGCAGCTTAGTTATCTTAGTTCTCAAAAGGCTGGAAGTACCCCTCAGCTCCCTATTTAAAAGGAAATACAGGTTAAGTTTTTTTCACAGGTAAAGGTTTACTAGCATATACTAGCCCTCTGCATTAAAGAATCACATGTTTAAAAATTAATTCTTTTCCCACCTGAGCCTTAACCTAAATGTCCATGCCAGAAATCATACCACTAGTGAAATTAAGTTGTTCTTAAATTAAATTAGTGATAATGATAGGCATTAAAAATGGATCTTTTCACAAAGGCTCTGTTCATAATGTGTAAGCATTTCCGAGAGAGTCCTTTTCAAGGGTGGTATATTGGTTTTGAATACAGGCAGTGCCCTAGTCAGAATTGTAGGATTAATCTGATTTTCTTTTTAAGGATTCTAGATCAAAAAGATTTTTATTCCAATGGGAAGTTAGGCATCTGTGGTCTATGAATACATTTACACTGTATAATGGTTCTGCCCCTTCTGATGGGAAACCAGAATACCCACACCTTCCCCTTCTAACACGGCAAAAGTGATGAAAGTGTTGTTTGCTTAGAGGTGATCGAACATACTCTACATTTACACAAGTATGTGCTTCAAGAGTGTTGACTTGAGCAACTGATCTATTTGAATGTGATCTGAGTCGTGGGGGAGTGGTTTTCCTCTAATTGAGAGGAGCTTTGCAAGGCTGGTAGGACAAACAGAAAACTGCATTCTTTCCATTTCTTCCTTATGCTGTTTTTTTTTCTCTTGATTATCCCAACTTTTGCAGGAACTAGCAGAGAGCATTTCAGGCTCTGGAGAGGAAAAAATACCTATTTGATTTCTGAGGGACAGCTATGTCTTTAGGTTTCACTGTAATTATGCTGGAGCCTTGTGGAAAGAAGGTGCTTACTTTTCCTTGGAGTTACTACAACTTGATGTTCTAAAACAAGATGATAGACTTTCTGCCTACTCAAGTACAGGAGGACAGATCCCACCAACTTCAAAGAAGGATCTGAAATCGAAGAATGACTCCACCTTCTAAGATGCACATCCTAGGGACAGTGCTCAATGTATTTTTATTGCCTCTTTCCTTTTTTCTTTTTTTTTCTTTTATCTAGGTTGCTGATGAGTAAGAAAAAGTGTGCTACACCTGAGTGAAGGTTTCTAGCAATCTTTATTCAAGTATAACCATGAAACACAGAAGATCATGTGCTATTACATTTATTTTAATGTCAGGATGGGTTTTTTCAGTTGTGTACACCTCCTGAGGAAAAGGCAGAGCCTGTTGACTCCTTTAAAAGATACAGAGGGATTTACCAAGGTACTACCAGTTTAGCCTCTTCCCCATAATGACTTTGATAACAAAACTGATATATGGTCATACGGGAGTATTTTGAAAACACAAGTGTCTAACTTGCTTTTGGTGAGGACTGACCACATCCACCCAGAATTAGGGACCCTGGCCAATTTGATGGTGTCTATCCTAATACTAGCTTCCTCTCTGAGCTTCCTCTCTAAGCATCAGTCATGCATCCAAAATGATGCAGGAGGTGTATTAAACAAGAAACAAGCTGTATTAAAACAAAGCTAAGGCAACTAGTGAAAGCAAGTGTTTGGATATGAGGCGGCACCTCCATCTCCTGCCTTCCAATTATTTAATTATTTATTTTGTTAACCGAAATCACCAAAGAGGATAATATAACCCCAATCCTCTGCAGAAAAATCTTTAAATTCTTTTGGTGGCTTCTACTTTATTCAGGGATCCTGAGACATTACTTAGCAATGAAGACTTCCATCCTCAGTTTTGATGCCACTTCTTTCTGCCTGTGAAGAAATGCTGCAGATCCAACAGACTTCACTGAAAGCATTTGCATTTCATGTTGGCCTCAATTCTTCCTTTGCACAATGTTTTTCACAAATATTTCCCAACATGGTAGCTGATTTCTAATACAAAGACCCTGATATGGAGAACTGTCACCTGCTTTCCTTTTCTTCACAAAAATTCATCAGAAAAACTGTTTGTTCTTCAAAAGCTGTTCATTTATAGAGGAGCAGGTATATGTGCAGCGTAATTTCACCAAGTACGGAGTTTCCTTCGTGTGTTCTTATTCCAGAAAGAAATATATTTGCCCAGGTCATCATCTTTATAAATTAAAGCGTATGATGGCAGTGAGTTTTTCTACATTGATCCAGTAAGTAGAATGGCAGTCATATATAGCAGCACAAGTACTTCTTGGGAGCAGAAGAACTGGAAAAATCTAGTTTAATGCAAAACTTTCTCATGTCGAATATCTCAGTTCTAACTATGTGACTGAGCTCATATTGCAACCTTTCCCTTCAACAGAAGGGACTAAAGGGATCTTTTCTGTATCTAGCTGCTTATGATCACAATATTCTTAATGAAAGGATATCTTGGAGAGCTTTACCACCCTATCTCATTAGGTTTTAATTAACCAGCATGATATAAAGGTCTGAGAAGGGAAAGCTTCTTATAAAGATAGCTTGTAAAACCAAGATTACAAGACTGAAAGACCAGACTACCTTTCTGCTCTCTAACAATTTAAACATTGAGGACACCACATGGAATATGACAACAATACACTTCACTGAAATACTTGTGGTAAAATTGAAACAACAGTACAGAAAACACCCTTTTTATGCAGCTACTGAGTGCAAACAGAATGGTGTTGGTTATTTAACATGCAGTGCAACCACAGAACAGCAAACCCACTTGAAATGCCATTTATTTAAATTTTTCCCAATCTGTGTGATTCCATGCACAATATTTCTTCTTCTGAACGCTTCTTGGACATGCTTTATCTGAACTAGGAGTCAACACGTGTGCGCGCGCGCACACACACACACACACACTTGTGTACACATAGCTGTGTAAATTAGGATGCGATATACAATTGTTCTCTCCTGGTGGATGGCAGAGGATCACAGTTTGTGACTATCCATCCTGGTCGTAAAGATTAAAGTGCACCACAGCAAATGTGCTTTTCAGCACTGTCTGTGCTTTAGGGAAGAGCTGCAAAGGAAGGTTCAGTTTCTTTTCTGTCTCCCACCTGCTCCAGGGGTGTCTGGGAGTATGTCACTAGTAATGAAACAAAAAATGCATTTATATGGTTTTATGGGCATGTTATATATAACTTTGCCAATTTTCATAAAAAAGAAAAGCTATTTGTTCAAAGCATCAGAGCTTATAAAGACGGTCAAATGTCAAACTAAATCAAATCTCTGTTCCATCCATGGTAGAAAAATAATATATTACCAGCAAAAGTTTCCTGAATAAAAACATGCTGCAGAGTCTCATACACATACAAAAATGTTTAAATACATAAAGAATGGCAAATGTCATGGCAAACACCCAATGTGTCTACTGTTGGCAAATATGCTTTCATGTGTTATACTAACTCCTAGTTAGAAAAAAAAAAATAAAAAGACATTGAGATCAAGCAATGATAATTTGTAACAAAAAGGAAAAACCGAGGTGTGAATGTTCCTGAAGTTTATGGCTCATGTAAAGAAAGTTTTCAGTTCATTCCCTTAAAATATCAGAGCAGGAATCACCTGAAATTTCATATAAAGTCGATTTCCCCAGAAATGCTTGCTGTCAGATTCTATATTATTAATTTTTAAAAAATTTTCTCACAGGAAAAGATCTTATTTCATATGGTTCTGGAACTACAGTTTTGAAAAACAGGAAACAAAGTTAAATAAATGGAAAATTTTATACCTTGCAAAAACACTTGCTGAGTGTCGTTAATGTCATATTGTTCCCTGATCTCATGAGAGCTGACAGATCTTCAAACGAGAGGGAAAAATAATTGCCTCAGAAAAACTAAAGTCATAATTACATTTCCTTCAGTTTCCAGGAAGCTGTCCTGAGCAACAGCAAAACAGAAAACCCCATGAAACCAATCAAAATTCTCATTTCACAGAATTAGTCCTAAAATATCTATATGAAATTGGATACTCTGAAGAGCACTTGGGAGGCACAAAACAAAAGCTGCAGCTGTTGTCATGATTAAGCTCATTGAGTCAGCCAGACTACTGTGTCCCAAACTTCTGACTTCTCATTTTTCACTATATTTCTCCTCTTTGACCTATGCTAGAGTTGCCACCCGAAGTAGGATGCCATCAAGAAAACATAATATTTATTCAGGCAATAAACTATTTAACCCCAAATTGCTCTGCAGCTGCACCACTTTTCCATATTGCTGGGAAAATCATATCCCTGGCTCATTGCTTTGACCATATCAATCTGCTCCATGGCCATTTCCAATGAATCTCACCTCTCTTATACAACGTGACTATAAAGCACCTATGAAATTTTCAATACATATATGTTATATCATAAATATATTAAAATGTGCCTTATATAACCATATTAAGTCTAGGTCCCTGAATTCAGTCAGCTTGTCTTGATGCTTTAAAGTGTACATTTCAATTGAAAGATATTGTGTATGAAATTGTGATGACATTCCATCCCTATTTTTGGTAAAAACAGAGAAATAAAAATCCTTTCTTTTTTTTTAAGAACTCAGAGCAAAACTTCATTTCAGTAACTACATTTTTCTTTCAAACATATGTAAGATGGCTCCTCAGATAGACTTAAAAACTCAGAAAAAAATGAGTATTTTATATCACATAGAACTACACACATTGCTCAATACAAACTTACTGGGAGTGGGAATATGGAACACTGATATATTTTTTAAAAAACTTAGCAATAGTAGGGTTTTTTTCATATTTCAGATCAGCCTGCCCTTTCTAATATCAATTATTTTCGTAACTCTGCATGGAGTATACCTCTTCTAGATGTCCACTGTGCGCTCAATACTAATATTGATTGTGAAATAATATTCATTGTGTATATTGCTCTTATTAATGTTATCAATCAACATGTTTAAATTCCTACTTCCAGTTGCTGTTCCTTTTTGCTTATTCAGTTCAAGGATAGCTCAAATTTAACGACAGGTTTGCTTTTAGTGAAGGTACAACATTCAGAATCACTTTGAACATGGAACTTTGGATCTTAATTATGAAGTCAAAACTGTTTAAACATTAATATTCCTCAACTGTATACCACAGCATTAATACAAATATATCCTATAATAAGCATGCAGAAAATACAATCATCAGGTACCGGTAAGTGACAAGCATGTATTTAATAGAAACTGCGTTTATCTTGTAAGCAGTCTGCTCAGATATTCTTGCAATTAGGTAATATTCCTGTGTGGATCCAAACCTGCAGAGCAGAGCCTGTCCATATGCTATTTAAAAGCATCTGCAGACATTATCTGCAGACACCAAAAGCTTATCTATTTTTCTGCTACTGTGAACGTCAGCCCTGGCTGTTACATCACGCTCAGTTTCTGAGAGACACATTCAGTCTCTCCCTCTTCCCCTTGGTGGGCCACCTACTCCTTCTCTGAGCGTGTTTTGAAGCATATCCTGGCAAGACGGAAAGCGCTGTCACAGAAACTACCATGAAAAATTTGTAAATCCCAGTCGTAGATTGCCAGAGGCTGAAGTGTTTAGGTGGATGAAGCTTTTCCAGATCTTGTTAGGGCGACTAGCTTCTGACAGGTTGCGTATTCCTGTAAAAGAGGCCAGGACCCTCTCCCATTCTCCCACAGCTGTAGAGCTGCAGCGGCTGGACTTGATGCTCTGCTTGTTCTCCAGTCTTTACAGGGAAGCAAGGCAAGGACCCTATCACAGGCATCCTGAGGCATGTACAGCTGATTCACAAGCTTCCATTTAGACAACCCTGAAGTAAAACAGCAGATATTTTAACCTGCACTGTTTATACAGTTTCCTTTTAGCACCTTATTATGAGTTAAATCCTTTGGTGTCCCTTATTAACAGCTAATCTGACCCTGTTTTCACAGTGGGAAAACCACTGGAGAGACTGATGACAACTGTAAAGGTCTTATTTCAACACGTCATAAAGTAGGGAAGGGCTCACCTGAACTGAGAGTCCAAAGGAATGTGCCACATCCAATCACTGCTAGTAACATGAAAATTATTGTCCAGGGCAACTGTATAAAACATTACAAGAAAAGAAAAAAATACTCAATGTTTTTCTTTTTCAGAACCACACAAGAAAGAAAAAGTGATGGAAACTGGTGAATATTCTCCCCTTTCTATCTTACTTTTAAACTATCCTAATGTTGTAAATTAATGCACCTCAGAAGTCTATATTTGATTTTTATTTTTTTGTTTTTACAGCAAAAACAGCAAAGAAAGAAGTGAAAGTACATGGTAAGACCTCTGAAAAACTGTAACTTTTATAGTCTCTTTTATTTGGTTGATTTTAAGCTAAAATAGGATTAGGTAAAGGGACAAAAGAAGTGAAGCCAGAGATAAAGATCTCCTGGTTTAATGAAAGGTACTTGAGCAAATGAACGGCTGTGGAGCAGACATGTAGCCATTTGGTCTTCTGGAACGGAAATCTGATCAAATGTTGCTGAGAAGAACAAAGAGGGTGAAAATTTTTTTATTTCAGTTTTTAAAAGGTTTATCTTTTCAAGGAAGGGGACCTGCTTGGAGGTTACAGGAAATGGATGGAGAGCAAAACATAAAATAGGAGCTTCATAGTGTGGAGGGGAGGAAAAACATATGTTGTTTTATTTTGGTTTTATTCTATGCACCCATGTATTTTATTGTTGTAGCTAGGTGCTCTTCTTATTCCTGACTGGAATCTACTTCTCCACTTTATCCAAATTTGGGAGAGCATAAAGATTTTCAACTCGTTTTACAGCCAGGCTTGATGACTCATTCATCAGATGACTCTAAGCAAAAAAAACCTACAGTAGACAGTCAATTTATAGAAATGTGAATCTGTCCTTTTCTATAGCATGAAAAATTGTCACAGTGCTTCAGAATGAAGGTGTGAACAATGAAGAAAATGAAATGTGGTAGTTCAATTAATTTGGATTTAGTTAATGCAGTTACGAAGAACAATAAATAAATTTAACTGAAAAAAACATATGATCGTGGAAGACTTTTGAAAGTGGATCTTCCCCTGTGTCAATACTAGAAGAGTTCTGTGCTTAGAGTTTTTAACAAACTGAAAAAAAAAAAAAAGAAAAAAATTCTTAACTTCTCGAAATTACTGAAATTGTTAAAAGGATATTTCTATCACATACCCTCCACCTATGTTTGATATGTGCCTGTTATGAAGCCTCTTTTTACTCCTTCTCTCATTTTCATTATTTGAAAACAGTGGAATTATTGAAGCTCCATATGTAACTAACCTTGTTTTCAATTGATTTTATTCTGCAGGTTAATTAGTCATCTGCCATGAGATTATCCAAACAAGCAATGTATGTGCATGTCAGTTTTTCTCTGCATAGAAAAAATGAATGCCTTTCCTGTATAGATAGGTCGCACATTGACCAAGGGAAGAGGTGTTAGGACCAGTCTTAAATTTATGCATTTGCAAAATTTGATTCTTGGAATTTTTTCTTTTATTTTATAGCATCTATGGAAACTCTGAAGTCAAAAGGTGAGTAACTTTATTTGTTTTTAAAATTGAAATGAAAGAATGCTTTTGTTTACTGTTCATGAAAAACCTTCGTGTGACAAAACTGTTAACAGGTGTGACATGTAAAATGAAGTGGGCCTTTTAAATTGTAATGGCTCATTCCTCACAGCACCTCAAAGCACCTCTAGAAGACAGGTGTCTTTTCCCCAGGTTGTCCATCAGCTAACAAACTATAATTCTCCAACTATATCAAATTCAGCTTCTAATCCTGACTTCAACCATAATGTTTTTGTGAAAGGCAGAAAGGAGAAGTAACCCACCTTCTACAGAGACATGATGCAAAGAGAGAATTTTCTCTTTTTGCCTGTCCAGCTTCAGCACAAACCCAGTGACTGAACGGTTTTCTTTACTGAGTCCAGGAGGCTTTACAGGGAGGTTCAGTGAAAAGGTTTTTGCCTTCCTTTCACACAAGAACTGCCGAGAGGAGAATGTGGGAGGGGTGGGACCATCAGTGTTTGCTCCAAATGTTGCCCTTTTCTAGAAGGCACAGGGAACTGGGTCTGGTGACAAACATCAAGGGCTTAAGTTCAAGCTGAGCCAATATTTAATTGCTCGTGTCAGCGTCTGACTTTTTACATAAATACAATGTAAGATATTAGGGCTTTGAATTTCCTGCAACTACTTTATAGATGTCAGTTGTATCCTAGACACAAATGGAAAACGGAATCGCAAGTTAAAAACTGCACTTCATTCTCAGTCCATGTTTATTCGTATCAATGACCACCTTGCTTTACAAACATTCCCTTTCAAACAAATGGGACTGCATGTATCAACTGCTCAGATTTGTGGATCGTGGTCTCTGAGGTATCCACCACAAGTCAAAGGAAGGGAAACGAGAATTTCCAGTTTTCAATATCCAGCTATTATTCAAGTGCCTTCTTATACTTTGGAGCTCATCTCTGGAACATCATTTACATCAACCAACAAATACTGACCCAAGCAGTCAGGCTGAATTGCAAGGCAGCAGAGTGCTCTTCTGGCGCAGGAGTAAGGGTTGCAGAATTGCAGCTGTGGAGATTAATATAAGGAAATCAAAGCTGATACATTAATGTCTTTACTGGATGTTTTTAAGCTCCCTGCTTCATGGGCTAAATTCATAATGCTGTCATTACTCTGCAACTAATTGTATTGAGCAAAACAGAAACCAGAGTAATTTAGGCATTTGTGCTCTTTATATTTCCACCAGACAAAACACAGAAACTAAAGGGGAAAAAAAAAGCATGTTGAGTTAAGCTTTTGCATTTTTAGCAAATTCTGAACAGCCAAAGCTGAAAATAAAGGTAGTCTTGCTTTTATGGGTGATTGAATAAAGCTTTCCGCTACTGCTTGAAGCCTCTAAGTAAATCTTTTTGATACACTATTATTACTTCTGTAATGCTATACTATGAACATGAAGTCAACATTGCAACATCTGTAAACCCATTTCTACCAAGCCTGTGTCCATCAGGGCCTGAGCGAGGTCAAGCAGTTTTTTCTTACAGAATTATGTCCCTTTTTGCAAACTTCAAGTTTTCTTTGGCCAATACTGGGAAATGCTGTCAAATATCTTTCGAAATTGTTATTCCCAACAATGATATTCACCATTTTAATAAAAAATTATTTTGTTTAGGTCACTTGTAAAGTTTACAAACAGAAGTAGCAGTGGTTTTGAAAAAACAGAGCTTTAACCTCTATGCTTTATTGCTGTGAGTAGCCTCAAATCTTTCTAGTGAATACCATGATTCATATTTATTTAGATAAGAATTAAACTTTGTGTATGTAATAGGTCTTTTTTGTGCCTCCAGTGTTTTGTAGGATGGCAGTGAACACTTCCTTATGAGTTATTGAATTAAGGGACTCTTGAAAAAAATTACAGGAAGTTCACAGTTCATTAAGAATGAACAAAAATTTTAGGTTTCTATTCTATAAAACAAGAATCATTCTGTTATTTCTGTTGCCAAAAGAGCAGTCTTACAACTGCAAATGTTGGTCTCAGCCATCTTAGTTTTACCATAGGATCTGCCTAATGTTGAACCTGAAATTATTCTCCAGCATTTAAGTAAATAACAATTTTGTTTTAATCAGTCACCTATCCCCATTAAACAGAAATAGCCGATGTTAGCACTGGAGTAATTGTTAATTTCTGAAAAATTACTTTTTAATGAATGATATAAATTTAACTTCATGTTGCTAATTTTGAAATACAACCATAGCCTGTAGTCCAGGGGAAAAATATTTATATTAAAATGTTACTGTTGTTCCTTTTGCCTCTTCGTAAGAATCACAAAGGAATGCTGTTGTTTTCTTCTAAATATATTTTTTTACCTTGACAGACGAATTCTAGTAGTCTTTAATAGCTCTATTTTTTACAAAGTCTGAACAAAACCTTTGCTTTTCAATCTGTATTTGTTTGTTCTTTATTGCTGCTCTTTAATTATTTATTTCCTATTTTTCTGTTGTTAATCCATTTAGACTTATCGACTCTCTGGGTGTGGCGTGGTTTCCAACATTCAGTAGCTGCTACAAATTTTAAAATTTTTATGCATATTCATGGAAGACAAACAGTGCTGTTCTGAAAACAAGTGAGGCTTTTAATCAAATTATCTTTGGAAAAGAAAAAAATTAATCTGCTGGCACAGAAGGAGGTCTGGGCCACTCCCACTATCTTGTACTATCAAGCTTATATGAACTATAAAGTTTTGTTTAATTTTCTTACAAAAGGTTCTGTAACACCACTATGGCAGGGATTTGCTTCTTTACTCCATGTAACAGAACAGGTCCTAAATCATAACTGGCACTTCTTGGGTTCATGATTTCTTGATATTAGTGATGTCACAATGAGGAGCTCCTGCCTCTGACCTCAGGGTTCAGTGAGGAAGTGTTTGTTGACTCCAGACTGATTTCTTTCATCTTTCCTTCACACTGAGCAAACATCTCAAAATAGCTTTAAAATCAGTGACATTTTGGAATGTATATTTCTGATGTGGAAGTTAGTTATGCAGCCTGACTCTTCTGGGATAAAAATATTCTGCCAAATTTGATTGTAGTCTACAACTATTAAGACTGCAGAAATATTTGACTGATGAATTGCTCTCCTGGCTACTTTCAGCACAAAACAGTGTCTGCTAAGCTGTCTCTCAGTTGCTTCCAAAGAGCTTATGATGGAACCAGAGAAACAATTATCATAGAAATCATCTATTTGATCTACATTATGCCAAGTTGTCAAGAATTTTGCTGAGAAATGACAAAATATATATGGGAGTCCAGACTCCATTTACTTTATTTTTTCACTATAATTTACTGAAAATATTGATCCCTGAAAAATTTCTACTTTAACCTTTATGTGCATTCATTTTATTTCATCTGATTTCAGGCAGGGTTTTTTGATGGTTTTGGTCTGGTTTTCTGGGGAGTTTTTATTGTATTTTTTTTAGATATCTGATGTTTTTCTGCTGAGTAGAAAATTATAATACTTTATAATACATCCATGTTAATTAAGTCGTATGGCTGAAGGATCAGCTTGTCAAAGCAGGAACACCTGCAATAGAACCATTTTTTATAAAGAGATCATCTTTCAGGCTGCGACTCAGAAGTGGCAAGAACTTTGAAAATACTCGGTGAAAGGGTGAAATCTTGAGCTACTCAGAAAACTTGTCCCTGTTCTAACATAAATCAACCGAAACAAACCCCTCTTTAGACTTTTATTCCAAACACTGACACTATATGTGCAGACTTTCTATTTATACAGACTGTTAAAGTGACACTATTACCTTATGATGAAAGACCTCTCAGCATTATCAAAGTAGCTCTCAATTCGGTTCTCAGAAAGCAAAGGGACTCATGCAAAGTCCTGTTTGTCCTTCCAGATACTACTCTGCCACGTCCAGATAATGCTACTAGGCAGTTCCCAAAAGTCACTAAAGCTCTGATCTGCCTCAGCAAGTTCTTTGCAAACACTCACTCATAGAAGCATTCTAGCATTACTGAATGCACTGATAGCCAGAATACTATTAATATTGCTAGTTTTTATTTTTAAATAGCAGCCTCAACACTTCTCAAGCATGGCTGGTTCCTTCATCATAACTGCATTCATGATCTGTCACCACCACATGAATCTGATTGCTCTAAATACCTGATATTCTCAGACAGTTTATTGCTTTTCTAGCCTGCAGTTCATCCAGAAAATACTTTTCTTTTTTATTCTATCAGTATTTTGGCTTTCAGGAACTGAACAAACCAAAACTGCTTTAGATTGAGCTAAAAAGGATAAACATACCTTGGAGAAAACAATACTTCTCAATAGTTCATTCACTCTTATCATAGCTGCTTTTGCAACTTTAGATGTTAAAACCACATTTTGGAATGAATATGGGACTGGTTTCTGGTGCCCCTTTTCATATATTTTTTCCATGTTAAAAGAAGCTTATTCTTTAATATGCTGACCACTTCAGTAAGATTTCTAGAAGGACAGTGATACTGCTTTGCTCAGTGAGAGGGCTGAATGCCCAGATTCATCTAGGCATGCAGGTGTCTAGCTTATTGCTGATATAAGTAGCGCTTCTGATTTGGGCTGAAGTAGCATGGATGTTAATAGCAGAGATCTACAACAAATATTAAGAGACTTTGCTCTTCTTTGGCTTTCTCTGGGTCCAGTAATGCCAATACAAAGTTAGGTACTTGTATAGAAATGGCGCACTCACATTTTTTTTCTGTGGATCCAGTCAGTCATCCTTTCAGTCTAGACCTGATATTCAGGGAAACTGAAGATTATCTTCAATAAAATAAGTTACCTGAGGTAACTGAGGTGCAGAGGTGCAATATTTCACCGTTTTCATGGATCTTGTTGACAAACACCCGCTCTCTCTGGTGCATCCTAGGATAAACAAAGCAAGAGGCAAGGCGGTGACTGATGTGTGTGAGTCAGTCCATCCCACTCAGCCTGAAGCAGTTCATCAGTCCATACCAGACATTTCATTGAATCTCAGGAAAGGTTTCCTGCTAGGAACAGAAGATCCTTCTTTTGGCCTCCAGCCCATGTGCAGACATTGCAGACTGGCCACAGCTTACTAACTGAGCTGGCCTGCTTGGGCCATCATGTCCAGCAGATCAGAAGGTTTCCTTGCTGCCTGGGCTGCAAGCCTAGCCCCAGCAGGACCACAAAGAGATCCCTCCAAGAGCAGCGAGCACAGCTGGAGGCACTCTGAAGGTCCTTTGATTTCCCTGATTTTCTCAGCATAAACAATGATAACAGAACCTGACCCTCAGTATTTACCTTGCCTCTAAAAGGGAAGCCCTTAATTTAAAACTGTGATTTGCTGCAATAAAACATTGTGTTGAAAATATTTATGTGCTTGACAGGTTGAAGTAACAAGCGGAGGGGATATTATGTGCTGATAACTCTGTAGCTGCAAAGACATTTCTATACTTATCAGTCATTTGATGTAAATTAATTTTTACTGTCCACTTTGCGTCCTGCCATTTTTGCTTATTATTTATTCTTTGCACTACTTTTAAACAAGGCAATGACAGCGAAGTTTATTCTCTTAATGCCACTTTTTTTGTCTCAACACTGTAAGAGGATACCTTTTTAAATTAAAGCAATGCTTCTCATTCAGCATAATAGTTTTAAATCATGACCAAAAAAGCACGATTTTACAAAAATGAAGTGTTGGCAGTGCCTTTTACACCTAAATAAATATATTTACATATTTGCAAAACTTCACCCTGAACAAATCAATTCTATGAGAAAACAATATATGTTGTCCTAAATATACTCGGTAATCTACAGGAAATCTTTTACATTGCCAAATGTGCCATGTAAATTGCCAGAAACTACGAAACACACCCATATTTATGTAAGTTTTGTAAGAAAGCAAAGTCTGAAGGGATTCCTTCCTGCAGCTCCTCCTCTTAGATCATTTAATCCTTAGTGCGGAGCCATGAAAAAATAATCTCTGTCCCTTGTCTCAAGCTATGCAAATCTATTTAGGGACTGTGCAAGCTAAAGTTTGTGAATAATTAGTTGGATATGTCTAGACACCCTGACCTAGGCTGTTACAACTGCTTCCCCTGGCATCAGTAAATGTCTAGCAGCCCCGCTGCACAAGTGGTTCGGCTCATTCTTCTCTCTTGCACGCAGAAATCGCAGTATTCACAAGGACTAAGTTAGGTGTCTGTAATACACAGTCTGACTGACTCACTGTCCTCAGTGAGACTTACTACAGGGGAAAACTTAAGAATGTGTGGAATTTTGCTGCATCAGGGATGCAGAGTGGAGGTTTCCGCTGGTGCAAACAGAAAACCACGCTCGTGTGTAGAACCTTCACATGACTGGACAAGATAGAGACCTGCTTGCCTTTCTCTCTCCTCTGTCATGTGTTATGCACTGCAGTTTAGTCGCTGTTCCACCTGAGATCAAGAAGACAAGGCTGCTATTTATTTTCTGCAAGAAAAAAATTCCCTGTTTGCTTTTTCTCTTTTCTTTTTAAGATAGGTAAAAAAAACTTCTTCTGCAGTCACATATCAGGGGGTAAAGGGTATTTCATGGTTGCAAATCTTTGAAATCATTTGCCTTAAAGTAATCTGTAAGCATTTAAGAAAACTGCCTGTTCGAGCAACCCTTCTGGCTAGAATTCTTACTTAAACCTTATCTTTGTTTTGCAGCAGTACCTGAAAAGAAAGAAGAAAAAGCAACAAAGGCAGCAGAGCAAGGTAAAAATAAAAATAAAAAAAAAAAAGCATGTTGGCTTTATCTGTGTTAAAAGACAACAGCACAGAAACAAAAACCTCAGGCAGCTGGATGACAGCAACTTTTAAATCCATTGCTCTTCTAGTATTTGCCAGGGCTCTGCTGTGTTTCTCAGAGCAACAGGGAATTTCCACCAGGAAACTGGCTTTGTCCTACTTTCACAAAACTGTAACACCCACAAAAACCTTCAGGTGAACAGGCTGCCTGCTTCAGCTTAAAGGTCCTGTGCTGGGACTTTGTGTTCACAGATCTCGCGAGAGGCTTCCTGCACCTGTAGCCTGGGCAGGGATTGGCCTTTACTATTTAGTCTTAGAGAGTGACTTGCAATGACATAAAGGGGCAGAGGTTCCCTAAAGTCAGCTGAGCTGTCTTTCTTATCCCAGACAAAACATTATTCCCATGAAGAGCCACAAAGGTCCACTGCAGAGAGACTCAAAAGCTTTTGAGAGCAGAACTTGTAGAGGTTTTTAGCAAAAAGCTTAGGATTTGTATGGATGAGGCATGAATGGGAATCTCTGGGAGTGGGAACATCAGAAGAAGAAAAGAAACAAGAATTGCACATGTTGATGGTACATAGTTCAGCAGGTCACAAAGTCCCAAGCCAACCAGAGCAGGAACACCAAGGGACAGTCTATACCCAGGCTAATACAAAACTCAAGCCACTGAGTGATGATGGTGAACATAAAAAGAAAAGGATTGGAGCCTTAAAGCGTCCAGATAAAGATGTGACTTTTCCAATTATATACACTTATTTTTATTATTATTGTTACTTTCATCTTGATATCCTGCATATCTGCCTCTTGTACACCTGTTTGAGGCAATCCAGACTTTTTTTAGGTTAGTACGGTAAGGAGCAAATTAGTAAAACACTGAAATAAAGACCGAAAGCTTATTAGCCCTGGCTTCCTTTGTATGATACACATCCTAATCTATTGTGGTTTTTTTACTGCCTACCAAGGTGATTTTTGTATTTACTCATGCTTGAATAGGCAATTAGAGCCCTGATGATGAATTTGGCATTTTCAGTCTTATCATATTGGAGTTTTTCCAAACTTGACAGTAACCTTTAAAATAAAGTATACAACATATTTACTAATGCAGCTTTGGTAAACTGAACTGTTATCCCTTGCTTTCCTCCAGTTTCTCAGCTTCAGCTTTACCCAGCATAACTCAAGTCTGAGCAGGCACCCGGCAGCAGCTGTCAGCTGCTTGTTAGTTGTCATGGAAAATGTATAATTAGGTGGGCCTTGGCCTAGATTTCAGTCATCGTTAGTCTGGCTATCTTCACACGATATTCCATTGCCGTACAAGTGCTTCCCCAGCCATCTGCACTACTTCCTCTCTGTCTGACTGTCTCGTGCAGCAGTGAGGTGGTGCTTGCTGTAAGGTTTGTCCTTTCTGCAATGTGCCACCATTAGCTGAGACTTCATCCGCCAGATATTTTAACCATGCCATAAAGAGCACAGACTGAGCAGTGCAAACCATAGTTTCACATGGCTGGCATTGAGCAGGGATTTCTAAACTGTCAGTTGTGATACCCATGGAGCTCAACAGGGGAACAAAGTATTTCCCGCGACAGCAGTCAGCACCAGCAGCACTGTCTCCCCATGCTAGCAGCCATCTTGTTCCTGCAAGTCAAAGGAATAATAGCAACGTGTAATGTCAATTGCAACTATTTCTGCAGCTACTTCTAAACCCTGGCAGCAACTCAGTTCCTCTGCTGCACAGAAGTGAACATAAACACTTGTAGACAGCAATTGCTTCTGCTTCTCATTTCTGCACCCTATGTGTACAGAGCTACTGACAACACATTGATCACTCAAAGACAAATGGGCCAAGAAAACTTTCAAGAAGTTATTTTTAATGTTAACAAGTACTCATATTTCTCATGGAAGAGTAAAATATAAGGTGATGGAAACAGCTTTGAGTTATGTTTTGAGTGAAAATTGTACCTAATTCACTGATTATGGGTATCTGGAAGATCCGAGGAAAGATGAGGACTCTTTTTCTTAGTCAGGGAAGTATGAATACACCAAGAAATAGTTTTTAAGCTGAAAGGGATTTTTGAGCCTTTTAGACTGAGGAATGAAATAATTAGCTCTGCTAGCTATAGTACAGCAGGACACACGTCAAAAAGTAGAGGGGTTCAGACCTGGTCAAAATTAGGATTTGCAATTTAAGAAAAACACTAGATATAAGGAGACTTGCAGGAAAATCTGGAGTGTTGTTAGTTCTATTTGTTTAGCAAGCAGGACATTGTTTCAAACCTGAAGATTTTAGTGATCAAACATGCTATTGCAGCTTTGACCTCCAATCCCTATGGTCTGGAAATGGGCTAAAAGGTTGTAGCAACATTTCAGTTCACTGGTCTTCTATTACTAGTAGAGCAAAGTTGCATGTAACATTTTTAACTGTTGAAAGGAAGAAAGCAGACAACTGCCAGAAGTGTCTAGAAAAAGACAGCTCTTTAACTCTCTGCCCTATTTTTTTTTAAAATTACACGAACAAGTGTCAGATCGTTGCCATAGAGCTACTGTCTGTTATTAAGGAAACTGAGAATTAATACTTAAAAGAAATGAGGAAAAGGCAAAGATTTTTTCTTGTGATATCCAGCAGTACTAAGAAAGTAGTTAATCACCATCAATTAAAGCAAATCATATGAGACTGGTTTTTTTCTGCTTTTGTTGCATGTCTTCAAGATACTAGGTGGGAACCATGAACTTCTTTCACATAGACTGTTGAGCAACAGTGGAGGGCCAATCACTTTCGAGATATATTTAAGCACTTATGGGCAACATATATTTAAATACATTTTCATTACCTATATTAAAAATAATTTCCTATAAGAACATATATTCTAATATTTCCTTTTTCTTTCCTCTTTTGACTTCTCTTCTCTTCTCTTCTCTTTCCTCAGATAAACCGAAGACGAAACAAGGAAGTAAGCTGCAGTTTTACATATTTTTTCTCCCTGTAACTGATAAAGCAATGTCAGATCTATAAATGAAACAAAATGTATAAAGGTTCCTGCTGCTAGTCAGAATTGCAGATTATGGTTGATTAGACAGACTAGAACTGATACAGCAAAGCTGATAATAGTAAAAACGGGTAGGTTGAGAAATGCTATTCTGTTTAAGCCAAAGAAGTTTCGTCCCAATACTCTGTATTCTTTCTTGACAAAAGGAAGACACTTGTGCAATGCCAGCACAAAAAAAAAATCTATTTATAAAATTTATATTCATTATTTTACACACAAAATTCTTCTCTCCACACCTGCTAGGCTCACTACAGGTCTCAGTTATGTATTTGGATGTCAGTATGAGCTTAACACTGCAAACCAATGCAGAGCAAGTAACATAAGGCTCTTGTCATGGGATTTGTGCTACAGGTTGTCATTTTGCCAAGTTATGGCAGACTGTCTAACAGACCGCAGTTAAGTTCAGTCCTACAGAAAATGGTCAGTGTTTATTTACACTTTAAATTTCGCATTTCCTTTTCCAGTATTGGATTATTTTTTAAATTCTTCGGTAGCACATGCCACAGGATCCTAACATCCCTTTTTTCTCCTGAAGAAGACAACTATCTCTGAAGCACCTTTCCAAAGGTTTCTGTGTTTGGGGATCACATAGGACTTCAAGATTTTCAGCAATGACTTAATCTTTCAGTTCAGAATTGTTTAATGTTCTTGTTTTGAAAATGCATAACTGAGATAACATTTTCTGCAACAGTTTGGCTAATCATATTCTTAATAATGGAGATGAATAACAGCTTTAAGTTCTTACAGGCAGGGTCCTGAAAATAAAGGATTTATATAGTGCATGAAATCATTTATTTTGGGAAAGGTATAATAGTGTAATATTTAGATGTATTACTTGTATTCTTGTATTAATCATGAAATCTTTATTTGAATTGTGAATGACAAAAAAAAAAAGCCCGTGTCTTCCACTCTTCTTTTTCTACCGACCTTTGCACCAAACATGGAATCTTTCTTGGGAATTTTTCGTAACTCATGAACACAGAAAGACAAGTTTTTTAGTCTTGTCACTGAATTTTATTTCTGTTACCACAGATTTCTGTCACTAACTTAATATTTAAAAATTTATGTTGACTTTATATTAGGTCTATTAGAGATACTTAGTTCCACTATATATGCTTCATAGACATCTGCCATAAATTGTTTTCATACTTTAAAAATTAGTGACTGAATCATAAAATTGTGTGTACAAAACCTGAAGGTAGAAGCAGGAGAGCAGGGGTAGCTTCTGAAGCAGACATCTGAGATTTAGTAAGGATGGAAAGCATCAGATTTATTACAATAAAATTATACTTTTGACCTTGTTCAACAAAATCCTTTTCAAGTCTTCTCCTTTAAAAATTATATTGCTTGGAAGTGTTGCCTTTTTAGAAACACAGTGAAGAAGGAGAAAAATAATGAAACATTTATCCTTTGACGTCAGCCCCAACAGAACAGGAGTTTCAATGTCAACGGTAAATTAAGTTTTTCCACCTGATATTTACTTCTACCATAAACAAAAATTTATTATTTCTGGACTCCTTTAGTTCAGATTCCCCATGAACTCAGTTTGTCTTACACAGAGCTGAATGCTAAATCGTGAACAAGAAGCTTTATTAATACCGTGATAAATTGATACGGGACATATTGCATGCTTTTATAACAAAAGCAACAGTTTGTGAATTGTGTGTGCATAAGGCAGTAAACAATTATCACTGCAGCTACTCACTGTAGGTACTTCAAGTTTCATATCTATCTGCTAAACACAACCTCCTTCTCGTTAAGTCTTGACCTCTTATCCTATGTGTAGAAACCAAGAGAGTCTTCTAACAAAGTTCTTTAAGCTCTTCTGGCACTGAATGGCTGTCAAGTTTCTCAATAGAAAGAATTTTTTTGCTTCATATCTGATGGGGAACATAGTATTTATTTTTCCAGAAAATACCTGTTAATTAATATTTTTCAGATAACATGTATAAACCAGCATAATCATCAGTCAGATCGTTGAAACGCTCACTTAACACTCAAGAATTCAAAATCCAAGTCTCTGTTCTTTGAGACTAGCATGTTTTGGGACAGTCTCATCTGTCCTTTTAATTTTGGTGGGAAAAGCTTTGAAAACCTTGGTTTCATCAGCCCTGAATGGTGTTCTAGCATTTTGTCTGAAACAGAACTCTTGTTTTCTGTCTAGTTATTTCTTGTGCATTTTACAGGGGACTGCCCTTCCAGTATCCATCAAGTATAGTGTGACCTAGTCATCTTCACTACTTGTCTGTAGGCAGAATACAAAGAACTCTTTGTCCTCCTACTGGTCACTATTGTGTTGCTTGCTCAATTTGATACGCATCTAACCCTTAGAAAAGAACTATTTTCATAGGGAGACCCTTGGGCTTGCTCAGCAAGAATGGACAATCCCAGATGAGGGACGTAGGCCACAGCCAGCTCTGAAGAGTCAAAATTGGCAAAGGGTCAGTTTTGTCCTTTCTGGTTAAGAAAATTGAAAAATAATCCTGTTCCATATTAACTGGAAGCTTGCAAATTTTATAGGTTTCACAGTTAAATTGATAGAACACATTTTATGGACTGAACTCTCTGAACGGAAACAACTGAATTTTGTACAACTCTTTCAATTGCTTCATTTTTCATTATTTCATCCAATATACTGTTACAGCCTCTCAAATGACCTAGATGTTTCATTCTCTCTTACATTTAAATCTTACATTTTCACTCAGTTATGGCTTCTGACTGTCACTTTATCGGTGTGAATACTTCTTTTACAGATCCTGGAAAAGAGAAAGAACTGAAATCTCCAGCTGCTGTGAAAGATAAAGGTAACACAGCAAGATGAATTTGTATAAAACCCTAAGATCTATGTGCATCAAGAAAAAAAACTTGCAATCCATTGGCCATTTTGTTTTTACAGTATAGTTTAGTTAGGAATTTATGAGCATAATATTATTTCAGTAAATTAATGATAGAACTAAATTGGCATTACCTGGAGGAGAAGTGCAGATAGAGCCTTGGTAATATGAAGCATCTGTATGAAAACTTAGAATTCCAAACTCAGAACTTTGGAACACTTGTTAATGTTTGTTATTACATGTTGCAAAGTGAAAGAAGTTTTGAGTGATCTTTGTTCTTTCATCATACTTACGAAAAGTTTGTGGTTTCACTTCATGAGCATGTTAAAACTGATGAAAAAGAGTCTTGTACTGTACATTTAATTTGTATTATGGCTCAGTTAGAAACTGCCAATTATTCAATCAATCATTATGCCAGACGTATTACGTGTTAACCTTTTGTCACTCTAGCTTGAAGAGTAATAAATTATTTTTACAGAACATGCTAAAGAAAAGGAAGGAAATAATCCTACATCTTCAAAAGATAAAGGTAAGAGTGAGAGTACACAGAATATAGACCTCATTGAAAACCACATAAAGTAGAATGAAGATATTAATTTAAAAATAATTGTTATAAATATTTCCCATTATAAATCTTAACCAATCAACATTTAATTGGTTAAAATATTCTACAGGATTTATAGCATGTAAAAATGGAAAAAAATTACATAAGTAGAATATAGCGAGCCAATTAACATTCAGAAGTCTCAAAATTAATTAAATGTATATCACAAAACCACTCTGAGTAATAATTAAGAACTTTCCAAAGAACTTGCTCTTCTGAACAATGCAAAGTGTTTAATAGGAGCCAGCTAACAAAGACTGAACTGCATGCTTGCATAAATCTATGGATAAAATATGAAAATCATAAAGTTTACGAGCAGATGAGCAAGTGGCATGCTTTCTGGACTCTGTGAAAGTTGTAGCTAAAACCCCATAGCCTTATCCAGTCAGCCACCTGCAACATGAAAGTTGGTCTGAATCTTTCTTTTGTTCCGTATTTTCAGTCAAACAGTTCCCATGTCTTTTTTAATTTAGTCAGGGTAGATGGTTAGCTCAGTTGAATTTCCTTTCATCTATTATTTTGCTGGGTGCTTTTAACCCATCTTATTGCTTCCTTCCTTTCTAGAGACAGCTGTATTTGAAAGGAGAAGTGATTTATGGAGAAGTCTTATTTGACACGTTCTTTAGGTTCTTCAGGGTAAAAAGATCTCCCATATAGATAGATATATTGATATTTGTTCTAAATTATAGTCTTTATATGCTCTTTCAAACAAAGAACTGAATGAGGAGTTTAGTTCAAACACTATGGAAAGATGAAAAATTCTAAAACAAAAAGAGGAATAAGCTTATTGCTAGACATATCTTCAAAATCCTGGAAATGGTGTTCATTCTCTTACTCTTGTTTAATTGGAAGATCACTAGTTAATAACTTCTTTATACACAAATTAAAATTAAATTGTAATAATCTGAATATCCTGTGGTTCATGTATTGTTCTTCTATGTGTATTCTACTCCAAATATACACATGCCCGATTTACAGGAGTTTAGTTATCTGGACCAGAACTGTATATCCAAACTCTCCTGGGGTCCTGTGGCCCTCTCCACAGACTGCCTATAGCCTGTTGTTCCCTGATGGGGTTGTGCTGAAAAACCAGAAGAGCACTTGGGTGACAACTCTGCCCCCTCCTCTTCTGCATGGAGCAGGTATGTTCAGCCTGCTGCTCCTTTCAAAGGATTATTGGGAGGTGGAAAAAAAAAAAAAAAAAAGTAAGAAAGAGAGTGGAGACCCGAAATGTTTTTCTTCTTTGGCAAGAGTTTCTTCAGAACCAGTGGAAAGGGGTTTGCCATCCCTGAACAAGATTCTATAGTATGTCCTTTGTCAAGTGCTCCGACGGTGCTGCTTTTAATCTCCTGTACTCATGCTCGATACGTCAGCAACTTCAATCGCCAAGTTACTAACAGATCCTTCTAACATGACAGAGGAGTTTAGACCTCCTCCACTCAGCTTCCAGAAAGAAGCAGGCAGGAGTTTACTCTAAATATCAAGTGCAAGCCATGTTATATCAGATTTCCTACATTTAAGAAAAACAAGGCAAAAATCTCTGTAAAAATTCCAACGTATTATTCAGAGTGTTATCAACTAGAGCTTCACACCACTTTCTTTACCCCATGTAAAACAGTCATGTATGCCCAATGCATTTCTGCTGCCAACAGCAAGATCTCAACCTGCTACTCAATGCTGAATGCAGCTGCAAACACACCACAGGCTCCTGAGCCCCTGCAGCAACACTGGTGTCCAGCCCAGCCAGGCCCTGCCCCTCAGATCCTGGGGGCACTTGCTGATGTAGCTGTCACAGTTTCCCATGACAGGAGTCAAACTTGCACAGTTCAGTGTCTGTACCTAAAAATGTGAGCGTTGTTATAGCTATGTTCAAAACACTGGTAGCAAAGACTCTGTAGGAAGAACTTCTAAAGCTGTGTGGGAGAAACTGTTAGAAACCTTAGTGCCTTTCTGGGCTATGTGCTTTCCCTATTGCATTCTGGATTACTCTGCTACATAAGCACATACTAGCACTATAAATCCCCTCTTTCAGTCACCCTATTTGCCCAAACTGTAGCTCCTAAATTAATCAAAGCCTTATTTGCATGACACTCTTTCCTCTCTCCATCACCTCTTCAGGCCTCCTCAGCGAGCCTCTGTAATGGTTGACCAAGTTGTTGAGGCCTTCTTTCCACTCTTTGCAACTTGATGTCGTACAATCTATTTTTTAAAGTGAATGTTTCTGGCAAATAAACATACACTGAAGGACACAGGAAAGTAAGGATATTTAAGACTGCATACACGTGCTAATTATGTATCTTGGGAGTTTGTTACTATTCATGTAAAACCTAATAAAGGAACATTTATAGATGAAGTGTTCAATACTTGTGATGTTTGCCTGGCACCCGGCAATAAAAAAGGCATCATCATACCTCATTCTGTTTGAAGGATGGGCTAAGTTTGGAGGAACAAAAATGATGTCCAGACCAAAAACCTTATCATAAAGCAGGCTATTTTTCATAAACTGATGCAAAGTCTTTTTATTTAAAGCAGAGACAGGAAAAATAAATCCCTGAATTTGGTGTTAATACTCTACAGATCACAACCTCACAATGTTACCTTATCTATTTTATGAAGTGAATAAAATGTCTTCAATCTTAGAGTCTAATTTTATTGGCAGTAATTAAGGAGAACACTGGAAAAATATACTTTCCATTGTCTTGTGATAAAGGACATCTCAAGACTCCTTCTGATTTTATAACTAGCTTTTCAGCTTTTTCTTGAACTAAAGAAGAGTCACACTTACAATAATGAATACAAAAGCTGATTTTCTGTTGGCATAAGCATATACAAATACTGTGAGGCCAATGAATCTTTAAGGTATAATTTGCCATGTGGTTTTTTGGTAGCTATCTTACCCAGCTAATCAGAGTAGAAGATCATTCATCCAGAGTCTTTAACAGTGGCAATAAAAGCTCATGATATATCATGTATAACTACTCACTGTATTTTTCTAAAAAATTTGCTACAATCGCATTATGCTGAGTTATTAAATTGACAGCATTTATGCTGTTTAGGTAATGTAAATTCACTCTCTTCACTCTCACCCTGTGTCCTATGATTTGTTTTTCAAACAAATGCTCCTTTTCTCCCTCTTGTTTGTTTTTGCCATGTTCTGGGATATCTTTGCATCTTTTCTGATGTCAGTTATGTGTGGATAATAAGCCTATTTATACTTATGCACATATTAGTAGCGGAAATAAGTCAGCAGTGTGTATTTCTTTCTTGCCATATACATAATGGCACATTGTCATTAAAGAAACAAATCCACTGATTTGCACTTGCTATGCAATGTTTATGCTTCCTTCAAAGTAAAATGAAATAACATCTTGTCTGTAGCATTTTTATATTAACTTATAATATGCTTTTCATGTCTTTAAAAGTAGATAGTTATTTTGTGAGACTCTCCTACAGAAAAAGTGTATCTGCTCAGTTGATACTTCCTCCTATTTCCAGCTACTTATTTGTTGTTGTCATTTGCATGAGAACTAGATCTTTACTCTGAAGAGTTCATATACTGGTGCTGCTGCATCTTTCTATACCATCTCCCTAACGTGACCCATCTTCACCTCTGGGGTAGGATGCACGAGGAAACCAGCAAGGTGAATGTTGGCTTTAAGACAACCTCATGTTTTTGCCTTTCTGGGACCAGCAGGAAAGTGGTCAGTCGAGAGCTGAATTTTGAGAAGTCTTCAGTGAGTCAGTCAGTGCACCATGGAAAGTGTCCTGCATAGATAACTGCATCCAAAAGTTGTCAGAGTCAAAACTGCTGAACCTGATTTAGGAGCTACAAATCATAAGAAATCTCAGGAAGACCTGTTACATAGATAACAAAAAAAGCCCTCATGGGCATATGCTACCAAATCAACAAGGCCAAAGGCAATGGTTTGCGCCTGTGGCTGGAACAGTGGCTGCTGATCTTTGACATCACGAAAGTGCACACAGTAAAATGGTCAAGTTGGGTAGCTGATGTCTCAAGGCTTCCTATACAGTCAACTCACAGGCTCCTTCAAAGGGTTTCAGTCTGCACACTGGAAGTTTCCTCTCAATCCACTGAAGGAGTCCACGTGCTGCTGTGAAGACCAGGCTCCAAATAAGTACCTATCCCTGCATGGTGTGATTTCTCCAACAGTTTCAGCCACTCTGGAAGTGAACTTTTTCTGTTACCACTCATACTTAAAGCCAGATGGATAAGTGGGATCGCTTCCTGGTATCATGGCAGCCCGGAGGATGATCAGAGTTAAACTTTATTTGGAAAGGATCTTCTTTTAGCTTTATCTGTTTTACTGAAGATTTTGTTAACTTTCATTTGGAATAAATGGCATGTTTCTTCTAGATACTTAGGTGCTAGATCCTGTCACATGGATTGCATTTGGCTCTACTCAGCATCCTGCAAGCTGTGATATTCTCCCACTCAAACCACAGACGTTCACAAGCCTGTGAAATTACTTCCTCACTTTGAAAAAACAATTTCCTCCTAGTATTCCCTGATACATACGCTTATGAGGTCAAGAGGTTATTGCTTAAAAAAAATTTAAATATTCATTGTTTATACAACATAATGTATGGTTTTCCTGTGCTTGCTGACCCTGAAAGCATGTTCCCTGAAGGACTGAGGCAAAAAATTAGGCTTCAGCCCACCACAGAAAACAGAATAATCCTTTCTGCCTTCATGAAATTTTGGATCAGGCCCTAATCCTGTGTCATTACTTCCATTTTCCCCTTCTCCTTTCTGATTTCTCGCTTCTGTGAGTTCTTTACAAACAGAACGATATATAGTACCATCTGCTCCTGCATTTCCTATACTAACATCATTGCACCTTGAAAATATAAGGAGGTCACTAGAGAGGATGTAAAGACAGGTCAAGGTTGCATACATTTATGCTCACAATTTTAGTCTTAATTTTTAAATATTTGTTGGTTTTTCTTTTAAGTCTAGAAGGGCGGTCCTATCTTCCAGGTCTCAAAATCTTAATTATCTCCCTACAGATTCTCTGAAAGGAAGAAATCCCAAGAATCCAGAGGGGTCAAAGGAAAAAGGTAAGTGAAGAAGTTAAGAAATTCAGAACCGAATATCAGAACACCTATTCAATGCTAGAAACAGTTCTTGAGTAGGAATATATGGGGTCAGAAAACAAAATCCATCCTAGTTCATGTTTAGGTTATTTTATTCATGATATTGTTTTTAATAACATTTGTGCTGTACAAATCTCCGGCAGAGTCCCTAGTAACCACCTGGGCTCCTTTTAAATGCAGAGATTTGAATTTGCATCCTGGGTGAAACACTAAAATGTACTTTTATACCATCTTTGGATGTTAGTCTGTCAAAAACAAGTTGTCAAAATCCCATAGTGAGGACCTTCCTGCAGGAAACTAGACTAAATCTGGTCCATTTGGCTATGGCTCAAGAATGTGGTTCACTGAGAATGAGACTGGCTGAGACTGCTGACAGATCCAGGTGTTTGAGGGTGGCTGATAGAAGTCAGGGTTTTTTCCTAATTTGATGGCAAACAGACACATACATCTCTAATGTTTTTGGTTGCAGGAGGTTGGCCTGTTATCTGTGTACACAGAGGTCATGGATTTTTTGATAGTGTCTGTTTGGAGAAAACCCTACTTGTCACAATATGACGTGCATTGAACTCTAACACAAAGAATTATAGGAGTCATGGGCACTGATCACTTTCTAGAGAGTACTGAAACAGCACAAAAATGTCAGTGACACAGCAAAGGCTAGCAGAATCGTGCATTGTTCCTAAGCTACAAAGGTGCATCTGATGTCCAAATTGTGATGAAGTCCCGTTTTTTTGGAAGCTGAAGATATTCAAGCACTCCAGATAATGCGTGGCATAGTGCAGAGTACTGAATAGACATACAGCAAAGTGATGCACTTCTGGGAGGAATGTATCTTTCCTTGTGAAAACTCTGGGAAATTAAGCCAGGGCAGCACTTGGGGCTCTGGATTCTCCTCTTCATCACCTCTGTGAGTCCATGTATCTCACCTGGGCACCACTAGTGTTTTTCTTTATTTGTGCTTAACCAACTTCTGGATTTTCTTTTGTCCTTGGGTTCTGCCTTGTCAGGTACAAGAAAGAGAGAACTAGAATTTCAATATTTTTTGTCATCTCCTTTAATGCTTTGTCATATACTGAAGAAAAATTAAAGATACTATTAAGTTCTTGGACTGTTCATTGTGACATAAAATATATTAACTTATGTTTGAAGGATGAGCACTGCTCTTATTTTATACTCAGCTTGCCTGTGATTTTAAAAGGCTATATGTATGCAGGAAGTAAAATCCTGTTCACAAGCAATACCCTCATGGCTTCTTTGATATTAAAAGAATAATGGAGTCCTGAATGAGTAACTGGTCCTTTTGTCAGTCCCAAATAAAGAAAACTCCCACTTACCTTTATCAGCAGCCTCTGGCTTTCAAGACCAGCATTCCTGATATTTGAATTGTATCGGTGTGGATTAATTTTTTATTTGGGTTCAGCAAAATAAAACTCCATTGATGCCAACTGCTCTATAGTATTGCTTTTCTCTTTGTAAGTTATTATTCTTCATTGCACTTGAGAGACAGGTTAACAGTTTCCTCAAAATGTGAAGAAGAAAATGACATATTGAAGGCTTAGTATTTTGCATATCCGGGTCTAAAAGGATGGAGGAATGACCTTGTTGTTTTGTCCTGTTCTTTACTTCCATGCTGTTAAATCCATTTAATTACTGCATCTCTTTTGCTCTCTTCATATCAAATTAGTTGACTTGCTTTCTTTTCAAGTGTCATCTTATTTCTCTAACCTGACTAGTGATAAATGTTAAATGTTTCTTTCTAGAAACTGGTAAAAGAAAAGATGTGAAACCTCCAACAGCCTCAAAGGAAAAGGGTAATGTCTTATCATTACGTGGCTGGGAAATAACCAATCCTCATGAAAGGGTCTGCTGGTATCTCAGGGCAGTTTCGATATATTTTGAATTACAGGCTTTTGGTGAAAAGGAACTAATCCTAGCTTCTTCTCACTTAATAGATCTGATCTATTGAAAGGAGCAGTGTCTGGCACATTTCAGAAATAATAAAATCATAACACTTGCTGTGGTGTTCTTTAACCACTGTCTGACCTGCACAGCCAATATCGCAGCAGGAATGCTGGTTTATTCTGAGTGAATTAGTAACAGAGCTGTTAGTGAATTCACCTGACAGGCTGAAATACTAGACTGCACAGGAATGAGTACATGGTTTGAATCACAGAAACTTTGCCAGCTAATTCGCCCAGAATTATTTTTGTTTTGCTTTCAAATCTCAAGTTCAGTCTTTTACTGACGTAAACAGAAATTCTAATTCTTAACACCTCGTTTGCACATTTTGCTTGATCTGGTGTTATGCACGTTTGTTACAGTACTGTACTAACTTCCTCCTTTCCTTTTTGTGTTTAACTTCTTTCCCAGACTCTTCAAAAGGAAAAGAAATGAAGGCTTCAACTACAACTAAGGAAAAAGGTAACAATCCCAAGTTGAGCTGAGCCTTAGCATAAGATTCAGTTGAGAAAATGCATCTGTTGTGCAAGTATTCCCAAAAGAAATCCTAGATTCTTCACTTAGCCATCCCTAAATATCCTTGACTGGCATCCTTTGCTGCTGGATATTCTTTTTACCTGGGTGCTAAATGAGAGATACAGATGAGGCTATACAAGCAAGTTGTAGCAGCATTATTTTATAGCCCCCAAAGTTATGAGGACTTGTTTTCTTCTTTCTTAATTTCATCTCATTTTTTCTATTTAACTTTTTGTCATTTCAGATTGCATTTTACTTTTCTTCTGTAATTATTTGATTGTGCTTTGCTCTCTCTTCTTACATTGAAATATCAGCACTAACCATCATATAAAGGTCAATTACAATTTATAGTACATGACTTCTTAAATACTAGATATTTTTAGGCAGTGATGAAATTGTGATTATAATCAACCAAATACTTTCAGGTTTATTTATTCTTATCTGCTAAATTCAAACAAAACTTAGTTTTACTTTGACTCTATTTGCATATTGATTAAATACCACTTGCTCATTAGAAAGCAGTCGCTCAGGTTAAATGTGTAAACAATTTAACATGGATAAGAATATGTAATAACTTGCTAACTAATAACAGTAATTTGAGCCATGGGAATATAGCAGTCAATCTTAAAAACTTCCAGTTGGTTTTGAAATCTACTTCAGATAATTTAATTACTTCCTGTCTTTAGATTTTCCCTGAGGATCACTAGGCAATATTTTCTTTGACAAAGTTATGAACCATACATTTGCAAGTTTTTAAGTGCAGCTATTTCACATAGAGTATGTAGGTAGTATATAGCAAAATGGTAAAAAACAGCTATTACTTTGCAAGGTTGTATCATTCTAAAGCAAAGTGAAGCCTTAAGTGCTACAAAAGGAACTGGGTCTTAAACAGCATGAAACTCTGGAACAGTCAAAGTAGATGAACCTGAATTGTCAGTTCAAGGTCAAGAACATCAGCAAAGTAAGGACACATTATTGTACCATTTCTTTTAGTTTACTTTAGTCATCAGGGAGTATTGAGTCACGAGGGCTTTTTGTCTATTGATTATTGCCTTAATACAACTTGATTTTTAGATTTTGAGCTTCAGGCAAGCAAGGCCTATGGACTTCCTGCTAGGTTCTTGCAAACATATCTGTGAAACATAGGTTGGTTAAGGAAGAGTTAAACATTCATTAAATTGTAAGTATTCAACTATTGAGCTTCCCATTGAGTTTCTTATCTAATTTTTGTCTTCAGCTCTCCATACATATTTCTGGTGTGCAGATTGATTTACATTTAAGTGATAATAAAAGTAAACCACTATTCATTACAAAAGATCAAATATTCCAAAGAAGTAATACACATCTGTAAGTGTTTTGTAGCTGCACTGCTAATGAATTAACTTCAGTGAAGTCTCAAATACCCACCCAACTACACAGGAAAAAAGCACTTAAAAGGACTTAATTAACTCAATTTGATCAGCCAGTGAAATAACTGGTGAATAACAGCTCCTTTCAAGTTCCAAAACTGAGTTCTTTCAAGAAAGGATGTATTTAATTAAACACTGTAGAATTTCACGGACTACACATGAAGAGGTCTATGCTTGGTATATTTGAGAATGAAACTCAGTACCCCAAAATAATTAACTCTAGCTCTTTTTTTATACAAAATTAAGTCTTCTTCACATAGTAGTTGATAGGACGCATGCAATATTTTCCTTATACCAATGCAGCAGCAAATAAGAGTTATGCTCCCAGTGAACTTTCACATCACGTAGAATTTTTCTACATGGGCTATGTTTTTTACCCATAGAATAAAACTCTGTAAGAGACGTAAAAGATTCTGTGTCATTGTGTCAACTTACAGTCTTACAGTTTCGTACTTGTCAAGACAAAAAAACCAAGATCTGAATGTTTAGTGCAGAGTATGCTGAGTTTAACTCCACTGCAGCACAAGGTCACATTAGAGACACCTGTGATTACTCTGATGAAGAGCAATGGCTTAGGTGAAGTCTGAACTAGAACTGATAGATTTTTACAGTAACAGCAGAATATTTGGATGAGCAATGCCGTAGTTTAGTGGGGACTAATAGTGCTGAGTCTGCATAGCCTTTACCAGCTTCCCAAGCGAGATGAGCACTCCTCACTTCAGTTTTTCCTAGCGGCTTTCATACGACCTTGCATGCGACCTGCGGATGTCTTTCATGCCTTGCACAGCTCATTGAGAGCAACTGATATCTCACAGCAGTGAGAGCATTTCTCTGACTCTGGCTGGCTCTATAAGAACTTAAAATGTTTAGCTTAGATGCTGTCAGACACATGGTCAGGCCAACTTCCCTCTTTTTAAGTCTTGTGTATCTTAGGTCTGTAAAGTGGCTGTCCTGAGAAGGACTGCAGATCCTTCAAGGCCTCTGCAGGAAGACTGCAGCAGAAGAGTGCAGCTTGAGTGGGAAGATCTCGAGTTGTATACATGTGTATAGTGACGCCACCTTAGTGACTATAATAGGATTCAGTCATTTGCTAGATACCGAAGTTCATGACACAGCAAACCTTATACAAGCTCACTCTGAAGGCAGTTCACCTCAGTGGCTGCAGGTTTTTAAATGTTCTTTCTGCCTCTTCTGTTCCATGTGACAGATATTCATAAGCAATTTCTTAGCTGCTGAAGCACAGGAAGTTCCGTCTGAACGTGAGGAAGAATTTCTTCCCTCTGAGGGTGACGGAGCACTGGAACAGGCTGCCCGGGGAGGTTGTGGAGTCTCCTTCTGTGGAGATATTCAAGACCTGCCTGGACAAGTTCCTCTACAGCCTACTGTAGGTGACCCTGCTTCTGCAGGAGGGTTGGACTAGATGACCCACAGAGGTCCCTTCCAACCCCTACCATTCTGTGATTCTGTGATTCTGTGAAATGCAGAACTTCCAAAAGCAAACACAACTAACTCAGTGACACTGAGTATGTATGACAAGACATTGACATTTTGTCAGAAGAGCGTAACCCGAAAGTGTAAAGTGGCTTTAAGCATCCATGTGGGATGCTGTGCTTCACTAAACCTCTCTTTCTTAACAATTATAAGTGACATGTCACATAGATCAGGCAGACAGTTTGAGGAAAGCCTCTATAGGGAAAAATGTTCCAGAAATTTCGTGTCCGCTGCCCTGTAAGGCACTGCAAACAGGAGGTCACCTTTGTGAGCTCTGGCACTGTTTTTTAGCCAACGGAGAGTACACAGGGAGCTTCCTCAGTGGACATCTCTGTTTAAATCAGCCAACCAAAAAACACCCTGAGTAACAGCAGCGGTTTGATTAGCACTTGCCACTTTACAGAGATCCGTCAAAACCAGAGTAAATTGCATCAGTAGAAGTGGCCAGAGTTTAATCCCTTGGCTAAGATATATAGATTTTTGAAATGTGAAGGTCGCATTCACACAAGCTGGATATAGAATTGTGACTAAAAATTCTGAATAATAGAGAACCTAAATATAAGATATGTTAGGTATACAAAAATTACAATATCAGCCCGTTCAAATAATCCATCCATTACAGAACCTCATTGCCAAACATTGTTGATAAATACTTCAAGAAAACATCAGAGCTTTAAAAGTCAGACACTAAGATAATGACACATGTATAAATATCAAGACTGATTCGTAGTGGGAGGTAGAATATTCCCATTGTGAGTCAGAACTTCTCAGTAAAAAATCTTCAACACACATTAGAAAATAAGAGAAAAAGAACAGACATAACATACATAATATGAATGAATACCACTTTATAAAAGGAAGGATATAAAATATGAATACCAGAAAGCAATTTATGTAAATTAAAGATGAGGCATGTTTTGTGGCAAACTATGAAGTGTAATGTTGTCCTTCTGGTTTGATATCTGGTTTTTTTGTGGGTTTTTTTTTAAGGAAAACATTCCATCTGAATAAGTAACACTTGCATATACATGTAGAAATAGTCAAAACAGGTTTGTAAATGAAAGTATGTCTACTGAATACTTAAGGTTTTCCTGGAGGTAGAGACTACTACATGCTGGGACTCCCAGGTCTCCATAACAGCACTCTGAAAAGTCTTCTGAATGTATATGTAAAACTTCTTATTTATACATGTTTATGAAATAAAGCTAAGTTCTTGTTGCATATTATTTTTTCACTTAATATTTGACATCAGAAACCAGGTTTCTCTCTGAGTGGGACAATGTTCTTCTCAACAGCTCACAGAATCAGGGTCCCTCTTTTTTATTGCCATTTTATTGCACTCTTTTCTGCACAGATCCAGTGAAACACCGTCCCTCTTGAAAAACACTTTGAACTTTGGGCACTCTCTCTGAAAAGTAAGAGAGGCAGAGATTGGTTTACACCATCTGATGCAGCAGAGAGATCAGACCCCTGGGCAGTTCTGCCTCACTCCGTGGCCTTTTGGAATGTTTTCAGAGATTTGTGCCTATCTTTGGAAGAGTGCTTGAATTAATCTTCATACATACTGTATATCAAGTTTCACAGACTCAGATAGGGATAGGAGAAGTCCAGCTTCTGCCGCTAGTCAGTATTTCCTGTTCATTCGCTGTCGATGAGAGGTTGGACCAGACACTACACACAGTCAAAGGGGACTCGCTCAGGGTTGTAACCACTCTCTTGCTGCCTCTACCCCGTGACTTTACAGGGGGGCTGCTAATCCATGTAGTGTGAACCCTGATAATCTGAAGCAGAGCTTGCACGCTTGTTTTGCTTTCATTCTAGACAATGTGCTTGTGTATTCGCATTAAGGCATTGCTGGTAATAAAGAGAAAAACACTGTAAACTTTTTGGGGGGTTATCCACTGAATTAAATTTTTCTTAGTAGGTAGGTCTGACAGCTATGACATACAAATTAGGACAAAAGACATAGTCAGGTTATGCAGGGGAGTTCAACTGCAACACCTTCCTCCATCATTAATAATAAAATCATGAAGATAATTGAATAAGAAGTGATTTCTCCAAACCTATTCATTAAGACCTGAATCAGAGGAGAAGGGCAGGAAAGGTGTTTCCTGCTACTGAATGAAAATAATTCTAAACACAGATACTCCAACCAATGTAAAGGCTAAATTCTCCTCTCTGTTTCTCACTATACTGGTTCTTTTAATTGTGGTTTCTTAACATGATTAGAATTTCCCTTGACATGAATAAGAGAAATTCTGAAGCCAAAAACACTGGAAGAGGGGGTAAAATATCTGTTAGGAAGACCTGAGAGAGAAATATCACTTTATATGTTCTTAAATATTTTAAAACAGTACCTTCTTCTCAGGCTATGAACAGATGGACAATTTATGGTGAGATGGACAAAGACAGTACCTACTTCGTGAATGCCAGCTGCTTTGCTGTAGCTGCCTACAGGAGGTGGTTTTCACTTCAGCATAACAGCATGCGTATGCACGGTTATCACAGAGTAGCTAACACAGCGGATGAGTCTGCATTTGATCATGTTTTACCATGACTTATATGTCTATAGCCAAAATAAAGGTAAGAACATATTCAGAACTTCCACCAACTTCTGTCAAGTCAGTTACTGTTTGTCTCAAATTGTGTCAGGGTAAATACAATATTTTGTATTACTCCAGGGTTATTCAGAAATTTAAAAATCAGTCAGAAGATTGGCAAAATCATAATTAAAATCAGAAAAAAAACAAATATCTGGAAAATCACATCACAGAGATCTAGCCTGCATGGTATCTGCAAAAGGAAATTATGTCTTAGTAATAAGAGTTTTGAACATCTTAATAAAGTAATAAGCACAACATTTATGGGATGGTTTAAACAGACCTTTGGAAAATTCCAGTATAGCAATTACTGCAGAAACTAAATAGATACTCTGCCTAAGAGGCACAGTATTGAAGGAAATGAATATCTGATTAGGAAGCAGAAAGCAATTGATTCATTCTGATCTTGCAGCCCATTTACAGAATAATTGCTAGCGATTCCATGTCTGGACTCATGTTATATTCCTTAATTAACAGGAAAAGATACAAATATTGAAGTAATGAAGTTTTCAGGTAATATAAAATTAGGTAAAGAAATCAGGATCAGAAGGGGCTGTGATACACTGAATTTACAAGGTGAACAGGTAACATGATGGCAAATAAAGTTTAGTATCAATAAATAGAATGTAATATATACTGGAAGGAAAACATTAAAGAATTTATCTCTAAATTAACTGTGTAAATTCAGGAAAGGAGCTACGTATTACTGCAGACAAGTCAGTGAAGAACTTTCTTCCATATGTAGATGCATTAGAAATAATGCGTGTAGTGTTTTAAAGCCATTTCATAAATCAAAGTTGGATCTTGTCTGGAGTGTTGTGTACAAAACTCTTACATGATAATGTGGTGCTGGAGTGGGCTAGGAAAGAGCAACAAATGTCTCATAGAAAGAGAAACGGGAAAGATTCAGATTACCTTTGAGGTTAATTAGTGTGATCATGATAAGTTTAAAAATCACAAATCTAAGTTAAGGGCTCTTCAAAAACACCCCAGAGGAACTGAATATCTATATGGAAGTGCAGTTTTCATAGCACAAATTTTCATAATTATTGTAAATTTAGAAAGGAAGTTAAATTTCACATGTCAGGATGGAAACCAATTGCTTGTTATAAGAATATAACAGGAGCATTCATGGAAGAAATCATTTCTTTGACAATATTTAGACTAAAAACCTGTTCCTGGTTACTGCTGGGTCATAAAGCTACATGGAACAGACTGTTGTTGAGTAGGAAACATTGTTTGCAAGATTTTTGGTGTTTTCAAGATATTTTCAAGGTTTCAGAAATGCTTCTGTTTGCTGAACAGCTCATAAAATTGTGCCTCCGAACCATCACTCTCTATGGGATTGAAGGACTGCTGGTGATCTAGATTCCAATTTCTGACACAAGTTAATAGCAATAGAACCATTCTGAACCTGAATTATATTTTTTTTTCCCCATGAAAATACTTACTACATTGACATATTTTTGTGACGTTTTCACCACTGGAAATTTATTTTCCCATCGCACTGAAAAATTTTTGAGTGAGGTCTGCTACAGTTTTGATTATTTTTTGGCCCATTCCCAAAACATAAAAGATGATGGTGCTTACCTCCAGTTTCTAGAGCAGTTGTCAATCTGGATTCGTGATCCCTGAGAATGGAATGTGTATCTTTGATAAAGATATTTTGCTTCGTATCTTTTCTATATTAACTGGAAATGTAAGATTGGATTCGGATAGGTCTAGGAAACGGACTGTGATGTAAGGCTGTTAATCTAGTTCTCTTTGAATAGGTTTGCAGGTACAAATTCCTAATTCAAGAACTAGATGATACCTCTCATCAGTACAGTGCAAAAAAAGTTGGCTTGAGAATTTGTTCTTTATCCAAATAATCAAGGCAGAAAAGAACAAGACCAAGCGCATCATTCATATCTGAGCATCACATTTTCTAGTTCATCTTTCTACTTTATTTCATGTCGATCCCTGCCCAGCTAAAATATATTACTCACATTTGTTCTCAGCAGGCAATCTCGCTCTTTATCAGTTGTAGACCAAATTCCTTGGGTAATCTGTCCATCTTTTTGCTGCATTTCAGATACAAACTCACTGCTCAACTTCTGAAAGAGCGATGTAAAGGATGATGATTGTGCTCTTTTTCATTTATTCCTTTTCATTTTAGGTTTGAATAACAGGATTTGATCAGAGGAATGCTATTGGCAATAGTAGTCAGAATGAGGTCTTTTCTGTCTCTTAAGATTTGTTGAGCATTTACAGCACATTGCACCAGAAAAACTGTGGCCAAGGTGAAAATTCAAATAGATGTCACAAGAGGATATGATAGCTTAATAACAGGAATTAGCTAGCTGTAAGTGCAGTGGCAGACACGGATGGCCCTTGCTCTGTCCGTGCTTGCCTCGGGACCAGAAGCGTGGTGAGCCACATCCCGTAAGCTGGCAGGACAGAAGCCAGGAGGACCGCAGAGCTGCACTGCACATTTGCTTGTAAGCCCTGCCCAAAGTCTCAATATTTGCAGTTTCTGCTGGTTTGGGAGTCCCTCCAACACACTTCAAGTCATGATGTAAATATGCCTTTCAAAAGCCATAGAAGCTTCTATAGCAGCTTCTGGGGGGAAAAAAAACCCTAAATCTGCTGTAACAACAGTTTTGTGAAAGGCGCAGTTCACAGTTTTGATATGCACATCACCTATGAAAGCAAAGTGATTGCAAAGAGGACCAGATCCTGGATACCTTATGCCTGTTTTTCACTAATTCTACACATGAAACCTTTTTTGAAATCAGGTTTTTGCCACAGGCCATTGATAGATAGTATTTCAGTAATTTCAGGTTTAACCTTTTGCTTTTTGATTTGTTTTATCCAAATGTACTGATAATTTGAAACAAAAGGGCTTTTCATTTTAAGAACACTAAACAGGCAGAGATCAGCATGTATATCCAAAATGCAAACACCTGAGGCTGTGCCTGCTCCTTCCTTTGGCCTCATGAGCCCTGATTTCTCTCTTGCACCAGGGCACTTTCTCCAAAGGCAGGGCAAAGGTCTGCTTCTGCTGCTTTCCTTTCCAGTTCCAGTGCTACATCAGGTCACTTCAAAGCCTGGTGCCAGTCCCTCTTTTCTGGAGAGTAAGAGCTCTGAATTTTCACTTTCTGTCTTCTTTTGACCACAAATGGTAGCCTAAGGCAGAGGCTTACTACCACCACTTCTAGCAGATAGGTTTAAAAAAAAAGGGACATCTGTAACTACATTTTTAGAAGGTTCAGTCCTGTAAATAGAGGCTTGGGAATGGATAGTGCATGGATTTCAAATGGACTGAGGTATGAGCTTGACACATCTCCATCAGGATTGCAGCAGTCATCTGCAAACGCAGGTAACTCTCCCATTTGAGACATTTCAGTCTTTTTAGTAAAGTTTCGAGAAGTTTTCACAGTACCCGTTCCAGACACATGCAAATGTTTTATTGGAATCCCAGGATGAGCTTTGGGGGACTTTTATTCTCTCTTCAGAGACTGAATACTTGTCACACAGCATAGTTTGCTCTGGGGAATTAATTCCAGGTTGTTTAAACTGGGAACTACGCAGCAGTTTCTTTCCCTTCACTGTCCAATCCTCCTTCCCATAAAACTCACACTGTGGAATTTGGAGGTGGGAATGCTGCATGATCAGGTCTTGTCAGGCAAGATCACATGTTAGGCAGAGGCTTAGAAACCTGAACATGACTTCAGGTGGCTTTTCACTTCTTATTTTACGCATTTGTTTACAACTTCAGTCTTTCATAGCAAAAAACCTACACATTTCTCTAAAGCAGATGATGCTTCATAAACTTCCTCTTGCCTCCCCTTACCCCTTCATGCCTTCCCATTCCTCCTTCTTCTTTGCTGATTTTGAAACATTCACTCTATGCCTCTACCTCTCAGTATTAGTGTCTGGGAGGAACGATGACTTTGTGACTAAATTTAAGTATGAGAATCTAGAAAGCTGAAATTTCTCTCATCAATAGCAGAGGTGGGCTTCTGTGAGGAAAGATTTCATCTTTCTTATTATTAGTTGCTTCATCTGGCAAAGAAATCTATGCCTTTATTGCATAATATATGTATGGTTTGAGATTTGTGTGCAAGACTCATACATAGGTGTTTGAATTATTTTTACTGGTATTACATGGTATTAATTTTGGTTGTGAAAATAGAGTATTTTTGTTTCCATTTCAGCTCCAGTGAAAAAGGAGACGAAGGAGAAAGGTAAATCAATTATTTTCCCTTGACTGAAGTGTCTTTCAGGCTGTGACTGCTGTGAGAAATGTTTCTTTCATTCAGTGATACAATTGCGATGACATACACCACCTCATGTGTTACCATCAGCCAGCTTTATCTACTCCTATTGTGATAACACAGTTGTCATTTCCAGTATTGTTAGCTCCTTTTTACCACAGGCCAACACAGCCCGGTATCAGACACTTCATCTTTCTGATTGCGAAGAAAATGAAAAGCTTTTGTTACCCTGTTAGGATTTGTCAAAGAGCACAAAACTTGCAGTGCGCTGTGCATGCTGACCTGGCTGTTTGTTCTTTGCAGAAGGCGCTTTCCGAGGCACATTTAATTTCCTCTTATCAGATATGTCTGGAGTATGTATGTAACCTTTGCTGAAGTCGTTCTTTGGTATTTTCACAGATTAGTAGAAAAATTTGCCCTGCATCAGAACCTAAAACATTACTTAAAATGCTAAAAGATAAACTCACTGTATTTATCAGACCCTAAATATCTATTTATAGTCTTATCTTTCAGAATAAGATTTGCTGAGTTGAAATATTGTTTTGTAATTTGTCAATTTTATTTCAATTGCAAAAATAATGAAATATTAGCAGAAAGCTGATATTTTTCTCTAATCCCTTCAAATTTATTGATTATTTGGATTATAAACCTGGTCTTGCTCACTAAACTGGGAACATTTCCAGAACTTTTCCATAGATTTCAGAGGGTTATTTGAGATTTAGCATTGAGTAAGTAAAAAAAAAAGTCTCTTTATTTCTGATAGGGGGGTAATTTCTTGGGAGGGAGATGTCTTTTGTCATTTCAAAAAGGTTTGGAAATTCTGTAATTCACATAGTTGAACAAAGGAGACAACCTTTGCTGTCTACGCATGAAGACATTTTTAATACTGCTCATTTATTATTTTTTTCTGTGATCCCTGTACAAAGTCATTAACTGAACTGGAAAAAAATGCTAGTCACAACTGTTCTAACAGGCCATGAGTGAAATCTTGGCTGTGTTGATGTTAGTGGCAAAATTCCCATTCACTCCACTGGAGCCAAAATTTCACCTCATGTGTTTAACAGAACGGTAAAATTTATTTTGCTTATCAAAAACAACCATGCTTAATAGGTATCAAGCAGGATATTTTGTCCAAAGATTAATTTGCAACAACTGAGGCATGAAAGGTAGCACACAAAGCAGGGGAAATCAGAAAACTGGCAGCTGCACTTAGAGCCATTGATTTTCAGACATCAAAATGCCTGATGTGTTCACATCCTTGAATTTATCACATGGAATGTTACATCCTTAATGGAAAGAAGGGGGTGAGGTAATTGCTAGTGGTGCTACTTCTGTCAGTCTTGCCAGGAGTTATGGGTCCATTCATTTACAAAACATCACAGAAATTTCTTTGAAATACCTACTGCTTGCCCTCGGTTCATTTTTCACATCTTAGGATTTTTTTCCTGCTTAACCATAATCTTCTCCCAAAAAAATGATTAAAAAATACATTTTTAATGGACATTCTTTGAAGTTGGGTCAATTTCCCCATTCCTTTTTCTTTTTTTTTAATATATTTTCTGCTATTTCCTCTGCTTTCTTAATTTGTTGAAAGGATTTTACCAGCAAGTACAGGTAGGATACTTTCAAGCGCCTGGCTTAGGGCAGGATGTACCTCATCCTGCTAGTTGCCACCAATCTACTTAACAAAAACCTGAAGGTATCAACTGAAAGTCAGCTTTGGTCATTCTTCTAACATAATAATTTTATTTTTTTCGGACTAAACCTTCCTCTGGTTTTCTGAGATCATAACCGATATTGTCAGCAAGGAAAGTAGTGATAGCAGTGAAAAACATGCTAGTCCAGTAACTAAGGAAAACTGATTCAGCAATGTTCCTGTCTTCAGTGGATAAGCACTAAACTGGAAAACTGGAGAGAGGTAACAAGGCCTCTTCCAAAAAATGAACGTGTCGTGCTTTAGCTTTCTCAGCTAGCTTCACACTCTCTGCAGGCCCCACATATAAAATATTGCATGTTACTAGCTAAATTAAAAAATCATCAGGCTTTATTTATTTCTGCTTATTCTGTTATCATCAAAAGTTGCTCCAGGCTGCATGTGTATTGCTCTGACTGGCAAGAAAAAGGGGCAATGTTTGCTGGTTTTGCTTAAGGAAGCAGTAATTTTTGCCCAGCTGCAAAAATAATAGAAGTAGCCAGGCAATGCTCTAAATTGACTGGCTCATTATCCAAAATATATTGTGATAGTAGCATGTACAGTTCAAATAACACTTTGTATTTTCTCATGTGAGTCATGCAGCACATACACACTGTACTGTATACAAAGCTTTCTCCATTTATTCTATCTTATTCAAATACACACCCTTCATCTAGAAAAACATGAATAATGAGCAATGCAGAGTGACAAGCCATCATAAAAAGAGAAGATAAGAAGATGGAATGACACTTTCTGTCGACAGTACATTCTGTGCATAGCATAAATCAGACATGCAGGAGTTTGAAAGAGACAGAAAAGAAAAAAATTAAGATAGAGAAAGCTTAGATAATTCACTGGTTTCTCCAAATATGAGTGTTACTAACAGGAACTTTAAGGCACAATTTATGCATGAAATTTGTCCATCAACCATTTGTATTTGAAAGGTTAACTCTTGTGACCAAAGTCCTAGAAAATAGTCAGCTTCCACTTCTAGCATCCTGTTATGCCTTCTTTCAATGTGTATAGGATAGAGGAGCTGTCACAGAAGTGTATAAAGTTGTCAGTTTCTAAAGGGCAAGAGGAAGCAGCCCTTTGCATGAGGAAGACACTTCCTAAAATCCCCAAGAGCAAATCTGACTGCCAGTACGTGAAGATTTTTAACTCTTGCTCATAATTCAAAGCACTGCAAGCAGGGATTCATGTGAATTACAACAGACTTGTGTATTGGTGAAGAGAGATAAAGCCCATGAGCTTCAGGGCATCTCCAGAAAACGATAAACAGAGCTGTGACACCAAAATATTTCTGCATTATTTCAGTTTTTAATGACATTTTGAAAGGAAAGAAATGTTAATACTTTTAAATCAGAACGGTATTTTTAGATTTCAAAAATATTTCATCGTTACAGAGAGTTCCGGAAATTCTTTTCTGTGAAATGGAGCAAGATTAAAGCGAATGTGAAAGTTTCCTAGATCTGCATCAAATGGAATTTCTCATTTCAATTCATAGCTCCCATACCTTATCGATTTCTGACTAAAGAGGGGATGGGCTGAGGTGGGCATGTCAAGCAAGCAACCTGAACAAGCTTAGTAAGTTTGGTCTCCAGGTCAGTCTCAGGAGAGCTTGCCTGCAGATTCGTTACTTTGGTGACTCTGTTGAACCCAAACAGGATTCAACCAGCGCATGATCCCTGTGGGTTACACATCCATATGCACACATCTAAGAAGAACCTTTACATTGTTTAAAGTGAATCACAAACCTGAGTTGCCAGGAAGTTTGTTGCTCCAGGGTCCCTATAGCCAATGAGAGAGAGCGACAGATCTGTCTTGCTTCTGAGGGCAAGTTAGAGTGCACATCTAATTCAGGGTCGTGGTCTTCTGGGAGTCTAATCTCCTATATGGACTGCCTACAGTTAGATTTTTTGAGTACTTGTAACTTAGTGAGTTGCAGAACTTAGTTGCCAGTTGATAACACATTGATAACACCCCATTCTGATTTTCAGTATTATTGCTCTGGCAGCTTGCTCTTAAATTAATTTAAAAATTTTTCGAAAGCTAAAGTCAGCTTGTCATCTGACATATTTCACCAATAATGATAACAAAAATTTTGCTGGTTAAAGAACTGGCCGAATGGCTGAGCGCAGAGAGTGGTAGTGAATGGAGTTAAATGCAGCTGGCAGCCAGTCACGAGTGGTGTTCTCCAGGGCTCAGTTTTGGGTCTGGTCTTGTTTAATATCTTATCAACGATCTGGATGAGGGGAGTGAGTGCTCCCTCAGTAAGTCTGCAGATGACACCAAGCTGGGCAGGAGTGTCGATCTGCTCAAGGGTAGGAAGGGTCTGCAGGGAGATCTGGACAGGCTGAATCAATGGGCTGAGGCTAACTGTATGAGGTTCAACAAGGCCAAGTGCCAGGTCCTGCACGTGGGTCACAACAACCCCATGCAATGCTACAGGCTTGGGGAGGAGTGGCTGGAAAGCTGCCCATTGGAAAAGGATCTTGGGGTGTTGGTCGACATCCAGCTGAACATGAGTCAGCAGTGTGCCCAGGTGGCCAAGAAGGCCAACGGCATCCTGGCTTGTATCAGGAATAGTGTGGCCAGCAGGAGTAGGGAGGTGATCGTCTCCCTGTACTCGGCACTGGTGAGGCTGCACCTTGAGTACTGTGTTCAGTTTTGGGCCCCTCACTACAAGAAAGACATTGAGGTGCTGGAGCGTGTCCAGAGAAGGGCAACAAAGCTGGTGAGGGATCTAGAGAACAAGTCTCACGAGGAGCAGCTGGGGGAGCTGCGGCTGTTTAGTCTGGAGAAGAGGAGGCTGAGGGGAGACCTTATTGCTCTCTACAACTACCTGAAAGGAGGTTGTAGTGATGTAAGTGTTGGTCTCTTGTCCCAAGTAACTAGTGATAGGATGAGAGGCAACGGCCTCAAGTCGCATCAAGGGAGATTTAGACTAGATCTTAAGAAAAACTTCTTTACTGAAAGAGTGGTCAGGCATTGGAACAGGCTGCCCAGGGAAGTGGTGGAGTCACTATCCCTGGAGGTGTTCAAACAATGTGTAGATGTGGTATTTTGGGATACGGTTTAGTAGGCATGGTGGTGTTGGATGGATGGTTGGACTTGATGATCTTAGAGGTCTTTTTCAACCTATGATTCTATGATTCTATGATAATACATTGACAGGAGAATTTGCAGGATCACATTTGATCTTCTCCCAATGAATGCATCACGGTCTAAAAAACTGCATATAGTCTGAGTGCAGTGAATATCAAATAAATGAAGAAAATGGGCAAGGCATGCATGTTCCAGCTCCAGACTACATACTTTTGCCAGTCCAGTAAAGGATTATTTATTTCAATTACTCCTGGTAATGATACCCTGTCCGTCACTTGGAAACTGCTACTCTGCATACAGAGTGTGGTATAAACTGGTCAAGGCACAACAGTGTCCCTTTTCAATGTATATAAAAATAAAGACACTTTCCATACTGAAAAAGAACTGAGCAGTAGTTCATTTCACAATTGCTTAGCTTTGGAGTTGACCAGAAAAAAATGGAAGGCAGCCTTCTTATTTGTAGAGCAAATTGTCACAGCAGAGTGGGATTTCTGCTCAGACGCAAATGCCACTGGTGCAACATGAACCACACCTGAATTATCTACTTTTCTAGCATATCTCAAAGGGTAAGAAAGTAGACGACCCACTTCTATAATGGCAAAGTGTATTACACAGCCCCTTAACTTAATGTGTATTCCTGAACAGAGGAAAAAAAGTAGAAATACTTTTATAAGCATTTTCTTAAAATAGTGTGAAAAAATCAGTATTATGTATGAGAAAATAATTTTTAAAAGTCACATGCTACTATGCTGTTTAAACTAACAGTGCCGTTTTTGACTGTAGTTGAAGGTAGGCATCTCTCTCAAGAGGTAACAGTCATTGAATTAGCCACAAGATGGAGCCCAAATGATCTTCAAGCAGATAGTTAATGTTGCCTTCCTGAATCAGATTAAGAACAAAATCACGCATTTTTTCCCAAAGAACACATTACGGGGGTCTTAAGCTACAGACAAGGTATTCTTCAACGTAAATCCACTCCTGCCTAAAGATATTTTTCAGTTAATAGATGATTGGGCATACATTGGTGAGCTTTGACTTCCCATGCTGAAGCAACAAAACCTCGGCATTTTCAAGGAATACTGATGAATGCAGAATTTGCAAGAAACACAGAAAATGCTTTGAAAAGTCCATATTAGCTAGCTGAAATTTGCCAGACATTTGTTTACCTTGTCTCAGCTATCTTGGGGGGTATGAGTAATTTATGTCCATTTTGTAGGGTTATGTGACATGTAATGATCTGTGCAACCTCTGTTAGGTGATGGCCAGATCTTGAGAGACCAGGCTTATATACTTTCCATGTTGCAGATATTTCAGTTAGGAAAATACATGACCAGAAAACACCCTCCAAAGAGTCCACTGAATATAAGTAGAAAGTAGAAAGGGACAGGAAATACGAATGCAGTGGTCTCAAGGCTTTTCACTGAGGTCATGAATTTGAAGAACTTTTTTAGATATTCAGATTCATTTAATCATTAAGAAACTTTAACTCCTACAGATTTAGATGTCTGAAGTTAGTCATCTACATTGAAGCTATTCACCCTCACTTTAGAGTTAAGGGAGAGGAATAAGCATCTACAGAGAGTGTTTCATCTGTCTTCTATATCTGTCAATGCAAATAGTTGGCCCCTGGAGATATGTATACTTCTGACTTGTCTACAACAAGGAACATAGTTTAGGTTTAGTAACAAAAACAGGTAACAGACTTCAATGAACATCAGGATAGTTTCTTGTTAATTATTTTAACAACCCTCCTCAAATCTTTAATTTTTCTCTTTTAAGAATCTGGCATTGAAAGAGAAGAAAGGTGAGAAAAACAGCAAGTCATTTATAGATCTTAATAGCTGATTGAATATCCACTGTCATTGTACTTAGATGCAGGGGCTAATGCAAATATTTACTCTAGAATTCTTAACATTAATCTTCAAACTCCATGTTTAGCTCCCTAGCACCTTTTTTTCACTGTACTCATAGTTAAGGCCTACAAAACTAATGATGCTAATTTGCATTAATGTTTTTTAAAAAAACACCCACAACTTTATTCTCAACAGATTTTAATCTAAGCCTTGTCAATGGCTACACCTTTGTAATGCATTCAAGTAAAATTGAGATTATACTTTTTGTGTGTCATATGTAACAATAAACCCGTAAAGCAACTCTTATTGATAGACCTGGCATAGCATTTCAACTGCAGTTATGATTACAACTTGTGATTATCATTCTTACTTGCCTTAAATTACAACAATAATTTATTCAGCCCCTGCTATCAGTAAATGGAGGCAATTAAATAAGTATTTTAATGATTATGAAACAGCTGCGATTTCTGAACAAAGAGTGATCTGTGTAATTGGTGGCCTGTGTTGTTATTACGTTAGGTGTAATACATGTATATTGGCATCAAGTCAGTAATACGTTCACCTGTCAATCAGCATAATGTGCTTAAACACCTGGATATCCATATAACACTTGGTTAATTGGCTAAAAATTTCTGTATGGAATAAACTGCTACTTCATTGCTCTGCGCAAAGATGTCTGCAAGTGAATGCTCAGGGGTATTCTATTCAGATGCAATTCCAGAATTAACAGTTCTTCTAGTGGTAATCTTCATTTCCTTTTTTATCTATGCAGACATCATTTTCAGAAATGTGCTGTTACAAAGTTGTAATTAAAGTAAAAACAGTGATCAGCAGCGTTTCATGAGGAATGAAGATGGCTCAGGATGTTCTGCATCTAGAAGCTGTCATTAGCCCTCTGCTTTAATCACCATATTAATCTGAGTAGCACACTGGGAGAAGTCCATCTTTTCAAAAGCTAATTATTTTTTTATTGTTCTCCACTTATAATATCAACTCTCTGCTCCAAAATTCTTTTCTAGATTTTCATGAGGTCATCTCATTCTTGTCCTAATGATGATTATTTTACAGTTGTTTAATAACATACGTAAATACATATTCAGCCATGATTATACTTTTACAAAGCCAGTCATAGTTAAGAAGCACCTCAACAAAGAAGTTAATCTTTTAGGTATTTGCATACCCAGGGGGTTAGTTTGGCACCTTTCACAAATAACAGGTACTATGAAATAGACTGAAGATTCAAATGTTAATGAATATTAACATCTGCAAGAGGTGCTCCTTTTGGCTCCTATTGTTTCTACAGAATGGTGAACAACACTGTTTTTGCATAAACTAAAGTCAATATTCAGAAAAAAAGTTATCACTAACACCCTGCATACCTCAGTCTGCCCGATTTCACTCAGTTGCCCTTTAAGAGTCAATAGTTTGTGTTGCAATAAAGCATGGCCTGAGCTTGGCTATGTTTTGCCTTAGCAATATGCAAATATTAAACTGATATTACTGAAAATGAAAGCTTGTTAAGCATATTCTTCCTCATCTGTATGTACCCATCCCGTAATTTCAGGGAAGAGCACTGAACGTCAGAAGCTGAGGATGATATTGGGAGGAAGCTCTTCAGGCCTTTCGCCATACGTGCCTAAAGACGAAAAGCATTAATACAGCACATGTACCCCATCTACATTTGACTGAAATCTTATTCTTTCCAGCTCCATCGATGGAAGATTTGTCCTCCTGGGATTTTAAGACTTATAGTACTTTAAAGACATTAACTTTCAGTGCTATCACACAAGATTGGTGTTTCAACAAGACTTACATTTCCCAGTTCATTTCCATTGTTTAACTGACAAACTGGGAAACAGAGAATGATTGGGATCATTACTGATGTTCCCTACAGGCATGCATCTCAGATTCAAGCTGAAGCAATTCCTCTCATTAAACATCATTAAAAAATGTTCTAAATGTCTGTACTTCTTTGCAACTTCTACTATATTTACCCCACGCTACAGTTTCTCCCTTCCCTCCGCTTTCTGAACTACTTTTTGTTTTTCCCAGTTATGCAAAGTACTCTTGAGTTGCCAGTTAAAAATAAGTCTTAAAAAACAAGTTGTTCTAGACAACAGCAAAATCCTCCAAAACCAAGAGTCAGCTCATTCTGCACTATGCAGCCCCGAGGTGTAAGACAAACCAAACAGCAAGGACACGATTGTGCTAGCTGCATGAAAGCAGGTTATCTTGGACCAGGCTGCTTTCGTAACGGAAATAAGGCAGAAGGAACTATAAGCGCAGGCTGCCAGCTTTTTTGGTAGAAAGGAGCAGTAGAATAATCAGTCCATTGCTAGAGTACCCTACAGGCTCTAATATCACTGGTTAATTATTAATTATAATGGCAAACCATTGCATTTTAGGAGTGTTTGCCTTCACCATTTACTGTATTGTCATAATTAGTCACAAGAATCCTGCTGAAACAGTGGTCTAAGGAAGTCTGTGGTGCTGCAGAGACGCAGACAAGCACTCCTTGATAATGAGTAAGAGTGAGAGAGCTAGCTGGAAGCTCAAGTTCTCTGCTTTCCTGCAAACCTTCTGGATGATAGCCTTAGATAAATAGCTTGGTACTTCATACATGTCATGTTAATTTGGAATAATACTTCCTGAAAGTGTAGAATCCTGGACAAATATCCTGGAAAATGCTAGTTTTAGAGTAAAACAGATATGTAAAATGGACACTGTAGGCAACTAAGAGATTCTGTAAGGATGAGGCACAGTATGCTTGTCAAAATAATCATACACCAGCTCCCTCTATTTGTGTCACCATCACCACCACACACTTCTTGCTTTCTTTACTTTGACCCATTCATAAGGTAACTAACGGCCATACACTGCCAAGGCAATTTCCTAATGGAGAGCATGGGTCAGGGCAAGCACAAGCCATTCTCTTTATAGGAAGCTTTCAACAGCTAATCTGTTCTGTGAGGAATAATTTTTTCAGACGTATGCTCGTTAGATTATTTTTTCTGCACAATCAGTCTGCCAGGTGCTCAGCCAGCCAGCATGATTTGAGAAGGACATGGGCAGATATGAGGGATCAGGTTTGCTGATCTAGAAAACTTGTGGGAACATCTGACTTCTCCTTCGAATGACAAAGACTACAGACAATAACTTCACAAAGGTGGGGGGCTGCTCTCGAACAGAGTAATAAATCCTACTAATCCCTATTTTTTCCAAAGTTATTATCATTTGGGACATTCTGAACTGCTCCAATGTAACGAAAATGTTTTATTCTGGTTGACTTTTTGATAGCACTATTGCTCCACCGTCTGAAAAACCTTGCACTGAGTTGAACAAAACTGTTTTGTTCAAGCTTAAATTAAAAGCATGTTGGTGATTAGGCAGAATAATGTGGCATCTTAATTTCTTGCAGACTACAGTAGTCCCACTGAATTTTCGAACAAGGAATGTCCATTACTTTGTCTAAGGCCCAGACTGTTAACTTGTCTAGAATCCATTATCAGGGAAGGTGGACTTGGTTAGCTTGAAAAAGGAAACAAAATATTCATCCTTCATCATAATATATAAACCAGAAAGTTAAGGCACGAAACTTGAGAATTCCATTAAAACACTCCTTTTTATTCTGATTCCTCTTTTGGCCTCTAATGTTATTACAGATTAACATCATGGGTGTGTTCATCTAATGCCCAGTCTAAATCCTGTAGAAGAATCTTTGTGTTCCCTTTAATGAGAGAAGAACAAGGCTTTTACTTAGCCAACTGGAAACTAACATTCTTATTTGTAATACACATATAACTAGCCAATTAGAAATTATTTTCTCAGCTACAAAGTGTATTATTATTGTGTTATTCTTCACTAAAACAAATAGTTCTGGCATTGCTTTCATTCCTTGCATGACATATTCTTTTCTTACAGAGTGCGCACACTCACAAATGTGTTTGCTGTCTGAACAGCAAATGACTGTTATCCAGGTGGAAAATAGACGTGTTATAATCAAAAAACATGTTCTGCTTTTAGCCTTACATATTTATGGTTCAATAAACCAGAGGATTTCTTTTCTGAGCTCATATCAGAAGCTAATTTACAAAAATATGCCGTATATAATTAATACCCTTCTGGCATTCGGAATAGCAGGCAAGAGTCAAAGAAAATTTGAACTGAATGTGAAAAACAGCAAGATAACTACCAAGCCCAGTTACCAAGTTTAATTTAGAATGACACAAAAGACATTTCAACGACGTTTTTGTTGAGGGTAGAACCAGATAATTTCTTTGATCCAGGCTGAGATCTTACATGGCTTCAAGTACTCCATCAAAGATCCATCTGTTTTCTTTAGATCGGAATCTGACCCTTTTTGTCCTCTAATACAGTTTAAGTGTTAAACAAATGAAGATAAAGTACTTACTTAGGACTGAATTTTCTAACACTGTGAGCAACAAGCAGTTATCTAGCCAACAGATAGTCCTGCAGGTTAATAGCATCCGAATGGCTGTCTAAAGTGAGACCAAGAGTTAGTTCATCTAACTCAACACCCTCTCTCCACCAATGACCAAAGCATCAAAAGCCTAGGGAAGAGTACAGGCATAAAACAGGCACATAGAGATCGCCCTGTGACCTCCCACGATCTGAGCTCAGGAACTTCCTAAGCCAGAAACTCTATCTTCATGTTTAAAAGGACTTGGTAGATTTTTCTCTAGTTTACCCACTCACTTTTTGAAATCACAAAAATTTTCAACATCTGCACATTTTACAGCATAGAGTTTCACAGCTTATCCAGGCATTGTGTAAAGAAATATTCTTCAAAAACAAAATTTGTATAGAGCCGCTTTATTTTAGTTCAAGATATTACATGAAATGAGTGAGAGCAGCAGAATACAGCCTTTCGTTTCTCACGCTGTAAGGCAAACACCATATAATATATAATTAAATATTCTAGAAAGTCTGACTAGGTCATTGACATTTAGCTTTTATCTTTTTCCCATTTTCTCTAAGTACACTAAAAATCAGAGTATCTGTGTTGTAAACAATTGTGATACTGTAAAAATGAAACTGAGGGTCTTGGGATATCATTTTTGGGCTTTCTGCTTATTGTATAAACTGTTCATATTACATCTTTGATGAGATAATATGGTATATCAGAGGGATAGGGTTAATGTTGAATGGATTGAAATCATAGCCATCAGATTTGGCAAAATATAAAAGTTTAGCTTTGTGGCCCGAAGACCATCTTGATTACATAGGTCAGGTTTGAGCAACCTGATCTAGTGGGAGGTGTCACTGCCTATGACAGGGGGGTTGGAACTAGATGATCTTTGAGGTCTCTCCCAACCCAAACCATTCTACGATTCTACGATCTCAAAATTTCACTTTGATTTTTTTTTCCAGCAAAATATCAGTATCAGTATGTTTTAGCATAGCCAACACATCCTGTAAACACTTTTGACTCTAGAAAATCTTCATTATTTCATCAAAATATGTGGTAGAAATATCTCTGAGTGGCTTTTATCTGTAATCGCTATGTTACGCCAGAAAAAGAAAGGCTGGGCTTTTAGGCAAAGCTCTGATAATAATCTCTGTGTTCAAGTTCTGGCCGGATACTGACACTACATTGCTTTGGCTAATTAATATCACCACAAAAGATATGGACAAGGGCAACACAGATACCTTCCTAAACTTGGGCTGCATTTTTATTGCTGTGAACATCCTCTGTGACTCATATTAATCACCAGAAAAAGGGAAATAACAGCACTGGCTTCACTAGAAAGTTCAGGCATAATGGCTTTGGTTTGGCTTTAGTATTTTAAAACAAACTGCAGATCTGAGATAAGGATGCTGTAACAAAGTCTTGTTTGTAAAATTCATTAAGCAGTATCAGTAAAGAGTCTGCAAATGAATACCGTTTGTATGTGGCCTAGCTCTGATCGTTGTTAGTGGTTATTGAAAGGGCCCCATAACACAATATTCTGTGATAGTTACGTAAGTCATTATACCAGTCCCTGAAGTTCAGGTTTCTTTTAATACTTGCCATGAATTTCCTTTTGCAAATTGAAATTTGTAGCTAGATGGGGTATCTTGCTATGTCTTTTGACACAATATAAAGTGAGTTTCCTCTACAAATTTCAGAGGTATTTCATAGATTCTCAATTAGAAAAGAATTTACCTAAGTTTATATTGTTTATGGAACAATTTTTTGTGGGTTTTGGGGTGTTTCGGCAAAATAATTCAGCCTACACTTACAAGAAGTTTTTCTTATGCACATAAATATAACAAATGTGGCTTCATCATAGGATCCTTGTTTTTCTGCTGTTTCTTGTTTCTGATTCCTCACTTAGGAGCAAGCATATACACTTAATTTTTATCTTTAGTCTCTATTACCTTCAAAAATGTTCCATTATTTTTGCTTTGCTCTGCACACCATGTCAAGCTGCTATCTCCTTAAATGCACAGCAACAACTTGGATTAAATAGAGACTGGATATAAAATGGGAGCAGTTTTCTACTGCAGGGAAAATAAGCAAAACAAAAACCCACTTGCACAGCAGTTACTTACTTTTTGCCCTGAGTGGTAGCTCAGGAGCTCAGTGAATCACAGCCTGGGAGCTCATGGCAGCAGAATTACTGCTTGCAGTGCTGGGCCTGCAAAGACAGCTTATCCCTTGCACTGCTGCTCCTCTCTGCGGGATTATGCTCTTTCCCACACAGCAGACTGCTACATGCAGGTGATAGAGCCTTTATTCTCTTAAAAACAACAGCTGCCTTGCAAAAGTCAAGAATAAAAATCCAGCTGGTGGGCTAATCTTGGCATTTCAATTCCTTCTGTAGAACCAGCAGTGGCACTGGGTACAGCTCCCTGAGCTCTCGCTTTACCCAACAAGTGTTCTCTTAAGGTCCATGGAAAGTATTGTCTCAGTTTTGAGTTTTCTCTCATCTGTTTTTTCTGGGAAAAAAAGAGAAAAATGAAATGGCACAAAATTTAGGAGCTGTGGCACAGAAATGCTGAGTCCTCAAGTTTGGAAGTGCCCTAATTATGCTAATTATGCTTTCAAATATGTCTTTCTGCTGCTTAGAGTATCACTGAACCATCTGAAATTCATTGACCTCACTAGGGCAGGTGCAACTGTCGTGGACTCTGACTCTTGCATTTAGACTCCCTTAGCTGTTGTTTTCTCACTTGACCTAAAATTATTTCTCTGGCTTTGTCCAGTATTGGGCACCTCATAGTCAAAACTTACCCTGTCTCCTAGTGGGCACTGACCTGAGCACCTCACTTAGCAAAGTAGTTACCCTAGGTTTATTATATGGCAACAATCTACTGAGGGCAACTTAGTCCACCAAACAGGGGCAGAACCTTCCAGGAGTATTCGTGTCAAATGTTAGCTGAAGGAGGAATTTAGGGTGCCTGTGTTCCTTAACGAAGTGTCCCAGTTAGGTATAAGACAATGCTAACTGTTGCACATTTAAATACAGATTTCACTGAACGTTTATTTTACGTGTCCACAAATGTCATGAATAAATGCATTAAAATCTGCATTACAGTCACAAAAATATTAAAGTATACCTTTTTTGTTTGCTTCTAGCTACCTCAGAGAAACCTCATGAACACAGTAAGTATCAAGTTGATACTGTTGATACAGATGATATTGTTACTTCAGCTTTTAGGACGAAGGTATTCCTTCATGTTGTCAAAGTTTTAGCAGCTTAAGATGGGATTCATCAACACAAGCTCATAGGAAATTTTGACTTATGAAACTGGTTTTCAGTGACTCTCTCTGTAATGCAGGACCAGATGTGTTTCACAAGTCCCATTTTGCGTGGAAATCATTTTTTAGTTAAGGCTGCAAGAAGACCCACTTGTGCCCTCTGCCTCCATGGCAGCTTCACAGTGGAAAAAAATCAGGGGGGACACAGACAAGGAAGGGTCTGTGCAATTCTCTGGCGAGGGTTCTGATCCAAGCAGCAGAGAGATTTAGCTCTTGGTATGCTGCACCCCTCACCTGTTACACATTTTAGAAATAACTGCTACAAATCAGAATGAAACATATTTTTAACAATACTCTGAAATGCCACAGCTTTCTTTTTTCCGCCTCGTAATGTTGGGTTTTGGATATCACACTGGTTTTAAGTAGCATACAGCTTATATTTTCATATAGTATGATATTTACTACTGCTACTGCTTCACATTGTATCTATGGGATCCAGGCTAACAGAGAAACATGAAACGCCATCTTTTCTTTATGCAATACACTCAACTTTTATTTGCCATTCTGTAAGAGACAACCCCACTTCTGTTGTAAAAAAATACTTTCATGATTCCTCTATTAAATATCAAGGATATATTTTCTTTATAGAAGATACGCGGTAGAAATCAAAATTAGTAGAAGGAGCATTTCATAATTTTAGATATTCTATGAGATGTCTAAAAAATACAGAACAGAATTCTGTGATTTCTTAAATCACAGTAAAATGTAAAAAAAAAATTCTTTGGCATTATTTTTATTTTCTACGCAAAATATTACTTAAATACATTTTCTCCAGAAATATATTTATCAATTCTTCTTATGTCTAGTGTGAATATGTAATGCAAACTCATATTTTTAAATCATAATGAGAGTCTTTCATTTTTAAAATCCTCTAAAAATTGAAAAGCCTTCTAATGTAGGGGTTGTTCTTATTTGCAGAGCATGAACGCATTAAACATGAAAAAGCTGTCTCTCAGAATAAGCCAGGTAGGTTTGGTGATTTAATTTCCAGTTACTCCAGGCTCCACTCAGTAAGGATATGTGTGGTTTGCAAAACTTGGAGACTCTCTTGAGCTGGGCACTGGTTTTTTGCTTTGTGTCATTGGCTTTTCCAAATTTTGGAAAAGGAACAAAAATGAGGGTGAGATTTAACTAAAAGGATTCAGCTTTCACAGTTTCTCATAGTTCCTGTGACTCTTTCTCTCAAAGGTGCAGTACGGCTTATAAAGCATTAGCAAAACCCATTTTCCAGAGTTTGGAGAAAGAGTGTTCTACAGCCTTTCAGTATATCAAAGAGGAATACTGGGAATTACCCCATCTCTGACTTTTCAGCAAACCGGTTGTTACATGAAGTGAGTCTGGTCCCCAAAAGGAGGAGCTACAATCCCACTGGGTACAATAGCCTGCACAGATTCAGCCTCCAGTTTATGAATTTCAGGAGAAGCTGAACAATTTTAAAAAATAGAAAAGTAATAATCCTGGGCTGACCGTGCACTTAGATAAACTGTAACCGTAATAACCAGTGACAAGGAGTTGCGGTGAGCAGGACTGAGGTCCCCCTTTCAAACCAGGGCTTTGTGCCTCTTCATACTTTTTGAGGAGGCACTCAGGGATCCACAGTTGGGTCTGGTGTGAAGAAACAAGACTGAGGATAAACTCACAGAAAACTCAGCTATTGGTGCTCCGCTTACATCGCTCCTGAGTGGTCTCACCAGATGCAGCGAGCACGGAAAAGCAAGTACAAGCATCCCGTGGAACTTTGCTGGCAGTGCTGCTGTTTGAACTTCACATAAAAATGAAATGCTCATGAATAAGTAAGGAGATAAGCCATTTAAAAACTTAGGTGTTCAATGATAAGAAGGCAGCCTTTTTGTTCATTACACTTTTTTTCCTGAATTTTTTTTGAAGGAAAAAAATTCTCCTATGCATTTACTATTTTTCTCATTTATTTTTATATTACAATATTTCATTTGTAAGTTATGTATTTCCATAGGTGTTTTGAAGTTTCCTGCAAGCCTTAAATAGCTGATTTAGTGAAGCTGTATTGCTGGTTTTGAGTCAACAGGGAAAAAATCAAGTTTCTCACTCCAGCCTTCAAGCACAGAGGGCAAGTTTGTTTTTTTTCCCTCGTTGATCACTTTTTGTGTATCAACAGCTAGCAGAGTACTTCAGCCAGCAGGTGGGTATGGATGGGCTCAGCCAAGGCAGGAACATCCTAGTGAGGAAGCCACGCTATCCAGCTCTGTGCATCCTGGGAAGCATCAGTGCTGGTCAAACAGTGGGTTGCCCAGGCGGGTGGCATGACCACCCACTTTTCTTGTAAAATTAAATCAGTCCTGTTGCACAATCAGCCTGATCTCATCTAGATAACAGCATAAAAATGAATTTCCTTGGTGAGGGATCTGCAAACATCAGAGCATCATGTCACAAACCAGTACACTGGACTGATTTGGAGCTTACTCTAGCATAGTACAGTATATTCCAGGCTAAAGCCCTTAGAATTTACATGCTTGAAGGAAAAAAAAGAAAAAGAGAAAAAAAAAGAAAAAATCAGTTTTTCTAAATTTCCATCAACATAAAAGATCTCTTCTCAAGTGATTAATGGTTGCTTTGGCGAGCAGTGGCTGTTTTGGGTCTCAGTTGATGACTGCAAGTATTAATCTGCAAGCACTGGTGGTAATAGTACTTCTGCCTGCTGTGTGTCAATGAGCACTCTTGAGTTAGCAGACTGAATTATAAAAGCCTGATTCTGTACAAAGCAGTGGCCTCCTTTTTCACCTTGATTCAGAGCAGTTTCAAACTGTTACTTCTATGCCTCCATCATCAGACTTAGAAGCATACCATGACTGAGAAACTAAAGCATTTCAGAAAATACATTGATCCCGTAGGGAAATGTTTAAATTAAAGAGTGTTTAGTGTATTTGTGTGAGAGTAAGCAAAGCAACAGAGTTCATTCCTAACGTAATTATTCTGAAATTGCCTGCAATACACAAAGAAATATTTAGAGCTTTGTATTTTTCCATTTAAATTAGATACATCAGAGAAAAAATAAATATTAATGCTTGTAGTGTTGAAAACTAGAGCTCTGCAGAAGAAAGAAATTCTCCCCAATTAAAGATTTCAGAACTTTAAACTTCAGGCTTATTCAAAATCAGGACAAAATCTGAGTTTTTCTGAAATACTCACAAAAAATTATTACGACTTTTTGTAGCTTTATGGTCATCAATATTTGTTTTGGGGTTTTTTTGCCAGACTCCCCATGACACGTTAAACAAAAAAATACATCAGATATTGGAAATATTACTTCTGGCCAAAATACTATGTATTTTCCTCATCAGATTTTTTTGTCACTTTTTTTTTCATACTGAATCTGGTGAATAGAAATTATTTTTTTGAACCTTCCTTATGTCGTCAAGTGTGTTTCCTCATTGAGAGTGTTCTCCTTAAATTTTGATGATCTGTTCCTTCAGTTTTCCACCTGGTTCCAACCAATGGCTAGGAACTCAGAGAAAAAGCCGTACAGTCACATCCTGGACATCTGCCAGGAAACACATCAGAGTGTTCTCCAGCAGAATCAGCAGATCAATACTTGCTGTGTGGCTAGGTTGCAGAATTGGTAGGTGAACGAATACCAGAGAATTACTGTATTTATTCCCAAATGAATGCAAGCCTACAGGCTTTTCCAAGACACTGTATTTTCAATAATGCATCCATTTTGAAAAGAAATCACTCCCATACTTCTAAATGGATCAGATGTGCCATCCACTCACAAGCTTATTTGATCGAATCCCGGAGTTACAGAGTAAACATTGCTGTAAATTCTCACCAGAATTAGAGAAAGCAAAAATATCTTATTTAGCATTCAAAAGAGCAAGGATAATATCTAAAGAAAGAGAAGCTCTAAACCTTTTGAGATTTATTTGTCATTGATCCAGTGGATGGTACAGGGCCTATGTTTAAAGTCATCATGCTGGGTTTTTTGTGTATTGGTACAGGGAAAACTTAACACCCCAGTCTAAATTAGTGAAATGCCCTGTTATATGTTAAAGCTCATGTAAGAGGAGAAAAAGAATATTTTATCTCAACAAGTTGCATATTCAAGCTGCTGGTTATGCTATAAAAATATTTTTGGCTTCACCGATTGCCATGAAATGGAGGTGAGATGTTTTAATTCACTGCTTTCATAAGAAGCTAACAATAACAATAGCTGAGTAAGGGGAAAAAAAAGCCCTAAACTTAACAAAAGTGAAGATAAATTAAATCGCCACCTATCAGATGACAACTGAAAAGCAATGCAGGGCTATATTTTACTTCCAAAAAACAGAAACGATCAGTAACCATGGAGCTTTATACCTCCCTGTGTTTTGTGAAACAAATCAAAAAAATACTTGGCCAAACAAACAAAACCCAAACCACAATTGCTGTATGTTTCATGTCCATACTTGCAACTGTAGCTTTGCTGGATGCTGCTGTGTTATCAATGAGAAGCATGGACTGTGCAGCAGTGAGGATGTTTCCTCATCTATTGATATACAACAAATGTCTTTTTAGGCCTCTGTGGCAAGTGTACACCTCTGGGAATCCCAGAGAGCTAAGCTAAAAAGAAGTCAGCACAGAGAAGATAAACGTGCTCTCTGCCCTCAGAAAAAAATCCTCTGGAAGTCACATGCTAAATTCACAGGAAATTTCATGTGTGTTGAGACCACTCAAGAGTCTGTTCTTCTAAACACTGTACTATCCATATATTTAGTCAGATTCCAGAATAGAAATTAGCATCCATACCAGGACTTTGAGTTCCAGGTAAGTAGCTCCCATAACAGAGCAGCAGTTCTTGAGGCTGACAGTTACAAGGATGCCTAGGTACAGTGACAGGTAAACCAGGGATCTGATAATTCACAGGTGGTTCTAGACACGCATCCCCTTCCCAGCACCTCCCTCCATCACTTTGTTTAAGAACAAGTTTGACTGCCAGGCTGGAAACATTACTCCTATTCAGAAGCCAAGCATCTTTGTGCATGCACAGATAGACTACCCGGGAGGGTTTCCAGCCAACTAATACTCAGATGAGTTCAAAGGCTTCAGGGGACAAGACATTCCTCCTTGACCTGACATCCACCCAGCCATTGTCAGCCATTCAATCTGATGCCTTGCAGAGGCCTTGGGAAAAAGGAAGGGGCCAGAGGCATGTGGCTCTAAACTGCTTCCATCAGCAAGAGGAAGGTGAAATACATTCTGAATGTGTCTTAAGCATGTTTAAAAAGAAAAGCTGTGATGTTGAAAAGTAGGGGTTAAGAGAGAGGTTTGAATTCAGGTATGGGAAAAGAGAGAAAATGGGAGCAGGGCTATGAAAGGATCAAGAAGGGTAAAGTTCAAGTAAATCAAACTGGGCAGAGCAGAGATCTAAAAGCAAACATCCCAGTTTGAACCTGACTGGGCCATTGGGCAGTTAAGACAAACCCCACCTGATCAGAAAGTGTAGTCCCACCTGTGCCTCTGCCTGAAACTTCATCCTCCAGCCTACCTGGAGGAGAGGTAGCTCAGGTCTGGTGGCTGATGTTGACATGGGTCCACATCATCTGAGAACTGTGCTGAGCAAAGCCACAGGCAGCTCAAAAGCGTGTGAACTTGGGCAGCTTTTCTCATGAGATCAGCAGAAACTCAGGGCTGATCTAAGGTTTTGTGACAGGTGTCCAGCTGGGTCTAGAAAATCTTGCCCAGTAGCAGGTGGTATGAACTGGCGTTCAGACTGGCACTGCCCCACGTGTATGTGCCTCTGCGAGTTAGCATGCGTTTGGTGGTCTCCATATCTTTCTCATCTTCAGAGTGCAGACACACATGGATATCTCCGTATGTATTTCTGATTAGGTGGTATCTAAGCAGAAGTTCTCAGTGTTGTGTAATACCAAACTGTTGAACTTAGACACTTAGGAATCTGATGTTCACAAAGTTATAATAGCTGTGCTATTAGAATACAGTTTCTACCTGAGTGCCTGCCTGAAAGAATATGTGGCTTTTTTCTGGTGGCTGAGATATTCGGCTCAGTAATTTAGTTTTTCCATGGAGCATCATCTCACCTTTCAGTCAGAACTCGTAATGCATACGTGCTGCTTTGCATGCTACAATGGGATAGTGAAGCTAAAGACACGCATTTATAATATCACATATAGAAACATTTTTTCCAGTTATATGCAGCTATGCTGACACAGTGTGGATTTCTAATTTTAATGCTTCTTTCACAATATAGAGGAGAAAATTAAACAACAAAAGACAATTCCCACTGAGAAGTCAGGTAGGAACAAGTTTTCTCTCCTGATTTACTGGGAGGGGGCGTTGGAGAGGGGGTGTTAAACACTATTCAGTACTCTACTAATGTAGTACATTTGCATTGCAATAGTTTTTTTACAGTATTTTGAAATATGGGACTGATAACACTTTCTTAGAGCATATCCAACAGAGCGACATTGCAGATAACATTCTAAGCACAGTCTTTCCAATGATGAAGCAGATCAAGGCATTTCAACTCTTTGGCTGCTTGTTCCTACCCCTCTGGCAGAGCTCAGCTAATGAAATGGTGTGTAGCTGTAAATCGGATCTCTGAAATGGTCCCAAATATACTTGTAAGGCATTGTTGTTTGTTTTTTTCAGCCTCATATCTTTCAAGTGACTGAATTTACAGCACAGACACCATTGCCCAAGCAGGGAGTGATGCAGGAGCATGAATCACCAGTTGGATTAGGAACTAGGATGTGTCTTAAACTGGCTTTCTCACAGGGAAAAAGTTTTTGGAACTAATCTCTAAGTCTTTGGGTCCTTTCTATGATTTAGACATTGTAGATTTTGTAATAATAGTGCTGACAGAAAAAATTCAAGTTATATGGACTCTTATAGAAGCCCTAAAGGGTCACGCAAAGAGTTAGAACATTCTCATCATCATTAACAGTCAATACAAAACTGTTTTGGAGGATTTTTCTAGATATCAACCGCTCAATTTCTACCCGGGGTAGCCTTGATCCAAACATAAAATAAAAGATTGCCGAATCTTGGACAATGATGCCAACAATGGATTTTCATTTGATACGATGATGATGGTGATGATGATGATGAATATTTTCAAAAAAATATAATACTGTTTTATTTTAAGATAAATGGTGCTGGTTGCTACCTCATTTCTATTCTTATTTCGTATATGTCTTTTCTTCTCTGCAGTAGCAGAACAGATGTTGTACAGAATAGTATGGTTCTGTCTCTAATTGTGAACATTCATATAATTTTGGGGTTTATATTGCTTTCTATAAGAACTCTCATGATAATCTCTTATTTTACTATGAAGTGATGTTTTACAGCACTCTGTTTTTCCAATAGAAATAATGTTTTGATAGATTTTGACTGGTCATATACTGCTGCAGCTTGTTCAAAAACATATAAATTATATTTACGTTAATAGAATTGGAGAAATTACTGCAAAATACTTCAATATATTTCTAACCTGAATGTTTAATGAGTTAGCAATTGCTGATAGGCAAACAAGTCCAGAGAAAGAAGAAATTACATCTTTACACTTACAGGATTTTCACGTCTAAACTCACAATTTTGTTTTTAGGGTCAGCTAAGTTTAGTTCTTAGTTTGTGAGCAAAACCAGAAGGCTCAAACTGTGGTATAACAGTGGATGGAAACCAAACTGCCAGAAATATCTTGACTACTTTTTGTAAGATATGTTAGAATTACGTGCTTGTCAAGTCTTTTTCCTGTTTGTTGGAACCGAATCGAAAATGCAGTATTTCAGGTTGGCCAGCTTCACATAAGCCACTACAGAAATAACTTGTAAGTTTTCAGATCAATACCTGTTGAGCATGAAACAGGCAACTTCAAACCATGGGTAAGTCATCCCAGCTTTCTTTAACATTCAAACATTTTATAATGATACGCATTAGCCTCTGGAGATGACTGGTGCTCTCCTGAATAAAAGTGTAGACCAATGTGTTCTCAATGTTGCAAATCGGTTTAATCCCACCCAAAATTTCCAATCGTCTGTTCACTGGTCTGGAGCTACTTCTGATTTACACAGTTGCACAGGAAGAAATGATCCTGGAATACATAAATATGTTACTGTCCTAAATGACAGGATACTGCATTGTTTCAGCAGGAGCTGGTAGCTAGTGGGAGTTGCAAAGATCTAGAAGTGTTGGAGCCTGCCTGCATTTTAGGGACCTGACTGCCATGCGTCTTTACACAAGTGGGGGAAGCTAAGAACAAGTGAGAACTTACTGCTGTAAAAATTTTTGAATTATAAAAAGAAAACAAGTATCTCTCTTCTCTTTGTATCTAACTATTACAATTTACCTTCTTTTGTCTTTCTTAGTCCAGGCAAAGCCAGCAAGTACGTAGTATCTACTTCAATCAGAAAAATTCCTGTAAAATAGCTGAATATGTGTGGCTTTTTTGACTTTAACATATGGACACTCTCCCTTGGCAATTTCTAGTTTTCCTTAAAATTATAGTGTCTTTATGACCATGCCTTTCATTACTTTTCTTTAACTTAGTGTCTTGTCATTGCCATTTAAAAGCTGATTTGAAATAACCAGTTGCTTCAGTATAGGAGTCACCTCATTCGATGCTTCCCATATCAGAAGTCTCAACAAAAAAAAAAACAATACAGTAGTGATAAGATTTTTAAAAATCACTGTTAACAGTTAGTGGGGTTGAATAAATACTCCTGCTGGATTAGTAAGAGAAAGAAATCGTAACTTTTTTCCTAATCATATATTATTTTAGTATAACTGTATCTAGAATTTTTCTCAGTCAAAAAGAACTGAAGTAAGAGTCCATACATTAACTTACCACACAGCCTGCTTGTTAACTTTCTATATCTTTCATACCTTCAGCATGCAAGGTAAACTGCAATAGTAATAAACAAATATTCAGTTAAGTCCCTAAATACCGCCGTGCTCAAAAAAACCCCAGATATGGGAAAAATATCACTCTTCACTGACATGAGTTTGAATTCCCACCTCATAAAACTGTTTCCCGTTTGAAATTCCGTATAATGTCTTCATCTCAGCATTTACTGGCGTATATCTTCAGCTGAAATCACGGTTGCTAGGCATTCAATTATTCATCTAAGTAGCAGAAGGCCTGAGGCATGTTCACATTTTCAATATTTTCCACCTTACAGCCCACCTTTGTGTCCTTGTTGCTCAAAAAGAAACTGATACACACTTTTTTAGCTGCGGGAAATATCACCTGGAAACAAGGCCAGCATAGCTGTCCATTGATTCCTCAACTCTAAAGTGCATTAGAGCCCCTATTTGCATGCTGCTGTTACACTATGAGACTTGTGGTGTGGGTTTTTTTCAATTCCTTTTAAGCAGGTGTGACTTTTGTATAAATTATGTAGTGCTAGATCTTGTTTTTAAAACAAAGCTTCTTCATCTTTTCCATTTCCAGCAACCTAACAAAAATTCTAATTTTTTCCAGTAATGATTATGAAATAGAAAAGATAGCGGGAGGGGGAAATGTATTTCCTAGCAAGCAGCGCCAGTTTTCTAATTTTCCACAGTTAGATATAATTTATTCATATGGAATAGAATGTGTTTGAGACTTTGGGAGTTCAGCTCATGTCTGTCTGAATCAACAACATAAAGGTCAAGTGAATGGTTGCTGAGTTTGCTCTGTACTCTCCTTTCAAATAACAAAAATGGATACTAGATACAAATTACATTCCAGAAATTGAGGGGAGTCCCTATAAACTGACTTCTTTCTTAAGATACATGCATAACTCTCAGTAACATTAACAGTAGCTATACTTGTGGAGCTATGTGCAGTACTACTGAACTTCGCTGTTTTGTGGCAGATCACTCAGTGGGTAATCTGTTCGTAACTAGTCGTGTCTTTTTTTCCAAAATAACAGCATGAAGCAAAAGAAAATGAATGTTTATTCCTGAAAAACACATGCAATCCTTCTTAGTTAAAAAAAAAAGGACATAGAAAATGTAACTTAGAAACATTATGGCAATTTTGTTATGCCATTTCTTTTATTTAGAGAATGAAGCAGTCAAACATGCAAAAGATACGCCACCTACGAAACTAGGTAAGCAATGCTGCGTTTTATGCATTCATTACTTTTGAAGCTGTTATTTAAAGAAATTGCAAAATGCAATTGTATATGACTGTTGTCAAAATCATGGCCTTGTGATCTGTTTTGCTGTATAGAATGGTCTGGACATGTCATACTATAGCTAAGGTAGCACAGTACGTATTTGTAATGACGGTTGTCATCTTCTGAAACCATATATATATCAGAGGTCAAATTTCTGCTTCTGTAATTCCACCAATGTTAAAGAAGTTATAGCAAAGAATTAGAACCACTTTCTGAAAGAAGTGCTTTAAATGGCTGTATTTCACTAATTGTGGGTATCTGCTGTTTATTTGGTCTTCACAGCCTTCCTGTATGACTCAAATTCTCAGGACCAGCAATGGTTTAATTTTTGTCCATAGCAGGTGTTATACGATAGACTATTCAGATCATGACCTGGCACTATCCATCTTCTACGATAAATGTCTCTGCATATCATAGCTCCTATGTGGCCTCACTTTTACAAGATAGAGCAAAATTACTGCAGGTGTAGGAAGCAGCACTGTTCAGCTTCACTGTGAAGCAATCATCATGTGTTTAAAAAATCCCATCTCCATGCTCCTTTGTGAAAGGAAACAAGTGAAGGATTAAACTTCTTGTTGTTAGTATCATTCATCCTTAACTCCAGCTCAGCAATTATCATGTGCAGATGAGAACATCCCTACTATCTTCATGCATCACTATTGTTATTAATTACTGTGAGATTACTAAAAAAGCGTTTTGATATGCAGTACATACATAGAACTAATAAAGCCATTCTCCACCATAAGAGTATTATGCTGCACCTGACTGTTCTGACCATTTTTCTTTCCTCTTTTTACTTCCCAGTCAAACTGAAAAACACTGCAGGTACGTGTCGTGTCTTGTTTCCTACGGAATGTAAATCTTGGTTTTGGATGTATGTTGTCTCATTTTGCATTTCTGCAATTTTGTCATGTTAGATAATGCTATTTTCTTGCTTGTACTACAGATACTCTTGTATTCCATCTGCTTAGTAACAACCGAACACACCAAAACTAAGTACATTTACAATTTAATATTGTGGACCTGCAACATTCAAACTCTTTTTGGAATTTTTACTTTTTACATCAGTTCAGTAAATTATGCTAGTAGTATAACTGATGCTCTTGTGCTTTTAGAGGAGTGTAGACACACGATTTATCTTTATACAAATATATTTTTTTATTAAAAATAACAAAATGGCATGTACCATAACTGAATTAGACAACCTGATGACTTCTTTTGCCATTTGGAAATTGCTGTTTTTGTTAATTCACTAAGCACGTTCTTGGCCTTCTTTCAGTATAATTTTTTTTTCCTACTTTAATAAAATCTAAATTCACAGAATCACAGAATCACAGAATAGTAGGGGTTGGAAGGGACCTCTGTGGGTCATCTAGTCCAACCCCCCCGCCGAAGCAGGGTCACCTACAGCAGGCTGCACAGGACCTTGTCCA